>Ga0306920_100001924_pt1 | contig 25912 bp, 28 predicted proteins | sample flu12Cox44000170_FD_204666 | JGI IMG/M metagenome (GOLD analysis project Ga0306920, IMG submission 204666) | Lab enrichment of tropical soil microbial communities from Luquillo Experimental Forest, Puerto Rico - flux4day.12C.oxic.44.000.170 (v2)... | ecosystem: Environmental > Terrestrial >...
ACATCACCATTAACAATAACAACAATTTCAACCGCAACTCCAACATTGGCGGCGGCAACCGCCCCTCCAACCCAATCGCGGGCGGCGGCAATCGCGGCAACCTCGGCGGTGGCAACCGTCCCTCCAACCCAATCGCGGGCGGTGGCAATCGGTGGCAGCACAATCCTACACATCGCGGCGGTGCCCCCTATCGGGATCGTGCGACTGCAGACAGGTTTGGGGGCACGACTCGCGGCGATTCTCTTGCAAACCGGCAGGCTAGCGCCCGCCAACAGCTCGGTCGACAGGGTGGCAATCTGGCCAGCAATCGAGCTGGCGGTGGTGGCCTCGGCAACCGAACTGGCGGAGGAGCAGGCGTGAGTAATCGCGCTGCAGGAGGGCCGAATCGCATCGGCGGCCGAGATCTCTCGCGCGGCGGAGGGGGAAATAGGGATGCGTTCGGAGGCGGTTCTAGGGGTTCGAGGGGATACAACGGATCGAGCGCCCTCGCCAGCAGTAGCCGCGGCGCCTCGAGTATGGGATCTCGGGGTGGCGGAGGGGCCGGCGGTGGAGGTTTCAGTCGTGGCGGCGGAGGAAGGCGTAGATGAGCCGCCCTAAAAGAGACTTGGGGAGCACCCCGATGAAATCCGTATCTCGAAGACGAGTCGTGCTTTGCTTCACGCTCACAATTGCATGCTCGCTCGTGCTGACGGGCGCCCTGCTCTTTGCCCAACAAGCCGCCCCGAAAGGGACTCCGACAGCTACTGGCACAGGTGCCAAAACGTTCGACACGCCCGAGCAGGCTGCCGATGCACTGGTCAACGCAGCCGAGAACTTTGATATCAATGCTCTCGAAGAAATTTTCGGGCCTGAAGGTGACGACATCGTTCTTTCAGGGGAATATCCGCAAGACCGGCAGCGGGCTTTCGACTTCGCTGCGGAGGCGCGTGAAAAGAAGAGTGTTTCGCTGGATCCGAAAAGAGCGAACCGAGCGTTCCTTCTCGTAGGTAACGAAGACTGGCCACTCCCTGTGCCCATTGTAAAGGTCGGTGATAAGTGGTCCTTCGATGCCCAAGCAGGCAGGCAAGAGCTCTTCTATCGCCGTATCGGTAGCAACGAGTTGGATGCCATCGATATCTGCGACGGCTACGTCGAGGCGCAATATGAATATGCGCTCAAACCCCGCGAAGGCTACGACGTGAGTCAGTACGCTCAGCGCATCATCAGCACTCCCGGCAAGCAGGATGGGCTGGCGTGGCAAAACGCGGATGGAACTTGGGGCGGTCCCATCGGAGAAAAAATCGCTCAAGCAATCGAGCAAGGTTACTCCCCCGATGCGCAGCCCTATCACGGATATTTCTTCAAAATTCTGAGGGGCCAGGGCCCTGCAGCGCCTCTCGGAGAGATGGACTACGTCATAAAGGGCGTGATGATTGGAGGCTTTGCCCTGGTAGCCGCCCCCGCTGAGTACGGTGAAACGGGGATAAAAACCTTCATGGTCAGCCAGGACGGGGTGGTCTACCAAAGGGACTTCGGGCCAGCGACCTTGAATGAATTCACCAAGATGGATCGTTTCAATCCGGACCTTTCGTGGACCCCAGTTTCAGAGGACGATTCGAATTGATGTCGTCCAACACAGTTTCCCTATAACGGACTGAGCGGCGCTAACGTACTCACCTTTCGCGCACCCAGGAACAGAGATTTCAGCGTAACAGAACGTTCGAGGTGGTTAGCTGCCCCTGGCGATCCCCGTTCACGCGTAGCGAAAACACCAATTACGGTTTCCATCGGCTAGAAACGCCCTCTTCGTTTATTTCGAGACAACCAGCGCTGGCACGGTCGCGCGATAACGCACAAGTAACAGCGTGATGTCGTCCGACTGGCGGGCGCCGCGGGTAAAGTTCTCCACAGATTGAAGAACCGCGTTCTGGAGCTCCTCCAGTGGTCGATTGTCCTTCCCGGCAAGCGCGTCTTGGAGGCGAGCTACACCAAACGCTTCTTCTTCGGGATTCATGGCCTCGGTGACGCCGTCGGTAAATAGAACAAGAGTGTCGCCAGGTTCGAGTTTCGTGGTCGCAGCGGTAAATTCCGCATCGAGCATCAGACCGATCGGACGACACCGATGAGTCACAACCTCGGCGATTTCGCCGCAATGCAGAATCAGTGGCGAAGGGTGTCCTGCGCAGATATAAAAGAGCTCGCCATTGGCGTGGAGGATGCCGAAGAACATTGTGGCGTAACGCTCCACTTGCTCGTGTTCGCAGAGGAAGCGATTGATTTGTTGCACGACCCGGACAGGATCGGCGCCAATGGTCATTCCCGTCAGTGCTCCCTGGAGCATGGTGGCAAGCAGCGCTGAGCCGAGGCCCTTCCCGGAAACGTCGGCAACGAGAATCGCCGCACGATCCGCGTCCAGCGGAAATACGTCGAGGTAGTCGCCACCCACAGCGTGGCAAGGCGCGTGAACCCCGGTGACGATGAAGTGCGGAAAATCGCGAAATCCGCGGGGTATGAGCGCTTCCTGAATTTGGCGCGCGACGTTCAGTTGCTGCTCCAAGAGCTGGCGCTCGCGCTCCCGCTCAACCAGTCGCGCGTTTTCGATAATGCTGGCGGCCTGCACGGCCAGAGCGTCTAGGATTTCGCGGTCGAGTTTTGAAAAAGCCGCTGGCCGACGGGAATCGAGATAGATAACACCGAGTAACTGCTCGCGTTCTGCTCGGCTGTCCGATGCCGAAGAGACGGCATATGCGTTGGCGTATAGAGGTATGGCGATAACAGCTCGCAAGGATTGAGCGATGATGCTTTGCGCCATCTGAAGAGCAGCCTCGGCGCGACTCAGATCTTCGGTGACGATGCTCGTCCTCTGTTCAAGTGCTTGCCGCAAGGCGGTCTGACTGGGAGCAACGCTCTCCAGCGGCAACCGAACACCTCCGCTGCCCCGGGCCAGGCGGACGCGAAGCGAGCCCGAAGAATCCGCACCGAGCAGCAACCCGCGATCGGCATTAGTGACCGCAACTGTATGATCGAGCATGCTGCCGAGGACGGAATCAAGCGGCAACCGCGAGTGCAGCAGCGAGGTAGCCTGCAGGAGCACATTCAGTTTTTGAAGCCCAGCGGATGAAGATTCGTCGCCAGCGAGATTCCCAATCTTCTCCAGGAGATTCTGAAGCGGGATGTCGTCGGCAGATGATCGATAGATGAGCGCATAGCAATCGTCGAATCCGAATGTGATCGTGTCGCCGTCGCTGAGAGCGACTTGTTCGATTTTTTTGCCGTTGACGAAGATTCCCTTGCGGTGGCCGCGATCTTCAAGATAGAAGCCGTCCGCTGCGCGGATAATGGCTGCGCACTGGCGCGAGATGCGACGGTCGGAAAGCTGAAGATGGTTCTCGCTGGCGCGGCCGATGAGGAATGGCAGCTCACTGATTTGGACAGAGCGATGCGAATAATCCGGAGAGATAACTTCAAGAGTGCTTCCGTAAGCAATTGCGTTATCCGACGGCAGAAGTGTCAAGGCACCCAGGTCGGGCGCGGCTGTCAGCGCCTCTCCCCCCGCGCCCGATTTCAGAAATTGCGACCTGGCCTGCTCGTCCGAGGAAAGTAGCACTTCCACTTCCCGACGCAGTGCATGATCTGGTGCGCAGGCCCGGTCCAAAAACACCGCGCGGTGTTCCGGCTTGAGCACGAGCGCCTCGGCCAGCAGGTCCCTGACTTTCTGCCACTCTTTAGGGGTCATCGCGTTCATCCCTGATGATTTGGTGGTGCAACCACACTCGCGCTGTCATCCAGTGCCGCTTCACAGTCGCCGGCGAAACGCCCACGACATGAGCCGTCTCCTCGATGGAAAGGCCGCCAAAATATCTCAGCTCCACGATCTGGCTTTGCTCGGGATCAAGCTTGGCGAGTTCCTCGAGAGCGTCATCGAGTACCGTCAGGTCGAGGGTTCGCGCTCTAGCCGGGGTGGCCGCATCGTCCAAAGTTAGCTTGTAGCCCGGGTTTCGTTTGGCGGCGTTGCGGCGGCGCGCATACTGCACCAAAATCTGCCGCATCAACTGCGCGCACACGGCCAGGAAGTGCGCGCGATTTTCAAAATGCATCGGTTGCTGTTTGACGAGGCGCAGATATGCCTCGTGCACGAGAGCACCGCTCTGCAAGGTGTGATCGGGGCGCTCCTTGCGGAGGTTAGAGCGCGCCAACCTGCGAAGTTCGTTATAGATGAGAGGTATCAGTCGGCGCAGGGATTCCTCATCACCGGCCTGCCACGTGGCCAGTAGCGCGTCGACCGACTGGGAGAGGTCGTGCGGCACAAGACTCCGCCAAGGACCCGATTTATTAGGGCAAAGATTAACTACTTAGAACACGTCCGTCAATTCACTGAGAAAAAAGCCAAGGCCGGCCGCTTGGCGTAGCCGTCCTTTGCGGTGTTCTCTGCGAAACTTCTCGAAAAAGGCGTGAGCCAATTTGCCTCGGATTTGCACTTATACAGATGAGAAGGAAGAGTGCCGGGTCGGTCTGAGGGAAACAGGCCCCGCGTTCCGGCAGGAACGCTCCGGCCCGGCCGCAATTCTAGCACGGGAGGTGTGTCCATGAGGAGAACCGCGCGTTTGGCTGGTGCGGCGAAGCTCACGATGGGCATTGTCGCGGCGCTTAGAGCGAGACCCTTGTTCGCACACCACTCCCACGCTAACCCCCACTGCTGGATTCAGGTGCTAGTGGTCGATCTTCAAAACCCACCATCTGAACCCGTGGAATGGGTGTTGAGATGGCTGCGCCATTCCAGCTGCTTCGTCACGGCTGGAAGCCTGACAGTGTCAAGCCGGGGGACACGATCACCGTGGTCGTCAATCCGTTGCGCGACGGCTGGCCTGCTGACCAGATCGTGTCGGCAACCGCATCGACGACAATAATGTTCACGAATGTGATCCCGCGACGGACCGTCATCCGGTCGTCAATGATCGGGTCACGACCCTGGTAGCGCCAGTGCGGCCAGCATCCGCCGACCTACCCAAATGACGTTCAGCAGAGAGGATTAGCACAATCCAAGGAGATATGACGATGACACTTCGAATAACCGAACGGGATGCGAATGGAGTGGGAGTACTGATTCTCGAGGGTCGAATCGTGCTTGGCGAAGAGAGCAACTCGTTCCGCCAGAAAGTGAAGAGCCTGCTCGCGGCTGGCAAGAAAAAAATTGTACTGGACGTTGCCAACGTTAGCTATATCGACAGCGCTGGTCTCGGCACGCTGGTGGCGACGTTTCATGCCTCCCGCTCGCAGGGCGCCACGCTGAAGCTAGCCGGCCTAGGAGCAAATTTCAATGAAGTCTTGCAGGTAACGAAATTGATGACCGTTTTCGATAGCTATAACAACGAAGGAGCAGCGATTGAGAGCTTCGGAAGGTAACCCACCTTTGGGTCAATTCCCTGGAGCATTTGTCGCATTCTTCACACGCCTCTTGGGAGAACCCGTGATGGCCTACCGAGCCTCGGAGCCGGTAGTTACCACCGGAGCATGTTGAGCGGACAACCTAACTCCTGGCTTACCCTACATCTTCGGTTGTTCGATTCGACTTGGACGGTTCCCCATGTTAATCGGAGTTGACCTCGATTTTGTCTGATACTGAAGAGGGCCCCAACAGGTGGGGAAGAATAGAGGTGATGAGGATGTCGCGAGTTCAACCCTGGCTGGCACTCGGAGTGTTCTTATCTACAGCTGCAACCGATGCAGTCTATGTCTTTTTCAATGCGGCAGTGGCATCGCAGCGACGAGTTCCCGCAGCGACATGGAGCAGCGTCTGGTATCTTCTGTCGGCTTTCGCCGTCATCAGTTATACGAAGAACTGGGTATATGTCGGTTTTGCAGCATCGGGCTCTTGGATGGGAGCGTACGTTTCCATGACACTGCTCAGGCGGCCAACAGCGGGCGGGTCGGCAAGACCTTGACGTTTTTGGTAAGACCATTTGGGCACTTTGACGGCTTGTTCGTCGATCCGGGATACCGAGATAGACTGGGCGAGGCCGATCGTGGGAAGGAGCAACCATGCGCAAAGGATACTGGATCACGTTCTACCGCTCGGTTTCGAATCCGGCGGCTCTCACCGCTTATGGAAAGGCGGCCGGATCGGCGATAGCGGCCGGTGGGGGCCGGTTCCTGGTTCGCGGCACGCCGGCAAAAGCTTACGAGGAGGGGCTGAACCAACGGTGCGTTGTGATTGAGTTCGACAGCCTCGAAAAGGCCATCGTCACGTACGAGAGCCCGGATTATCAGGCGGCGAAGAAGCTACTCGAAGGTAGCGTGGCGGGACGTGCGAATGGTCGAGGGCGCTTAGCAGCTGGGCAGACGGTTACAGGGGCCTGTTGTTCACCCGCGCTGGGACAGGCCGTGGAATCTGCGCGCGATGATACCCGATTGGCTCACGCAAACTGGAGAGCGGCGTCTAAGGAAGTGGCCAGAATGCGTGCCAGGCCTGTCGTGGCGCTCGGACTTTCATCCAAACTTTGCGCCCTCTTATCGGTTTGACCGCATTGCACGTCGAAGGGGAGACGAATGAATGCACGCGAAACACTACCCTTGTCGTGCTGCTGCCGGTTGGCCCCAGCCACGCTGGTCGCAGGCGCACCTGCAAACAGCGGTGCCGATACACCACCAAACAGGTCTGAGCGCTCCGCTGGAGTTGAATCGCACCCTTGGTACACAAGTTCTTTACAAGGCGACGGCACAGTGCGTTAGAGTTGATCGGGCCGGAGCTTGCCCGCTGCTCCATTGGGAACCAATATCGTTAACACTGAACAACTCGCTTGCGGCCGCAATCGAATTAGGAAGTCTGCCTTGGTTCAGACCAGGATTTGAAGCGTTACGTGCCGGTTGTGCCGTCGGTGAAAGAGCAGTTTTTCGAAATCGATCCAAAATTCCGATGCCCCGTGAAGAACATGGGCGGCGGCTTAGACATCCGGCGCTGCTACGATCTTTGCCGCGCCCTACGCGAAAATTCATCATCGCCTCTAAAGTCCACGCCAGGGAGTTGCGATGCTAGATGCGCGACCCGGATGGATACCTCATGGAGGTTGGACAAACGACCACGGTCGCAGGGCCCTTGGATTTATACGTGTAAAGCCTCCAGACGTGTTACGTTTTCCGCGGAACCTGGATGAGAGCAGCCTGGTACGAAAAGCAGGGCCCCGCTCGCGAGGTGTTGCAAGTCGGCGAAATGCCCGATCCGACGCCCTCGGCCGGAGAAGTTCGCATTCGCATCGCGGCTTCGGGCATCAATCCCGGCGACACTAAGAAGCGCGGGGACACGTTCGGCATCGGCATGCCCTATCCGCGCGTGATCCCGCACAGCGATGGCGCGGGCCGCATCGAACAGATCGGCTCGGGCGTCTCCTCCGAGTGGCTGGGGCGCGCCGTGTGGTGTTACGGAGCGCAGTCGTATCGCCCGTTCGGCACGGCTGCGGAATTTACCGTCGTACCCTTCGATCACGTCGCTCCTTTGCCCGAAAAAGTTGCGATGGAACAGGGCGCCTGCCTCGGAATCCCGGGCATCACGGCTCATCGTGCGGTGCACGTGGGCGGACCCCTAAGCGGGCGGACCGTACTGGTTCAGGGAGCGGCCGGCTCGGTCGGAATGTGCGCTGTCGCGCTGGCGCGCCATTCCGCAGCGCACGTCATCGGCTCAATTCGAGCCGCTTCGGATGAACCGACCACGCGGAATGCGGGCGCGCACGAAGTCTTTTTGAGCGACAAAGATCTGATCTCGCGCGTTCGCGCGATCGCGCCGAGTGGCGTCGATCATATTGTCGAAGTGGCTTTCGGCGCCAATATCGAAACCGATGTCGAGCTGCTCAAAATGGGTGGCTCGATAGCCGCCTACGCCACAGACAACGCAACTCCGAAGATTCCTTTCTGGCAATTGGTCTTCAAGAATATCCGCGTGTACTTTCTAGGCAGCGACGATTTTCCGCCGGAGGCGAAAATTCAAGCGACGCGCGATCTGAATTCCGCGCTCGAGACAGGCTGGCCCGGCTTCGAAATCGGAGAATGCGTCCCGCTCGCAGAAATCGCCCGCGCCCACGAACTGGTGGATCATCCCGCGCGGCGCGGCCGTGTCGTGGTCATCCTTTGACATGAAGCCTTTCATTTTTGCTCGCCGCGGTCGCCAGCTTTGGATCCCACAACATCTCAGGCCCTCTGCCTGGCTAACCCGCTTGTGATCGTTTGCGATTGCCTGGGCAGACGGCTTGGGCCTCAGAGTCTTCCCTGGTAAGCGAGGCCACTTTCCCACGGCGAACATGCCTTCTGTAGTCGGATTAGGAAAGAGTGGGCCAGACGGTCAGCCAAATCTCTTGTTTAGGCATGCGATCGGCAAATTCGTACATCCCAAATCATGCGTCGGCCACAAAGGCACTTGCATCGAATGGTCGTGGGAGGAAATGTATGAAGGCCGCAGTGGTACCCGCCGTGAGCAGTTCCTGGCAGATCAAAGATGTTCCCCAGCCTCAACCCGGACCAGGTCAGGTGCTGGTGAACATGCACGCAAGCGGCATCTGCTACACCGATGTGCACCAAACACTCGGACACGTTCCAGGACAATTTCCTCGAATCCTTGGCCACGAGCCAGTGGGCGAGATCGTCGCCGTGGCTCCTGATGTAACCAATCGCAAGCCGGGCGACCGCGTCGGCTCGGCATGGATTCAGTCCACCTGCGGACGCTGCGAATGGTGCCAGCGCGGCCGCAAGATGTTCTGCCCCTATTTGAAGGGCACGGGGGGCGAGGTGCAAGGCGGTCACGCCGAGTACATGCTGATGAACGCCGACGCTACATACCTGATTCCTGCCAAGGTTCCCTATGAGCAAGCCGCACCGATCTTTTGCGCCGGATATACCGTTTATAGCGGGCTCCGCTGGGCCGACCCACAGCCGCACGAGCGCGTGGCCGTACTTGGAATCGGCGGGCTAGGGCACTTGGCGGTGCAATACGCGAAGGCTGCGGGCTTTGAGACCATCGCGATTTCGCACTCCCCCGATAAGGACAAGATGATTCGCGAGCTGGGCGCAGATGAAATTGTCCGCGACGGAAACAGCCTTTCCACAGCAGGCGGCGCCGACATCATCCTCAGCACCTCCAACTCGACCAAATCCATGATGGACAGCATTCAGGGTCTGCGTCCGGACGGTCGGTTCATCGTCATGGGTGCCGACGTGGAACCACTTTCGATTTCGTTGGTCGAGTTGCTCTTCAAGCGCATCAAAATCATCGGCAGCCAGCAAAATGGCCCCGAATATCTCTACGAAGCTCTGGATTACGTAGCCCAAGGAAGAGTCAAATCGATAATTGAAAGCTACCCGTTGGCCGAAGCTGCGAAGGCCTACGAGCGCGTTGCGGAGGGCAAGGTCCGCTTCCGCGCCGTCCTCACAATGTAATCGCCATCCGAGCAGTCCGCCGTTGCCAATCCACCGCCGAGCACGTCGCCCGGCAGAGTGAAGCTCAGGTTAGCTTTGGGCGTAATTTTACCGTTCCTTTTCTGGCTCTTCGTAGAGCTCTTCCTCGGACAGTACGGGCCGCCCTCCAAATTCCTTTTCGGCTCTCGCTGCTGCGCCAAACATCGGTCCGCGAGCCGGCACCACTGGTGCGAACGCCATTAAGCCGATGTTTTCCGGTACATCGTCGTAAATAGCCTCGAAGCCCCCCCGCCGAAAATATGTTTCGTGCCAGAACCCGGTTCCACCGGAGTCTTTCAAAAAGCTCTGCCACCACTGCCGGTGCGGGTCCGAACGCGTCCACTCCAGAAGTGAGTTTGCGTCACGCCAGTATTGGCGCATGCCAACATGCATTGGAAATAACGAGTAGACGATGGTCTCGTGCCGTAGCAGCCCGTCGGGCTGCGCCGCGGCAGAAGAAGAAATCTTCGGCCCAAAACCTAGCAGTGTCTTGATTCCGGCGAGGCGATTAACTCGCATCCCGAGATAGATGACTACCAGATCCGGATAAGCAGACAGATTGACGGTACGGCGCTCCACACGTGTGCGCATGCGATGGATCCTCCAACTCCATGATAGCCATCAGGGACAGCCCCTTTGCCAGCGAAGTCTTTGCCGACCCGACCGCCAGGACCCCTCCCCGTTCCGTGACGTTGGCGGAAAAGTCAGCCGGGGTCCTGCCCCAGCGGTCGGTAGGAGCTGGGCCGTGGGCGGACTTAACTCGATGGGAAGCCAACGCACTGTCCTGTAGCTCGTTGTAGCCATTCATTTTAGGTAGCGGTTCAGCAAACTGCCCATTTTGCAATTGGCGGGCGGTCAAAAGCGAGGCCTGCACAATCTCCCTGGCTTGCTGTTTCCCGCATTGCGCGCGTCTACCCTGCGTAACTTTTCTGGGGCAACTCCGTTTAAGCTATTGAGTCCGCGTGCCTGGAGAGCTGTTTGACGCACCTGAGTCACGAGCCTGATGAGCGGATCCTCGTGGAAGCCGCGCAGCGCGATCCTTCCCGTTTCGGCGAGCTCTACGAGCGCAATTTCGGCCGCGTCTATGCCTACGTCTCGCGTCGCCTGGCGGACCGCTCTGACGTCGAGGATGTCACCGCCGAGGTGTTTCGCCAGGCCCTCGTGAATCTTGGCCAATTCGAGTGGCGCGGCGTTCCCTTCGTGGCCTGGCTCTTGCGCATTGCCGCAAATGCGGTCACAAATCACTGGCGACGCGTGTCTCGCGAACAGCCTATGGCTGACCTGGACGGACCTGAACCGGCTCCGGCTGATCCTGCCGACATCGATGCCCTTGAACGCCGGGCGCTTTTGTTTCGTCTGGTACGGACCTTGCCAGTCGACCAGCGCCGTGTGATCGAGATGCGTTTTGCGGATGAGAGGGGCATCAGGGAAATTGCCAGGGAATTGAATCGGACGGAGAGTGCGGTGAAGCAGCTCCAGTACCGCGCCATTCAGAACTTGCGCGCACAACTCCAGAAATCTCCGGGGAAAAAAAGATCGGGTGAAGCAAATGCCTGAACAGGATTACGCACAACAACTCGACCGCGTGGTCGACGAGATGCTCGCGAATCCGCACGCACCTCTGCCTGTTAGCGCGGATTCCGCGGAGCTTAGGTCGCTCGCGCGTATCGCCGCCGAGCTGCACGGCCTGCCTCGCGAAAGTTTCAAGGAACGTCTCATATCCGAACTCAAAAGGAGAATGCACATGTCTAGCGTCGCTAAACTTGCTGCGGAGATTCGCACGACGGCCTCACCGCGGTTGACATTCAAAGACACCGGCAAGGCCATTGAATTCTACAAACGTGCCTTCGGAGCACGCGAAACCTTCCGCTTCGAAGCGGGCGGGCACATCGCCCACGCCGAGATCGCGATCGGCCAGTCGATCCTCTTGCTCGCGGAAGAATGGCCGGAGGGCGGACGTTTCAGCGCCGAGACGCTGGGCAACTCCCCCATTTGGCTCTCGATTCGTGTCGGTGATGTGGACGGGTTCGCGGAAAGCGCAATCACAGCCGGAATGAAAGTGAAGCGGCCCATCCAGGATCAGTTCTATGGCCATCGGGACGTGTTGCTGGCCGACCCGTTCGGGTACACCTGGAACATCTACAGCGTGAAGGAGGAGATGTCCGTCGAAGAGATGCACAGGCGCATGGAGGGGATGACGAGGGGACCCGAAGGCGGAGAGGTTGGTACTCCTCTGCAGGAACAGGTCAGCCCGATTCGTCCCGGGTTCCAGAGAGTCACACCATACTTGGTCGCGGCGGATGGAGAGGCACTTTTGCGATTCGCCAGCGAAGCCTTCGGAGCCGAGGAAGCTCTGCGCTCAATCGGCCCGGCAGGCGGAATCCATGGCGAAGTTCGCATTGGCGATTCCATGCTGATGATCGGCGGAGGAATTTCCGGTCGCGAGTTCAGGGGTAAGTCAAACACGACGGCGCTGCACGTCTACGTCGAAGACACGGATGCGGTGTACGAGAAGGCCCTCGCGGCCGGCGCTGTCTCAATCGGGGCACCCCAGGACCACGATTACGGCGAACGCGGCGCAGGTGTGAAAGACTTCGCCGGCAACTTCTGGTACATCGCCACACACAAGGGTGAGGGTTATATTCCTAAGGGTTTGCGCAACGTGAACGTCTACATGCACCCGCTGCGCGCCGAACCTGTCATCGCTTTCCTAAAGCGCGCGTTCGATGCGGAGGAAGTCGCCAGATACGCATCGCCGGACGGCGTGATCCATCACGCCGAAGTTCGCATAGGCGATTCCGTTGTGGAAATGGGCGAGGCTCATGGACCGTATCAGCCCACGCAGTCAATGTTCTATCTGTATGTTCCTGACGCCGACACCTTCTATCGCCGTGCGCTTGCTGCGGGCGCGAAGTCGGTTCAAGAGCCGGCCGACCAGCCATACGGCGATCGCAACGCGGCTGTACTCGACCCGTTCGGAAATACGTGGTACCTCGCAACCCACGTGAGGGATACACATTCGTGAGGTGCTCGGTTGCAGGACACTTGGGCTCAGCGCTGGGGTTCTTCGATGGTTTTCATCGCCAGAGAACGAAGCCTGTCAATTCGGCAACCGCAGTGATGATTGCTGTAGGCTGTGATTTTCCCAACTCGCTTCCAGCCATCACCTTTTCACAGTGCACCCGAGCGCGCCCGTTTACCAGGATTTCTCGAGCCCTTTAACTCGTCCGTGTGGTGGCGAGCGTTTTCAGAGATATAATCGCGCTGGTGCTTGATTAAAATAACCCAAAGGACAGTAGATTCCCTTGGCGCGATGGTCCTTTGAACCTGGTCACACTGCCGCCGAATTCTGCGTGCGCCACATGATGGTCACTTATGTCCGGGGACATTTCAAAAACGTCCGCGGTCGGCTCACCTTCGATCCCGCAAGCCCGCAACCCTCTTCAGTGGAGATAGAGATCGACGCCGGCAACCTATGGACGGGGGAGCCTGCTCGCGACGCGCATCTGCGTAGCGCCGATTTCCTCGACGTCGAGCACTTCCCCGAGATCACCTTTCGCAGCCGGGAGGTCAGCTTGCTCGGTGACCACGACTATTCGGTCCTCGGGGATTTGCACATCCGCGGCATGACTCGCCCCTGCACACTGCGGGTTACCTATCTAGGTCAGTGGCAGACCCCTTGGTGGGACAATGGCGTGGACAAGGGCCCCAAGACTCGCGCTGGCTTTACGGCCAAGACCACGATAGACCGCGAGGACTTCGGCGTAAGCTGGAACGCCCCGCTCGAGCGACACGGTAGTGTAGTCGGCGACCTGGTCGAAATCACCATCGACGCCGAGGCAATCCTCGAAGAGTCCTAAACGGGGTCCCCCGTGGTGCGCTGCACACCTGCCTCCACGATGCAACCCTTGAGAATTTTTCAGTCCGATTCGGAAGCGTCTTCATAGCCGGTCGCCGCACTTGAGCGAGGAGCGAGTTGCTAGCGACTGCTCGGAGGCTTCCCATATTCCGTCGTGTAGTGCAGCGTGATCTTGCCGCAGGTACCTTTCTCCGGCGAGTAGACCACACAGGAATCAATGGGCCGCGAATAGACGTGCAAGCTGACAGCTCGCTGATTGAACTCCCGAGGATTAAGGACGCTGTGCACCGGTTCCAGGGGATCAACGCGGCAGGGATTCCCGGGATTCATTTCCACCCTGTTTGTCGCTTCTAGCTTGCATTTGCCCTCGGTTAGATCTTGCGAAATCGTCCGGTAGTTTTGGACCACCAATCTCCCTATGGGCACCGCCATCCAGCAATTCTGGCCTTGATGGTTGTGTACTGAACTGCTTTGTCCGACTTCCCAGCAAATTGCAATTAGTTCATACAGCGGAGTCTTATCGATGAGATTGCGCGTGTAGTGCTGACGGTCCCATTTTAGATAGGGGGCAAGCGTATCCGAGACGACCGGAGTCACCTTCAGAAAATCGAACACCTGATCAGTACGATCAAATGCCAACGCGGGCAGCTTTCGCAACGCAGTGGCAAAATCCTGGATAGAAACCGGCTTGGCCTTGACTTGGATACTCATCCCTCATTCCTCAGGCTCATAGGTTAGAATTTCGTGAGCCTCCATAAAACTCAGTACCCTCGCCGTGAGGGACGAGTTTACACCGAACTCGCCTGCAAGTGCCCGCTTGATGCCGGAGGCCGCAATCAGAATCCGAACCCCCTGGGCTGGCTGTCGGTTCGGGCATTTCACCGTCTCTCAGCACCTCGCGAGCAGGACCCTGCCTTTCATGGCCAGGCTGCTTTCATCCGGCTCCTCACCCGGACAGATCATCTAGTATTTGTCGTCCCACCGGACGTACAGGATTGCTGTACGCACGTGGCTTTCCATCCACACGTCGACCCCGGAGAGCCGATCTATCCAGCGAGGCTGCAGCTCCTTCATGGAATCTCGGGCCACCTTGTCCAATACGACCTTAAACAGCAGAAATTCATTATCCGTTCCTAGGACCTTTGCGGCCTGGGCGGTTACAGCGAATTGGTCCAAATTGTTGTGGATTCTCTTCACCGTCTGGTAGACGTCCGTGGTGAACTCTTTGGTGATTTCCACGTCTTTCTTCGACCCGGTTGCCGTGAGATGGCCGCCGCAGAACGTGTCGAAGTCATAAGCCATTAGTTGGTCGAACACGTTCATGTATTCGCCGAAGTTGGCCGTGATATCGAATCCTTGGAACGGCGCGTAGCCGGGTGTGACACAATCGACGGCCATCATGAATTTCGCACTCGGAACATAAATGAAAAGATCCCCCTCGACCGAGTGGTAAAAGTGGCGGGTCAGCTCAACCGTTTTGCCTCCGAGCGTAAGAGTCTTCTTGTCGCCGAAGACCACATTTGGAATCAAGCGGTTCGGATCGTTTTGCTCTTTCAGAAAGGCTGCCACACCCTCGACCGCGACGATCTTCAGGTCTTTAATGTCTTTGAATGCTATGGAGCCGCCGATGTGGTCCTTGTGAGCGTGCGAATAGACAAGGTATTTGATCGGTTTGTCCGTAATTTTCGCAATCGCGGAAGGAACGCTCTTCCCAAAGCTTTCGGGTGCGTCGAACACGATGACTCCCTCATCGGTCACCAGAAACGCCGATTGCCACCCGTTGTCGGATATGACGTACACCCCGCCGCCCATGCTTTTCACGGCATATCCGAGCTTTGCATCGACGTTGAAAAATTGCGCCTTCACGGACGGCAAAATTGGAACGTACCCTGTCAAATCCTGTTCCGAAGACTGTCCCAATGCCGACGTGCAGAGAACCACCGAAACGGCCAGAACGAAGATCAGCCTTTTCATTTTTCCCCCTGACACTGCAATTGCGCCTAATTGGCCCGCCCAGCGCAATATAGGCCGACCCTCATTTGTGCGAATAGTGCGATAATCAAGAATCTGTTTCTCGCTGTTGGGATAATTCGGCAATCTTTCCTTGACCCCCCAACGGATTGAAAATCAAAGCTCTGAATGCACAGGTGCGGCCTCGATGCCAGATGTGCTCGGCTCACAACCCCAGAACGTCCCCACAAGAAAGGCGCCGACAATTCCGCGGGGCGAGCGGCGATGTTCCTCTCAGTTCGCAGACGAGGGTTCGCTTTTTGTGCGCGGGCCGGAACTGCGAAAGATTTCTGCGTACGTATGGGAGCGGTTCAGGCGAACAAGGGAGTCGGAATCCGCTATCGTCCGTAAAATCATCGGCGTCGAAGGCCCGGAACACATTCGCGGGGTCCGGAACGCGAGCCGAACAGCAAGACCACGGGGGGAACCACGGCCGCCCTGCAACCTCGAGACCGCTCTTCCCGGCCTTCTCGCCGGCGGGGATTGCCGAAGCGGCGCGCCCTAGGAGAGTTGCTTTTGCCGTCGGAGATGGCGCAGCAGCCGTAACATCGGTTCACAACTTCCTCGCAGCACCTTGGGCGACCAAACAAACGGTGGGCGAAGAGTCTAACCAATGACTTTGGATAACTCATGGGTGACACGATCAACCTGAATTCCCTCGTGATCTTCGCACGAGTCGTGGAGGCGAACAGCTTTTCTGAGGCGGCGCGCCGCCTCAAGATTCCCGTCTCGACGGTCAGCCGCCGTATCGCCGAGCTTGAGGATCAGCTGGGCATGCGCTTGCTGGAACGCTCCACGCGCAGTTTACGGCTCACCGATGTCGGATCTCAGGTGCTCCAGTATGCACAGCGTGGCGCGGAGCTTAGCGAGGCGGTGAGCAACATCGCCTCGGATCATTCGTCGAAGGTTTCTGGGACTCTGCGGCTTGCTGCGCCACCCAGCATCTCCGATTCATTACTTGCGCCGCTCGTCGGGGCTTTTCAAGAATCCTATCCCGACGTCAGGGCCCAAATCATAGTTACCGAAAGGATCGTCGATCATATCGAAGAGGGCGTGGATCTGTTGCTGAGAGTCGGCGCGTTGAGGGACTCCACGCTCGTTGCGCGCAAGATTTTGACGTACCGGCATCAACTGTTGGCAAGCCCTGCCTATCTGAAGACGCATAAGCGGCCCGCTTCGCCCGAGGACTTGCTTGGGCACCGTCTGATTGCATTCTCGCGCTGGCAGCCCGAGAACCGCTGGCACTTCGTTCACGCAAATACGAAGGAAACGACCAAGCTGCGCTTCGAGCCGTACCTTTCGATCAACGACTACGCGGGCATTGTCGCGGCTCTTCTTGCGGGTGTCGGCATCGGAGAACTTCCTCCGCTGGTGCGTCCGGAATTGGTGAAGCAGGGGCGGCTCGTGGAAGTCATGCACAACTGGCGGTTGCGCACCTTCGACCTGTGGCTGCTTCACGCCGGAAACCGACACGTTTCGCGCGCCGTGGGGGTGTTCAAAGAATTCGCGGTGAAAATGGTACCGAAGTTGTTTCCAAAGCTCCCGATATGACCCCTGAATCTTAGAAGCGTACGCGGCTTCATGCGATTTTCGCCCTCTCAACTCTCGATTAGCAGCGATTGCGTCTTTGACGCGTCGCTAGTGCCAAACTTTGAGAGTATTTGCAGGCCGGGCCGATGTCGCACGCGGCCTAACGCTTGCCCTCGCGGCCGTGTATGTCGAATTCGAGGCATTGCCTCGCCTGGCCCCGACCAACAGCGCGAGCGCCCCAGCCAGGGCAGCCCTGCCCGCGCAACCACTCGGCTGGCTCGAAAGAGCCCGTTTATCCGGCCTTAATCTTCTTCGCTTAGCATCCCGGATGTATTGGCGCGCTCACCAAGATCGCCACATGACTACCCTGCTCAAGAAAGAGCTCCAGCCCCACCTGGTGAGGACTGTGCTCCGAATAAGCGGCGATCCTCAGATTGACGTGCTTCTGAGGAATGCTCTTAAGCCCGGAATGTGGAACGTTCAACAGGCCCCGAGCAATGCCTCTGCACTCAAGCTCGTGGAAGCACGATACTTCGATCTAATCGTGACGAGCGAGAAGACATCGGGCAAGGAAGGCATCGAATTATTGCGAGAAGTTCGGCGTCTGCATACGCACACACGTCTGATCATCCTCACTGGGGAAAGCACGACGACAGATGTGATCGCGGCGATGCGAGAACACGCCTTCAGCTATTTCTCCCGGCCGTTTTCCCTCCATGCTCTGCAGCGTATGATTCGAATCGCCCCGGAAGGATTCCGGCTTGACGATGGCATTGAGATCGGTTCCGCGAGTGAGCAAAGGATTCGGCTCAAGATCCGATGCGACTTTGAAAGTGCAGACCGACTGCTCCAATTCCTTCAGGAGATTGAAAACCTGCCCGAACCCGAAAGAGAGCAGCTGGCTACAGCTTCTCGCGAGTTGCTTTACAACGCCATTGAATATGGCGGCAAGCTTGATCCAGCGAACCACGTGGAGATCGATCATGTTCGCTCTGAGGATATGGTGACGTGCCGTATCACTGATCACGGCCCAGGCTTTGCGTTCGTTAAGATCTTCCATGCGGCGATTGCCAATCCTGCCGACGACCCTACTTGCCATATCGGGGTACGCCAAGAGCAAGGGATGCGTCCAGGAGGATATGGCATTCTGGTGGCGCGACAACTCGTGGACCAGCTTATCTACGGACAGGACGGCAATGAGGTCCTTCTAGTGAAGCACCTGGTTTCCAACAAATCTCAATCCAACCCTTGAAGGCCTCATCCCACGAGCGTTCGTTCTTTTCGAACGTATCGCCTAGCTCGCAACGCGCCGCAAGACCTTAGAAGGGATTTTGCCACGCACTAGAAGATCGCTCTGGGATCGCTGCTTGCATCAGGAAGCCGTACCTAGCTAGCTGCTTAGAGTCAAATGGGCACCTCACCACGCGGCTGCGATATCGACTCTGCGCAGAGAAACGGAGTAGCTGTTCGGCCATAGACGCCCATGGCACACAAACAGACATAGGTCCCGTGGATTGCGGTTATGGACCGGCTGGAACCACAACACGTTGGGAATTGACTCGAAAAATCCGCGGTTCTAATCTCCCGCATCCCTCCTGATCTTGCTCTTTCCCATCTTACCTATTTCGAGTGGCGAACGGCTTGGTGTAGTTCGCGGTCACTTGGTCGGAACAACAAAGGCGGAAACGATGTTTACTGAGCGAGGCTTCCAGCGACTTTGGTTGGTACCTGTTCTCTTGCTTTCACACGGCCTCTCACTTGTCATTCACGCCCAGCAAGAAGATTCTCTGGCCGACCCGGTAAGGCAGCTGGTTGAACAAAGCGTCGTGGGGGCCGGTTCAGCCTCCGGGACCCTGCGGTTGAACATACGGCGCAGGGCAGACCTTGAAAGTCTCCTATCGGCTCTGCGACCGCAGAAATCGGCCCGTGACGTTTATTTCTATGAGATTCAGTCCCCGCCGGGAACGGTTTCTGAGACGCCTTTGGTTTGGGTCGTAGCGGTGGTTGGTTACCAGCCGGATGTATACAGGCTCTATAGCTTCCTAGGTTCAGAGGGACCGGACGCTGCGTCCCAAGAGTTCAATCGGTTCACATCTCGACTCGCACTCCTGGTCCCGGGAAAAGAAGCCACGGATTTGGCCCGGTTGTTCCTGAAGACCTGCGTCGAAGGTGACGGCCAAGAAGCAGTGCTCGACAACGAGACGGAACTGCGCCTTTCCGTCCAGAACTATTATTTCGCAGCGTACGGGGACCTTTGGAGGGCTCTTGATGCGTATTCGCGTTGGTGGCAGGCTTTTCAAGTCCGTTCGCCCGATCTCGCGCCGACGGCAGCGCGAGACACCAACGGACGCTACCGCGTCGTACTAAACACATTGGTCACCCTTCCCGGAAAGCATCCGCAAGTTCGAAAGTGGGAGCTAGAAGTTTCTGACGGAGGTGGGATTCGCGTGTTAACGATGCAACTGGTTTTCCCCGACCAACCTCGTTGGTTATCCTACGATCTAGACACAGGGAACTTCGCCTTCTAGCCCAGCACCGCGCATCGGCTGCAAGCTACTTGATCTGCTTTGACTGGCACGCTTGCGCGAATACAGGCGACCCGATGTTCGGACCGTGATCTTCCAGACCTCCCATACCTCCACGAACGATTCTCAGTCGCTCCGGATCGCCGACCAATTACTAGGCGAAAGAAAACCTGCTCACTGAGTGTAATGGCGATTCTTACGTAAGTTAACTCCGAGAGTGGGACGGCATGGGCCTTGTAATCTCATCGAACAGTGAGAAAGGAGCAGCCCTGCACCAGAGAAGAATGGGAGAAACCCTATGGCTCCTATCGCCAGTGTGGCGATGGTGAGGATCATAGACGGTTGGAGCGGCTGGATGGACCGCAGTTCACAAAAAAACTCCGACAGAAAGCGAGTGTACAATGTCCGCCGGTCGCTGAATTTCAAGCCTGGAGGTTGCTATGCGCCAGCGCGAGTGCCTGGTCGCTGTCCTGATCTCGGTCCTGATGGTTGGCTGCCACGGGGCGAAAAATGCCGGGACCGGCGGCGCGCTCCGCGTAAACTTCGCTGAAGCGGCAAAGTCGCCGGAGGCCAGAACATTACCAGCGAACCACGAGGTGTTCGACCCAGGAACCGAGCCGGCTGTGCCCTCTCGACCCACCACCGGTACCCGCAAGCAGGCTGCGACGGCGCCTCTCGCGATTTCGCCGGGATTGCGCATTCGTCCATGTGATATTGCCATCCTTCCCTGCCCATTCGATGGCGTCGCTCAAGGCACTTTCGGTTCGCCACCGGACCCCAACGCCGCTGTCGGCGCGGGCAACATCGTCGAAGTTGTCAACGACCAGATCCAGGTCACAGACCGGAGGGGTAGAGTGCTGTGTGGTGGCTCCATCACTCTGCAGCACCTTCTGGGAAGGACCAGCGACAACCTGACCGATCCACGGGTGCAGTTTGACAACGTGAATCAGCGCTTTAGTCTGTCGGTTACCGTCAGCAATCCAGGCGCCTCAGACACGCCCGCTATGCATGTAGCGGCCACCGAGACTGCCGACCCATGTGGCAGCTGGTTCATCTACCGCCTCACGTTTCACGGAGATGCCTACCCTACGGGCGCGTTTCTGGATTTTCCAATGCTGGGCCAGGACCAAAACGCCCTGCTGCTCTCGCTGCGGACCTGCCCTAAGAACAACTGCTCCAGCCCGATCTTCACCGTTTTCGGACTGCCCAAATCCACCATCTACTCTGGCCAGCACGTGGAGTTCGACGCCTTCCCGGTAGATTCACTCACCGCGCCGGTAACCAATGCCGGGCAGCCCATGATCGCCAGCCCGGTCAGCTTCTTCCTGGCCGCCGTTCCCGGCACCGGATACAAGCTGTACCGGCTGACGAATAGCGGCGGCTCCGGCGCAAGCTTGTCAAAGACGACTATCAGCGATCCATTCTCGAAACCATCGCGGAGGGTCAATCAGCCCGGCGGCGCCAGCGCCACAATCGATCCCTCCGACGGCAACATCACCAGCTTCCCCTACTTCGACGGCACCTTCATTTGGTTCGCCCATGACGCTGACGATGATGGCTTTCCCACCGTGCGATACGGGAGGGTAGAACCCAGCAAGAACGCCGTGGAGACGACCTTCGCGTTCCACAGCGGCAGCAGCGACGATTTCAATCCTTCTATTGCGGTGGGGTTCGCTCCAAGCGGCGAGAAGGTGTTTCTCAACTGGGCGTTTACCGATACCCCTGCCGGGACGGCGACCACAAACGTGTTCGCCGAAGGGGATGCCCCTGAGCCGCTGGTACAGATCGCCGGCCCGGGCACGGTCGACGCCACCGGAGGCGTCGTTACCCCGGCCAAGTGCGGCAGCAGCGATAACCAATGCAGATTCGGTGACTTCTCGTCGGTGTCCGTGGATCCGGGTGTCTCCGGCTGTGCTTTCGCGACGCAGCAATATTTTGCTACCGATGGAAGCTGGAAGACGCGCATCACGCCCATCGGCCACTGTGAACAGATCGTTGTGCATCCTTGAACGCGTTAATTGGACGCCCTCATTGAGGCAAGCAGGCATGGGGTCCAGCCGAACGATCGAGGAGTTCCATCCAACGAGGCCGGATCGCAGGCCCCCAGGGGTCGACCTCGGCCATAACAGAGAAGGAGTACTTTGATTTTTGGGACTACGCAGCGGTCATTTGAAATTTCCCACCGAGTCGTTGGCGATAACAGGCGATTACACGCATTGTACGGACAGCTATACTTTGGACGTACTACGAGCCATCCGGAAGTTGTGATGTTCGTGCTCAGTCGCATCCGTCTTCGCCCTCCAGCTACGCGGTCCGCGTTTGAGTAGAGGGCCGCGGTGGAATGGAGCAGGCGGTCGAGCATGGCAGTGAATGCGGCGCTGTCCCCAAGCAGTTTCCCAAAGTTCCACAGGGCGGTTTAATGCGGCGAACACTTTTATGCGGAGTGGGCAATAAGCAAGAGTAGGAAATACCAACCAAAATGCCGTTCCTGGACTGCCAGTAACTCCACATAAAAATGACACCCTTCTTCGAGCCAACAAGGCTACCGAAGGAGGTTGTCATGCTTTCCCATTTCTTTGAAAGCCCCGCACGGATTCGCGGGATTCGCAGCGGTCCATCTGGAACTTTGATCGAAAGCTTTGCTGATTACTTATTTCAGGATGGGTACGCCGAGCTCTCAGCTCGTCGACACATTCGATCAGCGGAACACATCGTTCGCTGGGCGAACAGGGGCGATCTGCCCGTGAGCAAGCTGGATGATCGGGCTCTTACGCGTTTTGGCGATCACCTGAAGCGATGTCGATGTGGTCGGTACTGCCGGTCCAATCGTGTAGAGATTTTGGCTGGTGCGCGGCTGTTCTTGAGACATTCGCAAGGCCTGGATCCAACGCTGAGCCGCCGGCCCTCTCCCGCCGATTCGATGCCGGTGTTGTTGCAGTCCTTCTGCCGATGGATGCGCGAGCACCGAGGCACATCAGAACAAACGCTCTACAACTACGGCTTGCCAATCCGCGAGCTGATTCGGCGCCTCGGTGGGGACCCAAGCAAGTTGGATGCGCAAGGCCTGCGGAAGTTCGTCCTGAACCGGAGTCGTAACGCGGGATGGGCTACGGCCAAGCGCTGCACGACCGCGTTACGGATGTTTCTGCACTTTCTGATCGCCGAGGGCTGGTGCCGTGCCGGTCTACTCGGCGCCGTTCCAACACTGGCGCACTGGCGGCTGAGTTCTCTGCCGCGATACTTGCCGGCGGAAGCTGTGGAACGCGTTATCGATTCCTGCGACGTGTCTGCCCCCACGGGTAAGCGCGACCGAGCCATCCTGCTTTTGCTCGCGCGCCTGGGATTGCGCGCCGGCGACATCGTGCAAATGCGTCTGCAGGATATCGACTGGAAAGAAGCCTGGGTGCATGTCAGTGGAAAGAACCGCCGCCAAACGCGGCTGCCCCTCACGAAAGAGGTCGGCGAAGCCATTGTTTCGTATCTACAAAAAAGCCGTCCTCAATCGCGCACCGATTTGCTATTTCTTCGTTCTCGTGCTCCGTTCCGCGGATTCCGATCTCATCCTGCGGTTTCGGTGATTGTCGCTAGAGCCTTTCTTCGAGCAGGCATCAAACGCCCAGGTCGAGGCGCAGCGCACCTCTTACGCCATTCGGTTGCCAGTTCGATGTTGCGACAAGGAGCTTCGTTGCAGGAGATTGGCGCCCTGCTTCGTCACCGCTCCGTCGAAACGACTCAAATCTACGCCAAGATCGATGTCACAGCGCTGCAGCAGATTGCCCAACCATGGCCGGAGGTGTGGTCATGTTAGCTCGCGCCGTTCAATCGTATCTCTCCCTACGCCGGGCCGCAGGATATGTCCTCAAGGAGGTTGGCCTGCGCCTGAAAAGCTTCGCCGCATATTCCGACGCCAAAGGTCAGCGGTGCGTGACCGCAGAGATTGCTATCGAGTGGGCGCGGCAGTCGTCTTCGATAGTGGAACGAGCCCGAAGATTGGGTGATGTGAGACGTTTCGCCCTATATCTCCGCGCGGAAGATGAACGCCATGAGATACCTCCAGTGGTCTTTGGAAAAGAACGTCGGCCCCGGCCGACTCCATACATCCTGTCTAACGAGCAGATCCGCCGGCTCATTCAACTGGCTCGACAGTCGGGATATCGCACTTTGCGCCGGCAGACTTACAGTACGTTTTTCGCTCTGCTGGCCTGTACGGGACTTCGCGTCTCTGAAGCAATCCACCTGAGATATGACGACGTCACGCCGGATGGTTTGGTGATCCGCGCCACTAAGTTCCGGAAAAACCGACTGGTTCCCTTGCATGAGACGACGCACGCTGCGCTCGAACGGTACCTGAAGCAACGACGTCCCTATGCCCCCTTCGACGACCACGTTTTTATCTCACTGCGACGGAAACCACTGCTGAGTAGAGACGTGGACAGTGCATTCCGAACCGCAGCCAAGAAAATGAACCTGCCTCATGGGCGAGGACAGCGGCGACCGACGCCGCATTCTCTCCGGCATGCCTTCGCAGTCCGCGCGTTACAAAACTGCCCGGATGGCCGGGATCACATCACGCAGCACATGTTGATGCTCTCGACCTATCTCGGGCATAGCAAGGCGGACCTCACATATTGGTACCTCGAAGCCGTGCCGGACCTCATGCGAAGCATCGCCGAACGTTGCGAAGCCTATGTCACGGGAGGTAGGTCATGACGCCGCTCGCCCCGCACCTGACGGCCTTCTTTCAAGAACGTCTCACGCTCGAACGACAGGCGAGCGCCAATACGTGTGACTCCTATGCTTATGCCTTCAAGCTGCTGCTGGACTTTGCGGGTAAACGACTAAAAGTTGCCCCGTCTCAGCTTCAGTTCGAACAAATCGACGCGCCGCTGGTAGTTAGCTTTCTCAACAACCTGGAAAGTAAACGCTCGAATGCGAGCAGTTCGCGCAACGTGCGCCTTGCCGCGATCCGGTCTTTCATGCGCTTCATGGAATACCGCGAACCGTCTGCTCTTGAACAGATCCAGCGCGTCCTTGCCATTCCGATGAAGAAGACCGACTCACGCCTGGTGCGGCACCTCAACACGGAAGAAATCCAGGCGCTTCTGGACGCACCTAGACCCACCGACTGGTCTGGCATCCGGGACCGGGCAATGCTGCACTTGTGCTTCGCTGCCGGCTTACGCGTGTCGGAGCTTACCGGTCTTCGTTTGGAAGACTTATCGTTGCAACCTCACGCCAGCATTCTGGTTCACGGCAAAGGACGCCGCGAGCGTTGTCTGCCGTTGTGGAAACAGACGGTCGCCGCCTTGAGAGCGTGGCTGACTGTACGTGGAATGGCTGCGGTACCAGAGCTCTTCCTCAACGCGCGGCGCGAACCGCTAACCCGCGCCGGCTTCGAATACATCCTTGAGAAGCACGTTGTCGCTGCGACCGCGCGCTGCTCATCGCTGGCAACCAAGCGTATATCGCCCCACGTACTGAGGCACAGTTGCGCACTGACCGTGTTGGAAGCAACGAAAGATCTGCGGAAAGTTTCGCTGTGGCTCGGTCACGCCAACATGCAAACTACTGAGATGTACACGCGGGTCGATCCCTCCATCAAGTTGGAGGCCCTCGAGGCAGTAACTGCACCAAAGCTCCGTTCGGGCCGCTTCCGTGCCACTGATAGGCTGATTGCGGTTCTGACAGGCCACACTTTTATGCGGAGAGGAGAACGGTCAAGATAGCGACAAACCCTGGGCTTTCACGGGCGAGGTCCGCATAACAATAGGCGCCGCATTAAACCGGTTATGCGGAGCTCCGCATAAGCGGTTGGAGGTTAGCAACGTGCGGGCGCGTTCGTAGCGGCGCGTGACGATCTCCAGCAGCTCTTCTGCCGCTGTGCGGCCCTAACTTACGCATTCCCAAGGCATCGATGATCAGCAGCGGCACAGTGGCCAGCAGCTCCACGTGCTCTTTGCGTTTTCCATCCAGCGCAGCGTCAGCGATTTCCTCCAGCAGGATGTGGGCCTTGCCGTAGATCCGATAACCCTGCGTGATGACCGCTTGCCCGATGGCTTGAGCCAAGTGACTTTTCCCCTGTGCCGGGTGGACCTCAGAAGAGCGCGTCCTCATGGCGGGTGACGAACGTCGCAGGCTTCGTCTGCTCAATTCGACAGAAGAGAATATATAATTGCTGCCCCCATGGCTTTTGATTTGGCACGGAGTTTTCGGTTCTTGAGAAGGCGCAAAAAAATCGGAGCTCAGGTGCGTGCGGGAGCACGACCGTGGCTTATTCCCTTGATTTATGCGTTCGGCGCCTTCCTGTTTGGCTTCACCGTTCCCAGGCTGGCGTTTGTGCTCCTGCCTGGGTGGGAGTCGACCATTAGCGCGAGTGCTGCGATCGGGATTTACTCGGCAACTGCTTCTGGCATGATCGCGCTTACCGGCATCGTCTTCTCACTGACCTTCTTGATGGTTCAGTTCAGTGCTTCGGCCTACTCCCCACGTCTTGTCTTCTGGATCGCCAGCGACCCGATGATATCTCACGCGACGGGTGTCTTTACGGCCACGTTCGTTTTTGCTCTCAGTG
>Ga0306920_100001925_pt1 | contig 25900 bp, 14 predicted proteins | sample flu12Cox44000170_FD_204666 | JGI IMG/M metagenome (GOLD analysis project Ga0306920, IMG submission 204666) | Lab enrichment of tropical soil microbial communities from Luquillo Experimental Forest, Puerto Rico - flux4day.12C.oxic.44.000.170 (v2)... | ecosystem: Environmental > Terrestrial >...
CGCCTGGTCATCGGTGAACCGCAGGGCCTTGATCGACGACAGGCGGTCGCCGCATTGCCCGACCGCGATCGCGACCACGATGGTCTGGCTCTGGCCCGGAGTCATCGTGATCGGACCCGAGCTCATGAAGAACCGCCGGTCGGCGGGGTTCGAGTCGAGCCAGCTGGTCGGGAGCGGCAGGATCGGGTCGCCGGCGACCATGAAGCGGGTCGTGACGCCGTAGGGATCGACGATCGGCGCCCCGCCGTTCAGCCCGTCGAGGCCTTTCATCCACGCGTAGGTCTCCCCCGACGACAGCGGGTCGGTGCCGTTGATGTACTTGGCGAACGAGGTGAGCCCGAGCGTGTCGCCGACCGCGTTGATCGGGCCCTGGAGGAAGTCGACACCGAGCGCGGGCGGAATGTCGCCGTAGATCGCATCGTGGTTCGAGCCGTTGTACACGTAGCCCATGGAGCGCGCCCTGCCGGTCAGGTCCGGCAGCGTGTCGCACCCCACCAGATCGTCGGTGAAGTTGCCGAGGTCGGGATCCATCCATTGCGAGATGTACAGGCTGTCGAGCGTGTTGATCCCGGCATTGGTGATCTTGTACTTCGTGAACACCGTGTTCCCGAGCGGCCCCTGGCGGTCGAACGCCCAGGTGGTCTGCTCGACCTGAACGCCGAGGGGCTGGGTCCCGCCGGCCTCGTTTGTGTGCAGAGTCTTCTGGCCCGGGATCGGCTCAGCGTCGTTGTAGACGCACCACAGCATCTCGTCGCCGATGACGTCGGGGCCCGGCACGTCGACCGAGTCGCCGGGCGCCGGGGTCGCGGTGTTGTCGAGCCGCCAGATCCGCCACGGCGCGCCATAGGGCACCGCACCACGCATGTACTCGTTCCAGGAGTGATGGACCAGCGGATCTTCGCCGACGTCGAAGTTGGCGTAGGGATTGTCGATGTGGGTCGTGTCCGCCGGCACGCCCTTGTAGGGGAGCACCTTGTAGACGACGAGGTCGGGATTCGAGCTTGGTTCGGGCGTCCCGGCGATGATGCGCCCGGGGAGATACTCCTGGCTGTACTCCGCCACGGCGAGGCTCGTCACGCCGCTGATCTGGGCGCCCAGCCACAGCCCCGCGGCGTAGACCGCGGTCTTCGAGGTATGGTTGGGCCAGAACAGGCCGCCGTTGTAGTTGCCGCCGATGTCGTAGGCGAACGCACCGTAGTTCGTCACGAACATGTTGACATTGTTGATGTCGATGCGGCGACCGAAGTCCAGGGTCTTGATTCGCGACGGCTGTGCCACGCGCCCCGACTGCACCGGAGCGCGCGCCGGCCTGGCGGCCCGGGCCGCGCCCGCGCCCAGCACCAGCGCGGCGGCAAGCACCAGCCCAACGGCCATCCCACGATTGTTCATCCCAGCACCCTCCCTGTGTGCGCCGGTGGACTAGAAGCTCGCCCGCACGCCGAACCGGACCAGACGGGGATTGCCGTAGAAGGTCGGGTTGTCGGTGGCGAGCTGGTACTGCTGCTGACCGTCGAGGCCATTGAGCGCGGCGTTGTTGAGGTAATCCCGGCCGTCGTTGGTGTTGAGCCAGTTGGTGGTCTGCGCCGAGCCACTCGAGGTGTACACGGTGTACACGTTGCGCGCGTTGAGCACGTTGAGCGCCCAGAGGAAGGCCTCGAGCCGCGTCGAGCCCGCGATCGGGAACGCGCGGTTCACCTTGAGGTCGAGGCTCTGGGTCCACGGGCCGTAGCGTGAATTGATCGGGCCCGAGGGCTGGGACGAAACCGAGGCGAGCGTGATCTCGTTGTACACCTCGGTGGGGGTGTACGGCGTGCCGCTCGCGATGTTGTAGAGCACGTTGATCCCCAGGAACTGGAGCGGCCGGAACGAGCCCAGCTTCGGGCCTTCGCCGCGGTCGAGGGTCAGGTCCATGTTGAACGACAGCTTGTGGCGCTGGTCGAAGTCGAGCGGCGCGGTCTGGTGCGGCGGGTTGCTGGCCGTCCAGGCGATGTTGCCGTGCGAGTTCGACACCGAGCCGGTGCCCTGCGCGTAGGCGAGGCTGTAGTTGACGCTGCCGGAGATGTGGTTCATCCGGCGCATCGTGAAGCCGGCGTCCACGCCTTTGATGGTCGCGAAGTCGGTGTTGCGGAACGAGGCGTAGCTCTTCGACAGCGCCCCCGGCGCGGTCGGGATGTTGTTGACCGAGACCAGGTCCTTGACGTCCTTGTAGTAGGCGGTCATGTCGAACCGCATGCGATCGCCGATCTGACGCGCCACACCGACCTCGTACGCGGTGGTCTGCTCCGGCCGCAGATTCGGGTTGCCGATGGGCGCGTAGTAGCCGCCGGACTGGAGCTTGTATTCGAGGAACCGGTACGAGACGTAGAGGTCCTGGAGGTTGGGCTGCTGATAGAACTGGCCGTAGTTGAACCTCAGGATGGTCTTCTCGTCGAGCGGGAACGCCACGCCGAGGCGCGGCGACAGCCGCTGGTAGACCTTGTTCGAGGTCAGGTCCTGGCTGTCGAGCTGGTCGGGATAGGGCCCGCCCTCGAGCGGGGCGACGTCGTTGGTCAGCGCCGGCGTGTCGGTGTTGATGTAGTCGTAGCGCAGCCCGGCGTTGACGATCACGCCCTCCCGCTCGTACTTGTCCTGCACGAACGCCGACCAGGTCTGCGGGTGCTTGGCCCCGTCCTTGCCGCTGTCCTCGTCGACCAGGTGCACTCCCGTCACATTGCCGGCGGGGTCGTAGTCGAACACCAGCTTGTAGCCGTACCCGTCCCAGTTGGTGTTGTCGGGGGCGTTGATGCCGTCCGCAAAATCGGTGCCCAGCAGCGTCGGACGGTAGTGCTGGAAATACCGCAGCTTGTGACGCTGGAAGTCGCCGCCCCACTTGACCTGATTGTGGACGTTGACCTGCGAGGTCATGCTCCCCTGCAGACCCCAGTACGAGGCGTCACGCTGCAGGTAGTTGTTGTACGTGTGCCCGGCCTGCCAGAACATCGGCAGGTTGGGATCGAAGCGCGGATTGAACGGGTTGAAGTACTGGCTGAGGTTGTCGAACGCCACGCCGTCGCCGCGCTTGCGCAGGGTCTCGAAGTAATTGAAGCCCAGGTCCCAGAACGTCTTGGTGCTGAGGACGTGGTTGAAGGTGGCGAAGTACGACTGGTTGCGGTCCAGGTAGCGGGGCATGTGCGCCATGTTGTAGAGGTAGGGCTGCAGGAACTCCTGCCACCGGTCCTGCGAGCCCAGCGCACCTCCCCGCAGCGACATCTTCTCGTTGATCTGCCACGACAGCTTGCCCTGGAACGAATAGGCGCCCGACGAGTTGCCGGGCTTCACGTCGGTGTTGAGGTTCTGGGAGCGCAGGAAGTCCTCGAACCCCGGCGTCATGTAGCCCGGGTTGCGGTCGCGCTGCCAGCGACGCTCGCCCGACAGGTAGAAGGTCAGGTTGTCGTGGTTGGGCAGCACCGGACCGCCCAGCGACCCGCTATAGATGTTGTAGTCGGTGACCGGGGCGTCGATCCACTGCCCGGAGAGCGCGTCGCTGAGGGCCTCCAGGGTGCCGGAGTACTTCTTGGAGCCCTCCTTGGTGACCACGTTCACCGCGCCCGACATGATGCGGCCGTACTCGGGCGCGAAGCCGCCGGTCATGACCACGACCTCGTCGATCGCGCTGTTGCCGATCGCGGTGCTGCTGGTGCCGGTGAGCGGGTCCTGCTGCGAGAAGCCGTCGACGAAGTAGGCGATCTCGTTGGGGCGCCCGCCACGCACGATCAGGGTGTTGCCGTTCTGGCTCTCGTTGTCGATCTGCTTCTGGAAGTTGACCACTCCGGTCTGCTGCGCCGCGGCGTCGCGGTAGCCGCGCGTCGGCAGCTTGTCGATGTCCTGCGACGAGATGAAGCGTGTCGTCCCGGTGGCGTCCTTCTGCAGCAGCGGGCGCTCGGCCTCGACCTTGACCTCCTGCATCTCGACCGCCTGAACCTTCATCGTGATCGGGAGCGTGGTGGTGAAGTCGGGCGTGATGACCACGTTCTCGGCCACGAACGGCGCCTCGCCCATCAGGTTGGCGCGCACCTCGTACGTGCCGGCGGGGATGCCGATGATGAAGTAGTCGCCCTTCTCGTCCGAAATCGCCCCCAGCCGCTGACCCTCGATCCGGATGTTGACCCCGGCGAGCGGCTCGTTCTTCTCGTTGACCACCTTTCCGCTGAGCTTCCCGGTCGTGCCGGCCGCGACGGGCGACGCCAACAGCAGCGCGGCCCAAACCGTAATGACCAGGCGTCCTGCCCGGAATGGGTTGGGCGACATGACTGCCACTCCTTTCGCTTTTCCCGGAATTCCGGGAGAGCCAGAACGAAGCCTCCCGGTGCTGATCACGGTTCGGTGAGGGGATACCGTCCGGTGGAGATCTCCCAACAACTGGCCTCCGCTCTATCCCTGGCGGGCAACAAAAGTGGGAGAAGCCCTACGGCCCGACCTTAGGTCGTGGTCATCGGCGTGTCAATACCAGAGTTTAGTGGAGGCATCCATCCCCTAACCGGCGGGGCGTCGGCCCGGGAGGCCGGACACGGAGCGGGGTCCCGGCCGGCGCCGGGGGGAAACGAAAACGGGGGCGCCCGAAGGCGCCCCCGCTCGCTCAGCCCTGGAGGGGGCTAGAACGCGTAGGTCGCGGTGACCTTGGTCGCGATCGGCGCGGCGGTGCTCGCCACCCGGGTGAAGGTCTGGACGAAGTTGTTGTCCAGGACCCCATCGAGCTGCAGCGTACCGACCTTGACGCCGGCGCCGAGGTTCATGTGGAACGGCGAGATCGAAAGCTCCCGGGTGAAGGCGACAGGCCCCGTGCCCTCGACCTTGATCTTGTCCCACGCGCCGTTGTTGGCGCCGAAACGCAGCGTCAGCCAGCGGTTGGCATGGGTTTCGAGCGCCGCAAACACCTGCGGGGTCAGCGTCTCGGTGACCTTGTAGTTGGGATCCGGGGCGCCCCAGGGCGGGCCCTGGAAGCCGGCGATGTTCTCGCTGGTCTCGACGCGGTTCTGGGCAAACGTGGCTCCCAGGACGAACAGGTCGCTGGTGCCGACCGTCCAGTTTCCGGCGAGGCCGAACTGATAACCCGAGAACTTGTTGTCGAAGGAAGCCGCCGGACCGGTGGTCTTCCGGGCCAGGTCGAAGTTGTAGAACTTGATGACCGGTGTCACGACGCAGTTCGGGGTCCACTGCCAGAACAGACGACCGGCGACCTGGTAGCTGCCGCCGCCGTCATCCTTGTTCGAGGTGCCCGGAGGGGTGACCGAGTTCTCGAACGTCCTGGTCTCGAGCAAGCCCGACAGCTCGACCGTGGTGTTCTGGTTCATCTCGAAGCCGATGCCCGCCCCGTAGCCCATGATGTTCCGGCCCAGGTTGTTGTTGGCGGGCGCGTTGTCGAACTGCAGGTTGGTCGTGATGCCACCGGTGACGATCTTGTCCCGGCGATAGGAGCGGTTGAGCTTGAGGCCGATGCTCTTGTTGCCGAACTTCTTCGCCCACTGAAGGTCGAAGGACTGGTTGCGGTTGAAGTTCGGATCGTGACCCAGGCCGAGGCTGTCGCTCGCGCCCGGTCCGCTCACGCCATCACCCTGGCCGAGGTTCGGCGTCTGGGAATGAAGGGCGATGCCCCACGTCCCGTAACGGCCGTCCCACAGGTTGCCGAGGATCGCGCCCACGCCGCGGTCGGACGGGGTCGCGACGGCGTTGCTGCCGAGCTCGCCATAGACCAGGTTGCCGACCGAGCCGAGCCCGGAGATGTACGTGAACACTCCCGTGTAATCCTTGATGTAGTCGCCCTGAAGCGCCATACCCTCGACGCGCGCGGTCTGGGCATACGCCGCAGCCGGCAGCGACAACATGAGGGCGACGGCGGCCCAACGGACGGTACGCTTCTTGTAACTCATTATTGCTGCCTCCTGATGACGGTAGGTTAGTAGGAACTACGATGCCACGATGCAGAATCAAGCCAGATGCGTGGCCTGTGAACTACAACGCGGTTCGGTTCGTTCACCCACCCCCTTTCCTTAGCTGCTGGCAAACAACGCAAAGGCTCCATCACATCCCTGGGATGGAGCAATCGATCAGGCCAGGCCCCTGATGACCTCGATGAGGCCCTGGCAAACGCCCGGGGGAACTTAGAAACCGGGGCCCGGGCTGTCAAGCGGATTCCCCCATGGCCTGCCGGCGAAGAGCCGCTACGGGGCCCGTCGGACCGGTCTCCTCCAGCCCCGGAGCTGAACTCCCAACTCATTGTCGTACAAAGGATTCGACGGATCTTCCGAGTTGATCCTCACCACCTGTCGGCAGTGAGCGTAGTAGCCCCCTCCGAGCCCGATTCCGACGTGCCCCACGGGCGCCCCTCTGGCCCCGAAAAAGATCAGGTCGCCGGGCACGGACTTCGCGCTCCGCGGCAACGACATCGCGCGTCGAAATTGTTCGACGGCGTCGCGCGCCACCGCGACGCGCTGCTCGGCGAGCACCTGCTGAGTGAATCCCGAGCAATCGAAACCCAGCGGCGTCCTCCCGCCCCACAGGTAGGGAACGCCGAGCAACCCGCGAACGCGCTCGATCAATCCGGTTCGCCGGTTCTCGGGCGTCAGGGATGCGGCCGGAACCCATCCGCGCCGGCCATCCGGCAGTTCGATCCTGCGAAACCGGCCGTGGCGCGCCGACGCGATCACGCGCGTGTTCCAGAACAGCGGGCTCAGGAGCGGACCCCGCCCGCGCGATTCCCGGGCCTCGACGAAGAGCCAGCCGACCCGCGCGCGGGCGAGGCGGGTCCAGCGCCGCGCGCGCGACGGCGGCACCACCACCAGACCCCACGCGCGCACCCAGCCGCGGTAGCCGTCGGTGAGCCCTTCGACCCGCCACCAGCGGCGATCCGGGGATGGCGCGAGCAGGCGCAGGCGCTCGCCCATCAGCAGCTGGCTGCCGAGCTCGGCGCGGTGGTCGGGGCGACGGCGCACGTCGAGCGCCGCCATCGAGACCACCGCCTCGAGCCCGGCGCGCGGCGTCATTCCGCCGAGGGATTGGCGAGGATGTAGCGGCCGAAGCCGTCCCGGTCCTCGAACACCAGCCGACGGTACGGATGGTTGTAGTACCAGATCTCGAGCTGGGGGGACTGGGTGGTCGCGGCGTGGTTTTCGACCTGGTCGGGGGGCCCGAACTTGATGTAGATCCGGCCCATGTCCGAGCGCCAGCCCGGCCCCGCCCCCTGGAAGTGCTGCTCGGCGTAGCGCACGCGCCGGAAGAACTCGATCATCGCCTCGTTGCGTGGTGTGTCCGGCGTGGGGTCGCGGCGGCGCCAGAACTCCTCCCAGCCGCGGGCCCGCTGGTCGGCCGGCAATGCTCTCAGGGCGTCGATCTCGCGGGCGTCGGCGATGTAGGACAGGGCCTCGAGCACCCGGTCGAACTCCTTGCCGGGGGGCGGCCCGCTCTGCTCGACCTCGAACGACCGGTCGACCTTGACCTTCGAGCGATTGTCGGCGAGCGACACCTCGAGGGAGTAGGTGCCAAGGAACAGGTCGGTGGACCCGGGCCGCACCACCACCGGCTCGGCCGAGCGGCCCAGGGTCACTCCCCGGTTTCCGCTCACGATCTCCTCACCGGTCTCATCCAGGATCCGGTAACGGAACTGATAGTTCCGCGGCCACGGCCCGGAGCGGCGATCGAACAGCGTCGCCCGAGCGGCGAGGCGCCCGACCTCGTAGCCGAAGCGCCGGGTGGGGGTGGGCAGGAACACGCCGGTCGAGTCCACGAGCCCGAGCTCGAGATCGGTGAACCCCAGCGGGATCTTCGAGTAGTCGGGCACGGTGAGGCTCTGCTGGGCCGACGACTGGGAGCCGGAGTTGAGGTCGCGCACCGCAACCCGCATCGCGTAGCGCTCAGGGATCACGGGGAAGCTGCGCTTCTCGACCAGCACCGCGTTGGGCGAAACGGTGAGCCCGAAGCTCGGCACCACGATCCGCCGCTCCCAGAAGTCGCCGTATTCGCGCCCCCGATCGTGGGGTTCGAACGACACCTGGATCTCGGCGCCGCCGGCGTAGCCGCGTGGAATACGAAGCCACTGCAGATCCCGGTAGGGAATCGAAACCGTCACCGAGAGGCCGGGCTGCCCCTCGGCGACGGTCGCGATCGTGACCTCGGCGCTGAAGTAGGGCTGGTGGTCGCCGCGGAGCGTCGGCAGGTCGGCGGCCCGCGCCGGCCCCGCATCCCCGCCCGCCATGGCGCCGAGGAGCAGGAGTGCGATCGGCGGACCTGAGGACCACGGACGAAGGCGATGCACTGTAGCCGCAAGCTAGCACAGCCCCTCCGACCTCCGCCACCTCCGGCGCTTTTTAGTGCGCCATCGATGGCCGATAGAGTTACAGTGACATGGGGACCTTCATGACCGGGGCCACCCACCGGGATGTGCGATCGCTGACATGATGCCTTCCAACCGCCTGGTTGCGGGCGCTCTGGGCTTGAGCCTGCTGATGGCCGGAGCGACTCCCGCGCAGGCGATGATGCCGCCGCGCCACGGCCGCTTCCCTGCCGAGGTTTCGAGCGCGATGCGCTCCGGCCTCCTCACGCTTCCCGCGCCAGCCCTGCGGCCGAGGGCCGGCACCGCCGGGGCCGAGGCGGTGATGGCGCGCACCCTGTGGCGCGTGCCGGTCGTGCTGGTGTCGTTCAGCGACAGCGCCCTCACCAACGGCGCCGCGGCCTTCAACTCGCAACTGTTCGACACCACCGGGTCCAGCGCGACCGGGTCGGTCTACGATTACTACCAGTGGGCGTCGAACGGGGCCCTGCGCGTCATTCCGACCGTGGTCGCCACCGTGACGGTGCCGCACACCCGGGACTACTACGGGGCCGGCGCCCATGGCATCAACAGCACTGCCACGCCCCGGAACGACGCCGGGCTGGTCATGGACCTGCTCCAGCAGTGCGCGCAAAGCGTGGATTGGACCCGCTTCGACCTCGACCGCGACGGCTACGTCGACATGCTGTGGGTGGTGCACGCCGGCGTGGGCGGCGAGGGTACCCCCGACGCCGACTTGAGCAACCTGTGGTCGGTCACCACCCAGCTCTCGGGCTACTGGTCGGGCACCCAGCCGATTGACGTCAGCGCGCCGGGCGGACCCCACACGCTGATCGATCGGTTTACCATCCTTCCCGAGCTGTCGTTGCTCGTGCCCAATCACATCTCGGAGATCGGGGCCTACTGCCACGAGTTCGGCCACGCGCTCGGCCTGCCCGACCTCTACGACACGATCGACCCCTACCAGCGCGACACCGGTCCCGGGAACTGGTCCCTGATGAGCACCGGCGCCTATGGGGGCGACAATCTGAGCCCCCAGTACCCGGTCCACCCGGGCGCCTGGTGCAGCCTGTTCCTGGGCTGGACCCAGAGTTTCCGTCCCGCCCGGGACACCCTGGTCTCGCTCGCACCGATTGCCCACGGCGGGTCGATCCTCGAGCTGTGGTTCCAGGGCGAGTACAGCCCCGAGCACTTCCTGGTCGAGTCCCGCCGCCGCGAGGGCTTCGATCGCAACCTGCCGGCCGAGGGGCTGATGGTCTACCACGTCGACGAGGCGCTCATCGGGCTGCGCATTCTGTCGAACCGCGTCAACACGGCACCCAATCCGGCGATGATCGTGGTCGAGGCCGACGGGCGCAGCGACCTCCTGCAGGGCTGGGACCATGGCGACGCGACCGATCCCTTCCCGGGCGGCCTGAGCCGCAGCTACCTCCTCGACGAGCCGTCGCAGCCGAGCACGGTCACCTTTGGGGGCGCCCCCACGAACATCGGCCTGCTCGACATCATGGCCACCCCCGCCGGCGGAAGCTGCCAGGTTCAGGTGCGCGCCCCCGGCTGGCAGCCGGCCACCGACCAGAGCGGCGGCACGTTCCGGCCGCTGGGCGGCTTCGGCGTCGCGCAGGTCGCGGTGGTCGACCCCAGCGGCTCGCTCGCCGCCGTGGTGGCCGAGAACCGCGGTGGCCATTCCCAGATCATCCTGCGCACGCGCATGGCCGATGTGTGGCAGCCGCCGATCCAGGTCAGCCAGTCCCCCGGCGACGCCCTCGATCCGTCGATCGCCCTGCTGCCCGGCGGCGACCTGGCGGTGGCGTGGAGCGACAGCCGCGCCGGGCACTCCCACATCTACTACCGGGCCCGGGTGCGCGGCTCGTGGGGGCCGGAGCGCGCGATCGAGAACCTGCCGGGACAGAACTACACGCCCGCGATCGGCGCCGACGGGCAGGGCACGGTGCAGGTCGCATGGTCCTACTTCGCCTCCGGGCACTATCAGATCCTGCTGGAGCGCTTCGGATACCTGTCGCCGTTCGGCCAGGCCATGGCGGTCACCGGCGCCACCAGCGCGCCCGGCTCCCCGGGCCTCGCGGTGGCGTCCGATGGCAGCTCGTACATCATGTGGGCCGATCAGGCGACGACGCCGCAGTCGATCCGCTACGCGCAGTTCGATCCGCGCACCGGGCTCTCCAGGGTTGACGCGCTCACCAGTCCGCCCGGGATGACCCAGCAGTCCCCGTATCCCATGGTCGATAACAGCGGCACGCTTCACGTGGTGTGGCTGGTGAGCGGCCCGGGCGTCAACGAGGTGCACTACCAGATGCGACCCGCCGGCGCCGCGCCCTGGCCCAACGACGCCCGGCTGGAATCCTCGGCCGGCGCGGTTCAGAATGCGCGCCTGGCTGCCGATTCTCTGGGGGGGATCCACCTCGTGTACCAGAGCCTGATCTCAGGGGTCAACCAGATCCGCTACCTGCCCAACCGCCCCGGTCGTGGCTGGGACGCGCGCAGCACCGAGGTGACGTCGCTCGCCGACGGCACCGCGCAGCGCGCGGTGGCGCTCGCCACCGCGCCGGGCAGCGTGACCGTCATCTACACCGGCTACCCGGACGGCCAGCCGCATTTCATGGAGCGCCGGCGCCTGACCGATACCTCGGGACCGCTGGCGGTCGAGGGGCCGCCCCCGCTGGTGCTCGAGGGCCTGCGCATCGGCCCCAACCCGCTGCGCGCCGGGCAGGCGCTGCGGGTGAGCTGGGCGGGGCGGGCGATCGAGACCCAGCCGGCGGTCGAGTTCTTCGATCTCGCGGGGCGGCGGCTCGCGAGCCTCGCCCTCGTCCCCACCGCGCCCGGCTTCGGCGGCGCGCTCTCCCCCGCCATCACCACCCCGTGGCCGAGCGGAATCTACTTCGCCCGCGTCCGCGGCAGCAGCGAGAACGCCACCCGGATCGTGTTCCTGCGTTGAGCGGGCACCGGGGACTGCGCCTCGCGCTGCTCCCGGCGGCGGCGCCCCTCCTGCTCGGCGGCCTGCTGCCCACGCCCGAGGCGTCCTTCGAGCGGTGGTGCTGGAGCGGCGCCTTCGTCTATCCGGTCGGCGACGCCTACCGGATGGGCGCCGAGGGACCGCGCGACGAGCCGGCGTTCGCGATCATGCGCGGGTTCGCCGAGCCCGAGGGCGTGCGCCGGCACGAGGGCGTCGATCTCGCGAACCACCGCGGCGGCGACGTGGTGCGGGCGGCCGCGCACGGGCTGGTGGTGCTCGCCCAGTCGCGCGACACCACCGATTTCGGCGCCCACGTCGTGATCGCCCATCGGCTGCCGGACGGCACGCTCGCCTACAGCGTCTACGCGCACCTCGTGCCGGGCTCGGTGCGGGTTCGAGCCGGCGATCGGGTGTGGCTCGGGCAGCCGCTCGGACGCGTGGGCGAGAGCGGCAACGCGTCGGGGCCCCACCTGCACTTCGAGCTGCGCCGCCCCCTCGACCTCGAGGAGCGCTGGGAGAACACCCGGGCCGTCGACCCGCTCGCCTTCCTGGCCGCGTGGATGCCCGGGCACCGCGCCGACACCACGCGGGTCGGACGCTACCTCCAGTGGGCCGAAGAGGCCGCGCTCATCGGCCCGCACGACGACGGCGGAGCGCCGCTGACCCGCGCGGCGTGGTGGGCGATGCTGGCGCGCTCGGCGCGCCACGCGGCGTTCGAGATCGCGGCCAGCCCCGAATCGCTGCGCCTCGAGCTGATCGATTGCAGCGTGCTGCCGACCCGGGCCGCGCACCGTCCGGACGATCGGGTGCGCTGGAAGGAGGTGGCGCGCGACGTGCGCCGGCTGCGCGCCCTGGGGGTGCGGCTCCCACCGCCGCCGCTCCCGCTCGCCGCCCACCGCGCCGAGTGCGTGCGCGTGTTCGGCGCCGAGAAGCCGGCGGACCGCCTCAAAGTGATCGCCCGTGCCACCGTCCCGGTGGCGCGCGCCGACGCCTGCCTGCTGCTCGCCGACCTGGCGCTGCCCGACAGCCTGCACGCGCGTCCCGTCCGCCCCGTTGCTCGCGCCCACCCGCCCGGGCCGCTCCCGCCTTCGGCGCTCCATCCCCCGACCCGCCCCACCGCCGCCGTCACCCACTAGCTTCCGTTCCCCCCCAGCCGCGCCGCGCGTTTCGCACGGTCGTCCATGCACGACCGGGTCCAGACGTTGTGGCGCCTTGTTTTACGCCCCCAGAACAAGCTTCAGAGCCCAAGCCACGCAACCGATAACGACACGCGAAGCCATGCGGTTCGTGCCCTCCCGCAGGTGGCACATGCGCTGCTATTCAAGTGGAGCCTCATTCCCATGAACCCGTCCCGTGGATTCAGCCTGGTGGAGCTGGCTGTCGTGCTGGTCGTCATCGGCCTGCTGCTCGGCTTCGGCATTCCGTTGTACCAGAGCTTCAACACCACCCATCAGCTCAAAGGCGCGACCGAGAACATGGCGGCGCAGGTGCGCCTGATGCGCGAGAAGGCGATCGGCACCAGCCAGCCCCAGACCATGCACTTCTTCTATGCGACCTACGGCGGCGACTACCACATTCACAACGGTGCGGTGGTGGGCGGGATCTGGAGCCTGCCGCGCACCGTCACCTACAACTGGGCCGCGGGCACCAGCTCGGTCATGACCGCGGGCACCGACGGTCGCATCACCGGCGCCGGCCTCGTCATCCTGCAGGACCAGCGCGGCAACCTCGACACCATGAGCGTGCTGGCCTCCGGGCTGGTCCTCACCGACTAGGGCGGGCATGAGACGCGCCATCCATATCGACCCATGCGCCGGCGAGCGCGGGATCACGCTGATCGAGGTGCTGATCGCGCTGGTCGTGCTGTCGGTCGGGATCATGGCGATCGGCGGCATCTTCCCCGCCGCGACGCGCACCCAGCTCCAGACCCGCTCGCTCGGCGCCGCCAGCTACTTCGCCGCGCAGAAAGCCGAGCAGCTGGGAGTCCTGAACTGGGACGACCCCAATCTGACCACCGGCCGGCATCCGGCGGGAAGCGTGTGCGACACGCTGGGTGCCACCAAGGCCTGGACCCGCTTCTACGTCGTCGAGGCCATGGCCGCGCCGCTCGACGACTTGAAGCGCGTGAGCATCACCGTCAACTGGACGTACAACGGCACACGGAGCGTGGTCGATACGATCTACGTGAGGAAATCATGACCCCTGTCATCCGCCGCTCCGTGACCGCCGCACGCCCTTCGTCTCCGGCCCGGGGCTTCTCCCTGGTCGAGATGATGATCACGCTCATCGTGCTCGCCGTCGTGGTGCTGGCGGTGTCCACGGTCATGATGGCCGCGAGCCACAGCAAGCAACAGTCGGTCAGCCTCACCGAATCGACCCAGGCGGCGCGCATCGCCAGCGACATGATCGCGCGCGATCTGCGCTCGGCGGGCTACGGCGCCGACCTCGGCTACACCCCGAGGCCGCAGCAGCCCCTCGCCTACGTCGACTCGCTCCAGGTGCTGATCAACGAGAACCTGCGGCCCCAGGTCGACACGCTGGCGGCGATCCACGGCTATCCTCAGGCCTACAATCCGGCCTCGACCGGCAACCCGTTCCCGCTGCTCGGCACGCCCTGGACGCCGCCGATCCGCTACCGCACCGGCGCCGAGACCATCCGCTGGACGCTCGACCTCAACAACGACGGCCAGGTGGACGCCGCCGACCAGGGCGATCCCAACGCCATCGATGCCCGGCGCACCCGCAACCCTGATGACTGGGAGCTGGTGCGCCAGACCTACGGCGACTCGAGCGGCGGCGTGGCCGGCACCAACGGCCCGACCACCGAGCGCATCGCGCTGGTCTCGAAGCCGGGCGGCACCGTGCCGCCGATGTTCACCGTCTACATGAAGAACGCCACTCAGCCCTGGGACTGGTCGTCGGGCCCGGTGCCGGTGGACTCGCTCAAGAACGTGTCACGCATCCTGGTGCGGGTCACCGCACCCAGCCCCAAGCCTGACAACCGGGGGAACTACGCGACCACCCTCTACTCGAACGAAGTGCGCTCGATGCGCAATACCCCCAACCTGGGCCCTCCCGAGTACGGGGTCGACGGCTACATCTTCAACGACCTGAACCATAACGGAACCCAGGACCCCGGCGAGCCCGGTGTCCAGGGCGCCACCGTCACTCTCGGCTTCTATTCGATGGTGACCGGGCCCAACGGCTACTTCCTGCTGCCCGCGCCGGCCGGCACCTACACCCTGCGCCACACGCCCCCGGCCAGCTTCGGGGTCGAAACCGCACCCGACAGCTTCGTCGTCACGGTGCCGCCGCCGGTCGCCCGCTCGTTCGCCGACACCGCGCGCACCGGCGGCTGGGTGACCTGCCACGCCTTCAACGACTTGAACGCCAACGGTGTTCAGGACGCCGGCGAGCCCGACATGGAGGCCGTCAAGTTCACCATGAGCTTCCTCGGCCAGACCGGCTACACCAACGCGAGCGGGCTCGTCAACCTGTTCTCGGCGGTCGGTTACTACGTCGTGACCTGCGTGCCTCCGGACTCGTTCTTCTGCGTGACCACGAACCCGGTGACGAGCTCGATGACCAACGGCGGCTCGGCCACCTATCAGTTCGCGCTCGCCCGGCTCCCGTTCGGCACCGTCCAGGGCAAGGTCTATCGCGACGCCAACCGTAACGGCGTGTACGACGGCGGCGAGGCGGGCCTCGCCAACGTCTGGGTGGGGGTGAGCAAGGACGGCGGCGCCAGCTTCCTGGGCTTCGGCTACACCGACGCCAGCGGCAACTTCTCGATCGATGCGCCGCAGAACGATCCACCGCACACCTACCCGTACGACATCTGGGTGCAGCCGCCCACCGGTTACTTCCCCACCAGTCCCGCCGACATCGGCGGGGTGTGGGTGCAGGGCAACCAGACCATCACCGGCTACAACTTCGGCATGGCCGCGTTCCAGGTCATCTCGCTCAACGCCAGCCGCGTGCTGAGCCTGGTGAGCGGCGACCTGGTCGAGAAGGACTACTCCGGCTCGATCTCGAATGCCCACAAGGATGCGGACATCATCCTGGGCGCCGACGCGGCCGGCACCGACCAGATCTCGGTCTGGTTCAATCAGTGGAACACCACGCCGTTGTTCAACACCAACCCCACCTACACCCGCAGCGCGCCCCAGGCGGTCATGGCGATGGCGCTCGACACGCTCGACCAGGTGAGCCCCAAGTGGCAGCCCGATCTGGTCACCGGCACCAAGACCGCGTTGGGCGGCAACTTCTTCGTGTGGTTCACGCAGAACTCCAACGGCAACGAAGGCTACTTCCCGTCGACGCCCAGCTCGTCCTACCGGACCTCGGACGCCGGTGACGTCCAGGCGGTCGCCACCTACGACTGCGCCGGCGGCCTGCTGCCCGACATGCCCGACATCATCGTCGGCACCAAGTCGCCGACCGCGAACCACGGCTCGATCGAAGTGTGGGCGAACAACAACGCCAGCAACAATCCGACCTTCACCCGCGACGACATCTACCCGCCCTCGGGCGCCCTGAGCGCCAACGGCATGGGCGAGGTCACGGCGATCGCGCTCGCCGACCTGGACGGCGACAGCCTCAAGGACATGGTGGTCGGCACCAAGACCGGCAGCTACAGCGGCCAGGTCATGTTCTTCAAGTTCGTGAGCAAGGCGCTCACCCCGCATTTCCTGTACGAGGGCGAGATCGACTTCGCGAACGACGCGGTCACCGCGCTCGGCATCGTCGACGTCAACGGCGACGGCAATCGCGACGTGGTGGTCGGCACCCAGAGCAGCGACGCCGCGGGGAACATCATCTACCTGCAGAGCACGACGCCGCTCAACACCTTCGCCTTCACCGTCCGGCGCGTCGTCACCCAGCCCGGCATCGTGTCCGCGCTCGCCATCGGAGACTTCGGCGGCGCGACGGCGCAGGACTGCGTGGTCGGCTACCGGCAGAGCACCTCGAGCTACGCCGGCGGCGTCCGGATCTACTTCCTCGACTCGCGCAACTTCCCCACCAGCGGTACCGATCCTTCGGCCGGCGCGCTGGTCAACTGGGTGCCGGCGCTGACCGTCAACAACTTCAACTTCGGCGCCAACCCCGCCGCCGTGGCCCCGTTCCTCAGCGACTTCGCCGCCGGCGTCAAGTCGGGGGCCGCGACCGGCGCCCTGGTGCTGTTCATCCGGTAGGAGCGAACTCGATGCGTCGTCCATCCTCGGTGGTCGGGAGCGAGCGCGGCATCGCGCTGGTCGTGGCGGTGCTGGTCCTGCTCGTCATGTCGCTGCTCGCGGTCGTGCTCATGACCACCATCGTCTCGGACCGCAAGGTGGGCGGCCACAGCGCGCGCGAGCAGGCCGCGCTCGACGTGGCCGAGGCGGGGATCGCCGAGGCCTGCAGCCGCCTTCGCAGCCAGGACATCGTGCTCGACACCTCGAACCCGCGCTCCACGGCGCAGATCTTCAACTGCGCCGCGGGCAGCGTGCCGGTGCTGGGCGTCGACTCGACCGGATTCGCGACCGCCCAGGCGGCCGGCCAGTGGCTGCGCTACTCGACGGCCATGCGCAGCCCCGATGCGCTCACGGTCCAGTTCAAGACCGACGCCAACCGCGCCGTGGTCTACCGCTACGACCCGACCCTGAACCCGCCGGTCCAGACCGGGACCGGCAGTCCGATCTACGTCATCACATCGACGGGCACCGAGGGCGCGGACCGCCGCACCGTGGTCGCCGAGGTGTTCCAGAAGCCGTTCATCCTCGCGATCGGGGGCGCGCTGCAGGCCAACCAGGACGTCAAGTTCACCGGCAACGCCGTCTGCTGCGGCTACAACCACCGCGCCGACACGCCGGCCGGCACCGGCGCCGCCGGCCGGTTCGGCGCCGGCGGCTGCGCCGAGAACCTGGGCGCCAACCCGCCGCTGTGGGAGTGGCCGACCGGGTCCAAGGCCGGCATCTGGAGCACCGGTCAGGCCAATCAGGGCGGCGCGTCGGGCGGCACCGGTTCCCCGGACTTCTCGAACAACAACCCCACCTTCTTCGGCGGCCCGTGGGACGCCATCGGCATGAGCCAGGCCGAGTTCTACAACTGGGTCGGAGCGCCGCAGGCGGCGCTGCCGTTCAACATGAACGGCCTCATCTATCTCGACAACGACGCCGTGAAGCAGAACGCTTCCGGCGCATGGAGCCTCAACAGCGGCACGGGCCTGGTCTACGCCGACGGCAACCTGACGCTCAACAACAACTTCGTCTGGCGCGGCCTCATCTATTGCGAGGGGGACCTCAAGCTGAACGGCACCGCCTGGATCCTGGGCGCGTTGGTCGTCAGGGGCAACGGCCAGGTGACGGCGAACGGCGGCGCCACGGTGCTCTACAGCTACGACGCGATCCAGAACTACCTCAGCAAGTTCGGCGGCAAGTTCGTCAACCTGTCCTGGCGCGAACTGTAGGCCGGACGCCGGGCCGCTCTTGACGCGCGGGGGACGCCGTGACACGGTGCCCCCCGCAAGGCGTTGACGGGGACCAGTAACCGCGCCGCAGTGAGCGGAGCGAGCCGGGGACGGTGCGAGCCCGGCACCCACGCGCGCGGTGAAGATCACCCCCGAGCCGCCAGCCGAACCGGCGGGGCGCAGCGGTCGCGCGCCGCCGCAGTAGACCTGGACGGGCCGCCCCCTGAGAGCGGGCCGGAGCGGGCGGCCGAACGCCGCGGCGCTCCCCGAGGCGGAGCTCACGCTCCGCGAAGTTGGGTGGTACCGCGACTCCCGTCGCCCCAACGCAGGCGTTGGGGCGTTTTCGTTTCGCGACGGAGGAGCCGATGGCGACCGAGAAGAAGCCGGGATATCGCGACACCCTGAACCTGCCGCGGACCGAGTTCCCGATGAAAGCCAACCTCCCCGAGCGCGAGCCGCCGCGGCTCGCGTGGTGGGCGGAGCGCGGTTTCTACCAGCGGCTGCGCGAGGCGCGGCGCCAGGCGCCGGTGTGGCTGCTCCACGACGGCCCGCCCTACTCCAACAACCACGCCCACATGGGCACCGCCGCGAACCACGTGTGGAAGGACGCGGTGGTGCGTCAGGCCTCGCTGATCGGCTTCGACTCGCCCTACGTGCCGGGCTGGGACAACCACGGCATGCCGATCGAGGTCCAGGTGTCGCGCGAGATGCGCGCCGCGGGGCTTGCTCCGGACCGCCTCGCGCTGCGCAAGCGCTGCCGCGAGTACGCGGCCAAGTGGGTGGGGATCCAGCGTGGCGAGTTCATGCGCCTCGGCGGCTGGGGCGACTGGGAGCACCCCTACCTCACCATGGACCACGCCTTCGAGGCCGAGATCCTCGAAGCGTTCGCGGCGCTGGCGGCGAAGGGCTTCATCCAGCGTGGCCTGCGCTCCATCCACTGGTGCCCCACCGACCGCACCGCGCTCGCAGAGGCCGAGATCGAGTACGAGGACGATCCCTCGCCCTCGATCTTCGTGCTGTTCCCGCTGCGCTCCGATCCGCGCGGCGTGCTGAGCGGGCTCGAGGGCCTCGCGGCGGTGGCGTGGACCACCACGCCCTGGACGCTGCCCGCGAACCTCGGCCTGATGGCCGATCCGTCGGCCGAGTACGTCGCGGTGCGCGCCGGCGGGCACCGCTTCCTGCTGGCCGCGGCGCGGCTCGAGAAGGTCGCGGAGGTCGCGGGCTGGAACGACGCCGCGGTCGAGCGGCGGCTCAAGGGCCGCCAGCTGCTGGGCGTGGTGTGCGAGGGACCGTGGGGCGGCGCTGCGCCGATCGTCGACGGCACGCCGTTCGTGAGCCTCGAGGACGGCACGGGGCTGGTCCACATGGCGCCCGGGCACGGCAAGGAGGACTTCCAGGTCGGCGCGCGCGAGGGTCTCGCGGTGCTGTGCCCGGTCGACGAGGCGGGACGCTTCACCGCCGGCGCCGAGCCGTTCGTCGGCCGCCCGGTGCTGGACGAGCGTGACGACGCGGGGCGGGTGACGAAGAGCGTCAACGCCGACATCGTCGCCTGGCTGCGGGAGCGCGGGCGCATCCTGGCCGCGACCTCGCTCACGCACGCCTACCCGCACTGCTGGCGCTGCCGCCAGCCGGTCATCTTCCGCGCCACCGACCAGTGGTTCATGATCATCGACCACGACCACCACCGCGAGCGCGCGCTCGAGGTCATCGACCATGCGGTGCGCTGGGAGCCACCCTCGTCGCAGAACCGCATCCGCGACGCGGTGCGCCTGCGCCCCGACTGGTGTCTGTCGCGCCAGCGCGCCTGGGGGGTGGGGATCCCCGCGGTCTACTGCGAGGCGTGCGGGGAGCCGCTGCTCGATGCGCGCATCATGGCCCGCGCCGCCGAGCTGACGCGCGCGCACGGGTCCGACGCCTGGTACGAGCGCCCGGTCGGGGACTTCCTGCCCGCCGGCCTCACCTGCCCCACGTGCGGCAAGGCAGGACCGTTCCGGAAGGAGACCGACATCCTCGACGTGTGGTTCGACTCCGGCTGCACCCACCGGGCGCTTCAGGCCACCCACGCCGGGTTCCGCGAGGCCTGGGCGCGCGCCCGCGCCGGCGGCGGGCGCATCGCCTACTTCGAGGGCCCGGACCAGCATCGCGGCTGGTTCAACTCCTCGCTGATGGTGAGCGTGGGCCTGACCGAGGCCGCGCCCTACACGGATGTCCTGACCCACGGCTGGGTGCTCGACGAGTTGGGCCGGGCGATGCACAAGTCGCTCGGCAACACCATCTCGCCGCAGGACATCATCGCGAAGTACGGCGCCGACGTGGTGCGCTGGTGGGCGCTCGCCACCGACTGGCGCACCGACGTGCGCGTCGGCGAGAAGGAGATCCTGCCCCACGTCGCCGACGCTTACCGGAAGGTGCGGAACACCTTCCGGTTCCTGCTCGGAAACCTCGCCGACTTCGCGCCCGCTGACGCTCTCCCCGAGGCGCGCCTCACCCGGGTCGACCGGGCGTTCGCCGCGGCGCTGGCGGCCGGCCTCCAGCGCCTGCGGCGCGAGTACGAGGCGCTCCAGTTCCATCGCGCGATCGCCACCCTTCTCGACCTGTGCACGGTCGATCTCTCGGCGGTCTACCTCGACGTGGCGAAGGACCGGCTCTACACCCTGGCGCCCGGCGACCCGCTGCGGCGCTCGGCGCAGACCGTGCTGTGGCAGGCGCTCCACGATCTCGCGCTCGCGGCCTCGCCGGCGCTGGCGTTCACCGCCGAGGAGGTGTGGCAGCACCACCCCGGACTCACCGCCGAGGCGGAGAGCGTCCACCTCGGTCGCTGGCCCGAGCGCGGCGCGGCCGAGGACACCGAATGGCGCGGACTGCTCGAGCTGCGCGACGCCGTCAACGCGGCGATCGAGCCGCTGCGGGCCGCGAAGACGCTCACGACCACCGCCGAGGCCGAGGTGTCGATCGTGCTGCCGGGCCGGCTGCTCGAGCGTTACGCGCCCTACGCCGACGAGCTCCAGGGCTTCCTGATCGTGGCGCGGGCCGGCCTCGAGGGCGGGCCCGACGGCGCGGAGCCGCCCATCGCGGTCAGGGTCTCGCGCACCGCGCGGAAGAAGTGCGAGCGCTGCTGGACCTATCGCGACGACGTGGGGGCCGACGGCCTGTGTGCCCGCTGCATCGCCGCGCTCGCGGGGCGCGGGCCGGCGCTGTAGGGCGGCGCCTGACAGGCGGCGCCGCGGCCTACTCCCCGGTCGGCAGGTCCAGCTCCGCCTGCGGCGGGTAGCGTCGCTTGAGGTCGCGGACCAGATCCGTGAACGCGGGCGTCTCGCCCTGGAGCGGGATGCGGTCGGTGTCGATCTCGATCACCTCCAACTCCTGGCGGGCCCGCGCCATCCAGCCGTCATATGCCCGATTCAGTGAAACGATGTAGTCGCGACTAATGCTCTTCTCGCTCGGCCGCCCGCGGCGCCCGATGCGCTCGAGCAGCACGTCCGGGCTGGCCTTGAGGTAGATGACCAGGTCGGGCTTGCGCAGAAAGCCCACCATGATGCCGAACAGCGCGGTGTAGTTGCGGTAATCCACCTCGGTCATCGAGCCCTGCTCGTGCAGCACCCGGGCGAAGATCTCCGCATCTTCGTAAATGGTGCGGTCCTGGATGAAGGGCAAGTCGCTCTTGCCGATCTCGGTCTGGGCCTTGAAGCGCTCGCTCAGAAAAAAGATCTGGAGATGAAAACTCCAGCGCCGCATGTCGGCGTAAAACGCATCCAGGTACGGGTTGTCGATGACCGGCTCGTAGTAGGCGAGCCAGCCCAGCTCCTCGCTCAAGCGGTTCGTCAGCTCGGTCTTGCCCACGCCGATATTCCCGGCGATGGCGAGGAAGTAGCCGCGGCTCACTGCGGTCCCCGCTTCCGTGTCAGGAAGATGTGGAGCCCTGATTTGACGCTTTCAAGACTTTTCCGGGGCCCGGTTGTCGTAAGAATTGGGTGCGGAAAAAAAACGGAACCCCGACCCCGGTCAGGGCATCTGTACCTGTGACGATGTTGGGGGGCTAGTTCGATGACACTCGCGTGCGGCCCGCGATTCTGAGAACGACGTCCCCCATAACTTTCCCGCCCCGCCTCGCGATCCGCGAGGCGGGGCGAAGTCTTTTCGGCCGCCCGTTCCCTCATCGCGCGCTCAGCGCCCTGCCGGCGCCGCGCTCCGCGCGTGCGCGTGCGGTGACGCTGCGGGTGGCGCGATAATGTAGCCCGCGGTGCGCGCCAGGATCCCGAGGTCGAGCCACGGCGAGCGGCGCTCGACGTAGTCGAGGTCGTGGGCGGCGCGGCGCACCAGCCCCGCGACGTCCTCCTCGCTGTCGCCGGAGAGCTGGGCGAGCCCGGTGACGCCGGGGGGAACGCTGAAGCGACGCTCGAGGTCGGGGACCAGATCCCTCCAGCGCGCCATCAGGCCCTGCGGCACCGGGCTCGGGCCCACCAGCGCCATCTCGCCACGCACCACGTTGAGCAGCATCGGCACCCGGTCGAGACCGCGTCGCACGCAGGCGCGCGACAGCGGCCCCAGGTCGCCGCGGAAGCGCGCGCAGCGCAGCGGCGCCCCCAGCATGTCGAGGGCGCGGCGCTCGCCCGGCGCCGCGGGCGTGGGCGCCGCGACGCCGGGTTCGCCGTGCGGACCTGAGCGCCACGAGCGGCCGACGTAGAGGCGGCGTTCGAGCCACTCGCCGCGCCGGTGCGCGCGCGCCTCGAGCCACACCAGCACCCACAGGGGCGAGGAGAGCGCGACCGCCGCGGCGGCGATCACCGCATCCGTGGCGCGGCGCAGCCCCGAGTCCCGGGGCCGGCGGCGGGCCGGGCGCAGCGGGCTCGCCGACGCGGCGATCGCCGCCGGCGTCGCGCGCGGCAGCTGCGCGAGCGTGGACAGCTCCGCGATCGCGCTCGGCACCGCCACCGGCGCCGGCTCGGGCAGCGGCGCGGACTCCTGGTAGTCGGGCACCAGCCGGCGCAGGTGCTGGCGGATCGCGGCGCCATCGCCGGCGCGGGCCACCGCCTCGAGCTGATCGACCTCGGCGAGCAGGCGCGGCTCGTCGATCGGCTCCTGATCCCACACCAGGATGCGCTCCTTCTGCGTCATGCGCGCGCGCTCCGGCTCGGTGTTCAGCTCCTCGACCAGCTTCTCCCCCGGCCTCAGACCGGTGAAGGCGATCTCGATGTCGGTGCCCTCGCGCAGCCCGGCGAGGCGAATGAGGTGGCGCGCCAGATCGAGGATGCGCATCTGCTCGCCCATGTCGAGCACGAACACCTCGCCGCCGCTGCCCATCGCGCCCGCCTGCAGCACCAGACGCGCCGCCTCGGAGACGGTCATGAAGTAGCGCCGCGCCTCGGGGTGGGTGACGGTGAGCGGGCCCCCGCGCTCCAGCTGGCGCTGGAACAGCGGCACCACCGAGCCCTCGCTGCCCAGCACGTTGCCGAACCGCACCGCGACGAAGCGGGTGCGGCTGTGCGCCGCGCGCGCCTGGATCAGCATCTCGCACACCCGCTTGGTCGCCCCCATGACGCTCGACGGCCGCACCGCCTTGTCGCTCGAGATCAGCACGAACTTCTCGATCCGGTGGCGCTCCGCGGCCCGGATGAGGTCGAGCGTCGCCAGCACGTTGTTGATCACCGCTTCGCGCGGGTTGGCCTCGAGCAGCGGCACGTGCTTGTGCGCCGCGGCGTGGAGCAGCACCGTGGGGCGGAAGCGGCGGAACGCCTCCTCGACCCCCTGGGGGTCCTTGAGGTCGGCGACGATCGAGTCGAGCGGCAGCGCCGGATGGCGCTCGGCGATCTCGTACTGGACGTAGTAGAGGCCGTTCTCGGCGTGGTCGAGCAGCCCCAACGCCGCCGGGCCGAAGCCGGCGGCCTGGCGCGCCAGCTCGGCGCCGATGCTGCCGCCGGCGCCGGTGACCAGCACCCGCTGGCCGCGCAGGAAGGCGACGATCTCGCCGGGATCGAGCTTGACCGGCACCCGTCCCAGCAGATCGTCGATGCGCACGTCGCGGATGCGCGCCAGCATCGCGCGCGCCGGGCTCGCCTCGGCCAGCCCGGAGAGCGTCATGATGCGCGCGCCGGCGCGCTCGCACGCGGCGGTGATCTCGCGCAGCTCGCTGGCCGGGCGGTCGGGGCTCGACACCACCACCGCCTCGATGCCGAACTCGTCGAGCAGCTGCGGCAGCCGCGCCGGCGGGCCCAGCACCCGCAGCCCCTCGATGTGCTTGCCGAGCAGCACCGGGTCGTCGTCGGCGAAACCGACCGGCGCGAAGCGACGCTTGCCCTGCGCGCCGCGCCGCATCTCCTGGGCGAGGTGGACGCCGGCCGGGCCCGCGCCCACGATCAGGGTGCGGGCGGCGCGACCGACGGATCCGCCCTCGTCGGCCAGCGGCCCCACGGTGCGCTCGCGCCACAGCCGCCAGGTGAGGCGCGCCCCACCCATCAGCGCCATCTCGCACAGCCACAGCAGCGGCACGAAGCTGGCGCTGAACGGCGTGGGCGGCCCGGCCACCAGCAGCACCAGCATCGAGAGGGCCGACAGCGTCACGCCCTTGAAGATCTGGAAGAGGGTGACGGTGCCGGCGTAGCGCCACAGGCCGTGAAACAGGCCGGCGATCAGGAATCCCGCCAGCGACAGGAGCGTGAACGCCGGCGCGAGATCGATGGTGGCGTTCCACACCCCGGCCGGGATCGCGCCGTCGAAGCGCAGCATCAGCGCGAGCACCACGGCGACCTGCAGCAGCGCGGCGTAGCCGAGGGTGAGCACCGTGTAGCGCGGCGCCCGGTTCCAGCCCATCGTCAGGGCCTCCTGGCCCTCGGCTGGGGCGGTGGCATGGGTGCGATCACCGGGGCAGCCTCGCACGACACCCGGCGCAGCCGCAACTGGGAGTGGAACCGGGGAAACACTTGAATCAATTACACCGCCGCGGCCGAGGCCGCGCCTTGGGATGACGGCGTGGGGCGGCGGTATGCGAGCTGGTGCGAGTCGCCGCTACCGTCCGCCGCCCAGCCACACGAAGGGCCGGCCTGTTCCTCCCGAGGCGCTGTAGACGCGGGCTCGGAACGAGCCGGCCTGAGCTGTCACGCCCGCGTCGGTGCGGCCGTCCCAGATCCAGGAGTGCAATCCCGGCGCTGGCGAGCCGAGCACGTCGTGCCGGATGAGACGGCCGGCGACGTCGACGATCTCGAGGTGGACGGGCGAGCCATCGAAGGATTCGAACGTCATCGAGACCGCACCGTGCGACGGATTGGGATACGGGGCCCTGAGCTCGACCGCCCGCGACGTCGGCCGTCCGCTCAACGGCACGCCGGCGCCGTCCCCGAGCAGCGACAGCTCGTCGAGACCCACGTCGGCGGCGATCTCGTCGGGATGCTGGATGTAGGGGGCCTTGTCGTGGCGGATCAGCACGGTCTGAACGTTCTCGAGCGCGGTCAGGTACGTCCCGGGTGGAGAAGCGGAGTTGATGATCTGGGTCCAGCCCGTGGGCCCTCGGGTGAGATCGACGACGAAGGACGCCCAGCTTCCGGCCGGCGGAATGAATCCGGTGTCGTACTGCCAGAAGTTCTGGTACCAGCCGATCACGAAATGAATCTCGAGCGGGTCCGGCGTGCCGACGTCGTTGAGCCAGAACTGGACATGCGTGATCCCGGCGGCGATCCAGTTCCCGGTGAAGTCGCTGGTGGAGACCCGGGCACCGAGGTAGAGAATGTTGGACGGCGGGGTTCCAGGCGTCGACATCACCAGGTAGCCGTCACCCGCACCGAGCTGGCCACCCGTGCCGGGGTTGGAGTAGAAGTCGCCTCCGGTCCAGCCTGCCGTCGTGCCGGCGTTCCAGTGCTCGATGAACCCCGGCACAGGATTGGCAAATGCCGCCGGGCAACGGAAGCCCACGCCATGGATGAGACCGAGGCCGGTCAGCATCGTCGCGGTGGCGAATCGGATGGCGGTGGGCCGCATGACACCCCCGACGCGGAGTGGGGTGAATCGCCGACGCGGGAGATGCTAGCTCACTCTGTCGCGTCTCCGCGAGGTCTTTTCGCCGGGCTGTAAGGAGCTTATCTATCTGTCCGGTTCTTGAGCCGCCAAGTGACCGCTCCACCTAAACGGGCGCTGGGCGTGGTATCCGGGTTCCGAGGAGGGCCCGTGGATGCCGCATCCGACTGCCGAG
>Ga0306920_100001926_pt1 | contig 25887 bp, 23 predicted proteins | sample flu12Cox44000170_FD_204666 | JGI IMG/M metagenome (GOLD analysis project Ga0306920, IMG submission 204666) | Lab enrichment of tropical soil microbial communities from Luquillo Experimental Forest, Puerto Rico - flux4day.12C.oxic.44.000.170 (v2)... | ecosystem: Environmental > Terrestrial >...
GTGGCGCTGCAATCGGCGCCCTGCTCGTTGGCTTGGCTGACAATTTCGGAAAAGCGCTCTTCCCCGAGGTGTCGTATTTCACGTTGTATGCGCCGATGGCGCTGATCCTGGCGGTGAAGCCGACCGGATTATTCGGTCGTGAATGAGCAACGACGCATGCAGCGCCAATACATCAAGATCTTGAGCGTCGTCGTGGCCCTGGCGGCGATCGCGATCATCGTTCCGAACACCAATTCGTTCGTGATCCTGTTGACCACGCGGGCGTTGGCTTTCTCGATCCTCGTGATGAGCGTCGACGTCCTGCTCGGCTATACCGGCCTGGCCTCGCTTGGGCAGGCGGCCTATCTCGGTATCGGCGCGTATGTGGCCGCCATTTTGGCGACCAAATACCAGATCGGGTTGGGATACGATTTTTGGCTGGTCGCCGCGCTCGGCATCTTGCTGGCAGCGGCCTTGGCCGCCGTGTTCGGCTTGCTCGCCATTCGCGCGACCGGAGTCTATTTCCTGATGATCACGCTCGCGCTCGGCCAATGCGTCTGGGGGCTGGCCTATCGCTGGAACTCGTTGACCGGCGGCGACAACGGCATCAACCTGCGGGTGCGTCCGAAATTCGGCATCGATCTCGCAAACGAAGTCATCTTCTTCTACGTGGTGTTCGGTTTTTTCGCGCTCTCGCTGCTGCTAATGTACACGCTGGTGCGATCGCCGTTCGGACGAAGCCTCATGGGGATCCGCGAGCGCGAGCTGCGCATGAAAATCCTCGGCTACAACACCTGGCTGCACAAGTACCTGGCATTCATCATCGCCGGCGGATTCGGCGGGCTCGCGGGCGTGCTGTGGGCCCATACCGCCGGCATCGTGAGCCCGGAGAACGTGGTCTTGACCACTTCGGTGGATGCGCTGTTGATGGCGGTTCTCGGCGGCGCGGGTACGCTCGTCGGCGGCGTCATCGGCGCCTTCATCGTGTTCGCGCTGCGCGAATACCTCAGCACGCTGGTTCCCTGGTGGCAGTACGTGCTGGGCGCGGTCTACGTGCTGACGATCCTCTACCTGCCGATGGGATTGATGGGCATCCCGGAGCGACTGCGACAACGACGTAGGTTTACGGCAAACCGAGAAGACGTGAAAAAGATGGCACCTGTGGCCTCCTGACCTGCGCGGGAAGCACGACAACAAGGGAGTTAAGGCTATGACAAGCACGTTGCTACGACGGTTAGCCCCGTCGCTCCTGGGCGGCATTTTCGCCTTGGGAATGACGCCTGCGAACGCCGCCGAGGAGCTGCGCATCGGATTTGTGGCGCCGACCACCGGCATCTTCGCCCAGGTCGGCAAGGATATGGTCGACGGATTCCAGCTCTACCTCGACGACGTCAACAGCGACTTCGGCGGGGCAAAAGTGAAGTTCATCGTCGAGGATGAGCAGGGCAAGCCGGACACCGCCGTCACCAGGGCCAAGAAGCTTACCTTGCAGGACCACGTGCACATGCTCGTCGGCGGCCTACTCGCCTCGAGCGGCTACGCGCTGGCGCCGGTCAGCACTGCCGAGAAAACGGTTTATGTCGTGCCCGTGTCGGCGGCCGACGACCTGACCCAACGCGATCTGGCCAAATATCCGTACCTGGTGCGCACCGGCTGGAGCAGCTCGCAACCGAGCCATCCGTTCGGCCAATGGGCCTGCGACCAAGGCTACAAGAAGATCGCCGCGATCGGCGCCGACTATGCCTTCGGCTACGAAGTCATCGGCGGCTTCCAACGCGCATTCGAGGCCTGTGGCGGGCAGATCATTCAGAAGATCTGGCCGCCGATCGGCACCAAGGACTTCGGGCCCTACATCCCGACCATCAGGCAGGACGCCGACGCGATCTTCACCCTCATGGTGGGACCCATGTCGCTGCAGTTCCCCAAGCAGCTTGCCGCATCAGGCAACAAGAAGCCGGTGATCGGCGGAGGAACCAGCTATGACGAGTTCGTGCTGCCGTCCATGGGCGATGAAGTGATCGGCCACGTCTCCGCGTTGCAATACAGCGCCGCGCTGGAGAACCCGAAGAACGAAGCCTTCGTGAAGAAGTATCGCGCGAAGTTCGGCAAGGTGCCTTCGTATTACTCGGAGACCAACTACACCAGCGCGCAGATGATCCACGAGGTGATGAAGAAGAACAACGGCAAGTTCCCAGGTCCTGAGGAGTTCGTGAAGCAGCTCGCCGCGCTGAAGTTGGACACGATTCGCGGTCCCGTCAGCATCGACGAGATGCGCAACCCCGTGCAGAACATCTACATCAAGAAGGTCGAGAAGAAGAAGATGTTCGGCTACGACAAGGAAGAGCTTTGGAATACGGTCATCAAGACCTATCCCAACGTCAGCCAGTTCGGCCAATTCAACAAAGAGGAGTTCCTCAAGACCCCGGTCTACAGCCGCGACTTTCCGGCCTGCAAATTCTGCAATTAGCGCGATCGTTAACCGGGGCTCCGTCTGAGGAGCCCCGGTCTCTTTTAGTTGCGACACTGAGGGAAGCGATGTGAAGGCGGACGGCGGCGTGCCCGCCCTCGAATTGCGGGACCTGTCGAAAAGCTTCGGCGGCCTGCACGCCGTGCGCGGCGTCACGCTCACGGTCATGCCCGGCGAGCGCAAGGCCATCATCGGGCCGAACGGGGCGGGCAAGACGACGTTGTTCAACTTGATCACCGGAATTCTACCGGCCAGCTCCGGACAAGTGGTGCTGTTCGGTCAGGATGTGACCAAGTGGCAAAGCCATCGGCGCACGGCGCTCGGGATGGCGCGGACCTTTCAGATCACCAGCCTGTTCCCCAAGCTCACCGTTCTCGACAACGTGCTGCTGGCGATCCAGGGGCTGCGGCCGTCGAAATTCGTGATGTGGCGCTTCCTGTCCACCTATCGCGACGTTTACGACAAGGCTTACGGCCTGCTGGAACGCGCCCAATTCTTAGACCGCAAGGACACCGAGGTGCGCTACCTGTCGCACGGCGAGCAACGGCAGCTCGAAATCGTGCTCGGCCTCGCCAGCGATCCGAAGATTCTGCTCCTGGACGAACCGGCCGCCGGCCTCTCCTCCGGCGAATCCTCGGAGATGATCCGCTTTCTCGCCCAGCTCGATCGCAGCCTGGCGATCCTGCTCATCGAGCACGACATGGACGTGGTGTTCGACGTCGCCGAGCACATTTCCGTGCTGCATTTCGGCCAGGTGTTGGAAGCGGGAACGGCGGAACTGATCCGCTGCAGCGAGAAGGTGCAGCAAGTCTATCTCGGAACCGGCTGATCCATGGCGATCTTGGAAGTTCAGGACATCCACACCTATTACGGCGACGCTTATGTCCTGCAGGGCCTGTCCCTGCGGCTCGAGGAAGGACAGATCCTGGGTTTGCTCGGGCGCAATGGCGTGGGCAAGACCACGCTGGTGAACTCGATCGTCGGCTTCAATCGTCCGCGCCGGGGAAAGATCCTTTTCAAGGGCGAGGACATCACCACGGTCTCTTCGTTCGAGACGGTGCGCAGCGGCATGGGGCTGGTGCCCCAGGGGCGGCGCGTTTTTCCCACGCTCAGCGTCGAGGAGAACCTCATGGTCGCCGAGCGCAGCGTCGACCGTCGCGGCTGGAACATGGAACGCGTTTACACGCTGTTTCCCCGGCTGCGCGAAAGACGCAGCCAGCGCGCCAGGACGCTCTCCGGCGGCGAGCAACAGATGCTGGCCATCGGCCGCGGGCTGATGACCAATCCGGACTGCTTGATCATGGACGAGCCGTCCGAAGGACTCGCGCCCATCATCATCCAGGGGCTATGGAAAGCGATCGCCCAGTTGAAAGAGCAAGGCCATTCCATCCTGCTCGTCGAGCAGAACGCCGCGCTCGCGCTCGAGCTGGTCGATTACGTGCACGTCATGAGTAAAGGGCAGGTCGTCTATTCCGCGCGTCCGGAAGAGCTGCGGGTCAACGACGAGATCAAAGCCAAATACCTGGGCATCTGACCGCGCTTTGAAGCGGGCTGCGGTCCGATGGCCGCGGCTCGGTGCCGCAATCCTTACGGGAAATTAATTGCCGCTAGCCGCGCCACACGGCGCGAATCACGGGACAAGCTTGGCGCCGATATTGTAAAGAGACATTGATCGGAAACACGCGACGGGAGAAACCCGTCCCCCCCCCGGTCAATGGAGGACGCCGAGTCATGACTGTCCAACGCCGAACCGTCTTGAAGGGCATGGTCGGGGCGAGCGCACTTCTTGCCGCGCCCGCGATCCTGCGCGCGCAAAACGGCCCAATGAAGATCGGTTTTCTCACCGTCAAGACCGGCCCCCTCGCCTCCGGCGGCATCCAGATGGAGCAGGGCCTCACGCTCTATCTCAAGGAGCGCAACAATATGCTGGCCGGTCGGCCGGTGCAGGTGTTTACCGGCGATTCCGCCGGCGCGCCGGCGATGGCGCGCACCAAGATGCAGGAATTCGTCGAGCGGGAGAACATCGCTTGCCTGATCGGGCCGCTGGCGACCGCCGAGGCGCTCGCCATCGACGATTACATCCGCGACAAGCAAATCCCGACGCTCTCAGTCGCCGCCGCAGAGGATATGACTCAGCGAAAGGCCAATCCCTGGTTCGTGCGCGCGACCTCTTCCTCCGCCCAGTGCAGCTATCCCATGGGCGACTACGCGGCCAAGGAACTCAAATACAAGCGCGCGGCCATGATCGCCGACGACATCGCCTACGGCTACGAACTCAATGCCGGCTTCCAACGCGCCTTCGAAGACGCCGGTGGCAAGGTGGTGCAGAAGCTGTTGCCACCGCTGGTCTCGCCCGATTACGGCACCTATATCGCACAGCTCAAGCCGGACATCGACGTCATCTTCATCGGCTTCGCCGGCTCCAACGGCTTCAAGTTCTTCAAGCAGTACAAGGAGTACGGCGGCAAGACGCCGATCCTCGGCGGCATGACGGCGATCGACGAGTCGCTGCTGCAGCAGATGGGAGATGACGCCATCGGCGTCATCTCGACTTGCTGGTACTCGGCGCAACTCGACAATGCCGAGAACAAGAAATTCGTCGAAGGGATGAACCACGACTACAAGGTCGATCCGGGCTTCTACGCCGCCGCCACCTACACCAATGGCGCCGTGCTGGAAGCTGCGCTCAAGAAGATCAACGGCAAGATCGAGGACAAGCAGGCCTTGGAGGCGGCGTTGCGCGCGAGCGACAGAGTGGCGACCTGCCGCGGTCCGGTGAGCTTCGACAAGTACGGCAATGTGGTCGGTAACATCTACATCCGCAAAGTCGAGAAGAAGGGCGGCAAGCTCGTCAATACCGTGATCAAGACCTATCCGAACGTGAGCCAGTTCTGGACCTACAATCCGGACGAATTCCTCAAGCATCCGGTTTACAATCGCGAGACTTGGCCGGGCGGCAAAAACATCGAGCCGTAGTCGCAGCTCCGAATTCCGGCGCACCCCTCAGCGAACAATCAAACTAGTACAGGGAGGAACATCATGACCGTCAATCGCCGTAGCGTCATCAAGGGAGCGCTCGCCGCCGGCGTAGCGACGCAGGTGCTAAAGGTGCCCGCCGCGCCGGCACAAGCCGCGCCGCTGCGCGTCGGATTCTTGACCATCAAAACCGGTCCGCTCGCCTCGGGCGGGCTGCAGATGGAGCAAGGCCTTACCGTCTTCTTCAAGGAGCGCAACAACACGCTCGCGGGCCGTCCGGTCGAGCTGCACACGGCCGATACCGCCGGCAATCCCGCCCAGGCGCGTACCAAGACCCAGGAGCTGGTCGAGCGCCTCAACGTCGCAGTGCTGATCGGCCCACTCGCGGCTTTCGAGGCTTTGGCGATCGACGACTATATCCGCTCCTCGCGCACGCCCATCCTTTCCGTCGCCGGCGCAGAGGACATGACTCAACGCAAGCCCAACCCGTGGTTCGTGCGGCCGAGCAGCACCTCGGCGCAGCCGAGTCACCCGCTCGGCGAGTACGCCGCTAAGGAGCTCAAATACAAGCGCGTCGCGGTGATCGCCGACGATTTCGCCTTCGGTCACGAAAATGTCGCCGGCTTCCAGCGCGTATTCGAGGACAACGGCGGCAAAGTGGTGCAGAAGCTTTGGACCCCGCTCAACGCGCCGGACTACGGCACCTACATCTCGCAGTTCAAGCCCGATCTCGACGCCGTCTATACCGGGCATGCCGGGTCCAACGGTTTCAAGTTCATCCGCCAGCTGCGCGAGTACGGCAACAGGGTGCAAATCCTCGGCGGATTCACGCCGGTCGACGAGTCGCTGCTGCAGCAGATGGGCGAGGACGCGCTCGGCGCTATCACCGGCAATTGGTATTCGGCCGAACTCGATTTCCCCATCAACAAGAAGTTCGTCGAAGCGATCCGCCGCGACTACAAGGTCGATCCCGGCGTCTATGCGGCGGAGACCTATCTGTGCGGCGAGGTGCTCGACCACGCGCTCAAGACCATCAACGGCAAGGCCGAGGACAAAGACGCGTTCATCAAGGCGTTGCGAGAGGCGAAAGTGCCGAACACTTTGCGCGGACCGGTACGCTTCGACGAGTTCGGCAACGTGATCGGCAACATCTATATCCGCAAGGTCGAGAAGAAGAATGGCCGCTACGTCAACGCGGTGATCAAGACCTATCCCGACGTCAGCCAGTTCTGGACCTACAACAAGGACGAATTCCTGAAGAACCCGGTCTATTCGCGCGACTACCCGCCGGCAAAGAACCTCGAGCAGTAGGTCTCGATTCCCTCCACGCCACCAAACGTCACCCCCGGGCTTGACCCGGGGGTCCATCTTTTCGAAGAAGGATGGATTGCACCGCAACTCGGGCTTGCCCGAGTTGCACAGCAAATTCGCCGCAAGTCGGATAAATCCGACTTGCGGTGTCAAGCCCGGCAATGACAGCATAACAAGCGGGACTCGGCCTCACCTCGCAGAAGCCAAAAGATGCAGTGGCAGTTCTGGATCATCCAGACGCTGAACAGCGTGGCCTTCGGCGGCCTCCTATTCCTATTGTCGTCCGGCTTCTCGCTGATCTTCGGCCTGATGCGCATCCCCAACCTCGCGCACGGCGCCTTCTTCATGCTCGGCGCCTATTTCGGCTTCTCGCTGTTGCAGTTCAAGCTGGATTTCTGGCTGGCGGCCCTCGTCGGTGGTCTCGGCGTCGGATTGCTCGGCATCGTGATGGAGCGAGTCGTGCTTCGCCGGCTCGCCGGCAACGAGCAGGGCCAGGTGCTGGTCACGCTCGGCGTCGCCTTCATCATCGCCGACATCTGTCTTTTGGTGTGGACCGGCGATCCCATGCCGTTGCCGGCGCCGCCGGCGCTGCGTCCGCCGCTTCGCATTGGCGGATTCGCGTTTCCGACCTATCGGCTCGTGGTGCTGGCGATCGCGCTCGTTGCCGCATTGGGGCTCTACGTCTTGATGGAGCGCACGCGGCTCGGCGCCATGATCCGCGCCGGCGTCGACGACATGGAGATGGCGCGCGGCGTCGGCATCCCGGTGTCGCGGCTGTTCACCACCGTGTTCCTGCTCGGCGCCACGCTGGCGGGAGTGGGCGGCGTGCTCGGCGGCCCGATCCTCAACGCCTATCCCGGCCTTGACACCGACATGCTGCCGCTTGCGCTGATCGTCGTGATCCTGGGCGGCGCGGGAAGCCTGCTCGGCGCCTTCGTCGGCAGCTTCATCGTCGGCTTCATCTATAATTTCGGCATCGCGCTGGTGCCCGATCTCGCCTATTTCGTGCTGTTCCTGCCGATGGTGCTGGTGCTGGTGTTTCTGCCGCAGGGACTGTTCGGGCGGGTGCAGATATGACGCGCGGCCGCATCCTCGCGCTCGCCATCTGCGCCGTTCTCCTGCTTGCGGTGCCATGGATTATCGGCAACGAGTTCTACGTTAACATGGCGAGCCAGGTGCTCATCTACGCCCTGTTCGCGCTCTCCATCAACATGCTGCTCGGCTATGGCGGCATGGTCTCGCTCGGCCATGCCGCCTATCTCGGCATCGCCGGCTATGCCTGCATCCTTGCCACCATCGCCGGCTATGACCCGCTCACCGCGGCGATCTTCGCCATCGCAGTGTCGACCGCGGCGGCCGCGTTTTTCGGCGTGCTGTCGCTGCGCGCGCCGGGGCTTGGCTTCATCATGATCACCCTCGCGCTCGGGCAGATCGTCTGGGGCGTCGCCTACCGCGCCAACGACCTCACCGGTGGCGATAACGGCATCCGCCATCCGGCGCGCCCGATGCCGTTCGGCTTCGATATCCGCGACGCGCCGAGCTTCTATTACTTCACGCTCGTCGTCTTTCTCGTCGCGCTGTTCTTCATCTGGCGCTTCTCGCGCTCGCCCTTCGGCGCCAGCTTAAAAGGGGCGCGCGATCAGCCTCGCCGCATGCGCATGCTCGGCCACAACGTCTGGCTCATCCGCTGGGTCACCTTCGTCATGGCCGGCTTCTGGGCTTCGGTGGCCGGCGTCCTCTACGTCTATTACAATCTGTTCTTGAGCCCGCACGCGATCTCGCTGCAGCAATCCGCCGAAATCCTGCTGATGGCGATCCTCGGCGGCGCCAGCACGCTCACCGGCCCGATCGTCGGCGCGGCCATCATCACCCTCGTCAAGAACGTGGTGTCGACCTATGTCGAGCGCTGGAACACGCTGCTCGGCACGATCTTCGTCGTGGTGATCATTTTCATGCCGTACGGTCTCGTGCCCGGCTGCACGCAGGCGTGGCAGCGATTGCGACACCGCATCAAGACTCGCAAAGCGGCACGCGCTGCCGCCTCGGAGCCGGCGCAATGACGACGCCCGCGCTCGAAGTCGTCCATCTGAGCAAGCGCTTCGGCGGCCTGCCCGCTACCAAGAACGTCTCGCTCTCCGTCATGCCGGGCGAGCGGCGGCTGATCATTGGCCCGAACGGCGCCGGCAAGACGACGCTGTTCAACCTCATCACCGGCGACCTCACAGCGGATGCCGGCTCGGTGCGCCTGTTCGGGCAGGAACTCACGGGTATGCCGACGCAGCAGCGCGTGCATCTCGGGCTGGCGCGCACCTATCAGATTCTCACGCTGTTTCCGCGCGAACGGCTCGTCCACAACGTCGTGTTGTCGCTGCTCGGGCTCGACCGGCGGCGGTGGGATCCGTGGTCGATCCTGACCGCAAACCGCGATCTCTACACGAATGCGCGCACATCGCTCGAGCGCGTCGGGCTCGCTGAGGCCGCCGAGCGGATCGCGGCCGAGACCTCCTATGGCGAGCGGCGGCGGCTCGAACTGGCGATGGCGCTGGCGCAGAAACCAAGGCTGTTGCTGCTCGACGAGCCGCTCGCCGGCCTCTCCCAGGCTGAACGGCAGACCGTGCGCGCGCTGCTCGACGCCATTCCGCGCGACGTGACCATCGTGATGATCGAGCACGACATGGATACGGCGCTCGCGTTCGCCGAGCGCATCACCGTGTTGCATTACGGCGAGGTCATCGTCGAGGGCACGCGCGCCCAGGTGGTCGCCGATCCACGCACCCGGGAGGTGTATCTTGGCGACTGAGGCGCTCGCCGTTTCCGGGATCGACGCCTATTACGGCGACAGCCACGTGCTGCACGCCGTCTCGTTCGCGCTGCAAGCCGGCCGCCTGCTCGGACTGCTCGGGCGCAACGGCGCCGGCAAGACGACCTGCATGGCGGCGATCATGGGCTTCCTCAAGCCGCGGCGAGGTTCGATCAGCCTCTACGGCGAGGACGTCGCGGGTCTTGCGCCTGACACGATCGCGCGCAAAGGCATCTGCCTCGTCCCGCAGGGACGCCGCATGTTCCGCACCCTGACCGTGCGCGAAAACCTGATGGTGGCCGCGCAGCGGCCCAAGGACGGCGGCTCCGGCTGGTCGATCGATCGCGTGTTCCAGCTGTTTCCGCGCCTCGCCGAGCGTCAGGCGCAGCTCGCGGGCTCGCTCTCCGGCGGCGAGCAGCAGATGCTGGCGATCGGCCGCGCGCTCATGGGCAATCCGCGCGTACTGCTGATGGACGAGCCCTCCGAGGGACTCGCGCCACAACTCGTCGCCGAGGTCGGCCGTACCATTGCGCAGCTCAAGGCGGAGGGGCAGTCGATCGTGCTGGTCGAGCAGAACATCAAGCTCACGCTCGACCTCGCCGACGACATCGTCATCATCAACACCGGCCGCGTAGTGTTTCGCGGCAGCGCCGATCAGATCAAGCTCGACGACGCCATTGTCTCCCAGCACCTCGGCGTGTTCTAACGTCCATTCCCGCGAAGTGACATCAGCGCATGCGGCGAACTCGGTCTGCTCCCTCTCCCATAGGGAGAGGGGTGGGGTAAGGGGTTATGGTCTCTCGACAGGTCTCGACCCCCCTCACCCCGACCCTCTCCCCCGCCGGGGAGAGGGAGCGCACCGTCTGCGTCGCACGACTGCCCGTCAAATGTATCGCGAGCGAAAGGACAGCACATCAATGCCCGACCAATGGAACAAATACGCGGCGACCGCGGCGCGCAAGCATGGCAGGCCGGGGCGCGACGTGCGGCCGAAGAGCACCACCGTCGATATCCATTCGCACGTCGCGATCCCGCAGGCGGCTGCGTTGGTCAAGCCGCATCTCGACGTGTCCACGATTCCACTGGCCCATTTCGCCAATGCCGAAACCAAGGCGCTCAGCCAGAAGCAGGAGGAGGACGTGCGCCCGCGCATCACCGGCTTTGACGAGCGCCTCGCCGACCTCGACACGATGGGCATCGACCTGCAGCTGATCATGCCGCCGCCGAACCAGTGCTACTACACGGTGCCGCTCGACATCGCGGTCAAAGCCGCGCGCATGGTGAACGACGGCCTGGCGGAATACGTCTCGCGCAAGGCCGATCGGTTCGTCGCACTCGGCACCGTGCCGCTCATCGATGGCGCTGAAGCCGCACGCGAGCTCAAGCGCTGCATGAAATCGCTCGGCATGAAGGGGGCGGAGATCTTGACCAATGTGGCGGGGCGCGAGCTTTCCGAGCCGCAGTATGCGCCGTTCTGGCAGAAGGCCGAGGAACTGGCCGCGCTCGTCGTCATCCATCCCAATGGCTTCACCGACGCGAAACGATTGACGCGCTTCTACTTCAACAACGTGCTCGGCAACCCGCTCGAAACCACAATCGCGCTGCATTACCTGATTTTCGACGGCGTGCTCGAGCGTCACCCGAAGCTGAAGATCCTGGCGGTGCACGGCGGCGGGTATTTGCCCGCCTATTCCGGCCGCATCGATCACGCTTGGGGCGCCCGTTCGGATGCGCACGGGGCGCTGCCGCAGCCGCCGACCAGCTATCTCAAGAAGATCTATTTCGACACGGTCGTGTTCACGCCGCACCAGCTCGCCGAGCTGGTACGCCTCTACGGCGCCGACCACGTCATCATGGGGACCGACTATCCCTTCGACATGGCCGAATACGATCCGATCGGCCACGTCGCCGCGGTCGATGGCTTCGATGCCGCGACCATTGCCGCCATCGCCGGCGGCAACGCGCGCAAGCTGCTGGGAATTTAGGTAACCTTCAGACTGCCGCTCCTGGAGCTCCGCTCATTCCCACGAAAGCGGGAATCCAGGTGGGAGCTGGGTCCCCGCTTTCGCGGGGACGAGCGGCCCTTGGCCTATCACTCCCCCTTCACATTGGCGTCGTGAATCACCTTGCGCCACTTCGGCTCGTCGGCCTTGATGTATTTGGCGAGCTGCTCCGGCGTGCCGGCAATTGATTCGAAATATTGCCGATCGAGGAAATTCTTTTTTATCTCCGGATCGGCGAAAATTTTGCGCACCTCGGCGTTGATCTTGTCGACGACGTCCGCCGGCATTCCGGGCGGGCCGAACAGCCCGAACCAGGAGACCGCCTCGTAGCCGGGCAGCCCGCTCTCCGCGACGGTGGGGACCTCGGGCAGCAGCGGCATGCGCTTGGGAGCGCCGACGGCAATGAGCTTGACCTTGCCCGCCTTCCATTGCGGCACGGCGCTGCCGACGCTGATGAACATCATCTGGATGTGCCCCGCCATCGCGTCGGTCAGCGCCGGGGTGGCGCCCTTGTAATGCACGGCTTGGAATTTCGCGCCCGAGAGCGCCTGGAACAGCTCCATATTGAGGTGGCCGCTCGAGCCGACGCCGAACGTCCCGTAATTGAGCTCGCCGGGTTTCTGCTTGGCGAGCGCGATCAGCTCCTTGACGTTCTGTACCGGCAGCGCGGGATTGACGATCAGCGCGTGGTTGATGGTGACGAGGCCGGAGATCGGCGTGAAGCCCTTGACCGGATCGTAGGGCAGCTTGGCGTAGAGGCTCGGATTGACCACGAAGGTCACCTCCGGCCCGATCAGCAGCGTATAGCCGTCGGGCGCCGCCTTGGTGACGTATTCCGCCGCGATCTGGTTGTTGGCGCCCGCCTTGTTCTCGACGATGACCTGCTGGCCCCAGGCGTCGGTGAAGCGCTGCGCCAGGGTGCGGCCGAGCGCATCGGTCACGCCGCCGGGCGCGGCCGGAACGATGATCGTCACCGGTTTGCTCGGGTAGTTCGCCTCTTGCGCGGCTGCCGCCGCAGGTAGCAGACAACTCACCACCGCAATCGCCAGCCACGTCCGCATTCCGTGCGCTCCCTGAAGTGCTTGCCTTTTCCTTGACTATCCCTGATTTTCTGCCGCCTGCCTATGGCCGGCGCAATGCGGCAATCCCGCACAACACAGATTTCGTCGCGGGTGGACGCGTAGCCCGGATGAGCGAAGCGACATCCGGGTTCTGCCCGACGAGAGTGACCCCGCATTCGCTGCGCTCATGCGGGCTACGACTTGTTGAGAGCGCGCCGAGAGGTTGGAGTCGCCTAGCGTGATCGTCGTCGCCATCGATATCGGAGGCACCTTCACCGATCTGGTCGGGTTCGACGATTCCGCCAAGAGCTTCGTCGAGGCGAAGAGCCTGACCACCCCGGCGCAGCTGGAACAGGGCGTCATCGACTGCATCCGCAAGAGCGGGCTTAAGGCAGCCGCCATCGCCGAGCTGATCCACGGCTCGACCATCGCCATCAATACGCTGATCGAACGAAAGGGCGCCAAGACCGCCCTTGTCGTCACCCGCGGCACGCGCGACGTGTACATCATCGGCCGCGGCAACCGCCCCGAGGCCTACAGCCTGCTCTTCCACCGCCACCGGCCGCTCGTCCCCCGCCACCTCACCCGCGAGGTCGAGGAGCGACTGCTAAGCTCGGGCGAGGTGCACGCGCCGCTCGACCGCGCCGGCATCGCCGAAGCCTGCCGCGCGTTTGCCGCCGAAGGGGTTCAGGCAGTCGCGGTTTGCTTCCTTCACTCCTACGTCAACCCCGAGCATGAACGCATCGCCGGCGAGATCATCCGCGCCGCAATGCCCAACGCCTATCTTTCGCTGTCGCACGAGATCCTGCGCGAATACCGCGAGTTCGAGCGCATGTCGACCACGGTGGTGAACGCCTATATCGGCCCGAAGGTCGGCGGCTACGTGAAGCACCTCAACTTGAGCCTCGGCGACATCGGGTTTCGCGGCGCGCTGTCGATCATGCGCTCGAACGGCGGCGTGATGACGCCCGAAGTTGCGACCGCGCGGCCGGCCGCCATGATGGAGTCGGGGCCGGTCGGCGGCATCATCGCTTCGGCGGAGGTCGGCCGCGCGCTCGGCCACGCCAACGTCATCTCCTTCGACATGGGCGGCACCACGGCGAAGGCAAGCCTCGTGCGCGACGGCGAGCCCACTATGGCGCCGGGCTACTATGTCGGCGGCTATGCCAGCGGCCATCCGGTGATGCTGCCGATGATCGACGTGGTCGAGGTGGGCGCGGGCGGCGGCTCGATTGCTTGGCTCGACGACGTGGGGGCGTTGAAAGTCGGGCCGCAGAGCGCCGGCGCCGATCCCGGCCCGATCTGCTATCGCGGCGGCGGCAGCGAGCCGACCATCACCGACGCCAATGTGGTGCTCGGGCGCCTCGACCCCGATAATTTTCTCGGCGGCGAGATGAAGCTCGACGCGCAGGCGGCGCGGCGCGGCATCGAGGAGAAAATCGCCCGCTCCTTGAAGATGGACCCGATTGCCGCCGCGCAGGCGATCGTCGAGATCGCGAGCGCCAAAATGTCGCTCGCCGTGCGCGAGGTGTCCGTGGCGAAGGGCTATGACCCGCGCGATTTCGCGCTGGTCGCCGCGGGCGGCGCGGGACCGCTGCACGTCGTCGCCATCGCGCGCGAGCTGCATATTCCGAAAGTCGTGGTGCCGCTATTCCCCTCGCATTTCTCGGCGCTGGGCATGCTGCTGGCGGACGAGCGGCACGACTTCATCCGCACCTTTTACGCCGACCTCGCCACCCTCGATTTCGCGACCCTGTTGCAGGTCCACCAAGAGATGGTGGCGGAAGCGTCGGCGGCATTACGCCACGCCACGCAGGCGCAGCGGCAGATCCATCTCGACTTGCGCTATGTGGGGCAGGAATTCACGCTGCAGGTTCCGGTGAGCGTCGAGGCGATCGCGGCGGCAGATCGCGCCGGCATCCGCGCCGCCTTCGATGCGCTCTACGAGCACCGCTACGCCCACCATTCGCCCGAGGAGCCGGTCGAGATGGTCAATATCCGCCTGGCGCTGATCGGCAAGCGCCCGCGACCGAGTTTTCCGCGCCTCGCCGAGACCGGCCCGGCGAAGCCGTCGCACGAGCGCGCCGTCTATTTCGCCGATCCGCGCAAGGCCCTGCCCTGCCCGGTCTATCAGCGTGCCACGCTCGGCGCCGGCAGCAAGATCGCAGGCCCTGCCCTCATCCAGGAGCACGGCACGACGACGGTGCTGTTCGCGCAGGATGCCTGCGCGGTCGCACCCTCGGGCGAGCTGATTATCGCGGTGGGAGAGGGATGATGGCGATGAGCCTTTCCACCGCTCATTCCCGCGAACGGATTATCATCAATTAGACGAGCTAGACCACATGACCGTCAGCCTCGACCCCGTCACGCTCGAAGTGATCCGCAACGCACTGCCCGCGGTCGCCAACGAGATGGCGGTCGATTTGCAGCGCACCTCCTACAACATGATGATTTACGAGGTGCGCGACTTCTGCACGGCGCTCGTCAACACCGCGGGCGAGCTGATCTGCCAGAACGTCGGCGGCGTCTCGCACTTCGTCGCCGACCTCGGCGTCATCATCACCGACGCCGTGAAGCGCTACGGCAAGGACGGCTTTGCGCCGGGCGACGTGCTCATCACCAATCACCAGGCGGTCGCCGGGCAGCACCTCAACAACATCGTCATCTACGCGCCCTACTTTCACAACGGCGAGCTCATGATGTTCGCCATGGTGCGCGCGCACTGGATCGACGTCGGTGGCTTGAGCACCGGCTTCGGCGCCGGGCCGACGGTCGCCGATCCGTGGCTCGAAGGGCTGCAACTCGATCAGCTCAAGATGTACGAGGCGGGCAAGCTCAACGAGACGCTCTATCGCGTGCTCAAGGACAACATTCGTTTTCCCGAATCGTCCCTCGGCGACATGAAGTCGCAAATGGCGGCTTGCCGGCTCGCTGCGCGGCGCATGGACGAGCTGTTTGCCAAATACGGGCGCGACACCATGCTGGCGGCGATCGCGCGCATCTTCGAGGAGACCGAAGCGAAATGCCGCAACGTGGTCTCGCAGCTCGCCGACGGCGTGTATGAGGCGCAGTCCGCCCTCGACGAGGATGGCGTGACGCCGGGCGAGCCGGTTCCGATCCGCGTCAAGGTGACGATCAACAAGGGCACGATGACCATCGATCTCTCCGACTGCTCGCAAGAGCGGCGCGCCGCGCTCAACTCGCGCACCTTCGCCGGCGCGCGCGTCGCCTACAAGGCGCTCACCGGCCCGCTCGACCCGGTCAATGAAGGCTCGTTTCGCGCGCTCAAGGTGATCATCCCTGAAGGCAACATCATGATGGCGCGCTTTCCCGCGCCGATGTCGAGCTGGAGCGTGATCGTGCCCATGGTGGTCGACACCATCGTCGCCGCACTCGCCCCCGCCATGCCGCAGCGCGTGCCGGCCGGCCACCACGGCCTGCTCGGCGGCACGGTCGTGTTCTTCGGGGTGCATCCGCAGACCAAGCGCCGCTTCGTGGTGCAGAGCATCGAAGGCGGCGGCTGGGGCGGGCGGCCGTTCGAGGACGGCGAGTCCGCCACGGTGTCGGTGTGCCAGGGCGACGTGCGTAACGGCTCGATCGAAGGCATCGAGCTCAAATGTCCGGTCCTGGTCGAGGCCCGCGCGCTGCGCACGGATTCCGGCGGGGCCGGCAAATACCGCGGCGGCCTCGGCATCGACATGCGCGTGCGCAATCTGGTCGACGGGAAATGGAATTTCGAGCTAGTGAAGCGCACCCAGTGCCCGCCATGGGGGCTATGGGGCGGGAACGCCGGGGAATACGGCACCTATCTGTTGCGCGAGCCGGGCGAGCGCGAATTTGCCGCGGCGCGCGGGGTGCACCGCCCGGTGACGGTGGGCTCGGAGGTGATCGTGCGCACCGGCGGGGGCGGCGGCTGGGGCGATCCGCTCGAACGCGACGCAAACGCGGTGCGCGCCGACGTGCAGGAGGAGTTCATCTCCGCGCGCGCCGCGCGCGATCATTACGGCGTGGTGCTGCGCGAAGATCACAGCATCGACCACGCCGCGACCGAACGCGCGCGAGAAGCGCTCAGATCGGCGCGAGGAACCGCACAGCAAGGGGCGAAGGCATGAGCCGGCCATCCCCCGCGAAAACAGCGTGCCCGGTCATCGAGCCATCGCGGCTTTGGCTCACTCTCGCCTTCGCAGCTCTCATCCTGACACCGACAGCTCCTGCGAACTCCGCCGAGACGCTGCGCGTGGGCAAAGCGGGGCGCGACGCGTTTTCCTTCGTACCGGCCGATATCGGCGCGCGCACCGGCATCTTCAAGCACCACGGCGTCGAGATCGAGATCAGCAGTTTCGGCGGCGATGCGCGGCTGCAGCAGGCGATGGCGGCAGACGGCATCGACATCGGGCTCGGCTCGGGCCCCGGCCTGGCGTTCATCGTCAAGGGCTCGCCGGCGAAAGGCGTCGCAGCCATGGCCGGGCCGCCGCTGCTTTTTGCCCTGGTCGTGCGCAACGACGGCTCGGTGCCGACGGTCGATGATCTCAAGGGCCGCAAGGTCGGGGTCTCGACCGTTGGCTCGGTGACGAGCTGGATCATCAGCGAGGTGGCGCGGCAGAAGGGCTGGGGCTACGACGGCATGTCGCAGGTCCCGATCGGCGACGACGCCAACCGCATCGCCGCGCTCAAGACCCAGTCGATCGACGCCGCCATCGTCAACCTCGCGCAGGCGCTCAACTTCGTTCAGCGCGGCGAAGGCAAGGTCCTGCTGCGTTTCGGCGAATTGGTGAAGGATTTTCATATCCATGTGATCTTTGCCACCGACAAGGCGATCGCGAGCAAGCCAGAGGCGCTGCGCGCCTTTTTGCAGGGCTGGTTCGAGACCATCGCCTTCATGCGCAAGAACAAGGCCGACACGCTGGCGATCGCCGGCGAAATCATGGGAACGGACGCCGCCACCACCGGCGGCATCTACGACGAGCTTATGCCGATGTTTTCCGATAGCGGCCGCTTCGAGCCCAAGGCGCTTGCGGTGCTGCGCAAATCCTTCATGGAGATGAAAACCCTTCCCGAGGAGCCCGACATGAGCAAGCTCTACACCGAAGCATTCCTGCCGCGGCACTAAACACAAATGACCATGCGATGACGGGCGAAATCGCAATCCGAATCCGGGGCGTCTCGCATCAATTCGGGGAGGAAGGCGAGGCGCGCCACGTGCGCGCGCTGCGCGACACCTCGCTCGATATCGCGCGCGGCGAGCTGATCTGCCTGATCGGGCCAAGCGGTTGCGGCAAGTCGACCTTGCTCAACGTCATCGGCGGCCTCATCGCGCCCACCACGGGCGCGGTCGACGTGTTCGGCAGGCGCGTCGCGGCCCCGGTGCCGCGCGACATCGCCTTCGTCTTCCAGGAGAACGCGCTATTTCCCTGGAATACTGTGTTCGAGAACGTCAATCTCGGCATGATTTTCCAGGGCGTTCCCCGCGCCGAGCGCGAGGCGCGCGCGCAGCGCGCGCTCGAAGCCGTCGGGCTGAAGGATTTCGCGCAGCACTACCCCGCCCAGCTCTCCGGCGGCATGCGCCAGCGCGCGGCGCTTGCGCGCGCGCTCAGCCTCGAAACCGGCATCCTGCTCATGGACGAACCGTTCGGCGCGCTCGACGAGCAAACCCGCATGATCCTAGGGGAGGATCTGTCGGTGCTGCTCGCCCGCGCCGACAAGACCATCGTGTTCGTGACCCACAGCCTGGGCGAAGCCACCTTCCTCGCCGATCGCGTCGCCGTGTTCTCCGCCCGGCCCGGGACCATCAAGAAGATCATCGCGGTCGACGAGCCGCATCCGCGCAGGCCGGACTTCGTGACCTCGGCCAAGTTCACCGCCATTCGCAACGAGCTCTACGCGCTGCTGCACGATGAGATCCGCAAGACCGTGGCCGAAAGCTCGATGAACGCGGCGGGTAGGCCGGGGCCATGAGATCGCGGAGCGACGAACGCGAGGGGCGCCTCGCCAGCCGCGCCGTTCAGGCCGCCTTCCTGATCGCCCTCATCGTGCTGTGGTATCTCGCCGCGACGCGCTGGGGCGTGAGCCCGTTGCTGCTGCCCAACCCGACCGCTGTCCTGCGCGATTTCTGGCAGATCCTGCGAACCGGCGAATTCCTAGGCGATCTGCGCGTCACCCTCACCGAGCTCGCCGCCGCTTTCGCCATCGCCGCAAGCTGCGGCGTGGTCGCCGGCTACCTCATCAGCCGCTCGCAATATCGCATCCGCGTGTTCGAGCCGCTGTTCGCCGGCATCTATTCCATCCCCATCATCCTTTTCCTTCCGCTCTACGTTTTGTTCTTCGGGCTCGGTCCGGCGTCGAAGATCGCGCTGGGAGCGACCATCGGCTTCTTTCCCATCGCGCTCAACACCATCGCCGGCTTCGGCTACGTCGATAAGACGCTCGTGATCGCGGCCCGCTCCATGGGCGCATCCGACGTTCAGCTCTTCCGCTACGTGCTGCTGCCCGCCGCGCTGCCGGTCATGCTGACCGGGGTGCGCATGGGATTTACCGTCGCACTCCTCTCCATCATCGGCAGCGAAACCATCGCCTCTCTCGCCGGACTCGGCCATCGCATCGTCTATCTCGCCGAAGGCATGGAGATGGCGCCGATGTTCGCCTACATCGTCTTCGTCGTCGCCATCGCCGGGCTCCTCAATATGCTCGTGTCGACGCTCGAAGCGCGGGGACGCCGCCGATGACGTCCGCGCGCGCATGGCGGGCGCTGCAGCGGCCGTGGATCGCACGCATCGGCGTCGTGGTGCTCCTGCTTTGTCTCTGGGAGATCGCCGCGCGCTGGTGGGTCGATCCGATGTTTCTCAGCCCGCCGTCGCACGTGTTCGCGTCGCTGCCAGCACTGTTCGAAACCCGCGGCGTGCCGGCGGCATTGCGCGTCACGTTCTGGGAGCTTGCGGTCGCCTTCGCCCTCTCGGTCGTGATCGGGCTCGTCATCGGTCTCGCGGTCGGGCTGCAGCCGTTCGCGCGCAAGAGCTTCATGCCGATCATCCTCTTGCTCTACGGCACACCGCAGGTCACCATCCTGCCCCTGTTCATCCTCTATTTCGGCATCGGGTCCGCCTCCAAGATCGCCTTCGGTGTGAGCCACGGCTTTTTTCCCATCGCCATGCTCATCGTTGCCGGCGTCCAGAACATCAAGCCGATCCTGCTCACGAGCGCGCGCGCCATGGGCGCCACCCGCTGGCAAATCCTGCGCCATGTCATCTTCCCGCACATGATCCCGAGCTTCTTCGCCGGCATGCGGCTCGCCATGACCGGCGTGCTGCTCGGCGTTTTGCTCGCCGAGCTTTACGTGTCGACCGCGGGCATCGGCCATTTCACCACGCTGTTCACGCAGAACTTTGATCCGACGCGGCTCCTGGGCCTGATCTCGGTGCTCGCCGCCATGGCCATCGTGCTCAACGAGATCGTGCGGCGCGCCGAGCTGCATTTCAGCCGCTGGCATACGGATTGAGGGATTGGCTCGGTACACTGATATGGTCGTCCCCGCGAATGCGGGGACCATGACCGCCGCCTCTGGAATATGGGTCCCCGCTTGCGCGGGGACGACAGCGACGCGATTTGATCGACCGGGTTGCGGGAAAGGAACTGTCGAATGGCGGGAAAGCTCAGGCTGACGGTCGCGTGCGGGGATTACGAGATCGTGCGCGCGCTCAAGGAAGGCGCGGTGACCGCCGACGGTCTTGATCTCGTCATGCTCACCGAGATGGGCCCGCGCGAGCGCCACTGGCGCATGGCGCGCCACTCCGAGTTCGACGTCTGCGAGGCGAATGTCGGCGCCTATTTCATGGAGCGCGACCAGGGCGCGCCGCTCACCGCGATTCCGGTGTTCCTGCACCGGCGCTTTCGCCACGGCTTTCTCTTCGTCAACGCCGCCGCCGGCATTCGCGCGCCCAAGGACCTGATCGGCAAGAAGGTCGGCGGCACCAATTTCCAGCCTGCTTCTAACATCTGGATGCGCGGCATCCTGGAGGAGGAGTACGGACTGCCGCACCGGCAGGTGACCTGGGTGGTCGAGCGCAGCGAGGATGTTGCCTTCACGCCGCCCAAGGATCTGCGCATCGAAATGATCGCGCCGGGGAAGAAACTCGACGCCATGCTGGCGGAAGGGGAAATCCCCGCCCTGCTCTCGCCCGACCTGCCACGGCTGTTCCTCGCGGGCGACAAGCGCATCATGCGGCTGTTTCCCAACTACAAGGAGATCGAGCTCGCCTATTTCCGCAAGACCGGAATCTTTCCGATCATGCACGTGACCACGATCAAGCAGGAGATCGTCGACAAATTTCCTTGGGTGCCGACCAATCTCACCAAGGCCTTCGAGCAAGCGAAACAAATCGCCTATCGGCGCATCGCCAATCCGCGCATGGTCCCGCTCGCCTGGGTGCGCACCGCGGTGGAGGAGCAGGAAGAGGTGCTGGGCCGCGATCCCTGGGCCTATGGCCTCACGCCCGCCAACCGCAAGAATCTGGAGACCGTGCTGCGCTACACCTATCAGCAGGGCATGATCGGCAAAATGCCGGCGCTCGACGCATTGTTCGCCGACACCGATCTCGGCGACGCCGGCGGCTCGGATGGGATTTGAGGGTGGTGGCGCTAAGGATCCGCTTTCGCGGGGACGAACGGAGAATCAGCACCTGACGCGGCAAGCAACCCGAGTAAATCTCTCATGACCGCGCTCGAACAGTTCGGCCGCTATGTGGCTGAAAGTGCGTGCCCGTCCGACGCCGCGCGCGAGCTCGTCGAGTTGCACCTCATCGACACCGTCGGCGCCTGGATGGCCAGCGCGCGGACCCTTGAAGGCGTAAGCCTCCTGCGGTTTCGCGCGGCGATGCGCGCGCGCGGGCAAGCGGCTGACCCGTTGGCGCTCGATCTTGCGACGCGCTGCGCGCTCGCGCGGCTCAGCGAAATCGATGACATCCATCTCCCCTCGATGACGACCCCCAGCGCGATCGTCATTCCCGGCGCGTTGACGCTCGCGGCGGCGACGCCGGGGATCACGGCCGACGACGTGACCGCTGCGATCCTCGCCGGCATCGAAGCCATGACCCGGCTCGGCCGCGCCATCGACGGGCCGAGCATCCTCTATCGCGGCATCTGGCCGACCTATTTCGCCGCGCCGTTCGGCATCGCCGCCGTTGCCGCGCGCCTCCTCAAGTTCGGCACAGAGGCAACCGCCGATGCGCTGGCGCTGGCGCTCACCTTCGCGTCGCCTGCGGTGGGACATCACAACGCCGCGACGACCTCCCGCTGGTTCGCGCTGGGCAATGCCGCCCGCAACGGGCTTGTCGCCGCGCTGGCGGCGCAGCAGGGCTTCACCTCCGACCGCAAGCTCATCGAAGGTCCTATCCTTTCCGGCGCGTATGGCATCACGCCGGATGTCGCAGTGCTCACTGACGGGCTGGGCGAGCGCATCGCCCTGGCCGAGGTGTCGTTCAAGCCGTGGTGCGCCGCGCGGCAAACGATGGCGGCAACGCAGGCGCTCAGGGAGATCATTGCGAGCGGCATCGCGCCGGCGGCGATCGACGAGATCGCGGTGTCGGTGCCGCCGCCGCACCTCAAGATGATCGACCACGGCGTGACCGCTAGCGATCGCGCCTCGCGTTTGACCAGCGTGCAGTATTGCCTGGCGGTGGCGACGCTCGCGCCCGACATGGCCTTCGATGTGCAGCAGTCGCCGCCGCAGCTGCCACCGGCCGTGCGCAATCTCATGGCAAAGATCAAGGTCGCGGCAGATGAGCGTCTGCTCGCCGATTATCCGCGCAGCTGGCCGGCGCACGTGCGCGTCGTCGCGGGCTTCGCGCAGCACGAGCGGACTGTCACCCACATTCCCGGCGATCCCGCGCGCCCGTTCGATCGCGGGAGCGTGGGCAAAAAGTTTTTGCGTTTCGCGCAAGCCGCGCTCGGCGCGGGAAAGGCCGAACGCCTCCTCGCACGCTGCAGCGAGGTGCTGACAAGCGGCCAATTTTCGTCGCTGGTGGATGAGATCGAGCAGGCCTGCGCGGCGGATTCTGTCGCTGGCAAGGCGAGCATATAACAGGCAATTCGGCCGATTAGTTCAGGATCCGCATCGCTGCCGTCCCCGCGAACGGGGAGATCCAGAGGCGGCGGTTATGGGTCCCCGCTTTCGCGGGGAAGAGATATTATTGAGCAGACTGGGACAGAAACCCCATGCGCAACAGCAGCATCCGCGTCGCCACCTTCGCCGGCCCCGGCGCCGAGCCGGTCATCCGCTCGGTGCCCTGGCCGCAAGTGCAAAAGAACGCGGCGCTCATTCAGATCGGCGCCTGCGGGGTATGCGGCACCGACCTTCACATCCTCAAAGGCCACTGGCCCAAGCCATTGCCGTGGCCTTTCACTCTCGGCCACGAGCTGGGGGGCGTCATCGTCGAAGCGGGGAGCGAATTCACCGAAGATTTCATGGGCAAGCCGCTCCGCGTCGGCTCGAAGGTGATGATCCCGCCGCTGATGCCATGCGGACGCTGCTATTACTGCGTGCATTATCCACAGCAGGCCAACAAGTGCCTGACCCCGGTCTATTACGGACGCTATCTCGGCTTCGACAAGCCGCCGCATCTGTGGGGAGGTTTCGCCGAATACGTCTATGTCGATCTCGACATGCTGCCGGGTACGAAGGTCTACAAGCTTCCCGACGACATGCCGTTGCGGCTCGGCGCGCTGTCGGAGCCGCTGACCTCCTGCATCCGCGCGTTCAATCGCGCGAGCCGCGCCGGCGGATTTAGCTGGGGCGACACCGTCGTGATCCAAGGCTCGGGACCGATCGGCATTCTCGCCATCGCCGCCGCTCGCGAGATGGGCGCCGGCCGGGTGATCTGCGTCGGCGCGCCGGAGCAGCCGCGGCTTGCGCTGGCGCGCAAGTTCGGCGCCGAGGCAACGGTCGATATCGAGGAGAGCACGGACCCGCAGCAGCGCATCAAGCGCGTGCGCGACATCGTCGGCGGCTTCGGCGCCGACCTGGTGATGGATTGTTCCGGCCATCCCAGCGCCGGCCCCGAGGGCATCGAGATGCTGCGCGACGGCGGCACCTATGTGGAGATGGGGCAATTCACCGATGCCGGCGCGATCGCCACCTCCTGGCACCGCATCTGCGCCAAGGACATCTACGTGCTGGGCTCAAGGGCCTTCACCGCCAACGACTTGCCGCGCGGCGTCGACATGCTCGACCGCGCCCGCAACAAATATCCCTGGCTCGACATGCAGACGCTTTATCCGTTCGACGAGAACGGCGTCTCCCGCGCGGTCAAGGACGCGATGGCGATGAAGACGGTGAAGTCGACCATCGTGCCGTGGCCGGAGCTGGTGTGACGCGGTCAAACGTCCGCGCCATCGCTAACATGTGAGTTGGATTTGAACCGTTGGCCGGAATAGGCGGCGGGCCGATGTGATCTCCTTCCACGCACGCTGCTCAGAAGGAGAACGCAAATGCCTGCAAAGGCCGCAACGGCTGTGACCGCACTGCTGCTCGTCTTTGGCGCCGTCCCGGGTGCCTTGGCCGATATGCCGAACCAGCGTGGCTTGTTCTCTGAACATTCGGTGCCGCTGGTATCACATGCTGCCCCAAACCAGGAGGCGGTCGTCGCATCCCAGTTCGACCTCTTCCAAAGAGCCTTCTTCTGCCGCGGCGGCATCGCGGGCGGAACGGTCTGGCTGAAATTGACGGAACCCGGCGGCAAAGCGATTCACATCAACTTGGAGCACGTCACGTCCGTCAGATCTGACACGGAGGTTCCCGGAGCCCGGGCGCAACTCGATTTGACGAGCGGCAAATTTCAGGGGGTACAGGAAGACATCGAGCAAGTGATGCAGTTGATCTCGGCCGCCTCGAGCGCTCGCGAGAACGACGACAATACCTAGAGTTCGCTGTATGCGCATGATGGCGCTCGAGCGTAAGTCTCTTGCGCAGGCGCAACGGATTCACCGCATCACGCAGACATCCCTCCTAGTGGTGAAACCAGCTGTATGCGCAAGGCATCGAATTGAAGAGGTAGTGGGCTGCCTGCGGTCGTTCGCGCCTCGTTGCATCAGGCGGTGGACCGAGCGAACCCGAGGGGTCGTCGTCGATTACGAAGTCGAACGATGATGGGCTCCGCCGACGCTGAGCCGCAACGCTCGTTTCGACTTGGCCGAAGTGAATGGCTTCGAAATTATCCGGACCATCTGCCGCATACCGAGGCATCGCGTGTCTCCATCAGCGCCCGCTGCGTGAGCGCGCGGTTTCTGCCCAAGAGACTCGCGTTCATCACATTTCATTCTCCGAACTCACGAACACGTGTTGGACAGGCTGGTCCGCGGGAATAAACGCGGGCTCTCGCGATCTCATTTGCGAGAGCAAGACGCGACCACAAGCCTTCGGTGCCCATTTCGGGCGAGGCCGGTCCGCTACAATGGAGACGTAAGATGAAGACGCTGATCGCTGCGCTGACCTTGGCAACCCTCATCGTCGGGCCGGCCTTTGCCTCCTCCGCGGCTGCCGCGCGCAATCCGCGCCACGATTCTGCTCCCGCGAAGCAGAATTATGACCCCATCTACAAAGGCTATCCGCTGAGCAAGTGGTACCTGTGGGCCTAGCCGCCTCGATTGGCCTTATGCATGCGGCGTGAGCGGGCCATCAGTTCGGCAGGAACGCCTCGGTGTAGAGCGCCCTCATGTCCGGCTCCTGCGGCAACAGCTGCAGCTCCACGTAAGACTTGGCCAGGGTGACGAGCGCGCTCGGAGCAAACCGTCCGTCGTCGGAGAACATCGGCATCAATTCGTCGTAGACGCGCGCGGTGATCTCGGCATCCTTATGCGTGACCTCGCTGGCAATCGCCACCGTTTCCGCCTTGTTCTTGCGCATGAAGGCGATGGTGTCGAACCAGCCCTTGAGGAAGCCGCGCACGGCCTGGGGCCGTTCCGCGATCAGCTTGTCGGTCGCGAAGATCACGTGGATGTGGAAATCCTTGATGTCGGCGAAGCGAACGAGGATGCGTCCCTCGCCCCGCTTCTCCAGCTCGAAGGCGTTGCCGATGTCCATGATCGAGCCGTCGATGTCGCCGCGTTTCATGGCCGCGATCTGTCCCGGCATGGCGCCCATGGGCGCGATCTCGATGCCCTTGGGCCCCCAGCCCTGCCGCCGCGACGTCTCGCTGACCAGCCAGTAGGTCAGCGAGCCCGCGGTCGACACGCCGATTTTCTTGCCCTTTAAGTCGGCAACGGTCTTCGGGCCGTCGGGCCGCACCACGATCGCCAGCAGCA
>Ga0306920_100001928_pt1 | contig 25879 bp, 23 predicted proteins | sample flu12Cox44000170_FD_204666 | JGI IMG/M metagenome (GOLD analysis project Ga0306920, IMG submission 204666) | Lab enrichment of tropical soil microbial communities from Luquillo Experimental Forest, Puerto Rico - flux4day.12C.oxic.44.000.170 (v2)... | ecosystem: Environmental > Terrestrial >...
ATCGGCGCTGCAGATCCGCGAGGCGGTGATCGCCGGCGATACGGAGACGCTCAGCCGTAAGGTCGAATGGGAGGCGTTGCGTGCATCCCTCAAGACATCGCTCTCGGCCGATACGGTCGCCCGGCTGATGGCCGATCCCGACGCGCCGAAGCCCACGCTTTGGCAACGCGTCAAGGCGGTCGTCGCTCCCAGCATGGCCGACACCGTCATCGACCGCTACGTCACGCCGGAGCATTTGCCTCTCCTGCTCGGTTATCGGCGTGTCTATCGGGGCTCGGTGCGCTGGGCGCTGGGCCGCAAGGAACCACGTTCGGTGCTGGAGGGTACCTGGCTCGGCGATACGGCCTTCGACCGCTTCGCCAGCTTCTGGACGCGTGTGCGCCGGGCCGTATTCTTATCGCCCACGCGCTTCGTGCTCGAGGTCGAGGACAAGCATCGGCCCGGTCATAACTTCGTCGGTACGCTGGAGCTCATCGGTTGGGAGTGGAAGCTCACCGGCCTCAGCGTCACCGGCGGGGGCCTTTGACCCAACTTATATGGGCGAGAAATTTGCGCGCTGCGCGTCAGCGCCCCAGCGTCAGCCATTCCATCACAAGCCAACGGTGCGGCGGCGAGGCTTGCTGAAGGCCTCCTCCAAGCGCGTCACTTGCGCGCCGACGGGATTGTCGCAGGCAATTGCTTCATCGAGCACCACCTCGATGGCGCGATCGAGCTGGAAGATGCGGTCGCTCAGCGCATAGCTCGCCTCGATCAGCTGGCGCAGCCCCACTGGCAGCTCGGCGAAACTTTTGACGTGGGCAACGCGCCCGGGGCTGCGCAGCTTCACCCGCTCGCGCTTGGCCCTGGCCTCGTCGGGTGTGATCTCGCCCTCCTTCAGTGCACGGCGGATCATCAGCCAGGAGGCGAGCTCCAAGAGCCGGGTCGTCAGGCGCATGCTCTCGGTCGCGTAGAGCACCGCCACCGGCCCCTTCAGCGCGCGCGCCTCCTTCCGGCCCGGGCCGTCGAGGTAGGCCGCGGTGCGCTCCACCAGGCCCATGCCCTCCTTGAAGATTGCATCGAATTGGTCCGAGGCGGCAAAGTGCTCGCCGAAGGAGACGGTGGTGCCTGTGCCGGCGGACGCTTGGCTGTCTGTGCGGGTGCTCATGACACGACTTGATACAAGCGGCTACGCTTGAGTGATCATCCTAACTTACGCCACCCTCGCAGGCGAGGGTTAAGAAGTCACCTGCAAAATGCGCCGTTTGAGGACGAACATCAGGCTCATGTGGTGACGGGCGCCGCCACATAATGCGTGAGCAAGATCGCGGCCAAAAAAAGAGCCGCCAAGAGGCGGCTCAGGAGTTAACAGGGAGGCGTCAAACAGAGTGGACAGGAGCCACTCGATCCAGAAGACTGGATGGCCCCTATTGTGACGGCGATTGGATAACAAAAGGTAAAGGACTGTCGCGACCGAGCGCGTGGATTGGCCCAACGGTCGGGTTTGCCTTACATCGCTGTCGCCGAGGCCGGCGACCAGCGGCGGAAGAAGATCTCAGCCGGTGTTGCAGAGACATCCTCCTTCGGGCCGCAGTCCCTTTCTCCGGGCCAGCATCGCTGAGCTGCCGGACAGAGTCGCGCGGCCCTCAGCATGGCCGCCTCAGCCGAGCCCCATTCGCCGAGCCAGACGTGCTCGCCCTCACCGTAAGCGGCCCTCAGCCAGGTGCTGCGGAGCGTGCGGAGAGCCGGATCGTGCTTGCCCACCTCGATGACGACGTAGTTGCGCACGCCGCCCTGCGTCACCTGGATGAGCTCGGCGCGCCGGCCGCCAAAGCGGGCATGATAGAGCGCGCAGCGATCGGGTCCGGTTGTGGCGACCGCGGAGGAGTACGCCGCCTCGCTGCGCGAGGGTTGCTCGGGGTCTGGGTCGCGCGTACCGATGGCGTGCGCGGCGGTGAGCGCAACGAGCCCCAGCATGCCGAGCGCGATGGTGCCGGTGGGTCTCGGTGCCAGGGGCATCACCGCTTGAAGATGGCCGCAGCCGCCGCTTCGTGGGCCTTCTTCGCAGCAAGCTCTGCCCGCACGCGCTCGATCTCTTGCTGCAACTCCACGATGCGTTGGTCGAGCTCGGCCACCGAAAGGCTCTCGAGGCTTTCGCCCAAAGTAATGCCCTTGGGGGCCTTTGGCTTCAGATCGTCCCAGTCCATAGCCTTCTCCTGGTCGGGCGAAACGCGACTAGGGCTGTGGCTAGCTCTCCCGATGACGGGCCTTCGAGGTGATCAGCCAGTGACCATCGATCTTGCAGTACGAGAACCAGTCACCCATGGCGTCGATGCGCATGCGGACCTTGGCGAGCGCCCGCGTCGGTGAGGCTTGTTATAAACACCTGCTCCTCGCGCGATCCTAGCGACTTGGTGCGACCGGTCAGAATCTGCTCGCAGCGCTTCGCCGGCCACAGGTCAGTTCGCCGTCGCGGGATCGATCCAGCTGTGCGGTTGGGCACTCGCAGTCGTACATGAATCGAGCTCCACCGCTTCGCTCAGGTCTTGCGCCTGCGTCTTCGACATGACCGCCAACGCGTCAAATCGGCTCATCCTCGCACGGTTTGGATTGTTGTCTCAAGGGCAGGAAGATGGGCAGGTCCGATGCGCTATCCCGTTTTTATTTTCGCACTTCGAGCAAAGGGTGAGCACCTGCTGCCCTAACGCCCTGCCGGCGCCAGCCGAGGATGGCAGGCAAGATCTGCTGGGCTCTACCGTGGTCGTGGGTCTTCGACGAATGGCGAATTCAGCGGTGAGCGTGACGGCGCCCAGATACGCGGTTGGCCGCAGAATTGCCGCTGATGACTTGCGACAATTCGGAGGTCGCCACCTACCGGAGTAGGCTGGAGCCCGGGTGCGCGGGCCCTTGATTCGGATGCGCCGGAGGCTACGAAGCCGCAAGCGTCCCCTTAGCCGCCTGTCGCTCGCGGACGTCTGATTGATTGAAAAACTCTAAAACCGCACACCTAGGATGAGAGGAGGCGAGCTTGGTCGATATGAATTTGAGCTACCGGCGTTGGCTGCACGGGCTCGCCTGAAATGTGAAAGATTATGGATGGAACCTCGGGTCGGCTGGCCGGTATTGACCGCTGCGGCGCTGGCTTTCGTCTCGGTGCCGAGCGACTCGCGGGCAATTATTGGGCCTTGCTGAGCCGTCGGCGAGAGCATAGCAAGCTGCGACTCATCGGATGCGCTCGGCGGGGCGGCTGGGACGTCGGTATCCGCAGCCAACGCGGGTGGGGTCAGGGCCAGCAGCAGCCCCGCAAGTAGAGCCGCGCGGTTGAGTTGAGCGGACATTGACCGTCCTCCTGGTTCGTTTAACTGGCCGTCGGCTCCGGCGCAGACTCTATGCGATGGGCCCGCGGGGGATGTGCCCTTGGGAACAACCCATATCACCGCAATAGCCTGACGGAAAGGAGATACTGAAGAAACGCGGCCCCCGTGGCGTGAGGGCACGCGTTCAGCGCATCCGCTATCGCACACCCTGGATCGGCGCGTTCCCGCCGCCTGAACTAGGCACACTGTACTCACGAGGTGAGTAGGTTTCCCTGATGCGGGGTTCGGGGGTGGTGGGTCGCCGGGGGAGGGGGAGGCTTGTGCGGCACGCAGATTTCGCCCTTGATTTCGTCTGCGCTGTGCAGCCAGGACTCAAAATCCCCAACCGTCGCCTTGGCGAGCTCGATGCGTCCGGGCTTGCGCAGCCCTCGCGGGCTCTCCATCAACCGATCGAGCCCCTTCTGAGCGTCCTCGCTAACACCCGTTAAGGGCGCCATCGTAACAGCTTGCCTTCTGGAGCACCTCCTGAATCCGCCGAACGAATCCAGTCCGGTCCTCGTCGCTTGGCAGAGCCGCGAGCCGTTGCCTTTCCTCTGCTGCCCTTCTCGCGTCAGCCTGTCGCTGTTCCTCGGCGGCAATACGGTCTTGGGCCTTCTTGCGGGCTTTCTCTGCTTCCGCCTGCCGTCGTTCAGTCTCTAACTCCGACCGGCGAGCCGCTTCCGCTGCGGCCTCCGCCTCCGCTGCCATGCGCTCCTCGGCGTCCTTGCGGGCTTTCTCCTGCTCTGCCTGCAGATGGGCCTCAGCTGCCGCGCGTGCCTTCTCGAGGCTGCGCTCGCGCTCCATGGTCTTGGAGGCCGATGGCTGATCGGATTGCCAGCGCGTGATTTCATACCCTCCATAGACGCCGCCCGACACGGCCACAATGGCCGCGAGGATCGCCGGCCACAGGCGGGAGCTCGTGCTTTTCGGTAATCGAGAGCCGACGCGTGCCTCGTGGTGGTCGGCTCGGCGGCCTGTCGACGGGGACGGGTTCTTGTTTCGGCTGCGATCTTTCGCTTAAGAGCTTGGGGCGCAGTTGCGTTACCGACTGCGGCCGTTCCGATCCTCTCACCTTGAGGCATGCATCGATCGCTCTCAGAAACTCGTTGCGGTATTTGCCCTTGGCAGCTTGGGTCGCCGGCGGCATGCGATCGTCATCGACCCGCAGCGTCGCTTCCTCGGGCGGCTGTCCTGTGACAGCACGGTAAAGCGTACCGCCGAGGGCGTAGAGATCGGTCCATGGCCCCTGGAACCGATTCTCTGAAGTGTATTGCTCGTGGGGCGAGTAACCAGGCTTGACGATGCCGGTGAGTGAATGGCTCATCTCGGCAACTGCGCGGCGGGCGGCCCCGAAATCCAGCAAAGCGGGACTGCCATCGGCGCGTACGATGATGTTGTCGGGCGAGATATCCCGATGCAGGAAGTCGGCCCGATGCATCATCTGCAGGGCCTCGAGCAAGGGCCTGAGGATGGCGTCGAGCTCTTCCTGCGTTGGGGTCCGGTGAAGTTGCTTGAGCCACTCGTCGAAGGTTTGTCCTTCCTCAAAACCCATCACCATGTACGCGGTGGAGTTGGCCTCGAACACGCGGGTGACGCGGACAATGGAGGGATGCTCGAACTTAGCGAGCGTGCGGGCTTCCTGGAGAAAGTTGGCGCGGCCCCACTGGAAGGTCTTCTTATGGCGGTCGGACCTGGGGTGGACACTCATCTCCTCGGCCTCCTAGGTGATGCCGAAGCCGCCGGACCCCACCACGCGCGCAATGCAGTAACTGCCGTCCAGAACGGTGTTTTGCGGCAGAGCCAGCGACGTCCCCTCCAAATGAACTCGCCGCGCAAAAAGTGGCAAAAACTAGTTCAAAAAGTGGCAAAAACTAGCAAGAGCAGCAACAACAGTCTCAGGAATCATGCTGATGATGGGTAGGATGGCGGTGCGGCGCTGTTCCCACGCTTCGGGCCTCAGAGGCGCAGGAGCTCCCTGCCTGTGGGGCGTGTAGCATGACCTGACCGAGGCGGTAGGGCTTTGAAAATTCTTAGCATTTCACGATGATTCTGTGGTGGCGCCTGGATGTGGCGGTCACGCAACAGGTGCGAGAGGGAGTGCCGTTGGACGTTCGATACGGTTTGACGCATTAGGCCTGAACCATTTAGCTCAATTCCGCCCAAAGGCGATGGGGGGATTTCCGAAAATGAGGCGAGCGTTTGTTCTGACGGCTGTCTCGGCAACCGCCGTGGCGCTGGCATCGGGGATAGCGCGGGCGGACGGTTATGAGACGAGGTACGTGGGGCCGCCCCCCTTCAGTTGGAGCGGTATGTACGTTGGCTTTCACGCCGGCGGCGCGTGGGGCGAGGCGAACATATCTGACCCGTTTGGTCCATCCCTCTTTGGCGACAATATTAGGACCCCTGGCCCGCTGGCGGGTGTACAGGCCGGGGCCAACATGCAGTTCGGATCCTGGGTAGCTGGTTTTGAGGGCGATTTCAGCTGGGCGGACCTTGACGGCACCAACACATGTTTCGCGTTTTCGCCATTCTACATCAGCTCGAACTGTCATGCCCACGTAAGTTCCCTTGGCACGCTGACCGGGCGCCTGGGCGTCGCGGTGGGCCCACAGGGCCGCACCTTGCTCTATGGTAAAGCTGGCGCTGCCTATGAATTTGTCGGCATGGACGCGGCTGCGAATGCAGGGATCGGACTTGTGCTCCCAATTGGCACCGTCCAAAGCAGCAGCGGTTCCAAAGTGGGCTGGACCGTTGGGGGTGGAGTTGAGCATGCATTTGCTGGCAACTGGTCTGTGAAGGCCGAATATGACTTCCTTTCCTTTGGTGACGAGCGGATCAACGCGCCGGCAAGCGTGTCCTTGCTGCCTCCCTTCTTAATTCCCGCTACTGCGGCGCACACGTCTCAGGACATCCACGAATTCAAGATCGGCTTAAACTACAAGCTCGGCGGTACCCCGGTGTCCGCGGATGGTGATTGGGGTTATGGATCGGTCAATGGGCCGCGGCCGATACCAGGTTTGGAATTCGAAATTGGCGGGCGTTATGTCCATGGGTGGGGTAGGTTCCAAAAAGATTTCGGACTGTTCACCAATCAGCCCTCGACCACACTTGTATCTAGGCTGACTTACGATGACTTGCAGACGAACGCGGGCGAGGTGTTCGCTCGGGTAGATACGCCCCACAACATTATGGTGAAGGGGTTCTTGGGAATTGGGACCGGCAAGGACGGTCATTTGAACGACGAGGACTGGGGAGTTGGGGGCGCCCTTCTCTTCTATTCGAATACGCTGTCCTCGCCTGTCGACAACGATATCAAGTATGGAACGATCGACCTAGGCTATGATTGGTTGCGAGGGCGGACTTACAAGATAGCATCATTCGTTGGGTACAATCGCTTCACGAGCAACATGGACGCGTTCGGGTGCACCCCGATTTCGGCGGGCAACTGTGTGCCCGCGGTACCCGCGAGTGGCGCAGCTATCATCACCGAAGATGATACTTGGGACTCCTTGAGACTCGGAACCGTCGCGGAGTTCATGATTGTTCCGGGGCTGCGCGCCAATGTCGAGGCAGCCTATCTGCCCTACACCAGTTTCCACGGCGTGGATCACCACTTCTTCGGCAACACTGGTGTACTCGCAGAAACCTTCCCCGAAAACGGCACGGGCCAGGGGGTGCAACTGGAGGGGACGCTTTCTCTCGACCTCGCACACAACTTCAGCGTTGGTGTCGGCGGACGCTATTGGGCCATGTGGACAGACGGTTCGAGCAATTGCACGTTTGGTTTTGCGGCGCTTTGCGGGGCAACACCTACTCCACCTCAGCATTTGAGGGCGGCAGTTGAGCAGGCGAGCGTAATGCTGCAGGCGAGTTACAAGTTCGGAGTGGAGCCCGTCGGACCACTCAAATGACGGTTCAAATGATAGTGCACGAGCACAGCGGGTCGCTTCGAGCGCAAAAGATGGGGATCATGATGTCAACGGCGTCCAATCTGAAGACGCAACAGTCGAATGCGGGAGGATCGCGCAAGCGTACAGTTGGAGCGGTCCTGGCGCTCAGTTTGCTCGCACCATCGTGGGCATGGGCCCAATGCACCGATAACTTCAACTTTTTTGCCGTCAATGTTCCTGTCCCGGGGCATATAGCACCTATATCCAATCTTCTGCCCTTGGGAACAGGCTCCTCGTTAAGCGCGTTAACATCCACTATCAATTCGGTGAACACCGCGTTCCTGACGACTACGAGCGCGTTTGTCAGCGCTCCGGGCAATCCTCAGCCCGACCAGCAGGGCAGCGGTGTCTGGGCGCGAACGGTCGCCGGAACTGTCGAAAACAATTCAACCAGTACGGGGACGCTGACAGTTCCTCCGGCGACTGTGGGTGCTCCCGCAACCGGCTCGCAAACGTGCAATTCGACGATTCGGCAGGATTATGTCGGCTATCAGTTTGGTCATGATATCTCTGTCTTAAACGCTGGCGGGACAGGAGCCAATTTGCACTTTGGAGTGACGGCAGGTTACTTCGAAGCAAGAACAAGAGACGTGACGTCAGCTGGGTCCTTTTTCAACCCCACGCTTGGTCTGAACTTCACCACGCCGCCAGGAACCTTTGCCGATACGTCTCAGGTGCCATTCGTGGGTCTATATACAGCGTATACGAAAGGAAATTTCTTTGCGGACGGACAAGTTCGTTGGGATTTCTATGAGAATATACTCTCGGATGCCAATAATGGGATTTCACGAGAAAGCTTGAACGCCTTTGGATTCTCGGCTACCGCTAATGCCGGCTATCATGTCCCTCTGAGGAACAATTGGTTTGTCGAGCCATCGGGCGGTGTGATTTGGTCGCATGTAAATGTGAATCCGATCAACGTCCCTGGCCAACTGCAGCAAGCGTTTCCTTTCTCGCCGTTTGCACAAGGTACGGTCGCAGTTGACGATATCGACAGCGTGCTCGGTCGCTTAAGTATCAGTGTGGGAACCAGCTTTACCAACGGGCCTGTAACGTGGCAGCCGTACTTCACGGCGAGCATTTTCCATGAATTCGCGGGTGATGTAACGGCGACATCAACAGTCAATCAGCCTGGCACAAACTTCGACGGTTTTGCGCTGCACATGACTGAAAAGGACGGCGTGGGGACTTATGGTCAGTTTGCCCTTGGGAGCGCGGCCGTCCTAGGCAATACGGGCTGGCTCGGCTACGGCCGTGTAGATTATAGGATAGGTGATCACATAGAAGGTTGGAGCGTCAACGCGGGCTTGCGGTACCAGTTCAGCCCCGAGTCTCGCGGGAGCATCAAGGACGGCCCTGCACCCGTCGTCTACGCATACAACTGGACAGGTCCCTATATCGGAGCCTTCGCTGGGGCAACATGGGGGAGCGAAGATTGGTCGACCCCGTTTCCTGGTGGAGCTACAACGCACGACCACCCGGATTTTATGGGTTACGTTGCCGGAGGTCAGGTGGGGTATAACTGGCAGACGGGACGCGTTGTGCTAGGCGTTGAGGGCGACTACGGTTTCACCAACGCCGAAGGGGGAAGGTCCTGTGATAACGCGGGAGGGTTGGTCACTGGAACGTTTAATTTTACCTGCGAAGCGGAAGTCCAGCGCCTAGCATCCGTGACCGGCCGCGTTGGTTATACGTGGGGTCGCGCCCTAGTGTACGCAAAGGGCGGTGTGGCGTTCGGCGAAGTGACAGCGCAGACCTCGCAAAACAGCGGACTGGCTGTTCCACCATCTGGAAATCCGATTAACGGCACGACGCATTGGCTCACAGGATGGACAGTGGGTGGTGGCATGGAATTCGCCCTCACCGACAGATGGTCCGCCAGGGCGGAGTACATGCACTACGACCTTGGAAGGGATCATTTTCCGGTTGATAGCGGGCTGACCGCCGACGCTTCGACCAGCGGCGACACGGTGCGCGTCGGCGTGAACCTGCACCTCCATCCCGTGGAGAGAGAGTTGCCGCTTAAGTAGCGGTCATGTGAATCCGCCGGCCCTAGCCAAATCTTGGGGCCTCGGGCGCAGCGCTGGAGGCCCTCTCGTATGCACGAAGATGTGCTGTTGTGCTCCGCGGCGACGCTGCCTCCCAGTCGCATTTCAGAAGAAGAGCTCAGGAGCTAGTTTCGCTCGTATCGAATTTATAAGGGCCACCAACTCCGGCTAGCTCAAGAAGGCGGGCGGGCGGCCTGCCAGCGAGCGCGCGACAACGCTCGGATAGCACGCTGTAGGAGTCCTCGATCATTTCGGAATTACGATTGGCGAGCGGCACGTCCAACAGCGGGCCGCATGCATTCGGCCCCCGGCAGCTCGGGGCTGTAGGAGGGCAGGTTACTCCCTCGAGCTCCTGGGGTCCGTGCTAGCCGGCGTTGTCGAGAATGCCTCGGTTTCTGACATCTCCTCTCAGGCAGCGAGTTCCAAAATCTCTCGCACCTGTAGAGGGCCATCAATGCGCCGCGGGTTGCGCGGGACCCAGGGCGTACCCATGGCCTGTTCGGCGATGCGTTGGAACTTGTCCCGCCCAATCTTCACGGCGCCGAGGCTCCTCGGCATGCCGAGCCCGCCGATGAAGGTATCGAGCACATCGCCGGCGTCTCGGCCCGGCTGCGACATGGCATTTGAGATCAGCAACTGCCGCTCCGCATTCACCGGTTTGTTCCAGCGCATGACGGCAGGCAGCATGATGCAGGAGGTGTGTCCGTGGGGTATGTCGAATTCGGCGCCGAGGACGTAGCCGATACCGTGACTGGCCCCCATGGGCACTCCGCTCGCCAGCGGGCCCATGGACAACCACGTGCCCATTTGACAGTCCAAACGAGCCGCTAGGTCTTTGGCGTCGGCCTTGACGCGGGGCAGTCCCCGCGACAGCAGGACAAGCCCCTGCAGCGCCTGCGCGTCTGCGTAAGCATTGGCATCATTGGAACAGACGCCCTCGACGCAATGATCGACGGCGCGGATGCCGGTCGAGAGCCAGAGCCACTCGGGCGTGTGCACGGTGATCGCCGGATCGAGGATCACCGCGCTCGGGATAATGCCGGGATGGCGCAAGAGCTCCTTGACCTTGGCGCGTTCGTCGGTAACGCCGGCAATGGCGCTGAACTCCCCACCGGAGAGGGTGGTCGGCACGCTGATCTGGCGCACCACTGGCGCCTTGATCGGCGGCGGGCCGACTGTACCGTCCGGTCCCTTGACCGGACGTAGCACGTCGATTGCCTCGCTTGAGCGGATATCATTGGCAAGGCACATCTGCACGGCCTTGGCACCGTCGGTGATGGAACCTCCGCCGATGGTCACGATCAGGTCGGCACTGGCAGCCCTTGCTGCCTCGCTTGCCTCGATCACGGCCGAGCGCGGCGTGTGCGGCGGCATGTGATCAAAGGTGCCGGCGCAGCGGTTGCCGAGCGCGCGGCGGACCCGCCCGATCTCATCGGTCTTGTGATTGAGCGAGTTGCTCACCATCAGGAAAACGCGCGTGGCGCCAAATCGCTCTACCTGCGCGGCTACCGCCTCGGCGGTCGGCTTGCCGAAGACCACCTCGTCCATTTTCCCGAAGACCACGCGTCCGGAAGACAGCATGTGCTCCTCCCGATCGAAAAGCCCCGCGATCACGCAGGCGGAGCTGTAACTTTGTCAGGTGGACACCCCCGGAGCGGCGATGTCAAGGCGATGGAGAGAGGCCCCTGCTCCGCAGGCCGAACCGGCTGAGCGCTCGGTCTCAACGATCTTGGGGAACGATCTTGGCTGTGGCTGACGTTGGGTCCTAGAATTGGGCCTTCGCTCTATTGGTCGAGGACTAAGCATGGACCGCGGGGCTCAGATCTCCATCCTGAAGAGGTTGCTGCGCTACGTCGACACGAAGACGACGGCAATGGCCGATGCGCCGTGGCGCAATGAGGTGAGCGCCTACACCTCGCTCGAGCGCCACAAGCGGGAGGAAGAGGTCCTCATCAGAAAGCGACCCCTGGTGATGGGGCTCTCCTGCGAATGGCCGAAGCCCGGTGCTTATCGGACCGATGATTTCGCGGGCGTTCCGATCCTCACGCTGAGGGGCAGCGATGGAAAGATGCGCGCATTTCTCAACGTGTGCCGGCATCGCGGCGCCAAGGTGGCCCAGGGTTGTGGCAGCGCGAGCGCGTTCACCTGCCCCTACCACGGTTGGACCTATGGCAATGATGGTGTGCTGCGCGGCCTTCCTGAGGAGGCGACGTCCTTTCCGGGCATCCGGGCCGAGCGACCCGGCCTCACGCCGCTGCCGCTCGCCGAGAAGCATGGCATGGTCTGGGTGCTGCCGACACCTGCCGCCGACCGTTCGGCCCATCTCGACATCGATTTGTGGCTCAACGGCCTGGAAGCCGACCTCGCCTCGTGGAAGCTCGACGGCTACCACTTCTACGACCGGCACGTACAGCATGAGGAAATGAACTGGAAGCTGCTCGTCGACACATTCCATGAAGGCTATCACTTTGGTTTCCTGCACAAGGAGAGCCTCCGCGACATCCTCGTGCACAATGTCGGCGATTTCACCCCGTTCGGTCCGAACTTCCGTCTCGTCTACGCACGCACCAAGCTCGACCGGCTGAAGGCCATGCCGGAGAGCGAGTGGGACCTGATGTGGAACACGACGATCGTGTACTCGATGTTCCCCAACACGATCTTCTCGCCGCAGGGGGACCACATGGAGATCTTCCGCATCTTTCCTGTGGACGGACGGATCGATCGCGCCGTCATGGAGACGTCCCTCTACATCCCGAAGCCGGTCGAGACCCCGGACGAGAAGCGGCACTGGGACGCGAACCTCGCTCTTGCTGTCAAGGTGATAACGACCGAAGATTTTCCGGCCGGCCGCACCATGCAGATCGGCTTCAGGTCGGGCGCTCAGAGCCATGTTGTGTACGGCCGCAATGAGCTGGCGCTCACGCACTATCACAAATCGATCCGACGAGAACTCGGTTTGCCCGTGGATGAGGGACCGAATCACGCTTCCCATCCGTGAACGCTTCTTCCGCTGTCCGGAGGCAGGTCCTTCCGCGGCGACACCACATCTGTGTGCTGCCAAGGACGGCGGCCAGTGCATGGGCACGGCTCTTGGCGGGGCGAGAGCACGGCCGGCTCATTCCGTTATCGGACGTTTCCTCACCGGCTGCGGTCCGAGCGAATGCTGCATGGAAGCGGCGGGCGCCGCCGCTTTGCTTTCCTGAGGACCCATACCTCCCTCTCGCCGTTTGGAAGAGATCACGCATGTGGGCCGCCAGCATCTCAGAAAAATCTTGCGCGTATTTTGGGAAGCATGCGCCGCCTGTCCCAAGTCACGGCGAGTGGTTCACGAGTGGGCTTGTCCTCGTGGGTGATAGAGAGAACCCGCAATGCATAGCGATGCGTGAGGACCACTGATGGAATGACTGCAACGCCGTGGCCTGCCTCCGCCAGCGCCAGCAAATTGGAATGCGCGCGGCTTTCGATGAGGATGTCGGGTTGGATCCCTGCCAAGCGGCGGCAGACACCTTGCAAGAATTCGCCGCGTAGATTCGTCGACACCCGGACCAGGTCACCGAGGCGCATGGCGGCGTTGGCTCAATTGCGCACACGACATGCGCCCTGCTGCAGTCGATCATGGGAACGAACACCGCCAGCGTCGCGTATCGCGGCACCGGCGAAGCCATGAAAGATCTGGTTGCAGGACATGTGGACTTCGGTTGCGATCAGATCGTCAACGTCGTGCCGCAGGTGCAAGCCGGAACAGCGAAGGCGCTTGCCATCGCGTCAGCAGAGAGATCGCCTGCCCTCAAGGACGTACCGACAGCCGCCGAGGCCGGAATGCCGCAGATCGAGGTGGCAGCCTGGCAAGCTCTGTTTGTGCCGAAGCACACCCCGCCAGAAATCGTGCTCAGGTTGAACGGCGCACTCGTCAAAGCCTTGGACGACGGGCACACCCGCCGACGTCTGATGGATCTCGGCAGCGTTATTCCGGATAAGTCCGATCGCTCCCCCGAAGCTCTGCCATCCCTGGTGGAAAGCGAGGTCGCCCGCTGGAGGCGCGTGTTTCGCGCAACATCCCATTGACGCATGCGGTCTATGGCCCAGCCATGGCGATCATGGGCGGCGGGGGGCCGGCGCGCGCTGCCGGCGCCGCACGCGTTTGCAGACGTGGAGAGCATCGCCCGCATCCCTCGAGACCTAGCGAAGCGCATCGCAGCCATGCGCAAGGCGTGGTGTCCCCGTTTGGTGCTCGACCGTTCCTCCCCATCGCCAACAGGAAGCTGGTGTGCGCGGTGCGATCGTGGCAATCGCCCGGCCCGTGCGGCTCGCATGGCTGCCTCACCCCCAGCGCGCCGATCAACCTGGCGGAGGAAAATGCGCATGCCAGTGGCGGGCGATGTCGATGCCGCGGCAGAACCAGACGCCATCATGGGCGCGCATGTATTCCAGCAACCTGACGAGCCCCGCCACGCGCCCGGGCCGCCCGATCAACCGGTCGTGCAGGCCGATCGAGAAGAGCTTTGGTGCGCCTCCCATGCCCTCGCGATAGAGCACGTCGAAGGCATCGCGCATGTAAGCGAAGAAGTCGTCGCCGGTCGAGAAACCGCTGTTCTCGTTGAAGCGATTGTCGTTGGCTTCGTAGGAGTAGGGGATGACGAGATGCGGGCCGCTCGGCATGTTGAGCCAATAGGGCAGCTCGTCGGCAAGCGAGTCGCGATCGTAAAGGAAGCCGCCCGCCTCGCACAGCAGACGCCGGGTATTGGGTCCGGGCCGCCCGGTCATCCAGCCCAGCGGTCGCTCGCCGACGAGCCTCGTGAGGCCCTCGATGGCGAGAAGCACGTGCTGCCGCTCGATCTCCTCGGGCACCGTGCCATAATCGATCCAGCGATAGCCGTGGCTCACAATCTCATGTCCCCGTTGCACGCAGGCGTTGGTGAGCGCGGGGTTCTGTTCCAGCGCGCGCACGACGCCCAGAACGCTCACCTGGACGGCGTGTTCGGCAAAGACGTCCAGCAAGCGCCAGGCGCCGCGGCGGCTGCCGTACTCGAACACCGATTCCACCAGCGGCACGCGCCTGCCGATGTGAGCGCTGACGCCGATGTCGTTGAGCATTCCCTCGGATGCAACATCGCCGTTGGCCAGCGTCGATTCTCCGCCGCCCTCGATGTTGAGGTTGAAGTTGACGGCGATGTGGGAACCGCCGGGCCAAGCCGGATGCGGCGGAAACTCGCCGTATCCGACGAGGTCGCGGGCGCTCATCGGATCCGGCCTCGGCGCGGGCAGCGTCGGCTTGCTCATGGGTTGCCAATCGGCTCCTCAATTTGCCGCGTCAGGGGGGCGGAACAGGCGTCATAGCAAAAGTACCAGTCCGTCGCGGCTGGCCCGTATAACCAGCTGTTTTCGATGGAAATCCGCTGCACTTCGGCGACGCGGGGGATGCGCGTCGCCGCGTAGCATCGAAAGGCGTCGGCGGGGTCGTCGTCGCCGATCGTGGCCAGGCAGCGGCTGAGGATCGCTGCATCCTCCATCGCCATGGCGCCGCCGGCCGCCATGTAGGGGCGCACCGGATGACAGGCATCGCCAAGCAAAGCGATGCGGCCTGTGCTCCAGCGATCGAGCCGCGGACGATCGCAGATCGGTGAAACGACCACGTCGCTTGCAACTTCCACCACGCGGCGGATGTCGGCATGGAAGTTCGCAAAGGCGCCGATCAGCTCCGCGGCTGCGCGCGTCGCGGAGGGCTCCTCGCCGTCCCACGACGCGGCCGGGACGCTGCCCATCAGGTACACCTCGTCGCGCCGAGGCGTCATGAAGTAGGCGAGGAGGTGGCGATCGGGCCCCCACCATTTGGTGCAGTCGCGAACGGGATGCCCGCCGAGCCGCTCGGTCGGAAAGATCGTCCGCTGCGCCACGCGGCCCGTGAAGCGCGGCGGCTCGGTCCCAAGCAGGACCTCGCGCACCTTGGACCTGATCCCGTCGGCGCCGACCACGATGTCGGCCTCAGACCGCGCACCGTTCTCAAACACGAGCCGCACCACGTCGCGAGACGGATCCAGGCCTACCAGGCAATGGCCGAAGACCACCGAACCGGGTCTCACCGCCGTCGCGAGCACGGCATGCAGATCGCCGCGGTGCACGTTGATGTAGGGCGCCCCGAAGCGCTGCTCGCTTGCCGCACCGAGCTTTAGCTCATAAAGCGTCTCGCCCGTGTCCCAGGCGCGGCTGACAAAGGCGTCCGGGCTGATGCCGATCTCCAGGAGCGGCCGGTCCAGCCCCAAGCGCCGCAGCACCTTCATCACATTGGCGCTCAGAATGATGCCGGCGCCGATGCGCGAGAAGGCCGGTGCCTGCTCGTAGACGGTGACCGCGAAGCCCAGGCGCTGGAGCAAGGCGGCGCACGTCAGTCCACCGAGACCGGCGCCAACGACGGCGATGCGCTGCCGGCGATTCAATGTTCACCTTGACGTGCGCGCTTAGCTGATGGCTACGATATCGGGCAACCCCGCGCTACGCCAGTCCGCCGGCGCTGCGGAGAGCGCCGCCGATGGCTTGGAGCGACCCCCCGGAGTTCCCCCGGAAGCTGAGAGCGGATCGCACGGGATGCTGGCGGTGGCCACTCCGAACGCACTGGGCCCCCGCACGTCCCCACATGCAGCTGCCATGGGCCCGCTCGGCGAGGAACGGCGCGAGCTCGCCGCGGAGCGCACCAGACGTGCCGGTGCATACTGCTAGAGCGCCGTGTCGGTGCTATCCGTGCCATCCTGCGCATGTCCCTTGCCCCATGTCCCCTTGTCCTTGCCCCATGTCGTTCACATGCCTGGTGTGCTCCGGACACGATTTGTGCGATGCGCGCGCGTTGATGGGTGTCACCGCAAGGCTGCTCTGAAATTGCGCTTCCGCAGGCGGTCTTTCTTCCGCGTGGGTGGTGTGGGACATTGAAACGAGCGAGCAATCGCGCGAGCGGCAGCGCAAGCCAGGCGCGCGCAAGCGGGGCGGATCTTATGTTTCGCATCGGGGTCGACGTCGGAGGCACGTTCACGGACTTTGCCTTGTTCGACATCCGCGGCGCCCGCATGGCGGTGCACAAACTGCTGACCACGCCGCACGACCCCAGCCGGGCGGTGATGGAGGGCATCGGCGCGCTCATCGCGCGCGAGCGGGTCGCCATTGCTGACCTCAACGACATCGTGCACGGCACCACGCTCGTCACCAATGCCGTGATCGAGCGCCGGGGTGCCGTTACCGGCATGCTGGCGACAGCGGGTTTCAGCGACATTCTCGATATGGGGTTCGAGCGGCGTTACGACCTGTTCGATCTGCGCGTCAAGTACCCGCCGCCGCTGGTGCCGCGACGCCTGCGGCTCGAAGTCAAGGAACGCATGCGCTTTGACGGCAGCGTGGAGACACCGCTCGAGGAAGCCGGCGTGGCTGCGGCCGCGAGGCGCTTTTTAGAGCTCGGCGTCGGCGCCGTCGCGGTGTGTTTCTTGCATGCCTACGCCAATCCTGCGCACGAGGCCCGCGCGGCCGCAATTTTGCGCGAGGTCGCCCCGGCCCTCTTCGTCTCCGCCTCGGCCGACGTGTTCCCGCACATGCGCGAGTTCGAGCGTTGGACGACCACCACGGTCAACGCCTTCACCCAGCCCATGTTCGACCGTTACCTCGAGCGGCTCGAGACGAATCTCGCCGAACAGGGCTTCCGCGGCCGCCTCCACATCATGGCCTCCAGCGGCGGCACGCTGACGGCGGACACAGCGCGGCGCTTTCCGGTACGCGCCCTCGAATCGGGACCGGCCGCCGGTGCGCTGATGAGCGCCTATCACGGTCGCAGCCTCGGTCTGCCCAACTTGCTCTCCTTCGACATGGGCGGCACCACCGCAAAGGGCGCGCTCGTGCGCCACGGTACGCCAATCAAGCGCTACAGCATGGAAGTTGCGCGCGTGCACGAGTCCCGCCAAGGCAGCGGTTTCACCCTGCGGGTGCCGGCCATCGACATGATCGAGATCGGTGCCGGCGGCGGCAGCATCGCCGAGATCGATGTCCGCGGCCTGCTACGCGTGGGGCCCCGCAGTGCCGGCGCCGATCCGGGCCCCGCCTGCTACGGCCGCGGCGGCACTCGGCCGACATTGACGGATGCAAACCTGGTGCTCGGCTACCTCGACGCCGGCTTCTTCCTGGGCGGTGCCATGGCGCTCGATCCTGGCGCGGCCGAGGCCGCTATCCGCGACGGCGTGGCCAAACCCCTGGGACTTGCAACGCTGCGCGCGGCCTGGGGCGTGCACGACGTCGTCAGCGAGGACGTGAGCCGCGCCTTTCGCATCCACGCCAGCGAGCGCGGCTTCGACTACCGGTCGGGCAGCATGGTGGCATTCGGCGGTTCGGGACCGCTGCACGCGCTCGGCATTGCACAAAAGCTCAAAATCCCGCGCGTGGTGTTTCCAGTGGGCGCAGGCGTCATGTCGGCGCTCGGGCTCTTGATCAGCCCGCTGGCGTTCGAGTTGGCACGCTCGCGGCGCGTGTATCTGACCGACATCGATGCCGGGGACTTCGCCGCCACGTTCGCGGCGCTGGAGCGCGAGGCCACGTCGTACCTGCTGGGTGCCGGCGTCGCTCGCGGTGACGTCCGCGTGACGCGGCGGCTCGATATGCGCTACCAGGGCCAAGGTCACGAGATCGAGGTGACGCTGCCGGATGCAGCCGAGGCCGGCGCCTTATTCGCCGATGTCGGCGAGCTCTTCCATCGCGCTTACGAGCTAGCCTATGCGCTCCGGCTCAAGGAGCCGACCGAGATCGTCAACTGGAAGGTAGAGGCGGCCGGCCCCGCCCCCAATCTTGGCGCCGGCTACAGATTGTCCGGGCCGGCGGCATCGGCGAAGGCGGTGAAGGGCGCCCGCCTGGCCTGGGATCCGCGCGGCGAGTGCATGGTCGAGTGGCCTGTCTACGACCGCTACGCGCTCTCCCCCGGCACGACGGTAAACGGCCCGGCGCTGATCGAGGAGCGCGAGAGCACATGCGTCATCGGCGTGAGTCAGACCGCAACAGTCGATGCCCACTATAACCTCGTCGCGGAGCTTGGAGCTTAAGCTATGCGCACGCCTTCGACGGGACAGGTCTTCGACGCCGTCAGCCTTGGCATCATGTGGGACCGCTTGGTGTCAATCGTCGACGAAATCGTGTCGACGCTGGTGCGCACCTCGTTCTCCACGATCGTCAACGAGAGTTACGATCTCACCTGCGTCGTGCTCGACGCGGATGCCAACTCCATTGCCCAGGGAACGTTCAGCGTTCCGGTGTTCATCGGCAGCGGGCCCATCACGCTGCGGCACATGCTTAAGCGCTTCCCGCCCGACACGCTCGCGGCCGGCGACGTCATCATCACCAACGATCCCTGGCTCGGCACCGGTCACCTCTACGACATCACCATGGTGCGGCCGGTGTTCCACAAGGGGCGGATCGTCGCCTACACGTTGAGCATTACGCACCTACCCGACGTCGGCGGCTCGGGCTTCGGTTCCTCGGCGGTCGACGTTTACCACGAGGGGCTGCGCCTGCCGATCTGCAAGCTCTACGAGGCGGGGCGCCTCAACGAGCTGATCGTCGAGATCATCCGCACCAACGTGCGCGTGCCCGAGCAGGTGATGGGCGACGTGATGGCCAACGTCGCCTGCAACGAGGTCGGTGGACGCGAAGTGTTGGCCTTCATGGATGAATACCGTCTAGACGATCTCGCCGACCTGTCGCGCGCCATCCGCGGCCAGTCGGAGGCCGCCATGCGCGCCAAAATCCGCGAACTGGGCGAAGGCACTTACCGCAACCACCTTCAAGTCGAGGGCTTCGACGGGCCCTGCGAGTACGCTGTGCGCATCGACGTGGCCCGCGACAGCGTGGCTTACGACTTCACGGGCACCTCCGGCTGCGTGCGCGCGGCGGTCAACGTGCCCTTCTGCTACACCTACGCGATGGCGCTGCACGCCACCAAGTCGCTGCTGCTGCCGAACATCCCCAACAATGCCGGCTCCATTGCGCCGATCTCGGTGTTTGCGCCGCCCGGATCGATCCTCAACGCCGAGCCGCCCTTCGCAACCGGTGGTCGCCACGCCATGGGACACTTCGTGACGCCACTCGTCTATGGCGCACTCGCCAAGGCAATGTCCGATCGCGTGCAGGCAGGCTCCGGCATGATGAACCTCATCACCTTCCAGGGAACCCGACGCGATGGACGGCCCTTCTCGACGCTCTACTTCGCCGCCGGTGGCTATGGCGCCCTTAAGGACCTGGACGGCTGGTGCACGCTGCCGCACCCCTCAAACATGGCCACCGTGCCGGTGGAGGTGTGGGAAACGCTCACCCACACAACCATCGAGAGCAAGCGCTTGCTGGCGGACACCGGCGGTCCCGGCCAATGGCGCGGCGGTCTCGGCCAGGAGGTGGTCCTGCGCAACGATACCGGGCAGCTCGTCACCACGCTCGGCATGGGCAACCGCACGCTGTTCCCCGCGCGCGGCCTGTTTGGCGGCGGCAACGGAGCGCTGCGCGAACACGCGATCGATGGGGTGAGGGTGCATGCCAAAGCCGTCAACGAGCTGGCGCCCGGCCAGCGCATGCGCATCGTCGAGGCGGGCGGGGGTGGCTTCGGCGACCCCACGGCGCGCGCACCCGCGGCCGTGGCCGAGGATGTCGCACAAGGCTATATCAGCGAGCGGGCCGCTCGCGAGAGCTACGGCCGCAGCGGCTGAGTTTTCCGGCACGAGGGGGCATGGCGACAAGGCGCTCAGCATCGATCCCAACCCAGCAAGGCAGGTGATGGAGTTTCGGATTGCAGCCATGGCCCACGTATCCGACGAGCTCATCCGGTTGACCGCCACAGAGGCGGTCGCGCGGCTCAAACGCGGCGACATCACGCCGCTCGAATTGATCGACGCCGCCGAGCGGCGCATCGCCGAGGTCGAGCCGGCCATCAATGCCCTCCCCACGCTCTGCTTTGAGCGGGCACGCGAGCACGCGCGGCGCCTCATGCTGGGCGAGGGCCGCGAGGCCGAGGGCGAACCTGGATGGCTGGCGGGGCTGCCCGTCGCCATCAAGGATCTCGCCGATGTCGCCGGCGTGCGCACCACCTATGGCTCGCCGATCTTCAAGGACCACGTGCCGACAACGTCGCACCCTCTGGTCAGTCGCATCGAGCGCAAGGGCGGCATCGTCATCGCCAAGTCGAACACGCCCGAGTTCGGCGCCGGCGGTTCCACCTTCAACGAGGTGTTCGGGCGCACACGCAATCCCTGGAACACGGCGCTTACGCCAGGTGGTTCCACCGGCGGCGGCGCCGCGGCCCTGGCCGCCGGCGAGGTGTGGCTGGCGCACGGCACGGACCACGCGGGCAGTCTGCGCCGCCCCGCCACCTACTGCTCGGTCGTCGGTCTGCGGCCGTCGGCCGGCCGCGTTACGCGCGGTACGCCCAACAACCTGTTCGCGCCGCTTTCGGTGCAGGGGCCGATGGCGCGCACGGTGGGCGACGTGGCGCTGTTTCTCGACACCATGGCTGGGCTGTGCCCTCGCGATCCGCTCACGTTCGAGGCGCCGAGCCGCGCGTTTGCCGACGCCCTCGCGCACCCCTCGGCTCCGCGGCGGGTCGCCTTCACAGCCGACTTTGGCGGCAGGGTGCTCATGGAGCCCGAGACGCGAGAAATCTGCGCCAACGCCGCGCGCATCTTCGAGAAGCTGGGCGCGACGGTCGAGGCGGCCTCGCCCGATCTCGGCGACATCGAGGCAGCATTCCTGACGCTCCGCGCGCAGCACTACGTGGTCGATCGCGAGCTGGCTCTAAAGCGCCACCGCAGCCTGATCAAACCCGACATCATCTGGAACACGGAGATCGGCCTGCAGCAGACGCCAAGCCAAATCGCCGCTGCCGAGCGGGAACGCGCGGCGCTGTTTCGGCGTGTGGCCGAGTTCTTCGAAACCTTCGACCTTCTCGTCTCGCCAGGCGCCTCGACGCCGGCGTTCGACGTCAACCTGCGCATGCCGGCTGCCATCGACGGGCGCAAGCTTGAGACCTATCTCGGGGCGTCCCTGATCACGGCGGCCACGACCATGATGGCCTTACCGTCGCTGGCGCTGCCGTGCGGCTTTGATCGGTACGGCCGCCCGGTGGGGCTGCAGCTCGTCGGGCGCCATCGCGCAGAGGCGGAACTCATCCAGGCTGGCGCGCTGTTCGAAGCGGTGACAGGCCTGAGCCGGCTCTTGCCGATCGACCCGAAGCCTGGGATGGTGCCGCCCGCGTGAGCCGCACCGCGCGCACGCGCCGTGGAGGAGGCGATGCAACAAGGGACGATCTATCAGCGGCCGCGGGTCGCGCGGCCGGGCGAGACGGTCGTCACCAGCACGTGCGGGCACAACTGCGGGGGCAGATGCGTGGTGAACGCCCACGTGGTCGATGGTCGCATCGCGCGCATCTCCTCCGACCCCAGCCGATGGAATCCCGAGCTGCCGCCGCTGCAGGCCTGCGCGCGCGGCTTCGGGCAGATCGAGCGCGTTTATCATCCCGATCGGCTGCAGCATCCGCTGCGGCGTGTTGGCGAGCGCGGCGGTGGTCGGTTCGAGCGCATCTCCTGGGACGCGGCGCTCGAGGAGGTGGCGCAGCAGATGCTGCGGGTGCGCGCGCGCTACGGCAACGCGGCAATCCTCGATGCTTCGCGCTCGGGAAGTCTCTCGGCGCTGCATGGCCGCTCGGCTGCGCAGCGGTTCCTCCACATGTTTGGTGGCTGCACCGAGCTATGGTCGAACATGTCGGCGGAAGCCGAGGTGTTCGCCGTGCGCATGACCTACGGCGCCAAGGCCGTCTACAAAAGCGCCGGTCGGGAGCCCACGGACTACGTCAACTCCAGGCTGATCTTGATTTGGGGCTGGAGCCCTGGTGATGGCACCTTCGGCACCGGCACCTGGCAGTATCTGCGGCTGGCGAAAAAGAAGGGTGTGCGCATCGTCTGCGTCGATCCCCGTCGGACGCGCACGAGCGCCGTACTGGCCGATGAGCACGTCTTCATCCAGCCTTCGACTGATGGCGCTGCGCTGATCGCCATGGCTTTTGTGATCGCGGCCGAGGGCCTGCACGATCAGGCTTACTGCGACGCCCATGTTCTGGGCTTCGACGAGGATCACCTGCCGCCCGGCGCGCCGGCCGGCGCCTCCTACCTGTCCTACCTCAACGGCGGGCCGGACGGCGTGAGGAAGACGCCCGAATGGGCGGCCGCGATCACCGGCATCCCGGCCGACACCATCCGACGTCTTGCCATCGAATTCGCCACGACGAGGCCGGCGGCGCTGCAGTGCGGCTATGCGCCGGGTCGCACGGCGTATGGAGAACAGTTCCACCGCGCCGCTTACGCGCTGGCGGCTATCACGGGCAACGTCGGCATCCGCGGGGGCAGCTCCGGTGTGAGCAACGGCGCCACGGGGCGGACCGGCATCAAGAGCCTGCCCGCGGGCGCCAACCCGATCGAAGCGCGCGTCGCCTCGCCGCTGCTCGCCGACCTCTTGGCACGCGGCAAGGGCGGCGGTTATCCCGCCGATATCAAGCTGATCTACTCGGCCGGTGGCAACCTCTTCAATCAGGCCCCCAACGTCAACAAGATGGTGCGCGCGCTGGACGGAGTGGAGTTCCTGGTGGCGCAGGACCATTTCCTTACGCCCACGGCGCGCTACGCCGATATCGTGCTGCCGGCGACGACGTTCTGGGAGCGCAATGACGTGCACACGCCGTGGGCGGGCGCCGGCCACTACGCAATTTTCATGAAGCAGGCGATCCGGCCGGTGGGCGAGTGCCGCAACGATATCGACATCTTCGCCGACCTCGCCAGGCGCGTGGGCATCGAGGGCTATAACGACAGGAGCGAGATGGCTTGGCTGCGCGAACTGACGCGGGAAGCGGTGGACGACTTCGATGCCTTTGCCGAGAACGGACTGGCCCGCTTCGCCGCACCGCAAGACGCGGTGGCCTTCGCGCGCGAGATCGGCGACCCCGAGCGCCATCCCTTCACCACGCCCTCTGGCAAGATCGAGATCTATTCCATGACGCTCGCCGCCAATCCGGACCCCTATGGGCTCGGGCCTATCCCGCCAATTCCGACCTGGGTGCCACCGTTCCGGGAGGAGGGCCACTATCCGCTCAAGCTGCTCACGCCCAAGTCGCGCGCCCGGACGCACTCGATCCACACCAACCAGCCTGTGCTCGGCCGCGTCGACCGCGATGATGTGTGGTTGCATCCGAGGGATGCCCGTGCCCGCGGCATCGCCGACGGCGACCTCGTGCGCGTCTTCAATGACCGCGGCGCCGTCGTGCTGCCGGCGCGCGTAACGGACCGCATCGCCGAGGGGGCGGTGTCGATCAAGGAGGGCGGCTGGTTCACGCCGGACGCCGATGGCACGGATAGGCGCGGTTGCGCCAACGTGCTGACCGACGACCGCTCGGCCCCCAGCGGGGCGACGACCTACAATACCAACGAGGTGGACGTCGCCCCGGCCGGAGGTAGTGCTGCCGCCTAGCCCCTTCTCCGATCACACCATCTTGCCCAGGATGGCGCTCATGTCTTTGCTCGAGAAGGCGCGCAGCGTCTGCGTCTTGACATTGCCGAGCTTGGCAACGGAGAGCGAGAAGGCGGTCATGGTCTCGTCGTCGGGAGCCTCGAATACGCCCACGACATCGTAGGCTCCGAGCGTCCAATAGCTCTCTTTCATGGCCAGCCCCGCCTTCTTCGCTAGCTCGCGCACGGCCTCGGTGCGCTTGATCGTGTCCTTGATGCCCTTCAGGCCTTGCTCGGTGTAGGTGGCCAACAACACATAAGTCGCCATGGCGGTCTCCTCCTAGGGATTTGATGCCGCCCCCGCCTAGCCCCCGGTTAAGCCTAGTCCTGATCCGCGGCGAAGGGAATTAGCGCCAGCCAACGGCGGCGCGGCAGAACTTGGCCGCGCAAACGCTGGCCCGCGGGGTCCGTAGAAAAGCGGGGAGGCGGCTAGCGGCGCGCCATGACCCGATGGCATTTCGAGGAGCTTGAGAGGCCGCGACGCGCCCGGAGCTCAACCCCACGGCCCGCGTGGGCCGGCTGAGGACGAGCGGCCTCGTGACCCGAACGCTTCGCCTCGCGAGGACGCCCTTGCCGCCACGCCCATTTCCGCGGCGAGCTTTTCCAGCTCGGCAATGCGATTTTCCGTGTTGGGATGGGTGGAAAAGAGGTTGTCCATGCCCTCGCCGGACAGCGGGTTGATGATGAAGAGGTGCGCGGTTGCCGGTGCGGCCTCGGCGGGCTCGTTGCGGATCTCGTGCGCATAACCCTCGATCTTGCCGAGCGCCGAGGCCAGCCAGAGCGGCTGCCCGCAGATCATGGCGCCGAGCCTGTCGGCCTGGTACTCGCGCGAGCGGCTGATGGCCATCTGCACCAGCATGGCGGCGAGCGGGGCAACGATCATGGCAACGAGCGCGCCGATCCAACCGACGCTGCTATTGTTGTCGCGGTGGCCGCCGAACAGGGCGCCGAACTGCAGGTACTGCGCCAGCATGGAGATGGCGCCGCCGATGGTGGCGGCGATGGTCATGGTGAGCGTATCGCGGTTCTTGATGTGGGCGAGCTCGTGGGCCAACACCCCCGATACCTCCTCGGAGTTCAACATCTCGAGCAGGCCGGTGGATGCGCACACCGCGGCGTGCTCAGGGTTGCGACCGGTGGCGAAGGCATTGGGTTGCGAGTTGCGCATGACATAGACGCGCGGCATGGGCAGCCCGGCCCGCGCGGCCAAATCGCGCACGATGCGGTAGTATTCGCCACCCGAACGTGCATCCACCTCCTCGGCGCCATACATGCCCAGCACCATCTTGTCCGAGCGCCAGTAGCTGAAGAGGTTGATGCCGGCGGCGATGATGAGGGCGATGAACATGCCGCCCCGGCCACCCACGACGCCTCCCATGGCGACGAGAATGCCGGTCAGCACCGCCAATAACAGCCCGGTCCTGGCAAAGTTCATGGGCATTTGGGTTAGTCCCTTTGCGGTCCCGCCAGACCTCATCGAGTGAGAGGCGGGATTCGTCAACGAATTATAATATGGTATCGCTGCGCCCAACAGCCAGAGCCCCACAGCCATTGCAGGTTGCCCATGGCTTCTTCCGACCCATCCGATAGTAGTAACCCCGAGAAGGAGTTGACGCCGCAGGCGCACCGCGCGCTGGCAGAGGCGGCGGAGCGCCGCCGGCTGGCAGACCAGCAGCGGGCGGCCGGCCCAAAACCGCCCAAGGAGGTGGGCGGCCGCGATGGTCCCGATCCCACGCGCTATGGCGATTGGGAGAAAGACGGTATCGCCTCCGACTTCTGAGGGCGCCCGCGACGGCGCGGGGGTTGGCCCTGACGTGCCGGTGGCACAATCGCGGGCTTGTCAGGGGATGCGCCCAACCGGGGGCGAGCCATGAGCCCCAGCATCGATCTAGCTTCGCTTGGCCCGGACGGGGGCCGTCTTTATGGATCGGGGATAGACGCGGGCGATGAAGGGCGCCATCCCGAAATGCCGGTGAGGCGCCGTCCGCGCGTGC
>Ga0306920_100001932_pt1 | contig 25860 bp, 28 predicted proteins | sample flu12Cox44000170_FD_204666 | JGI IMG/M metagenome (GOLD analysis project Ga0306920, IMG submission 204666) | Lab enrichment of tropical soil microbial communities from Luquillo Experimental Forest, Puerto Rico - flux4day.12C.oxic.44.000.170 (v2)... | ecosystem: Environmental > Terrestrial >...
TCCTTCTGACAGCATAGTGTGGCGGCCTCGGCGCCGACCACGGACAGAAGCGTGAGCTCGGCGGCGTGACGATCACTCGGGGAGACTTGACATCACCGGGGCCCATTACAGAAGGCCGTGTACTCATTAACGCGCAGATCGCAGCGCCGTTGTGGGGTCATGTTCCCAGATAAAGCAAGGCTGCGCCGGTTGACGCCCCGACTGCAAACAAAATCAAAACTGTCCTTGCCGTCGCGCTAGCAGCCGCCGCGAACCATGGTCTCGATTTGCTCTCGGGCTGTTGTTCGCTCGGCTCGCTTAGTTCTTTCAAGCGCCTATCGAATGCGATCATCTGCGATCTTAGGAGGCGCATGTCATCGATCAGGCGATCGAGCTTGATTTCGATCACACTGGGGCTCTCGGTCATCGGTACTAGCTTTCGTTCGCTTCCCACGACAACGCCTCGAATGTCAACTTGAGCCAATTCCAGCCTTAAAAATCTTTGGCACGACGACCCAAGCCGCGCATAGCTTAATTTTTTGGACTCGTTGCGATATCGCGGTTTAAAGTCGCGCATCGAACGGACAACCACTCGCGGTGGTCGCGATCGTTGAGCAGCACTTCGAACACATCACCCCAATTGCATCTGTGCCAGAAACTCGATCATCCGCCACCCTGATTCAATTAGTGTAGTTCATCTTTGGCTAAAGGCTTTAACTTCTTCTCCAGCGTCGAAACGCGCCTGCGCAATTCGTTTATGACATTGTAGAAATGACTGATTGCATCCTCGAGGTGATCAACTCGAGCATGCAGGCGTATATCAGTGCGCTGACGGGCAGGCTGTGTCCGTCTATCTCGCGGCGGCTTGGCCATGGGTCCGCCCAGGAGCGGCTTCTAGATTGAATTATCCGCCCGAGCGACGATGGCAGTGAGTGCTATTTTTTGGACAACCCAAGCGGCGCCCGGACCCTCAAGACAAAGAAAGCCCCGGTCTCTCAAACCGGGGCTCTAGGTAGATCTGGAGGGACAGTGAGGTTAACCCCCCAGACCCGACGACGCTCGCAGCCTACTCATGCTTGGCTTACAAGGACCTTACGCTGGACGAGCAATTTTTGGACGAGGTCTGTCTGCCAGAGTGAGATCGCGAGCCGCCAGCACGGGCCGCCTGCGCGAATGTCGTTTTTTGGGGACAACGACCTGCGTTTTTTGGACAGTCATTTGGATGATTTGCGCTTTGGAATAGAAATCAGGGCGTCTAGGGGAGCGATCCCCCTAGACTCACCTCAATGATGCGCACAACTTGAAGCCCCGGTAAGCCGGGGCTTTCTTTACCTCACGAAACGTCGTGCTCTTTATTGACTCGACACCACGCGCAGCCGCCGGCTGTCCTCGATCACTCGTGCGCCCTGCCGCAGGGTGATGGGGGTGCCGGGCCAGCGTTCGCACGCGGCGCGGTATGTTGCGAGTGCAACCTGGCAGTCCTCGACGCCGGCGACGTGCTCGACGATGCTTTCCCGGTCAGCGGTCCAGGTATCGACGCGGAAAGTGAAGTGAGTTCTCGTTGTGCTCATGTCCGCTATTTTCTACCCCAATCTTCTGAACCAGATTTGCGTGATCAGCGAGGCGACGCCGATGCCGAACAACACGAACAGGCCAGGGACTTGGACCCACGCCTGCGACTCCAAATAACCCAGCAGGATAAGAATGATCCACCCACCTGAGGCGACTGTTAGCACCCCAGCGAGAATAGCCTCAGTCTTCGGCCCGTAGATCATGGCCTCTGTTCTTGCCGTTCATGGCCATTTCCTTCATTAATACGACGCTAAGCAAGTTGGAGCACAATTCGGATCGTCGGCCCACGGCGGATATGAAAAGTGGACCTGAGAAAACTTCTGCACCGAGTCGAGACCGCTCCCATTGGCTCGCCTGAACTCGACAGCGAGTTCGAGAGTACATTTCGCTCGGTCCCCTCTCATGTGACACGCTCTATTGACGCTGCGGCACGGCTGATCGAAACCGAGCTTCCAGGCTGGTGGTGGAACTGCGGGCATTGCGCCCTTAGGAATGGCGCGTCTCTCTATGTCCCTGGCTCCAGCCAAATTCGAGTGAATTATCCCAGCGCGCGAACAGGTCCAGACTTCGGTCCACGCCCCGAGCACCTTCGGCTGCTTCAAGACCCCAAGTGGGGTAAGCTCTTCGACGGCGGCTTCCATTGTGATCGCGCCGGTACAGTTCCACTTGCGATGTTGGCCGTTTTCCTTGAGGCCGAGATCGCCTTGACGCTGGTCCAACCGGAAGCATCAGCGAACAAAGTAATCCGTTCGAACAAGTAGAAGAGTCAGAAGCGAGTCACTCGAAGGAACGCAGTTTAGAAATGTCTTTGCGATTATTTTTTGGACAAGCCGAATAAAAATTATTTTTTGGATAAGCCGGATAAGGCGTTGCACGCCAGAGTTCCGCGTGCGTCTTATGCCTCATGAACTCTGACCGCGAAATTGTCGATGCTATCAAGGCGGCACAGCGTTTGCTGTGGCACACGTACGACCTTCCTGATGCCATGAAGGTTGCGCGATTACGGAAGTTTGTCCGTTCCCCCACCGTACAATCTGCGTTGCAGCGCAGCAGCGACACGTTTCTCGCTTTCACGCTGCGCGCCGTCGAGCTTGTGATTGCGGATCAGTCGCCGACTGATCGCGAGATAATAAGGCGGCTCTGGGACATTCTCTCGAATAATCCGCACCTGATCAAAGCCATGTGGCCACAGAACTCCCCATTTGGACCGACCTGGCTCTCAGTTAGGCCAGCACCCGGGTACGTTGGGACGCAAAAGGCCACGGCCCGTCCCTGACAGATCGGCGGGTCGGGCGCTTATGCGATCTGCGCCTTTGCCTGATTTGTGCGTTGGGATAAGATCGGGCCTTCCGGCCGGAGGGCGGGGCTGAGCCATACTAGTCTTTACTTTGGATCACCCGCGGAAGGCTCCCTCGTCCTACCGCACCGAAATCAACTCGGGGCGCGGGGATTGGGTTCCGCTGCCAGACAGGAAAGGCCCCGCCGAAGCGGGACTCCAGAAGGCGAGTAATTTCCAAAATTTGCGACTGGTTCCGCAGATGGAACTGGGCAACGGTAGCCACCGGCGGCGGATGGGGAATCCCCGGCGGCAGTCGCGGCCAAGCTATGCCGCCGGGGACCCGGACGGTACTCGGGACCGACGGTCCGCGGGCCGCCCACCTCTTAGTCAGCCCACAGTCAAATTCAGTTCATCAGCCGGTCCGAGAGCCAACTGAGCCTACCGATGCGTCGGCGTGTGGGGCCTACGAAAGCTCCGACCGCCGCCAGAGGTTTCCCTCTGCCTTTAGACGGACCGTTGCCTCCGAGTCCTGCTCCATTCGGGCCAGTATCTCCTTGAGCAAGGCCAGGGGTATCGTGTCCGAAAACAGTACGAGGCGATCGGCATTCGTGCCGGATATTCGAACACGGCGTGGATCGATTTCATCACGACAGATGACCAGTGTGGAGGCGTTCATTTCAAGCTCGCGGAGCGGTTGTGGGGTTCCATTTTGACCATGAAACGCGCAAACGTCTCTCAAGAACCGTTGATTGCCCGCACACGCGATGCTCCAACTCGGGAGAGGCCCAGCCTAGGGATGGGGGTGACGGCTTGCGGGGTTTCGGTACGTGCCTGATTTTCTGGATCGTCCTCCGTCGAGGGCAGTCAGCACGCCGATGCGCCGCACCCGCTCGCCCTGCTGCGCGCGCGCCGCGAGCGGCCACGCAACGCGCCGCCGAGCAGCGTGGCTAAGAATTTCGTCGTGCGATATAGCTTGCCATGTGACCCCTCCGGTTGGGGGGCATTCGTGCAATGGAGGGATTATACCACGCTTCCATCGCGCGGTCTGGGACTAAGGCCGATAGAACGACGCGCGGAGGGTTAGAAACCGCGGATGCTGTTTCCGCCATCGCCCGTTGATATAATTGGCGACTCCGACGCGAATCGAGTCGTTTTAGCTAATGCAGCGTATCGACGAGGCGCAGTCATTGACCAGATCAACTCAGCCGGTCGCAGGCGCGCAACGCGCAATTGCTCTCGATATCACAGCATCACGAGTCCCAGTTGCGCTGCCTTCGCCACCGCTTCGGTCCGACTGTCGGCATCGAGCTTGGCGAGTATCGCAGCAACATGAAACTTGGCGGTGTGGAACGAAATACCCAAGCGACGGGCAATCGCTTTGTTTGAAGCACCATCCGCCATCGCCGCAAGCACTTCGAGCTCACGGCGCGTCAATCGGGCGCGCCCGGCGCCATTCTCCTTGAACAAATCATCGGCAAACGGAGCCTCATTGAACAACCTCGCAAGGAGTTGTGGCGCCACGACGACAAGCCCGGCGTTAACTGCCTTGACGGCTGCTATAATCTCATTACGGCTGGCCGAGCGATCGAGGACGGCGCGCGCGCCCGCGTTAAGCGCGCGAACGGCGTCCTCGCCGTCCGCTCCTTCGAGCATAACCACCAAAGGTATCGGATCGCGTCCGGCGCGATATTGGGTCAATAGTTCTTGGGTTGGGACGTCCGCCACGAGGACATCTACGCCATCCCGATTGTCCAGTTCCCTGAGGGAAGACGCCTGGCCGACCATTGCCACGATGACGACGGCGGGATCGTCGCGTGGCAGCTGTTCGAGGTTGCGGCGCAAAACCGGATCGGTCGAGAAAATCGCGATGCCGACCATGAAGGCTGGCCTGCTCCAACTGCCGACCGCGACTACGCCACGGGTCGCTCGCCGATGACCACCCGAAGGGCAGTCGGCGCATCACCGCGTATCAATCCGAGATCAACGGTGCTCCCAATGCTCTCGGGTCCAAGCAGCCGCATGATTTCGCGCACGCGCTCGATCGGCTTCCCATTCCAGCCGGTGACGATATCACCGACGAGAATTCCCGCGCGCGCTGATGGTCCGTTCGGATCGATGCTCACGACGAGAACGCCGCGCCGGCTATCCGTAGATTGCGACCCAATGGACGCGCGTTCCTGCCTTATGGGTTGGAGGCCGGCGCCGAGATAACCGCGAAAGACATGTCCTCTCGCCAAGAGCTGATCGACCGCGCGGTCGACGGTTGAGCTTGGTATCAAAAGCGCCCGGCGGCGTGGACCGAGCACCGTCATCCCGACGACACGGCCTTGCAGGTTGACAAGTGCGCCGCCTTCGGCCGCTGGACTGAGTGCCAGGTCAAGTCGAATAAGGCTGTCGATGGTTCCACCGCGAAGGCTGTGCCAAGCCCCGCCCGCGAGAGCGACGATGCCGAGCCCGGCGAGCGGCGCGCCTTCGTGATTCCCCACAGCCACGACGACCTGACCAGCGCGCAACTGGGCTTCGGCGGTTGTCGCTACCGGAAGTCCGTCCGGCTGGAAACGAAGCACAGCCACATCAGTGGTGGGGTCGCGGCCCGCGAGCGAAGCGTTGGCGACGCGCCCGCCCGGAAGCGTAAGCTTGATGTTCTCGTCGCGCTCCAAGACTTCTTCGGCTGTGACGATGACTCCGGAACGCCAATGGATGCCGCTCGAGGGCCACCGCCCTCCGCCATCAACGGCGACGATGCTGCCGGCGACGCGTTCGACAAGCTCCGCGGTGTGGTCAGAGAATGCGAGAAGGGGGCTGCCAGGTTCGACCATGACCATTGCTCCAAGGAAAAATTGCCTGGTCGCGATATGACATCGACACCAATTCCCTTCTACTGGCCGAATGGCTGGTCCCGAACTTCCTGAGAGCAGCCAGGGACCTCTCCTAAGCTTCAGTGGCTCATAACCGTTGGACGAAGACCGCTAACGGCTTCGACCTATGGGCCTTCCCATTGACCCGCTGTTCCCATTTTGTTCTTATGGCGCAGTAATGGGTGTGGACAGTCGGGATGGAGACAACAGCCACCATCCTCCACGCTGACCTCGATGCCTTCTATGCATCGGTCGAGCAATTGCTCGACCCGTCCTTGCGCGGCAAAGCCATTGCCGTTGGCGGCGGGGTGGTGCTCGCCGCATCTTATGAAGCCAAATCATTTGGAGTCAGTAGCGGTATGTCGGGACGGCGGGCCCGTGAGCTGTGTCCACAACTGATCTTTGTCGGCGGGCATTTCCAGGATTACCAGCGGCTGGGCGATGCTGCCATCAATGTGCTCAATGATTTCACTCCTCTCGTCGAACGGATTTCCATCGATGAGGCCTTTGCTGACGTTGCGGGGTGCACCCACCTTTTCGGTTCGCCGCTTGAGATCGCGAGAGCAGTACGTCGTCGTGTGCGCGCAGAGCTCGGCCTTCCAATCTCTATCGGCGTGGCACGCACCAAGCACCTCGCGAAAATTGCCTCGCAAGTGGCTAAGCCAGACGGGTTGGTTGTTGTCGATCCCGAGACCGAGCTTGATTTTCTTCACGACCTCCCTGTCGAGTTGATGTGGGGAGTGGGTCCGGTTACTAAGGCGCGGCTGGCCGAAATTGGCGTCCATACCATCGGGCAGCTAGCTAAGATGCCAGGCTACTCACTCGAGCGATTACTCGGCCGCGCGGCCGGAGAGAAGCTGACGGCGCTCGCGTGGAATCGGGATCCACGAGAGATCAGGACGCATCATCGAGCACAATCGGCTGGAGCTCAGTCAGCGCTCGGCAAGAAGCCTGCTGAAGAGCAAGTTTTCCGACCCACGCTGCGTCATCTTGCGGACAGGGTCGCTAGCAGGCTTCGTGCGAAATCCCGGCCCGGTCGGACCGTGACAGTTCGCGTTCGTTTCGCCGACCTGAACTCGGTCACACGGTCTGTAACCCTTGATGCGCCGATTTCAGCGACTGCCACCCTTGCCGAAATCGCCGAGGGGCTCGTTCGTACAGCGCTCGCCGATCACCCTGAGGAGAAGACCATATCGCTGCTGGCGATCTCCGTGTCGCATCTCGAGAAGCGCTGGAAAGTGCAGCTGGAACTTCCGCTGGGGCTTGAAGATGAAAAACGCAGGCCCGGCACCAAGAGAGGGATGGCGCGTTGGACGGCAGACCGCGCTGTTGACATGATCCGCGATCGTTTCGGATGGGATGCAGTCGGATACGGATCAGTCGTGTTGGGACCTTCGCGGTCCGTTCCCGATGAGTTTCGCGAACTCGCCGAAAAGGACTTGTAGACCACCCGCCATGACGTTGCCGGTATTACTCCCCGGCAGAAATCAGTCGAGAGCATCTCGCTGTCGGCGCGTGCGTCGTATGCTGATACATATTGCGCGACTGCGCGCAGCATGCCACCGGTAATCTCGACAATCGTCATGTTGAGATTGTTTGCGCGGCGTCAGCGCGCGTCAATGTCAGCGTATTTTACCAACCGTTGACACCGCCAATCAGCATTGGCCTACTAACGTCCCCCGCGGCGGGGTTTTCTCGGTCGGGCAGCGCGTGGCTCGGTCGTTCCCAGAAAGATGGCCTGCCGTCCTGCTGCGGGGGCTCGTATCAGCGGTTCAAGGCCATCAACTCGCGCTAGGGGGCAGCCCAGTCGCTGCCCCTTTCTAATCGGAAGCGGGACATGGACGCCAAGACGCGCGACCTTGCTTTGCTCGCCCTCCTGTCGCTGTTCTGCGCAGTCTTCGCTTGGGCGCGGGATCGAGACATTTTTGGCTCGGTCTTTTTTGCGCTCGGTGTAGTCGGCATTCTCGGCGCAGCCTATGGGCAGCGGCGCTGACAGGGACCAGCTAATCCTGAAACGCGCGGCGGCTTCCCGCCTGTCCGGCGAGTGGAGTGAGGACGACTACGACGTGCTGTGTGAGGGCGAAGTCGTCGGCCGCATCATGAGGGCCGCTCGCCGGAGGGTCGACGCTCCCGATCGCTAACGGGCAAAAAAAATCAGCCTGTGTGAACCGCCTCACACCGGGGCCCGCCGGGGATATGCGAATGCAATCACGACGTTCACATGCCGCAGAGGGTGACACCATGCGCAAGATCGTCGTTCTGGCTGCAATAGCTGCTCTTATCACCGCGGCTGTCGGCATCTGGTCCACTGCCACGTTCGACAGGCCGAAGATTGCGGGCGATGTGCAGGCCACCGAGGGGCCGAGCGCGCCGGTCTCGCCCCATGAGATCATGGTCAAACAGGGCAGAACCCTCCCGGTCCAATACTGGGCCGATCCGTTCTAAGTAAGCCCGCCGCGCCGGTAGGCCAGCCGTGGCTATGGACGCTAGCCTACGGCCACCACGAGGACCGCACGCCGATCTACGGCTACGCGGCGACGCGCGAGGCTGCGATGGCAGCGTTCGCCAAGAGCTGGCGACGGGAATAGGGCCGCCGCCGCGCCATTGGGGGGCCGTACACAGGCGATCGCCGTTGCCGGCCGGCCCGAGTGGCTAACCAAATGGCAAGGCTCAAAGCGTAGCGTCTGGTTGGGCAGGTATAGAATCATGAAGCCCAAGCTCATGTGGTCGCGGCCACCGCGAATAACGGGGCTCCCAGAACCAGATGCCAAGCTTGTAATGGGCGCGCGGCGAAAAGGGCGTCCTCCGCTTGGCAGTCAGGCGACGAGTGGAGCCGACCGCGCTCGGCGCTATCGCCAGCGTCTCGCTGAACTGGGCAAGCAGGCGAGCGAGCGCTGATCGGCCGGCAGGGCTTCCAATGGCCGAGGCTGCGATGGCGGCGTTCGCTAAGAGTTGGCGACGGGAATAGGCCCGCCAGCGCCCCAGGGAGCCCGTTCCCGTTCCAGGCCGGGGATGGCTGCCGATCGGGCTATGCGGCGCTCTTACGGCTCAGCGACTACTAGTCATGATTTGTGGGTAGTGCCTCACTTTGAATTTTCTGACTGGCGGTGTCTCCTTAATGGGATGCGGGACAGCATGCCGCCCACTGCGCCAGCCCCGACTACACCCCATGAAGCGGGCCCCCAGTATTTTGGCGCGATCCAAGAGGCTAGAAAGTCCAGGAGGAGGGCGCCGAGGGCTCCAATGATTGCTCGGGAGAGCAAATCGGAAATCCATCTGCCCGCTCTATGTTGTTCTGTCAGCCAAGTCCAAGCTTGGATGACCCCGAAAACGATCACAACGACAGCAGCGATGAAAAAAATATCCCAGTACTCACGTCCCCACTCCATCGCCAAAGCACCTTTCCAGTTCCGCCCCCGTATGCCCCACGCCAGTTCCATTCGGCCACGGCCGGAAAGTTCAAACTGAGGCACTACCGATTTGTGGAAGAACAGCCGGAGAACGGTTTGCTACCATTTTGCTACCCAACTCGGTAGCACAGGGCGAAACAGCAAGAACCAGCCCTAGCCGCTGACCGCAGAAAACCCAAACAAAACCGCACTGTGTGAAACAGCGCGACACAGGACGAAACAATAACCACCGATGAGTGCATCAGCGCGGCGCAGGCGGATCCGGCCAGGCGACCCCACCGGACGGCTGCGTCGACCCGGGCCAAGCACTGGCCGCCGGCCGCTGCATCGGCGGCGGATCAGGCCATTGGGGCTGGGATTGCGATTGCGCCTGGGGTTGCGATTGGGCCTCGGATTGCGATTGGGCCTGCGATTGCTCCTGCGACGGCCGAATGGTGATGGCGGTCGGCCCCGATTCGTCTTTCGGCTTGGCGACGACTTTTGGCTTCGGCTTGGGTTTCGGCTTGCTCTCGGCCTTGCTCTCGGCCTTGGCCTCGGGCTCGGCCTGCGCGGTAGGCTGCGACTCCTGGAGCTTGGAGTCCTGGGCCTGCTCCGCAGGCTGATAGCCCTTGACCAGTTCCTTCGGCACGCCTTGCGTCACGCCGGGCGTTCCCTCCGGAAATACTGGTTTGCGTTCGCCCGGCAGCCGCTTCTTGGTGTTGAAAAAATCCGAATCCATGATGGTGGTCGGATCGAAGCCTTCACAACCCGCCAGCAGGACGCCGAGCGACAACGCCAAGACGGTCAGACCGATGCGCGCGAAGCGGTTCATGCTGCGCCCCTCAACTCTTGCTCGCGCTGGTGCCCAGCGCCATCAGCTTCTCGACGCGGGAGCGGGTGGCGGGTGGGGTTTGCGCGTCCGTCATGAGCAGATCGAACCAGCGCTTGGCCGCCGTCGCGTCGCCGGCGCGCCAAGCGGCTAGCACGAGAAATTCGCGCGCGGTGTGGCGGAAGGTGCGATCATTCGCCGCGAGCGGCTCGAGGCGCCGTCGCGCCTCTTCGAAGGAGCCGGCATCGATGAGGAGCGCGCTCGCGCGCAGCGCCGCCAGATCCTGCAGCGCTGGGCCGACTGCGCCGTCGGCGGCAATTTGGTCGTAGGCCGCGATCGCGGCCTTGGCGTCGGTCTGGGCAAGCTCGGCTGCTTCGCGCATGCGCGCGAGATGACGATAACCGGACGTGCCGTCGACGGCGATCTTGGCGAAAGCCGCCTCGGCCTCGCTGCGCTTGCCGGTTTCGGCGAGCGTGCTGGCAGCCTCGAAAGCGGCGCCGCTCTCGGCGGCCTTCTTGCCCTCCCACCACATATAGCCGCGCCAAGCCGCAACCGCCGCGACCAGCACAACGGCTGCCGCGACGGCATAATTGCCGTAGCGGTCCCACAGCTTCTTGAGCTGTTCTCGACGGACTTCCTCGTCGACTTCGTGAAAGATGTCGGACACGAACGTCCCCAACCCCGCGCTCGCACGCACCCACTGGAGCGAGGCGGAATAACCTATCGATGTGGCACAGGCAAGGCAAAGCCGGATCGCGGCCGTTACCTCCAACCCATTGAGGAACCAGGCTACTTCGGCTTTTTCCGGAGCGGATAGACGTGCTCCGGGCCGGGGAAGGCGCGGGCGCGCACGTCCGCGGCATAGGCCGCAACCGCGGCCTCGATCGAGGGACCGAGCTCGCCATAGCGCTTGACGAATTTCGGCACCCGCGGGGAGAGCCCGAGCATGTCCTCGAGCACGAGGATCTGCCCGTCGCAGGCCACGCTTCCGCCGATGCCGATGGTCGGGATTTCGACGCCAGCGGTGATGCGGCGGGCGAGCGGCTCGGCCACCGCCTCGATCACCACGGCAAAGGCGCCGGCCTGGGTGACCGCCCGGGCATCGTCCTCGATCGGCCCCCAATCCGCCTCGCTGCGACCTTGAGCGCGGAACGAGCCGATGGTGTTGATCGACTGCGGCGTGAGGCCGATATGGCCCATGGTTGGCACGCCGCGCTCGACCAGAAAGGCAATGGTCTCGGCCATGCGGCGGCCGCCCTCGAGCTTGATTGCTCCGCAGCCGGTCTCCTTCATGACCCGCGCCGCCGACATGAACGCCTGCTCCTTGGACGCCTCGTAGGAGCCGAACGGCATATCGACGACGACGAGAGCCCGCTTCGATCCGCGCATCACCGCGAGCCCCTGCAGGATCATCATATCGAGGGTGACCGGCACCGTGGTTTCGAGCCCGTGCATCACCATGCCGAGCGAGTCCCCGACCAGAATGAGATCGCAGTGGCGATCAAGCAGGCGCGCCGTATGCGCGTGGTAGGACGTGAGGCAGACGATCGGCTCGCCGCCCTTGCGCGCGCGGATGTCGGGGGCGGTCAGCCGCTTGATCTCGTTTTGTACCGACATTGTCGAAAATCCTAGTGCGCCGGTGTGCCGAAGACCGCGACACCGACCACGATGGGATGGAAGATGAAACCCAGCGCGAGATAAAGGATGGTGCCCACGACGAGTGCGATCGTGTCGTTGCGGTGCCCGCCGACCGGGATCGCCGGCGCGCCGGGATCGGTTCGGTGCTTGAGGGTGACGCGATCATAGCCGGCCCACGCGAGAAAGGAGCCGAACAGCACGATCGAGCCGAGGTCGCCGTTGGAGATGAGGTGCGCGACCGCCCAGGTTTTCACCCCGACCAGCATGGGATGCTTGAGCGCGCGCCAGATATTGCCGCGGCTATAGGCCGCGACCACGAAAATGCTCGCCGGCCACATCAATAGCTGCGTGACGTAGTAGGTCCATTCGGGCGGAGACCACACGTCGATCCAGCCGGTCGCCCGATACTGCCCGAAGCCGTAGCCGATCAGAATGAGGCCGGCGAGGGAGACCAAAGACATCAGCCCCTTGTAGGGCCACTCTCCAATCCGCTTGATCACCGCGGCGCGCGGTGCACGCAACGTCACGAAGACATGCGCCCCGAGGAAGACGACAAGTCCGAGCACGAGAATCGCCAGCCCCATGGCCCAAGCCTCGCCAAAATCACCATCCACGTTTGCGCAGCGTGCTGTCCTGCAGGCGCAGTAGAGGCCATGGCGTGCCGGGAGGCAAGGTCGTCCGCATCGCATCGTCATTGCACGCCGGCGACGGCCCGCTGGTAAACTCCGCGCTTGCGATCATTGCATCTGCAATGATCACTGGATCATCCCTGTTCCCGCCTGCGCGCGGACAGGCTATGCGGACGATGAACATTAAGGAGAGCGAGAAAATTCAATGAACAGACGCTTCGTCTTGGCCTTGTGCGGATTGTTGTTTGCTTGGACGCCGGCTGCGGCGCAAGACTGGCCGACGAAAACCGTCAGGATCATCGTGCCGTTTGGTCCCGGCTCGACGCCGGACATAGTCGGGCGGCTGATCGCCGACCACATGCAACAGAAGCTTGGGCAGCCGTTCGTGATCGAGAACCGCCCGGGCGCCAGCGCCAATACCGGGACCGAGATGGTGGCGAAGGCGGAGCCGGACGGCTACACGATCGGCATCAGTCTCGGCGGCCCGCTTGCCATCAACACGCTGCTGTTCGCGAAAATGCCGTACGACCCGGCCAAGGACCTCGCGCTGATCACCATGCTGACGACCCAGCCGAGCGCGCTCGTCGTGCATGCGAGCCTGGGCGTCAATTCGGTCGCCGAACTCGTCGATCTGCTGCGGAAAAATCCCGGCAAATACAACTACGGCTCGATCGGCAACGGCTCGCTGTCGCATCTGGCCATGGAGGCGCTTGCGCTCAAGAGCGGCACGACGATGGTGCATGTCCCCTACCCCGGCTCGCCGCAGGCGATGACCGCGGTGCTGCGCAACGACGTGCAGATGGCCTGTCTGCCGGCGATTTCGGTGACGCCGCACGTCGCCTCCGGCCAGGTGAAAATTCTGGCCATCTCGCTCGGCCGACGCTCCGCGCTGATGCCTGGGGTCCCGACGCTCAAGGAGAGCGGCATCGACGTCGAAGCGGACGCCTGGAACGGGCTGATCGCGCCGGCGAAAACGCCGGACGCGGTGATCGCGAAAATTCACGGCGCGGTCGTCGACGCGCTTGCCGAGTCGGCGATCCGCGCGAAGCTGGCCACCCAGCTTATGGAGCCGATTCCCACCACACCGGCGCAGTTCCGCGCAAAAGTCGATGCCGATCTGGCGCGCTGGTCGCCGATCATCAAGGCGCTCGATTTGAGGATCAACTGAGGCTCGTCCTCGTTACACCACCGGCGAGCGCCCGCCGTCGACGTTGATGGCCGTGCCGGTGATGTAGGAGCCGAGATCCGACACCAGGAAGCAGGCCATGTTGGCGAATTCCTCGGCCCGCCCGATGCGGCCGAGCGGGATGTCCTTGGCGCGCGCGGCCATGTAGTCCTTGAGCTCGATGCCGGCGCGTTTCGCGGCTTGCACGTGCTGATCGGCCTCGATAAAGCCGACCAGCATCGCATTGACCAGCACGTTGTGCGGCGCGCCTTCGTGCGAGAGCACCTTGGTCAACGCCATGCCGGCAGCGCGCGTGATCGAAGTCGGCGCGCTGCCGCCGCGCGGCGCCTTGGCGCCGATGTTGAGCACGTTGATGATGCGGCCCCAGCGCCGCTCCTTCATCTGCGGCCATACCAGCCGCGTCAGCCGGATGGCGGCGAACAGCTTTTGGTCGAAGTCTTGCTGCAGGAATTCGTCGGTCAGCTTCTCGAACGGGCTGGTCGCTGATGTGCCGGCATTGTTCACGACGATGTCGATCTTACCGAGCGCCTTCATTATCTCGTCGTAGGCACGCTTGACATCGGCGGCGCGCGCCACGTCGCCCTGGATGCCGACGACCCGCCGGCCGTTCGTCCCGATGGTCTTGACCGCGTCATCGAGCGCTTCGCGCCCGCGCGCGACGATGGCAACCTCGGCGCCCGAGGTTGCAAACCGCTTCGCGATGGCGAACCCGATGCCCTTGCTTCCCCCGGTGATCACGGCCGTGCGGCCGGCGAGACTGACGTCCATTCGTATCCTCCCGCTCGCGCCAGAACACTGGGCGCGTCGGCTCAACGTCCTACAGCCCCGGGCGCGGCAGGGAAAGCGGCGGGGGACGGCAGCCCCGTGGAGCATGCTTGAGCGCGGCAGCCAACGAGCTGGAGCTGGCGCACAGGGCCGGCTCGTCTAGAATCCGTGCCTAACCCGGAGCACGAGGATGGAATTCACCGCGCTGTTTCTTGCCGTCACCGTCGTGATGGTCGTTGCCTGGTGGGGCACGCGAGCGCTCGCCCTGGCACTGTTCGCCGCTACGCTCCTCGCCTCCGTCGCGGCCTACCTGCACCACGCCAGCGATGTGCTGAAGCTGTCGTTTTAAGCGCGCGCCTTTGACTCGATCGCTCGCCCTCACCCTCAATGCGCTCGGCCTCTACGCCATTGCGCTGGTTCTCCTGGTTGCCTTTGCCGCGCAATTGGTGCTGCACGAGCTGCCGTGTCCGCTATGCCTCCTCCAGCGCATTCAGTTCGCGATGTTGGCGGTGGTGCCGATTCTCAGCGTCCGCTTCGGGCCGCGTCCCAGCCACTATGCCGTGTCGCTCCTCGCCGCCATCGCCGGCGCGGCTTTCGCCTCCCGGCAGATTTTGGTGCACATCATGCCTGGCGATCCCGGCTATGGCTCGGCGCTGCTCGGCTACCATTATTACAGCTGGGCCTTCATCGGCTTTGCCGTGGCCATCGTTGCGCTCGCGGCCGTGCTGCTGTTCGACGAACAGTTCAGGGACGACGGCAAGCCGCACCCCGGCGGCGCGTTTGGGCGCGCCGCCGTGTGGTTGGTGATCGCGCTCACCGCGCTGAACGTGGTTTCGACGCTGCTGGAGTGCGGCTTCGGCGCGTGTCCGGACAACCCGATAGCCTACGAGCTCCTCAAACGCGCACCGTGAGGCTGGCGCTCACTCCCACTCGATCGTTCCCGGCGGCTTCGACGTCACGTCGTAGACCACGCGGTTGACGCCCTTGACCTCGTTGACGATGCGCGTCGCCACGTGTCCGATGAACTTCATGTCGAAGGGATAGAAGTCGGCGGTCATGCCGTCGGTCGAAGTCACCGCGCGCAGACCCACCACGTAATCGTACGTGCGGTAGTCGCCCATGACGCCGACGGTGCGCACCGGCAGCAGCACGGCGAACGCCTGCCAGATGTCGTCGTAGAGCCCGGCGCGGCGGATTTCCTCGATATAGACGTCGTCGGCGCGCCGCAGGATGTCGAGCTTTTCGCGCGTGATCTCGCCGGGGCAACGGATGGCCAATCCCGGCCCCGGGAACGGATGCCGGCCGACGAAGACTTGCGGCAAGTCGAGCTCGCGGCCGAGCGCGCGCACCTCGTCCTTGAACAGCTCGCGCAAGGGCTCGACCAGCTTCATGTTCATGCGCTCGGGCAAACCGCCGACATTGTGATGCGATTTAATCGTGACCGACGGTCCGCCGGTGAACGACACGCTCTCGATCACGTCGGGATAGAGCGTGCCCTGCGCCAGGAAATCCGCGCCGCCGAGCTTCTTCGCTTCCGCCTCGAACACGTCGATGAAGAGCCGACCGATCGTCTTGCGCTTGAGTTCGGGATCGGTGACGCCGGCAAGCGCGTCGAGGAAGAGCGCTTCCGCTTCGACGTGGACGAGCGGGATATTGTAGCTGTCGCGAAACAGCGCCACCACCTTCTTCGCCTCGGCGAGCCGCAGCAATCCGTGGTCGACGAAAACGCAGGTGAGCTGCTCCCCGATCGCCTCGTGGATCAAGACCGCGGCGACCGCCGAATCGACGCCGCCGGAGAGCCCGCAGATGACCCGGCCGCTGCCCACCTGCGCGCGGATCTTCTCGATCGCCTCCGCCTTGAAGGCGCGCATGGTCCAGTCGCCCTTGCAGCCCGCGATCTTGCGCACGAAGTTGCGCAACAGCGCGGCGCCGTGGGGTGTGTGCACGACCTCGAGGTGGAACTGGGTGGCGTAGAACCGGCGTTGCTCGTCGGCGATCATGGCGATGGGGGCGTTGGCCGAGGTGCCGACGACCCGGAAGCCCGCGGGCAGCCGGGTCACGCGGTCGCCGTGGCTCATCCACACCGGATAGCGCTCGCCCTTGCGCCACACGCCCTCGAACAACGGTGAATCCTCGGTCACCGTCACCTCGGCGCGGCCGAACTCACGATGGTGCCCGCCCTCGACCGTGCCGCCGAGTTGCTGCGCCATCGCCTGCTCGCCGTAGCAGATGCCGAGGATCGGCACGCCCGCCTCGTACACGGCGGGCGGAGCGAGCGGCGCGTCCTGGTCGAGCACCGAGGCCGGGCCGCCGGAGAGGATCACGCCCTTCGGCCGTATCGCCTTGAAAGCCTCGTCCGCCTTCTGGAACGGCACGATTTCGCAATAGACTTTTTCTTCCCGCACCCGCCGCGCGATGAGCTGGGTCACCTGGGAGCCCAAATCGACGATCAGAATCTTGTCGTGGCCGGCGCGCCGATCGGTATCGGCGCCGCGCACGAGGGAGGAATCGAGGACGGTCATCCCGACCTTATGTGCGGGGCGTGGCGCGTGCGGTCAAGGCCGGTGTTTCCGCCCGGGAAAACCGGCCGCGATCCATCCCCTTCGTCGTCGACCCGCCTTCAAGGCCGTGCCATTTCGCCAAGGCCGCTGCCGACCGCCCGACTGGAGTCGCCTCAGCCTTTCAGCTGCTTATTGCACTCGCTGTAGTAGCCGCCGCCCTTCTGGATCCATTTCAAACCGCCGTTGGCATTGCTCGCCTTGTTGGCGTTGTACTGATCGAGGCACGTGTGCATGCGGGCCTTCCCCGCCGATTCGCTCGAATATTTCGGGGAGACGGCCGTCGGAAACACGGCATTTCCGCTCGCTTTGGGCGCTGTTGCGGGGGTGGGAGCCGGCGCGCCCGCGGCCGGAGCGGCGGCGGTCGCATCGGCGCCGCACTGGGCCTTGCGGAAATCGCGCCAATTCTGCCCATTGAGAGTGCCCGCGGCTTTGGCCGCCTGGTACTTGGCGCTGCACTCCTTCATCGTGAGCGCCCGTGCCGGCTGCCCGGACGTCACAATCATCGCACCCGCGAGCGCCACGAAGCCTGCGCATGTCGCAATCTGGCGGATCGTCATGGAAAGCCTCCCTAGATATCGTTGAGGAGGCCATCCTCCGCCCATTCTCTGCGTCTCCGCAAGTCCATTTGCCGCCGAAGTGAATGGCTGAAGGACGAGCTGTCATGAAGGCATCGGCTTCAACAAAGGGGCCTTCTGAATCATAACAATCCTTTAGTGAATGACTCGCCTTGCAACCGTCATGCGCGCGCGCGATGCTGCGCCGGGTTGGGGGCAAGTCAGGAGGCTGACATGGGCTTGCTCGATATTCTCAACACGATTCAGGCCGGCGGTGTCTCCAACGATCCGCGCGCGCGAGCTGCGCCGGCAAGCCAAGGCATGTCGCCGACCGCCAAGGCGCTGCTGACTCTGCTTGCGATCTACGCCATGAAGAACCTGCGCCGGGCCGACGCGCCGCCCACCCAGCCGGCCGGGCCCGCAGGCGGTAACGTCAGCGCAGGCCTGCCGGGCGGACAAGGTGGAACGCTCGGCGGCGGCGACCTTGGCGACCTGCTGCGTGGCACACTGGGCGGAGTTCTCGGCGGCGCCGCCGCCGGAACGGTGCTCAACGGCGGACTCGGCGGTCTGCTCAAGCAACTTCAGCAGGGCGGCCAGGGCGACGTGGCGCGTTCATGGGTCGGCACCGGCCCGAACAAGGAGATCTCGCAGGGCGATCTCGCAAGCGCGCTCGGAACCGACACGCTTAACGCGCTGTCGGAGGAGACCGGAATGGATCGCGGCGCTTTGCTGTCCGGGCTGAGCCAGCATCTCCCGCGCTTCGTCGACCAACTCACGCCGGACGGCCGGCTGCCGACGGAGGAGGAATGGCCGCGTCCGCGGCCGAGCACGCCGATCAAGCTACGTCCCGCCGCGGATCCTCCCGCTGCGGATGCGTCCCTTGCACTTGCCGTTTGCGACGCAGCCTACGCCGCGCGGCCGCGACGCACGAGTAGCGCCACATAGAACCCGTCGGTGTCGGTGCGGCGCGGGGTCATCAGCAACCCCTCCTCCGATGTCAACACGGCGCGGCGGAAAACATAGGCGCGCTCGCCTAGCGCGTTCGCAACCTCGATGGGCATGAGCGCAAAATCCGGCTGGCGCAGGAGGAATGCGCGCACCTGATCGCCGTTCTCCTCGGCCAGCACCGAGCAGGTGACATAGGCGATGCGGCCGCCGGGCTTGACGAGCACCGCCGCCCGGTCGAGCGCGTCGATCTGTTCCTCAAGTCGCAGCGCAAGCGCCCCGGGGCGCACCCGCCACTTGGCGTCCGGATTGCGCCGCCAAGTGCCGATACCGGTGCAAGGCGCGTCGATGAGCACGAGATCGGCGCGGTTTTCGAGATCGGTGAGCAAATTTTCGCGCGCACGCGGCGTTCGGACCTGCACGTTGTGAACCCCGGCGCGCTCGAGCCGCTCGTGGATCGGGGCCAGCCGCCGCTTGTCGGAATCGGTGGCGTAGAGTTGCCCGCGATTTTCCATGACGGCGGCGAGCGCGAGCGTCTTGCCGCCGGCGCCGGCGCACAGATCGACCACCTGCTGGCCGGGCCTGGCGCCGGCGAGCAGCGCGGAAAGCTGCGAGCCCTCGTCCTGCACCTCCACCATGCCCTTGATGAAGGCCGGCTCGGCATGGATTGCAGGGTTCTTGGCGTCGGCGTCGAGCGCGATGCGCAGACCGACCGGCGACCAGCGCGTGGGGACGGCATTGAGATGGGCCAGCGCGTCGCGTGCGGCCTCCGGTTCGGCTTTGAGCCCATTGACCCGCAGATCGAGCGGCGCGCGGCTCGCCAGCGCCTCGCCCTCGGCTATGCGCTCCTCGCCGAACACGCGAGCGAGGTGAGGATCGAGCCATTGCGGATAGTCGCCCGCGACCCAGGGCGGAGCGCCGGCGAGGTCGGCTGCCGCGAGCCGCGCCCGCTCCTCCGCGCTCAACGGCGACGGCGCAAAGCGCCCACCGTCGGCGCGCGCCGCGATCGCGTCGCAATCGAGCTTGCGCTCGAGCCGCAACATGCCCAGGACCGCCGCGCGCGGGCGCTGGTCGCCCATGATGTGAGCGCTCGAGGCCCGCCGGCGCAGCGTATCGTAAACCAGCCCGGCGATCGCCGCGCGATCGGCTGAGCCGGCGAAGCGGTGCACCAAGCCCCAGTCCTTGAGCGCATCGGCGGCCGGGCGCCGGCGCGCTTCGATATCGGCGATGACCTCGATGGCGGCGGAGAGGCGGGCGCCGGGCGTCATCAGATCCCGAGCAGAATGCGCACGGCGAAGATCGCCCACATCACGGCGAGCACCACGGCGCCGGCGAGGAACAAGGCCCCGCGCCGCGGCACATCGTTGTCGGTGACATGGACGAAAGCCTGCAGACAGCGCAGCGCCACGAATACCCAGGCGAGCAGAACGAAGATCAGATCGGCGTGCCGCAACACGATCGAGAGAACGGTCAATACGTAGAACAGCGTCGGTAGTTCGAGCTGGTTGTGATAGGCATTTTGGATCTGGCGGTTGCGCGCCGGCCAGTTCGGCTCGCGCAGCGCGATGTCCTGCGGGCGCACCGTGCCGCTTCCAACCGCCGCTACGTTCAGGCGCGCCATCCAGAACAGCAGCACGAAGGTGAGCGCGACCTCAACGAAGAGCGGAAGCAGGACAGCCTGGATCGGCATCGCGTTTTCTCCCCAATGGCGCGTAACTTGACCGGCCGCAGCCGCGAAAGCAACCGTGAAAGGCGCTGCCGTTAGAGCCGCACGCTCATCGCGGTATCGCCGTCGGCGATCGCAGCCGTGAGCCAGCCACCGCCGGCAAACAGCAAATCGCGGTAGGCGCGCGTCTCGGCGTCGCGGAAGTGCAGGTTCGAGCTGATCAACACGCCGCGCGGGCGAACGAGTTTCCGGAACGTCCGCAGATAGTCCGGCGTCGGGGCAAACCCATCGAAGAAGGCGAGATCGTATCCGGGAGCCAGCGTCGGCAGCACCTCCGCAAAATCGCCCTGATGCACGCTGACGCGATTGGCGACGCCGAAGGCGGCGAAATTTTCGCGCGCGAGGCGCACATGCGCCGGATCGAAATCGATCGTGTCGATACTGGCGCCCTTGGCGCCATGAGCGAACCAGAGCGCCGTATAGCCGAGCGCACAGCCGAGTTCGAGCACACGCTTGGCGGCAACGGCGGCGGCGATCACGCCGAGGATGGCGCCGTCCTCGAACGGATAGGCGCCGCAACCGTGCTGGGCGCGGTGCCGCAAGGTCTGCGCGCGCACCTCGCCGAACGGGTCAGGCGATTTTTTCGCGGGCATGCGTGCTATCCCTCCCAATGGGGAGGGATTAGGCCCTAGAGGGATAATTCGGGCTCTCGCGCGTGATGGTGACATCGTGCACGTGGCTCTCGCGCATGCCCGCGCCCGAGACGCGCACGAACTCGGCCTTCTCGTGCAGCTCCTTCAAGGTCTTCGCGCCCACATAGCCCATGGCGGCGCGCAAGCCGCCGCTGAGTTGGTGCAGCACGGTCGCCGCCGCGCCCTTGTACGGCACCTGGCCTTCGACGCCTTCGGGCACGAGCTTGAGCGTGTCCTTGATGTCCTGCTGGAAGTAGCGGTCGGCGGAGCCGCGCGCCATGGCGCCGACCGAGCCCATACCGCGGTAGGTCTTGTAGGAGCGGCCTTGATAGAGAAACACCTCGCCCGGCGTCTCGTCGGTGCCGGCGAGGAGCGATCCCACCATGGCGCAGTCGGCGCCGGCGGCGAGCGCCTTGGCGAGGTCGCCGGAATATTTGATGCCGCCGTCGGCGATGACCGGCGTGCCGCTTTTGCGCGCGACCTCGACCGCATCCATGATGGCGGTGAGTTGGGGCACGCCGACACCGGCGACGATGCGCGTGGTGCAGATCGAGCCTGGGCCGATGCCGACCTTGATTGCGTCCGCACCGGCGCCGATCAGCGCTTTGGCGCCCTCGCTGGTGGCGATGTTGCCGGCAACCACCTGCACCGCGTTCGACAGGCGCTTGATGCGTGTGACGGCGTCGAGCACCGAGCGCGAATGGCCGTGCGCGGTGTCGACGACCACGAGATCGACGCCCGCCGCGACCAGGCGGGAGGTGCGATCGAAGCCCTTGTCGCCGACGGTGGTCGCCGCGGCGACGCGCAGGCGCCCTTGTTCGTCCTTGCAGGCGTGCGGGTTGGCCACCGCCTTCTCGATGTCCTTGACCGTGATCAGCCCGACGCAGCGATACTGGTCGTCGACCACGAGCAGCTTTTCGATGCGGTGCTGATGGAGGAGCCGCTTGGCGTCATCCTGTCCGACGCCCTCGCGCACGGTGACGAGCCGCTCCTTGGTCATCAGCTCGGCAACCTTCTGGCGCGGGTCGGTGGCGAATCGCACGTCGCGGTTGGTAAGAATGCCGACGAGCTTGCCGGCCCGGCCGTTGCCGCCGCCCTCCACCACCGGGATGCCTGAAATGCGGTGGTCCTGCATCAAAGCCAGCGCATCCGCCAGCGTGGCGCCGGGATCGATGGTGACCGGGTTAACCACCATGCCGGATTCGAACTTCTTGACTTGACGGACCTGCGCGGCCTGCTCCTCGGGCTCAAGATTGCGATGGATGACCCCGATCCCCCCGGCCTGCGCCATGGCGATCGCCATCTTGGCTTCGGTCACGGTGTCCATGGCCGAGGCGACGATCGGGATATTGAGCGGGATGTCGCGCGTGATGCGGGAGCGGATGTCGGCGTCGGACGGCAGCAGTTCGGACAGTCCGGGCTTGAGCAGGACGTCGTCGAAGGTGAGCGCTTCGCGCAGGGTTCCGTTGGATTTTTGCTCCATCGCCAACTCCAGTGGCCCGCCTTGCGGGCTTGCTCGACGGCGCCGTCGGGGGACCGAGATGCGCACGGGCTACGGCGAACCGGCTCTTCGCGCGCGACGTGACGGCCCGTTTTGGGTTGGCGCCGGTCGATAGCACGGCTCGCGCGCGAATCCTAGCGATTTAGCGGCAATTCACCGAAAGAAGCGGTCGTTGCCCGTCACATCAGCCCTCCTTTGGGCTCGAATCAGGGGCGCCAACCCGGCGGCGGCCCGTGCCGTTCGATCGCGTTCACCAGCTCGCGGTGCTTGCGGTCCTCGCGCTTCATATGGACCGCAATGACGACGTGCAGCGAGGGAACCAGGAAAAAGGCGGGAAAGATGAGGCCGAGAAACAAGCAGGGCACGATCAGGGTGAGGTTGAAGATGGCCGAGAACGGTTGGCCGTTCAGCAGCAGCGCGAGCGGCGGAAGGAAAACGGCAAGCAGATAGATCATCGGCCAAACCCATAAGCCTCATGCACTCCCTATGTGGGACCGCGTTCGCCGCGGCACAATGCCCGCCTTGTCCGGGGGAGCGCCGATTCTGCTAACGTGCGGGGATGACCGACCTGCGCACCAGACTAGACAACCCTGCAACCCCGATGAACGCCCGGGCGTGCCGCGTCCTCCACCTCTCCCCTTGCGCCAGCGCAAGCGCTCCGAAGTCGCTGCGCTAACCCATGCCGGCGAAACCCATCGTGCCGCTGATCGTGGCGGTCGCCCTGTTCATGGAGAACATGGACTCGACCGTCATCGCCACCTCGCTGCCGGCGATCGCCGCCGACATCGGCACGAGCCCGCTCACGCTTAAGCTTGCGGTCACCTCCTACTTGCTCTCGCTTGCGGTCTTCATCCCAGTGAGCGGCTGGACCGCCGACCGTTTCGGCGCGCGCACGGTGTTTCGGGGGGCGATCGCCGTGTTCATGCTCGGCTCGATCGGCTGCGCGCTCTCGGGCTCGCTCTCCGAGTTCGTGGTCGCACGCATCGTCGAGGGCATGGGCGGAGCGATGATGACGCCGGTGGCGCGCCTCATTCTCGTGCGCAGCGTCGACCGGCGCGAGCTGATCAACGCCATGGTGTGGGTGACCCTGCCGGCGCTGATCGGGCCGCTGATCGGCCCGGCGCTCGGCGGCTTCATCACCACCTACATTTCCTGGCACTGGATTTTCCTGATCAACATCCCGATCGGGCTGGCCGGCATCGCCTTGGCGACGATCTTCATCGAGGACGTGCGGGCGCAGACGCCCGACCCGTTCGATCCGCTCGGCGCGGTGCTCGCCGGGCTGGGCATCGGCGGGCTCGCCTTCGGCGGCTCCTTGCTCGGGCTCAATTTCCTCCCCACCAGCGTGGTGATCGTGCTCATCATCGTCGGCGCCGGCGCAGCCTATGCCTATGTGCTGCATGCGCGGCGCACCCCCGCGCCGGTGCTCGATCTCTCTTTGCTCGAGATCCCGACCATGCGCGCCGCCGTCGTCGGCGGGTTCATCTACCGCTCCGGCATGGGGGCAATGCCGTTCCTTCTTCCGCTGCTGCTTCAGCTCGGCTTCGATCTCACCGCCTTCCAATCGGGGCTGATCACGCTGTCGAACGTCGTCGGCGCCATGGGCATGAAAACGGTGATCCCGATCATTCTCCGGCGGTACGGATTCCGTCGGGTGCTGGTGGTGAATGCGCTGATCAGCGCGGCGTTGGTCGCGGCCTGCGCGACCTTCACGCCGGGCGTGTCGTTCGCATGGATCGTCGGCGTGCTGATCGTCGGCGGCTTTTTTCGTTCGCTCGAATTCACCAGTCTCAACACCATCGCCTATGCCGACGTCGACAACCGCCGCATGAGCCGCGCCACCTCCCTGGTCGCGGTCGCCCAGCAGGTGTCGATTTCGGTCGGCGTCGCCATCGGCGCGCTCGCGGTCGACCTGACGCTATGGGCGCGCGGACGCGACACGATCACGGCCGCCGACTTTCAGCCCGCCTATCTCGTCATTGCGGTGATCGCCGGCTGCGCCTCATTCATTTTCGCGCGCATGCCGGCTGATGCCGGCGCGGAATTGGCGCGCCGCAGTACGGCGCCCGCGGCGGGCGCCACCGAGGCCACCGATCAGCGCATGGGATGAAAGCATCGCCGCTAGCGTCCCTTAGAAGCTTGCACGGGACTGTGCCGCAAGGGCGTGCGAATTTCCGACTCGGCACACTAGCCGCGAAACCCCGTTGCCAACAGATAAAGCTCCGCCGAATCCGATCGGCTCGCCGCCGGCTTCACGTGCCTCACATGGGAGAAATCGCGCTTGAGCGCCGCGAGCAGCGTCGCCTCGGTGCCGCCTTGCAGCACCTTGCAGAGAAACGCGCCGCCCGGGGCGAGCGCTTCGCGCGCGAAATCGGCCGCGGCTTCCGCGAGCGCCACGATCTTGAGATGGTCGGTCCGGCGGTGGCCGGTCGCATTCGCCGCCATGTCGGAGAGCACGACATCGGCCGGGGCGCCGAGCATGGCCTTGATTTCATCCGGCGCGCGCGGATCGAGAAAGTCACACGCGATGAATTCGACGCCCGCCATCGGCGCCATCGCGAGGCGATCGATCGCCACGACCTTCCCCCTCCCCTGCGCGCTGCCGACGCGCCGCGCCGCGACCTGGCTCCAGCCGCCGGGCGCGGCGCCGAGATCGACCACCCGCGCGCCTGGCTTGAGCAGATGGTGCTTGTCGTCGATCTCGACCAGCTTGAAGGCGGCGCGGGCGCGAAAACCTTCGCGCTTGGCGCGCGCCACGTAAGGGTCGTTGAGTTGTCGTTCGAGCCAGCGCTTCGACGCCGGCGAACGGCCCTTGCCCGATTTGAGGCGGACCTTGAGCGGGCGCTTGCTGGGATTCGAGGGCATTTTGATCCGACTTTCGGCTCGGACATGGCGCTAGAGCCACGACCACGCCCAAGTCAGGGCGTCGACCCGTCGCCGCCCCACACGCCGTCTTCGCGCATCATCTGCACCAGCATGCCTTCGCGCAGCCCGCGGTCGGCCACCCGCAACCGCTGACATGGGAAGGCGCGCCGGATGGCGTCGAGAATGGCGCAACCGGCAAGCACGAGGTCGGCACGCTCGGCACCGATGCAAGCATTGGCGACGCGATCTTCGTAGCTCCAGGCCAGCAGGCGTTCGATCACGCGCGTCACTTGATCATCAACCATCCAGCAGCCGTCGACGCGGCGACGCTCGTAGCGTCGCAACTCGAGATGGACGCCGGCGATCGTCGTTACCGTGCCGGACGTGCCGAGCAGGTGGATGTGGCCGTCGCCAAGCCCGCCGTGCTCGGCCACGAAACTGTCGACCAAGGCCGCGACCTCCGCGATCATGGCCGCGTAGATTTCGGGGGTGACCTGGTGTCCGCCGTGGCGCTCCGCCAGCGTGACCACGCCGACGGGCAGCGACGCCCAGGCCTTGATCTTCGGCAGCGGCGGCCCGCGCCGGCTTGGGGGTGACCGGTCGAGGCACACAAGCTCCGAGGAACCGCCGCCGATGTCGAACAGGACCACACCGTCGGCGTGCGGATCAATCAACGGCGTGCAGCCGGTGGCCGCTAGCACGGCTTCGGTTTCACGGTCGATGATCTCGAGCTCGAGGCCAACCTCGTCGGCGATGCGGGCGCGGAATTCGGCGCCGTTCGCCGCGGCGCGACACGCCTCGGTGGCAATCAGCCGCGCGCGCGTAACGCCGCGATTGCGCATCTTGTCGCGGCAAATCGCGAGTGCCGCGACCGCACGGTCGATCGCCGCATCGCTGATGCGGCCGGACGTCGACACGCCCTCGCCGAGGCGGATGATGCGCGAGAACGCAT
>Ga0306920_100001933_pt1 | contig 25843 bp, 26 predicted proteins | sample flu12Cox44000170_FD_204666 | JGI IMG/M metagenome (GOLD analysis project Ga0306920, IMG submission 204666) | Lab enrichment of tropical soil microbial communities from Luquillo Experimental Forest, Puerto Rico - flux4day.12C.oxic.44.000.170 (v2)... | ecosystem: Environmental > Terrestrial >...
TCGCCATCATCGAGGACCGTGCCGCCGGTCGACACGAGGCAGGTCTCGAACCCTTCGGCCGGGCCTCCGAGGGAAATCAGGCCGTCGGTAATCTCTCTGGCGAGCGCGCGGGTCTTGGGGCCTTGACCAGCCATGTAGATCGGCACGTTGATCGGCCGATCGGGCAACCAGCCGTCGGATGCGAGGATCTGGGCGAGACCGCCGTCGATGTCGGCAATGTCGCCGCGCAGCAATGCCTTAACCTGCGCAATATGCGTGCGCATGCTCGCGAGGCTCAACGGCTTCTTGCCCATCCCCGCACGGCCCGTAAAGCCGGTGCCAAACCCGACCATCAGGCGTCCTGGTGCCAACTGCTCGAGCGTCGCGATCGCCGAGGCTTGCGCCATCGGATGGCGATAGCTCGGGATCAGTACCGAGGGGCCACATTTGATGCGCTTCGTCTTTTCGGCGATGCGGGCGAGAGTGACCCATATGTCGTGGCCAAAGGCGGGAATCTCGGGACACCAGACCGCGCGAAAGCCCAGCTCTTCGGCAAGAAGCGCGTACTCGACGGTTCGGGGGCCGGGCGGCAGGCGGAAGTCATAAGTCAGCACGGCGCGTTCCAGAAATAAGCATCTTTAACCGACATTCGCCCATTTCCCGGCGATTCGGGGACAAGGTCGCCCGATTGGCGGGTTTGGGCAATCGATAATCGTACCGGCACACCGGTGACGCCTTTGCGCCGATACCGGACCAAATTCCTCAGAGCGGCTCCGGCGTAATCAATCGTTTGCCGGCCCCGGCCTGCCGCCGCTGGTTGCGTTAGTCCGCGGTCATCCCGCCATCGACCGCGAGAACGCAGCCCGTCATATAGGAAGCCGCCTCCGATGCCGCGAACATGATCACGCGGGCGATCTCGTCGGGCGTTCCGGCGCGCCGCAGCGGCAGGCTTGCGAGGAGGCCCGCCTTCGCGTCGTCGCTGCCGGCAAAGCGGTCGAGCATGCCGGTCGCGATCGGTCCGGGTGCGACCGCGGTGACCCGGACGCCAAACGCCGCCGCTTCCAGCGCCGCCGCCTTGGTCAGCCCCTCGACCGCGTGCTTACTTGCCACGTAGAGCGGCGCGCCGGGCAGCGCCTTGTGGCCGACGATCGAGGACAGGTTGACAATGGCGCCGCCTCCCTGCGGACGCATTACCCGCAACTCGTGCTTGAGGCTCAGCATTGTGCCCAGCACGTTGGTGTCGAAAATCGCCCGGTAGTCCTCGGCGCTCTGCTCGGTCAGCGTGCCGGGCCGGCCTTCCGTGCCGGCATTGTTGACCGCGATGTCGAGCCGCCCGAAACGCGCGACCGCGCGATCGACAAGATTGCGCACATCGTCTTCCTGGCGAACATCGGCGCGGACGAACTCCGCCTGCGCGCCCGTATCGCGAAGCTCGCTGGTGAGGGCGCTTCCGGCGGCGTCGTGGCGGCCGGAGACGACGAGCTGCGCGCCGTCGCGGGCAAAGGCAAAGGCCGTGGCGCGGCCGATACCGGTCAGCGCGCCGGTGATGAGAACGACGGGGGAGGCCATCGGCTTGTCCTTTCCGGCGGATGGGCGGACGGAATAGGGCCGCCCCTCATCTAACCGACACGAGATTGCGGCGTTTTCGCGTTCGCATTTCAAATGCCGGTTCGACTTTAATTCAGGCTAGGCACGTCCGCGTCTATCCGGCGCTGCGATGCGGCGCTGATGGAACGGCGTGAAGATCGGGCCAGGCCCGACGGCGTTCATGCGAATGCCATCCAACCCTTCGGCCGGGCCGCCGAGGGAAATCAGCCCGTCGGTAATCTCTTTGGCGAGCGCGCGGGCCTTGGGACCTTGGCCTGCCATGTAGACCGGCACGTTGATCGGACGGTCGGGCAGCCAGCCGTCGGACGCGAGGATCTGGGCGAGACCGCCGTCGATGTCGGCAATCTCGCCGCGCAGCAATGCCTTAACCTGCGCAATATGCGTGCGCATGCTCGCGAGGCTCAAGGGCTTCTTGCCCATCCCCGCACGGCCCGTAAAGCCGGTGCCGAACCCGACCATCAGGCGTCCTGGTGCCAACTGCTCGAGCGTCGCGATGGCCGAGGCGTGCGCCATCGGATGGCGATAGCTCGGGATCAGTACGGAGGGGCCAAATTTGAGGCGCTTTGTCTTTTCGGCGATGCGGGCGAGAGTGACCCATATGTCGTGGCCGAAGGCGGGAATCTCGGGACACCAGACCGCGCGAAAGCCCAGCTCTTCGGCAAGAAGCGCGTACTCGACGGTTCGCGGGCCAGGCGGCAGGCGGAAGTCATAAGTCAGCACGGGGTGTTCCAGAAATAAGCATCTTTAACCGACATTTGCCCGATTCCCGGCGATTTCGGGACAAGGTCGCCCCTTTGGCGGCTTTGGGCAATCGCAAATCGCACCGGTTTCCCACCCCGGTGACCGTAAGAAGTCCTACGTCACCGAACTGATTTACTTACCGCTCCTGGTGTCCTGACGTCGGCGCTCGAAGAGATGCCGGGCCACCATCAAGACTGTAATAGCGCTCAGCCTTGACAGCGGCTTTCTGCTCGCCCGCAAGGACAAGGTAATCGAATAACGTCGCCTTGTGCTGCACTCCATATCTGAGCTCAGGTGCAGGTTTTCGTATGCCGGCAACTGCAGGCCTCGACACGCTCGGGCGGCCGGCGTCCGAAAAGCGCTCGTCACCGCAAGATGCCGGCGTTCGCGAATACAATATTGAGTTCGTACTCGATTCACAGGCATGGCATCCCCGCGTTGACCCAGGCCTCCAGCGCTTCGACGAACTTCTCGTGCGAGAGCGGGGGAGTCGTGCGCATGCCTGGGGCCCAGGCCCAGAGGACGAGCGGATCCGTCTTCATGTGCTCGATGACTTGCTCTCCCGTGCGACGGCCGCCGTTGCGCGCCGGGTCCTTGATCTGTTCGCAAATCTGCTCCTTGCTAAGACCTTCCCACAGCATGGACAAAGGCGCGAGGTGCCAGTCCTCGACGCCCGGCACGAATCCGTCGGCCGTGTTTGTCGTCTGATGGCAGGTTTGGCACGGTTGCGTGGGGGCGCCGTGGCCGTCCGTTCCGCGGACAACGAGCGGCAAGTGATCGGTGCGGGCATCGCCCTGCCGCGGGGATTGGTCCTGATGGCAGTTAATGCATCTCGGGTGCATGACGACGCTCGCGATCGGGTCGAACGTCCCGGAGGGAGCGGCGTGCGGCGCGTCGACGACAGTTCCGGCAGCGACGAGCAAGCCCACGATCATCCGCGAAAACAGCGGCATCGTCCCCTCCTCAAGCCGCGCGCAGTTGATCCTCGAGCGGCAGCTTCCGGATGCGCCTGCCGGTGGCGGCGAAAACCGCGTTCGACACCGCGGCAGCGGTAACGGCTGTGCCTGGTTCGCCGATTCCACCTGGCGCTTCCAGGTTGCGCACCAGGTGCACCTCGATGGCCGGCGCCTCGTTGATGCGCATGACTCGAACGTCATGGAAGTTGGACTGCTCGACCCGGCCCTTCTTGAGCGTCACGCCGCTCCACAGGGCGCCGCTGATTCCGAAGATTATCCCGCTCTCGATCTGGGCCTTCACCGTGTCCGGGTTCACGACCGTCCCGCAATCGACTGCGCAGACGACCTGGTGGACGCGGACCTCTCCCGCCTTTGACACCGAAACCTCGGCGACCTGCGCCAGATAACTGCCCCATTCGCTGAAAAGCACCGAGACGCCGCGGCCCCGGCCTTCGGGCAGCGGCTTTCCCCATCCGGACGCCTGCGTGGCGATGTCCAGGACTGCCGTCGCGCGAGGCGATTTGCGGAGGAGGACCCGGCGAAAGGCAACGGGATCCTGCTTCGCGGCTGCGGCGAGCTCGTCGACGAAGCTCTCGATCACGAAGTTGTTGTGTGTGACTCCGACGCCTCGCCACCACCCGGTGCTCAAGACCGGCTCCTCGTGGCGCACGTACTCGACTCGGATCGCCGGGATGTCGTAAAGCAGCTGCGCCGCTCCGTCCACCGCGTCGATGTCGATCCCGTTCTTGAAAGCGAGCGGGAAATAGCGGGCGATGATCGACGGGCCGACGATCCGATGCATCCAGGCGACCGGCTGGCTCTGCGCATTCAGCGCGGCCGTCATACGGTCGAAGTAGTACGGCCGATAGACGTCGTGCTGGATGTCCTCCTCGCGTGTCCAGATCACCTTAACCGGACCCTCGACCTGCTGGGCGATTCGCACGGCCTGCATCACCATGTCGAACTCAAGGCGCCGGCCGAATCCGCCACCTAGGTAATGGTTGTGCACTTCGACCTTGTCGAGGGGCAGGCCTGTGAGCTTGGCGGCTCCCCCTTGGGCGCGCGTGATGACCTGCGTGCCCGTCCAGATCTCGCAGCGGTCCGGGCTCACGCGGACCGTGCAGTTCATCGGCTCCATCGTCGCGTGCGCGAGGAAGGGAACCTCGTACACCGCTTCGAGCTTATTCGTCGCTCCCGCGAGAACCGCCGGCGCGTCCCCCTCGTTTCGCGCGACCACGCCCGGCGTCTGGGCGGCGGCGGCGAGCCCCTCGACGACATCGGCGGTGTTGATCATTCCGTGCTGTCCATCGTCCCAGCGAATGTCGAGCGCCGCCAGTCCCTGCTTAGCAGCCCACATGTGATCGGCCACGACCGCAACCGCATCGTCGAGGCGGACAACCTGGCGCACTCCTTTGATTGCCCTGGCTTTGCTGTCATTAACGCTGACCAGCTTGCCGCCGACGACTGGGCTCGCAGCGACCGTGGCGATCTTCATTCCGGGCAGTCGTACGTCTATGCCGTACTCCGCTTTGCCGTTCACCTTCGCGGGGGTATCGAGTCGCTTGGCGGGCGTGCCGATCAGTGTGAAATCCTTCGGGTCCTTCAAGGCAACTTGCGCCGGCACTGGCAGCGCCGCAGCTTTTTCGGCCAGAGCGCCGTAGGACAGCTCGCGGCGGGTCGGCGTGTGAGTCACGACCCCTCCGCGCGCCCGACACGACGCCGTGTCCACGCTCCAGGTCTCGGCGGCAGCGGCCACTAGCATGGTGCGCGCGGTCGCACCGGCGCGGCGAAGCGGCTCGTAGAACGCACGCACCGAGGTCGACCCGCCCGTTATCTGTTCGCCGAGGATCGGGTTCGCGTACAGCTTGTCGTTGGGCGGTGCGTGCTCGAGGTGGATCTGGTCCAGTCCCACCTCCAGTTCTTCCGCGATCAACATGGACATCGAGGTGTAGGTGCCCTGTCCCATTTCGACCTGGTTCATGACCAGCGTGATCCGGCCGTCCTTGCCGATGCGAATAAACGCGTTCGGCGCGAAGTCGGTCTGAATCCCTTCGGTGGTTGCCGCCAGCGCACGCGGCAAGGCCTTGAGATGTAGCCCCAGCAAAAATCCACCGCCCGCGGCCGCGCCCGTGAAGAGGAGGTGGCGACGCGACACCGGTCCCATAGTCAGCCCTCCTTCTTGGCAGTTGCCGCCTGCTTGATGGCCTCTCGGATGCGGGGATAGGTGCCGCAGCGGCAAATGTTCCCCGACAATGCTTGGTCGATATCGGTGTCGGTGGGCGCCGGTACCTTCGCGAGCAGCGCGGCGGCGGCCATGATTTGGCCGGACTGGCAGTAGCCGCATTGAATGACCTCCAGGTCGAGCCAGGCTTGCTGAACCCGCTTGCCGGTGGCGGTGGCGCCGACTCCCTCAATCGTGGTGATCGAATGTCCCGCCGTGGCGCTGACCGGCATCACGCAGGATCGTCTGGGGATGCCATCCAGGTGCACCGTGCACGCTCCGCAGAGAGCGACGCCACAGCCGAACTTGGTCCCGTTCATGCCGAGGAGATCGCGCAAGACCCACAGCAACGGCATGTCCGGCGAAGCATCGACGGTGTGGGATTCGCCGTTGATATTCAATGTGACCATGATCGATCTCCCCACACATCCCGAGAAATGGTCGATATCGACCCGTCCGATGTACTCCATCCGGCGGCCATCCGCCGGAACCAGGTCGTTGCTACTCTTGCCGCCGGCCCAGGAATGACCTCGCCGGACGAGAGCCATGGCAGGCAAGGACAGTCCCAGACCTTCCCCGGCGCACGGATCTCCTTGCAGTCCTTCTATGGGATGATCGTCGGCACGAGTCCGCCGTCGGCCCCTAACGCGCGCCCGGTCGTCGCCGAGGCGAAGTCGGACGAGAGGTAGGTCACCAGGTGCGCGATCTCCTCCGGCCGGATGACGCGACCGAGCAGGGAGCCGGCCGCCCGCCCTTCCTTGACAAACCGCGCCTCCTGTTGGTCGCGGCTGAGCCCGGGGTAGATATCATCCCACATCGCGAGGACACCGTCGCTCATCGTCGGACCCGCGAGGACGCAGTTGACCGTGACCCCCGTTCCGGCGAGAGCCTGCGCGAGTCCCCGCGAGGCCGCCAGCTGCGCGGCCTTGGTCACGCCATAATGCACCATGTTGGTCGGCGGCTGCACACCAGCCTCGCTGGAGATGAAGACCACCCGGCCGTGGTCGCGTTCGGCCATCCCCGGGGCGTAGCGCCTCGTGAGGCGGATGCCCGATAGCACGTTGACCTCGAACATCTGCCGCCACCCCTCATCGTCGATGTCGAAGGCAGGCACGGCCCTGAAGACGCCGACGTTGTTGATCAAGATGTCGACACGCGGCACTCGGTCGAAGATCTGTTGCGCGCCGGCACTCGTGCCCACATTTGCGACGATGCCGCGCGCTCCGAGCTCGGTCGCGACCGCGTCTACTTGCGCGGCATCCAATCCGTTCACGATGACTTCGGCTCCCGCGCGCGCGAGCATAGCTGCGATCGCTTTGCCAATACCGGCGGTGGATCCCGTGACGAGCGCGATGCGCCCTGTCAGATCTATCTTCATGTCGTGCCTCCGTGCGGGTGTATACGCGGGCTGTGCTCTGCGACGACGGATCGTCGAGCTGCCATATCTATTCGAAGGGATGGGACCTTCCGAAGCGTGTTGCCGGCACCGACGGCCCTCGACGTTTCGGCATCGACGGGCATCACGCAGGATCGTCTGGGGATGCCACCCAGATGCACCGCGCACGCGGCGTGGAGAGCGGCGCCGCAGCCGAACTTGGTCCCGTTCATGCCGAGCAAATCGCGCAGGACCCACAGCAACGGCATGTCCGGCGACGCATCGACGGTGTGGGATTCACCATTGATCTTCGATGCGACCATGATCGACCTCCCCACGCATCCCCGGAAGTGGCCGATATCGACCCGTCCGATGTTGAACAAAATCTACCAAACGGCGGCGTTGTGCGTCACAGCAAAGTTCGTGTGTCAATGACACCTATGGGGCATACCGTTCGACAACCGACCGTAGACGAATATATGCCCCATTCCGCCTACTGCCGGTGGGAAACGCGCAACGACGACATCGACTGCGAGCGCCGGCTAAATCTCCCTCACAGCGCCGTCATGCCGCCGTCCACGAACAGCAGGGCGCCGGTGACGTAAGAGGCATCGTCGGAGGCCAAAAACAGGATCGCGGCGGCGACCTCCTCGGCCCTGCCCGGGCGCTTCAGCATCGTGACTTGTGCGGCCCTGGCGTTGTATTGCTCGACGGTCTCGCCGGAAGCTGCGATGCGGCGCTGATGGAACGGCGTGAAGATCGGGCCAGGGCCGACGGCGTTCACACGAATGCCCTCCGGCGAGTGGTCGGCGCCGAGCGCCCGCGTCAAGCCCGCGACCGCGGCCTTGGTGGTGTCGTACTGCAGGTTGCCGCCGCCGGCGACGACGGAACGCACGGAGGCGACGTTGACGATGGCGCCGCCTTTGTTGCGGCGCATCAGCGGAACCGCCGCCTTGGCACAGAAGACGTAGCTCATCAGGTTGACGTCGAGGATCTCTTTCCAGCTCGCGGCACTCGCCTCGTCGACCTTCTCGTATTTGCGGATCCCGGCATTGTTGATGAGGATGTCGAGGCGCCCGAACTTTTGTGCGGCACCGTTGACGAAGTCGAGGCATGCGGCCTCGGTGCCAACGTCAGCCTGCGTGAAGACGAGTTTGGCGCCGGCGGTCTCGAGCTCGGCCGCCACGCGTTGGCCGCGCTCGCCGTCCCGGTCGCAGAATGCCACGCTCGCACCCTCGGCAACGAAACGCCTGACCGTCGCCTCGCCGATCCCCGACGCTCCGCCCGTCACCGCTGCAACCTTGCCGTCGAGCCTACCCATATTCGCCACCTTTCACTGCATGCGAAACGCGCATCCACGATACGCCCTATCCTTCCGGCGGGCACCGCCGCTGTTGGCTCGGCCTGGGTGCCCGACCTTAACAGACTGCGGAGGCTTCAAGCGCCCGCTTTCGGGATCTTTCGATGGGCTGACTCGCTCCGATCTGGGTCGAATTGAGCCGCTTCCCGCTGGCGTGGTCGTATGACCGCTTACAGCGCAGAGAAGACTATGGACGCTCAGACCGCGATGGCGGGTTTCAACCCCCGAACTGACTTACTGCGGGGGTGGCAAATCTTAGATTTTACCCACTGGATCTGAAATCGTCGCAATCACCCGCGACGTCAATGTGCTGATCGAGACGCCGCCGACGCCGGCGGAGTGAGCGCGTGGGCGAAGCGGACGATCCGCCGGCCCGCCTCTTCGAGGCGCGGTTGCGGTGCGGTCAGTGAGATGCGCAGGTGGCCGATGGCGCTCGGCCCGAAACCGTCGCATGGCAGGACCGCGACGTTTTCCTGCTCCAGCAGCGCTCGCGCGAAATCTTCGGAACCGAGCCCCGTCCCGCGAATGTCCAGCAGCACAAACATGCCGCCTTCCGGCGGGGTCACGCGGCAATTCGGCGTTTCGGCAAGGATCTGCGACAGCAAGCCCGCGCGATTGCGGTAGGCCTCGCGCAACGCGGCAACCTCAGGGAGTTCCTGTTCGAGGGCCGGCAAGATCCCGTCCTGGATAAAGGCGGGGCTTCCATAGGTCATGCATAGCAGCAGGTTGAAGAGGTGCCCCGACAGCGCGGTCGGCCCAATGATCCAGCCGAACCGGAATCCTGGCATCGCATGCGACTTCGACAGGCTCGAGACCACGACCGTGCGTTCCGCCATACCGGGCAGCGACCACGGGCTGACATGCGGTCGGGCGAAGGCAAGGTCCTCGTAGACTTCGTCGGACAGAAGCCACAGGTCACGGCTCCGGCAGAGCTCGGCGATCCCGGTGATCTCCTCCGCCGTAAAGACGACTCCGGTCGGATTGTGCGGACTGTTGATCCAGATCACGCGGGTGCGCGACGTCACTGCGCGGGCGATCTCCTCGAGTTCCGGGTGGAAGCCCCGATCGGCGCGCAGCGGCACCGTCACGAGACGAGCGCCGCTCGCCCCGACCACCGCCTCGTAGGTGCTGTAGATCGGCTCGGGGACGATGACTTCATCGCCGGGTCCGGCGAGGCACTGCAGCGCGCAAAAGACGCCGCCCTGGGCACCCGTCGTAACGACCACATTGTCGGCGGTGCATTTGCGCCCGGTCCGTCTTTGGAAGCGCGCCGCAATCGCTTCGCGCACCCGCGGGTAGCCGATCATCGACGAATAACCGGTGCGATGCCGTCGCAACGCGTCGATTGTCGCCTCGATAACCGGCTCGGGTGGCGCTTGATCCGGATCACCCACGGTCAAAAAGATGACATCTTGGCCAAGGTCACGCCGCCGCGACGCCTCCATGTGGATTCGCCAAGCTCCGGCGCCGCTGCCCGAGATGCGATCAACCAGCGGTGAGAACCGCACGCCCGTTGCTCCTCAAAAACTGCCCTGCGCGAGAAATAGTGAAAAGAGTTCTCGGAGGACAGGCTCTAACCGGTATGCTGGATTATCATTTCGCTGCAAGGAAGAAGAAGCGGGTGCGATGAGTTTGAGATCCGAGGCGGTAAGGTTGGGTTTGCGTTGGTTGGTCAAGCGCCGCAACTATCGCGAGCTGAGCATCGCGCAGCATCGGCAATTCGCGTCGACGGCCGAACGCCTGATTCCGGATCCGCCAGCCGGCACCAAGACGCTGAGTATCGATGCCGGCGGAGTCAAGGCCGATCTGATAACCACCCCCGCCACCGCACCCCACCGCCACACGCTGTTTTTGCACGGCGGAGGCTTTATCATCGGCTCGCCATCTCTTTACCGGCATGTCACCTGGCGGATCGCGGAGGCGACCCAGGCCCGGGTGCTGGCCGTTGATTATCGGCTCGCCCCCGAACATCCCTTCCCGGCGGCACTGGAAGACGCAGTCTCGGCCTACCAATGGCTCCTGGCGAGCGGCGCTGACCCGCGGCAGATTGCAGTGATGGGCGACTCGGCCGGCGGCGGGCTGGTCTTTTCGCTGATGCTGCGCTTGCGCGATGAGGGAACTCCGCTCCCGGGAGCTGCCGTTGCGCTCTCGCCGTGGACCGATCTCGCGCTTACCGGGCCCTCGCTGCGGCTCAATTCCGCCGCCGACCCGATGCTGAATGCTGAGGACCCGCCGCAATTCGTTGAGGACTACCTCGCCGGCGCCGATCCGCGTACTCCTTACGTCTCACCTCTCTACGGCGACCCTGCCGGTCTGCCGCCAACTTTCATTCAGGTTGGCAGCGACGAAGTGCTGCGGGACGACGCTGTACGCATGGCCGATCGCATGCGAGCGGCAGGCTGCCAGGTCGAGCTCGAAATATGGCCGCGCATGCCGCATGTCTGGCACGTTTTCGTGCCGCTGATCCCCGAGGCACGCCGGGCGATCGAGCGTATCGGTTCGTTCGTTCGGAGCAGAACCGGCTATGTGTCGGCGGCTTCCTTAGCTCGATCGGCGCCGATCGGCTGAACGACCTCAGTATCCGATCGCCGCCCCAGCTGGCCGCCGGTTGTCGCTGGCGCCATAGAGCCGGCCATTGGCGATCTCGATCAATTCGACGGCACCCCAAGGCCTTTGCTCGACCAGCTTGTAGCCCATCTCGGCGAGTGGTTTGGCGACGTCGGGTGAAAGCCCCGACCTCTCGAAATAGACCTCATCGGGTAGTCCTTGGTAGTGAAGGCGTGGTGCATCCACCGCTTCCCGCGGGCCCATCCGGTAGTCGACGATATTCACGATTGTCTCGAGCACCGTCGTGATGATGCGCGAGCCGCCCGGGCTGCCGAGGACGAGGACGACGCGGCCATCTTTCTCGACCAGGGTTGGAGACATCGAAGAGAGCGGCCGCTTCCCCGGCCCGATCGCGTTAGCCTCGCCCTGGACCAGTCCGTATAGGTTCGGTGTCCCCGGTTTGATGGTGAAATCGTCCATCTCGTTGTTGAGCAAAAACCCGGTGCCTGGCGCCACGACATTGGCTCCGAAATTGCCGTTGATCGTGTAAGTCACCGCGACGGCGTTGCCCTCGCCGTCGGCCACCGAATAATGGGTTGTCTCGGCCTTCTCGGTCGAAGGTTGCGCCACAGCAGCCGAGGGCGTTGCGGCACGGCGCTCGATATCGCCACGGATAGTGGCTGCATAATCCTTGGAGAGGAGCCGCTCCAGCGGGTTGTTCACGAATTCGGGGTCGCCGAGATAGGTATTGCGATCGAAATAGGCGCGGCGCATCGCTTCGACCAACAAGCGCACCGAATGGGCCGACCGGAACCCCAACGCTGCGATGTCGTAGCCTTCGAGGACATCGAGAATCTCGCACACCGTTGCGCCGCCCGAACTCGGCGGCGGGGCGGAAACGAGCAAATACCCCCGATACGAGCAGCTCAATGGCACTACTTCGGTCACGGTGTAGGCGGCAAAGTCGTGGGCCGTCAGGATTCCGCCATTCTCGCTACTCGCTCTTTCGACCGCGGCGGCAACCGGACCCTTGTAGAAGGCGTCCGGCCCCTGTTGCGCGATCAATTCGAGGGTGGCCGCGAGGTCTGTTTGGACCAGCCGGTCGCCCGGCGCGAACCGGCGTCCGTCCGGGTGCAAAAAGATCTTTGCAACTGCCGGATCGCTGCCGAACCGGTCCGCCTTGCTATCGAGGATGTCGGTGTCGGGTCGAGTCAAGACAAAGCCGTCGCGCGCCAGCGCAATCGCCGGCGCCAGCGACGCGGCGCGCGGCAATCGGCCATACTCTTCTGCAGCCCGATCAAAGCCCATCACCGTACCCGGCACGCCGGCCGCGCGGTAGCCGTAGCGGCTCAGATCGGCTATCGGCTTGCCGTCTTGGTCGAGGTACATCGAAGCAGTTGCCGCTGCGGGTGCCGTCTCGCGGAAATTGATGAAGGTCTCGCGTCCATCGGCGAGATGGATCGTCATAAACCCGCCGCCACCGATATTGCCGCAGCACGGGTCGACAACGGCAAGCGCGTAGCCGACCGCGACTGCGGCGTCGACCGCGTTGCCGCCTGCAGTGAGGATACGCACGGCGACTTCTGAGGCGAGGCGATGCGCGGAAACCACCATGCCATGCTCCGCCTCAACCACGGACCTGGAATCCTCAGCTGCCGCTGGCATCGACAGCATGATTGACAACGCCATCACGGCAATGAGGCCCCTCTCCGCCGCTTTGCGGGGGAGCGGGAGGGGCCTGCGCCGCAGCCGCAATATCAGCCAACCACCTGGTACAGCCGCTCGTCGTAGAGGGCGCCTTCCAGCGGCGTCACCTTCTCCCGGAACTGCTTGGTGTGGGGCGCCATCGCGTTCGCATCAAAGGCTTTACGATCACGCCAGACCTCGACCAGGGTGAAATGGTTGGGGTGCCCATCCCACTGCAGCACATCATAACGCAGATTGCCGTTGTCCTTGCGAGCGGCATCGGCCTGAGCTTTGACATGCTCGACCGCCTGATCTTTCCCGGCCGGGAAAACATCGACATGGGTGAGGACAAATATCACCCCATGGGGAAACTGTCCCTTCGACGACGCGATCGAAAGGCCGCTGTGGGGCCGGACCCCGAACCCGCCGATCATCGAAGGCTGAAGCTTTTCGCGGAACGCGGTTGCCGACGGCGCCGCGGTATGCGCATCGGCAGCCTTCTTGTCACGCCAGATTTCCAGGATAGCGAACCGGTTGGGCCGGGCGCTCTCTTCAAACACCTCGAAGCCGGCATTGCCGTCCTCCTTGCGGCTCGCCTCGGCATATTGCCGGGCGATCGTGGCGCTCTGCGCGGCTGCAGTCGGAGCGACTTCGAAGTAAGTGACGATGTAGACGGGGGTGTTTACGGCTTCCTCCGCATGCAAGGGCGACACTGCGGCAAGAGCTAGCGTAGCCAGGCTGAGGATCACATTTAAAGGTCTCATATTTCGTTCCCTCCCGCGCTCAGCCTAGGGAGGACGATCGTGAAAAACAATCCCGCAGCCCGGGCTCCTTGCCGGGAGTAGCGGAAAGCAATTATTTGACTGAGTCAAATAATTGCTTAGTATCTCAATATGCCTGTTCTCAACGAACGCTCGAGCGTGGCGATAGTCGGTCTCGGCAGTATCGGCGGCGGAGTTGCCACGTCTCTGTGCGACGCCAATCGGCACGATGTCATCGCCTGCACCCGCCGCCCGCTCGATCATCTCGTCCTGGAGCGGCCGGAAGGGACAGTCGACGTCCCATTGCGGGCCCTCATAGATCCCGCAGAGGCGAGGCCGGTGGACTGGGTGCTCTTGTGCACAAAGGCGCACGAGACGCCGTCGGTCGGCCCGTGGTTGGCGCGATTGTGCAGCCCTTCGACCCGGATCGCGGTGCTGCAGAACGGGATCGATCACCCCGGTCGGGTCGGGCCGTTTGTCGGCGGCGCGACCGTCGTCCCGACCATCGTATATTACAATGGCGAGCGCCTTGCCGCCTATCGTGTCCGGCTCAGCCACGCGGGTGAACACGATCTCGCGGCGCCGGATGATGCGGCGGGCCGGGCGTTTGCAGAGCTCCTCGAAGGCGCGCCGCTGCGGGTTCTTCTGAGCGCCGATTTCACGACGTTGCAGTGGCGCAAGCTGCTGATGAACGCCACGGCTAACCCGATCACGGCGCTGACTTTGCGGCGGCAAGAGGTGTTGCGGCGCGAGGATATCGCGGCACTTTGCCTCGCGGTCCTCGACGAAGCGATTGCGGTCGCGCGCGCCGACGGCGCCCGCTTGGCCGAGGACGAAGCCGCGCGAACAATGGCGACCCTCCTGACCTATGCCCCCGAACTCGGGACGTCGATGTATTTCGATCGTCTCGCCGGACGGCCGCTCGAGGTCGAAGCTTTGACCGGAGCGATTGTCGCTGTCGGCGAGCGGCACGGCATCGCGACCCCGCTTAACCGCGCCCTCCTCACTCTGCTGCGCACCGTCAGCGACGCCGCGAATAAGGAGGCGGGCTGACTTAACCTTGCAACCGAAAGCGGCAGTCGGTGTCGCGGGCGATCTGGTTCACCAGATCGACTTCCCAGGCGAGGTATTCGCGCATGTAATGTTCGCGTTCCGCTGGCGGCCGGTCGCGGGCCGATACCGAGACGTCGTCGGGTTCGCTGGCGAGCGGCCCCATGCCGGTCTCGAGCGGCAGGCCGGCCGCTTGCCACGCATCTGTTCCGCCCGCGAGCACCTTGACCGGCCGCCGGGTGCCGAACTCGGCGGCGGCAAAACGTGCGATCGCGCCGTCTTCGCTCGTCAGCACCAGATCGCCCTCGCGCGGCAGCTGTTCGAGCGCCGAGACGAGCCGGGCGCGGATCGCGAACCACGCGCCCGGGATGTGCCCCTGGCGGTAGTGTCGGCTCAGCGCCAGATCGACTACGACAGCTCGGTTCGCGTGCAGCTCCGAAGGTTGCAGGGTCGCCGGTTCGGGGCCGGCGAGCGGAAAGATGTCGCTGCGTGCCGCCGGCGTGCCAGGCTCCAACGGCCCATCGAGGCCGCCCTCGAGCACGGCGGCATCCCATCCCATGCGGCGCAGCCAGGACGCGGTCATACGCGCCCTGACCCCGGTATCATCCACGAGCACGACCCGCGCTCCCCAGACGCCCAGCCAGCTGTCGGTCTCTTGCACCAATTGCCCGCCAGGCGCCATCACCGATCCCGGCAGATGACCGGCGCGGTACTCGGCCGGATCGCGGACGTCCATCACATAGAGCGTGCGCCGATCGGCTTCGCGCTGCCATTCGACGAAGGTGGCACGATCAATCATCGGCACGCCATAGCGCCGGGCGACGGCATCGGCGCGCTGCCGCGCAGCGGCGGTGCCTTCGGCCGACACCTCCGGTGCACGCCCATTGGCGCCCGACACGACCTCGAAGCCAGCGAGGTGCCACGCCATCGTGCCATCCTTCAAGGAGACGACGCGGTTCGGCACGCCGGCGTCGATCAAGGACTGCGCGCCGATGATGCTGCGCGTCCGCCCACCGCAATTGACGACGACAAACGTGTCGGGCGACGGCACGAGCTCGTTGAAGCGATAGACGAGCTCGGCGCCCGGGACGCTAATCGCGCCAGGGATACTGTTGGAGTGGTATTCCTCGTAGGAGCGGCTGTCGAAGATCGCGAGCTGCTCGCCGCGTTTCTGCCGGTCGGCGAGCTCCTCGGCACTGATCCAGGGCGTGCCGTAGTCATGTTCGACGACTTCGGCGAAGGCCTTGCTCGGCACGTGCACGCCGCTATAGACGGGAAAGCCGGCCGCCGCCCATGCCGTGACGCCGCCTTGCAGGACCGAGACATCGTCGTAGCCGCCGGCGATCAGCCGCCCTGCAGCGCGCTCGGCCAGACCTTCGCCGTCATCGCAGACGACGATTGGCGCCGAGCGGCGTGGCAGCAGCGCCGGGGCGAGCAATTCGAGGCGGGAGAGCGGTAGGCACGACGCCATCAGCAAATGCCGATTGTGAAAGCTGCCTTCCTCGCGAGCGTCGACTATCGCGATCTCGCCACCCGAATGATACCGGTCTCTCAGTGCAAATGGCGTGGTGATGCTCGTGCCCATCCCTGCCCTCCTCCGATGATGCTGCATCCCGTTTGCCGGAATTCGCAGCCGGCGTCAAAGTTTGGGTTCTTTGGCCTTGATATCAGAAGGTCTATATCGATATCACCACTCAAGAGGAGAACATGTCCGCCATCGTCGTCCGAAACCTTTCAGCGGAAACTCATCGGGCGCTACAGGCTCGTGCTGCGCAGCACGGCCGCAGCACCGAAGCCGAAGTGCGCGCGATCCTCGACGAGGCCGTTCGTCCAATCACGCGGGTCAAACTGGGTTCAGCGCTTGCCGCGCTCGCTCAGCCTTTCGGCGGGCTCGACCTTGAGATCTCGCGAGACAGGACCCCGGCGGAGCCGATCACGCTCGAATGATCCTGCTGGACACCAACGTCGTCTCGGAGCCGATGAGGCAACGTCCTGATCGGTACGTCCAGGATTGGCTCGACGCTCAGGCCATCGAAACTTTGTATCTCTCGACGATCAGTCTGGCGGAATTGCTGCTGGGGATCGAGAACCTTCCTGCCGGCAAGCGCCGAAGGGGGCTCGCGACAATGCTCGGCGAACAGATCGCGAGCCTCTTCGAGGGCCGCATTATTCCATTCGATATCGCCGCGGCGGAAGCCTACGCGACGGTTGTCGTCAGCGCCCACAGACACGGGTATGCAATCTCGGTGGCCGACGCTCAAATCGCCGCTATCGCCGCCTCTCGTGACCTCAGCGTGGCATCGCGTGATGAGACGCCGTTTCAGGCTGCGGGCTTAGCCGTGATCAACCCTTGGAAGGTCGAATTCTGAGCGGTGGCCTCAGCCAATCCGTTTGCTCGAATTCGTGGCAGGCGTCAAAGTCGGTTCTCGAATGGTCTGATGGAGAGGCGAGAATGTCCGAAGCACGACGCGCGCGACCGCAGCCGACGCCGGAGACGCAGCATTTCTGGGAGGGCACGCGGGCCGGTGAATTGCGCCTGCAGCGCTGCAACGCCTGCCGCAAGGTCTATTTCCCGCCGCGGCCGTTCTGCCCGGCTTGCACCGCGCGCGATGTCAGCGTGTTCGCTGCCAGCGGCAAGGGCCGGCTCTACTCCTATGTGATCCACCACCGGCCGGTGCCGGGTTTCACGCCGCCCTATGCGATCGCCGTCGTCGAGCTCGACGAGGGACCGCGCATGATGACCAACATCGTTGAATGCCCACAGACCCCCGAGGCATTGGAACTCGACATGCCGGTCGAGGTCGCCTTCGAGAAGCTCGACGACGAGATCACCCTCCCCCTCTTCCGTCCGGCCGGGAGGTGAGCCGATGAAGCCGAAATCGATCGCCATCGTCGGCGCCGCCGAGACGACGCAGCTCGGCGTCATCCCCGACATGTCGCAGATCCAATTGCATGCCGACGCGGCGCTCAATGCGATGGCCGATGCCGGGCTCAAACCCGCCGACATCGACGGTGTGGCGACCGCCGGCGAGACGCCGGTGACGGTCGCGCATTATCTGGGCCTGACGCCGAAATGGGTCGACGGCACCGCGGTCGGCGGCTGCTCGTTCATGATCCATGTCCGCCATGCCGCCGCGGCCATCGCCTCGGGCCTCTGCGAGACGGTCTTGATCACGCATGGCGAGAGCGGCCGCTCTGGTGTCGGGCGCACCCGCAATGTCGTGGCGCCGACGAGCCTTGCCGGCCAGTTCGAGCAGCCCTATGGGCCAATGGGACCGCCGACTTTGTTCACGATCCCGGTATTGCGCTATATGAAGACCTACGGGCTCTCGCACGAGACGCTGGCGATGGTCTCGGTCGTGCAGCGCGAATGGGCGGCCAAGAACCCGCGCGCCATCTTCAAGACGCCGATCACCGTCGAGGATGTGCTGAATTCGCGCATGATCGCCTACCCGTTCCGCTTATTGCAGTGCTGCCTGGTGACCGATGGCGGCGGCGCGCTGATCCTGGTCGCCGCCGAGCGCGCCCGCGACTTCCCGCAAAAGCCGGTCTACCTGCTCGGCACCGGCGAGAGCGTCGAGACGCCTATGGTCAGCCAAATGGAGGATTTCACCTCCTCGCGCGCCTTCCGCGTCGCCGGCGCCAAGGCCTTTGCCGAGGCCGGCATCACGCACAAGGACGTCGACCACCTGATGATCTACGACGCCTTTGCGCATCTGCCGATCTACGGCCTCGAAGATCTCGGCTTTGTGCCTCGCGGCGAAGCCGGAGCCTTTATCGCCGAGCGCAACACCGCCCCCGGCGGCAAATTACCGCTCAACACCAATGGCGGCGGCCTTTCCTACATGCATTCCGGAATGTACGGCATGTATGCTTTGCAGGAGAGCGTGCGCCAGATGCGCGGCATCGCCCCCGCCCAGATCCCCGGCGCCAAGATCTCGGTCTGCCACGGCGTCGGCGGCATGTTCGCCGCCTCCGGCACAATCATCATGTCGAATGAGCCGGTATAAGCTGGTTCGAGGTGATCGGGTCGATCGCCAGAGCCACCGATTGCTCGGCGATCGTTTGGACGGTGATAGCCGTAATCGCTCCAAAGACCGTCAGCGGTAATCTACCTTCCCGCTTGAGCCGTAGCCGGATCAGGCCGACGCAGATCTCCTGCCCCGCCGTTTCGTACCTTTTAGTGCCTCGCCCAAAAACACGATGTAGGCCGCTGTCATATGGAGAGCCAAGCCTGCAATGTATTCCGGCACTGGCGTCGTCGCTGGTCCCTCTCCGTGGCCACCGGCATTGTTCCGTATCTCGGGTAACCCCGTCTTGAGCATGGCTATGTAACTGTCGAACCCATTCCCGAGATAATCTGGGAACAGTCCCTTAGCCCGGACTAGCTTAATCAGATCACTCGCCCGATCTCCTGGTTTGAATGTCCAACCCATTACCGTGCAGACAGCTTTGAGCGCGCTCTCACATGCGCGTAGTGCGGCAACCACGCACTCCTTGAGGTCCCCGTGTCGGTAGTGCTCGTGTGCGACCATAAACTCCTCATCGGCTTTCTCAAAAGGCTTGCCGGTCAGGTGTACCAATGCGGGCTTCACAATCTCTGCGTGGACGAATTGATTATATACACGCATTAGCTCCGCGTTTTCATACTGGTACCCCAGGCCTTCCTCACGAAATCGACCGTTCAGTTCTTCGATGGCGTCTGCGCTCCCCAGTCCAATGCCCTGGCTCTCCATTTCCCATTGGTTCAATGGGCCTATGCACTTGTCCACCACTCTAAAAGACACTTCAATAAAATCGAGGGCATCGTCAGTATTTGCGGTACTTAGAAACCAGTCACAGCAGCACTTATCGTAGTTTCCATATTCGCCAAGCGTAAACACACCCTTCTCGCGTGTAATAATGTCGTGAACTAGTTTCCAAGCATGCGCCGGGTCGGGAGGACCGTACTGCTCAGGGATGCCGATGGCTCCCCGCAGGATATGGACGACTTTGATCCTGAAGGGGACTGGAATAGGCTCGTAGCAGTAAATTTCGGGTTGGCCCACTTGGGCAGCTCGCTTCCTGCGCTTCGAGTAGAGGTCAAAGATAGGCATGTTCCCGACCGTGAACAGATTTTGCGATTAGGTAGTGATGAGAGCCGGTCCGAGCAACTGGCGATGGTCTCGGTCGTGCAGCGCGAATGGGCGGTGAAGAACCCGCGCGCCACGTTCAAAGCGCCGATCACCGTCGAGGACGTCCTCAATTCGCGGATGATCGCCTACCCGTTCCGTTTATTGCAGTGTTGCCTGGTGACCGATGGCGGCGGCGCGTTGATCCTGGTTGCGGCCGAGCGCGCCCGCGACTTCCCGCAAAAGCCGGTCTACCTCATCGGCACCGGCGAGAGTGTCGAGACGCCGATGGTCAGCCAGATGGCGGATTTCACCTCCTCCCGCGCGTTCCGCGTCGCCGGCCCCAAAGCCTTTGCCGAGGCCGGCATCACCCACAATGACGTCGACCACCTGATGATCTACGACGCCTTCGCGCATCTACCGATCTGCGGCCTCGAAGATTTGGGCTTTGTGCCGCGTGGCGAGGCCGGCGCCTTCATCGCCGAGCGCAACACCGCCCCCGGCGTCCCTGGTACGGCCCGCCCGGGGATCCCGCTCAACACCAATGGCGGCGGCCTCTCGTACATGCATTCCGGCATGTACGGCATGTACGCACTGCAGGAGAGCGTGCGCCAAATGCGCGGCACCGCCCCCGCCCAAATCCCCGGCGTCTGGATCTCCGTCTGCCACGGCGTCGGCGGCATGTTCGCCGCTCCCTCACGATCATCATGTCGAACGAGGAACCTTGAGTGGCGCCTGGCAGCCTAATCTTAAAAAACCTCTCTAGGTTGTTGAAATTAACTCAGAAAACAAGCAACTCCTTCCGTGCCCAACTTTTCGATTGAAATTTAGTAACCGTTGTGCGACGCTTTCTGCTCAAATAAAAATCTTTAGGGAGGATAGGTATGAACCGTACGTGTGTTCATCGTCCCGGGGGTCGCGACGTGCGTTCTTCGAGCGAATGGCGACTATGGGCGCTCTGGCGGGGGGAGGTTTCCTGCGTCCAACGACCGCCCGTGCTGATGAGGACGACGAGGGCCAGCCGAACCCGATCCCCGGGGGCGTGGCGCCGTTCTCTCCTTTCGCAATTTTCATCCACCACAATCCGCTCAATCCCGCCCTTCCGCTGGCCAACCTTAGCGATCCGTCGCAGATCACGGATTTTAAAGGCTTCGTGGGATTGACGCATATCCGCGGCGGCGGCACGGGAACCGACACGACATCCGGGGCCAGCATACCACTCGCCTTCCAGGCGGATATGGGCTTTAGTCAGGGCGAGTTCATTGGCACAGACGGTAAACATCACGAAGCCACATTCGGCTTTGTCTGACTTGATTTGTATACCGGTCCGGTCGGATCGGCCGATCCTACTCAACAGATCCACGACTACAATGTGCACATCGACCGGAATCAAGTGTTCTGGATGGTGCGCGTGCCGGACGATGCCGTCGATGTTGATTTCCACAAGGGGCGGGCCACTCTGCGGGTGTCTGACCTGGAAGTCTTTGACGACCACGATATAGCTAATTCGCTCACCTATGGGCTTGGGCTTCCCGGCGATCTCGGATTCCCATATCCCGAAATCCCGCCCGTCTTCCCAGTGCGAGCTACTGTCTCGTTTGAAGTGAAGTGGAATGGGGTGCTAGAGGCGGCGCAGATTCGGAACGCTTCGCAGCAATTCGAAGGCTCGTTTCTCGAAACCGAAGCTACGGTGAAGTGGTCCTCTCAGCAGCAAGGTTTTGCGTTCGAGTCGGAAGCGCCCAACCCCGCACGGAACCTGATTTCAGTGTTGGGGCGGGAGCGAAACGGAGCGTTTTTCACCTAGGCCCGGTTTTCCGCGGCAGAGCACGTTCCGGCTATTGCAACCTGCCTCCTGACCGATGGCGGCGGCGCGTTGATCCTGACCGCGGCCGAGCGCGCCCGCGACTTCCCGCGGAAGCCGGTCTACCTGCTCGGCACCGGCGAGAGTGTCGAGACGCCAATGGTCAGCCAAATGGAGGATTTTACCTCCTCGCGCGCGTTCCGGATCGCCGGCCCCACCGCCGAGGCCGGCATCACGCACAAGGACGTCGACCATCTGATGATCTACGACGCCTTCGCGCATCTGCCGATCTACGGCCTCGAGGATCTGGGTTTTGTGCCGCACGGCGAGGCCGGCCGTTTCATCGCCGAGCGCAACACCGCCCCCGGCGGCAAGTTGCCGCTCAACACCAATGGCGGCGGCCTCTCCTACGGCATGTACGCCTTGCAGGAGAGCGTGCGCCAGATGCGCGGCACCGCCCCGGCGCAAATTCCCGGCGCCGAGATCTCGGTCTGCCATGGTGTCGGCGGCATGTTCGCCGCCAGCGGCACGATCATCATGTCGAACGAGCCGCCTTAGGCGATTGTCCGGTCAGCACGGGATGGGCTTACCGTCCCTAGAATGAAGCGGATATCCGCCTGGCGACGTTATCGCCTTTAACAGCGCAATGAAGACACAGACGCACTCACCGATCGGCCCGCCGGCAAGGTGCGTCGCGGCCTGGCTGCGCACCCAACTGCAGGAGACGGCAGTCGCGCGAGACCAGGCGATTTGAAGCGGAGAATGACATGATCCACAGTGACGTTCTGATTATCGGCGCCGGCCCGACTGGGCTCATCTTGGCGCTCTGGCTCACCAAGCTCGGCGTCAAAGTACGCATCGTCGACAAGACGGCGGAACCCGGCACCACTTCGCGTGCCCTGGCGGTTCAAGCGCGCACCCTCGAACTCTACCGGCAACTCGACCTTGCCGACTTCGTGGTGGAGCATGGCCACAAGGTCCCCGCGGTTAATCTGTGGGTGAAGGGCGAACCGGCAGCGCGGCTCGCCTTTGAGACCATTGGCGAGGATCTGACCGCCTACCCGTTCTTGGAAATTTTCCCGCAGGACCAGCACGAGCGGCTGTTGATCGAGCGGTTGGAGAAGCTCGGCGTGGCGGTCGAGCGACGAACCGAGCTGATTCGCTTTACTGACGAGGGCGGTCGCGTCATCGCCCGCCTCTGCGGCCCCGACGGCCACGAGGAGGACTGCGCGGCAACCTACATCGCCGGCTGCGACGGCGCGCGCTCGCTGGTGCGCGAGGCTCTCGGCACAGGCTTTTCCGGCGGAACCTATCGTCAGGTCTTCTACGTCGCCGACGTCGAGGCGGCAGGTCCCTCGATCGACGGCGAACTGCATGCCGACCTCGACGAAGCCGACTTTCTTGCCGTCTTCCCCTTGGCCGGCGCAGGCCGGGCTCGTCTCATCGGAACTGTGCGCGACGAGCGCGCCGACCATGCCGAGACGCTCAAATTCGAAGACGTCAGCAGCCGGGCGATCGATAACCTCAAGGTCCAGGTCAACAAGGTGAATTGGTTCTCGACCTACCACATCCATCATCGGGTGACGGAGCACTTCCGTAAGGGCCGCGCTTTTCTGCTCGGCGACGCCGCACATATCCATAGCCCTGCCGGCGGCCAGGGCATGAACACCGGAATAGGCGACGCCATCAATCTGGCCTGGAAACTGGCAGCCGTGCTGGCCGGCCGTGCGCCAGACAGCCTGCTGGACTCCTACGAGGCCGAGCGCATTAGCTTTGCCAAGCGGCTGGTGGCGACGACCGATCGCGTCTTCAGCTTTGCCACCGCCGAAGGACGGATCGCCGATATCGTGCGCACGCGCATTGTACCGGCAATTTTTCCGAGGGTCATCGCGCTGGAGCCCGTTCGCGAGTACCTCTTCCGCACGGTCTCCCAGATCACCCTCAATTATCGCGGGACGCCATTCAGCGTCGGCTCCGCCGGCCACGTGCATGGCGGCGATCGGCTTCCGTGGGTGCGGAGCGAGGGTGGGGATAATTTCGCCCCCCTCTCGAAGACGATCTGGCAAGTCCATGTCTATGGCACAGCGAAGCCCCTGCTTGCCAAATGGTGCGCCGATCACAATGTCGAGCTGCATGTGTTCGCTTGGGAGCCGCAGCATGAGGCGGCAGGCTTCGCGCGCGACGCGCTCTATCTCCTGAGGCCGGACACCTATGTAGCGCTCGCCGATGCCTCGGGCGCGCCGGGGGCCGCCGATCGCTATCGCGTGGAGCGCGGGCTTCTGCTCGCGGCACCAATGGGCGGCTGAGGCGAGGGCGCCCGTGATTTCCCGCAGGGCTTGCCCCTGGCAGCAAACGGGGGCCGATCGTCGACCATCAGATGATCTACGACGCCCCCTGTTCGCTGGCAGGGGCAGGCTTTGCGCATCTGCCGATCTACGGCCTCGAGGATCTCGGCTTTGTGCCGCGCGGCGAGGCCGGAGCCCTCATCGCTGAGCGCAACACCCGCCGGGGGGCATGTTCGCCCGCCGCACGATCATGATGTCGACCAAGGCGCCGTCGAAATTCACCAACATCAAAGTCAGGACGGGATTGGGTATGTCAACTTTATGAAATTGGGAGTGGCGAGCGAGTATTGGCGCGGTTCATGCCGCTGGCAACTCCCGCGTCGAAGGATCGGCCCCACCCATCGATACACTTCGAGACGCGCCGCTGACCGCTAAATGAAAAACGAATAATTTTAGGTACTTGGCTTAGTAAGCCCAAACACTGAATCTGTGTGCCGGTACGGGCCGCGAGCGCCGCCCGGACCAACGGGAGGCGCGTTCAGCTCAGACAACACTTCCGCTCATTGAGATGCTCCGTTCCAAGGAGTGACGAGGATCCGCTACTGCCGCTAGCCCGTTAGAGGGGGTGTCCCGAACTAGCCACCTGACGTATACTTGTTGTTAACCAAATTTTCTGAGGTGCCGGGTGTGCTAATGACGAGCCCGCTGGCGGAACGGATACTTCAGCGGAGCCCCGACCGTCCCGTTCGGTATTAGTGTTGGCAACCGCGAATATCCCGAATGCGCGATTCCCCGTGAGCCCAGATGCCGAGTGGGCGTCGCGTCGTGGTGGGGATGACGTGCGCGGGTTATCCGAACGATGGACGGAGGGAAGTCGTTCAGATGGCGGGGGAATGTTTGCGTCTGCGCAGGTGAAAGAAGCCGATTCGTGGCAACCCGGTTTCTCGGCGCACACGGCTAAACTGTTTGCGAAAGCCGACGACGACAAATCCAATATTCGCGACCTTTCCGTGGTTGTCCCATGCTTCAATGAAGCAGAAGGGCTGTTTGAGCTTCATCGCCGCCTCACCGCAAGCTGCCAAAAAATCGGCAATTACGAAGTCATCCTCGTCAATGACGGTTCGCACGATGGCACTTGGCCACTGATGTGCCAGCTTGCGGATGCGGACCCTCACCTCGTCGTCGTCAACTTGTCGCGGAATCATGGGCATCAGTTCGCCTTGACCGCCGGGCTTAATTTTGCCCGTGGTCAGCGCATTCTCATCATCGATGCCGACCTGCAGGACCCGCCCGAGCTTCTGCAACAGATGACGAGCCTGATGGACGAGGGTGCGGACGTCGTCTACGGTCAGCGTCGGCACCGGCAGGGCGAGACCATCTTCAAGACATTGACTGCCAAATTGTTTTATCGCCTGCTGCAACGCCTGAGCGCTGTCGATATCCCGGCGGATACCGGCGATTTTCGCCTGATGAGCCGCCGGTCGCTCGATATCCTCAATTCAATGCCCGAACAATCACGCTTCGTCCGCGGCATGGTCAGCTGGATCGGTCTGAAGCAAGTCCCGCTCCCCTACGATCGCGATCCCCGTTTTGCCGGGAAGACAAAATACCCGCTCTTGAAGATGGTGCGTTTCGCACTCGACGCTATCACCGGCTTTTCCATCGGTCCGCTGCGGGTTGCTTCGATTCTTGGGTTGCTCATGGGGGCGATCAGCTTGGTGATGCTCGTCTATACGCTTGGCAGCTGGGCGCTCGGACAAACCGTGGAAGGGTGGACCAGCCTGTCGACCATGGTACTGACCGTGAGCAGCGTGCAGCTGCTCGTCCTCGGGATCCTGGGCGAATACCTCGGCAGGCTCTACATGCAGTCGAAGCAGCGTCCGCTTTTCGTCATAGACACCGTCTATACGTCGCCTCGGGCAGTCAACCCGGACACCGCCGTCGAAGGCGGTCAAAATGCGGTGGATCAAGCAGCTGCATAGAGTAAACCGCTCGTCTATTTGGCTAGGCTGTTCCGTTAGCCTTGATCTGTGACCGTACCGACTACGCAATATTGCGCACCTATTGCAACGGACGCTAACCACGGTTCGAGAATGCGCAGTGATCGCAAGAATTTTGGAAAAAATACGCAATAACGAACTGACGTGCGAGAATAGCCCGCGCGACGAAGCCGTTCACGCATGACTGAGGAGCGTATCAGGATCGCATCATCATCGAACTCGCATGTGCGAACCTCCCGCACGGTGAGGGGATTGAGCGGATTGTGCTCATACAAAAAGAGATGCCCACCCGGTACTAGCACCCGGTGGATCTCGTGCAACAACCCAACATGCTCGACCGCCGGAATATGATGAAATACGCA
>Ga0306920_100001934_pt1 | contig 25838 bp, 16 predicted proteins | sample flu12Cox44000170_FD_204666 | JGI IMG/M metagenome (GOLD analysis project Ga0306920, IMG submission 204666) | Lab enrichment of tropical soil microbial communities from Luquillo Experimental Forest, Puerto Rico - flux4day.12C.oxic.44.000.170 (v2)... | ecosystem: Environmental > Terrestrial >...
CAGCGCCGTGCCTGGGGCGAAGGTCGAAATCACTTACGTGATCAGCGGTCTGGACCGGGTGACGACTACGGATGCGGACGGAGGCTTCAAGTTCACCAACGTACCCTTCAATACCTATCACGCCGTGGTGACGGCGACGGGATTCGCGCCGTACAGACAGGACGTGGACGTGCGGTCGGCCGTGCCAGTGAAGGCGGAGTTCACTTTGAAGATCAGCACCGAAGTGACGCAGGTGACGGTTACGGAAAAGGGAGCCGATTTGATTGAAACCGAGTCGACCTTCCACACCGACGTAGACAAAGACCTTTTCGAAAAGCTTCCGCTCGAAGGCACCTCCTCGCCCTTTACTTCTCTCGTCACGCTCACGTCGCCCGGAGTGGCCGCTGATTCCAACGGGCTGATGCATGGGCTCGGCGACCACGCGGAAAACTCGGTCTCGCTCGATGGACAGCCGCAGACCGACCAATTCAGCAAAGTGTTTTCCAACCAGATCCCCCCGGATTCCATCCAGTCGATGGAGGTCATTTCCGGCGCGCCCCCGGCGGAATACGGAGACAAGACGAGCCTGGTGGTGAAAGTCACCACACGTTCAGGGTTAGGAGCCAGGAAGCCCACGGGCAGCGTGACCAGCTCTTACGGAAGTTTTGGCTCCTCGAACGCCGGCGTTGACCTGGCTTACGGCGGGAACACCTGGGGCAACTTCATCGCTTTGAGCGGCTTGCAAACCGGCCGGTTCCTCGACGCGCCGGAATTTGGCGTGATGCACGACAAAGGGAATACGGAAAACGCGTTTGACCGCGTCGACTCTCAGGTAGCCAAGCCCGACACCCTGCACCTGAATTTTGGCTACACGCGTTCGTGGTTCGAGAACCCGAATTCGTTTGACCAGCAATTTCGTTTTTGCAATGTGGGGCTTCCCTGCGATACGACTGGGACGTTTATCCTCAACAACGTGACGGGCAACCCCCTGGGTACGACCGACCAGCGGTCGCAGATCAAGACGCTTAACGTCGCCCCAACCTGGACGCACCTGATCGGCACGAAGGCGGTGGTTACGTTCGGCGGGTACGTTCGAAAAGATGACTACAACTACTATGGGAGCCCTAACCCCCTGAACGATCTAGCTCCCGACCTGCAGGCCGAAAGCGCCAACCAGAACCGGACACTGACCAACGCCGGGCTGCGATCCGATATTTCCTATGCGAAAGGCATCCATAACCTCAAGCTGGGCGCCGTCTTCCAGCACACTTTTCTCACCGAAAACGACCACTTGGGGATCGTGGATCCCACGTTCAACGCTGTTTGCCTGAACGCCGACGGTACGGCAAACAGCAATCTCACCGTGACCAACCAAGCGCAATGCGGTGGGCCGCTCAACCCGGGAGGTTCGCCAAACCTGGCCTCCGCCACGGGCCCGGGCTTTCAGCCGTTCCTGGGCTGCTTCGACTTGACCCGGCCCAAGCCCGACCCAGCGGACAGCTGCGCCAGCACGACCAGCATTCCGTTTCTTTTCCACGGCCACGGGGATGTAAAGGAAGTGGCGATGTACGTGGAGGACACCATCACGAAAGGGAGCTGGTCGTTCAACCTAGGCATCCGCGGCGACCTCTACCGAGGGTTCACCTACGCGACGCAAGCGGAGCCGCGGCTGGGAGTTGCCTACAACATCAAGCCGATGAGCACGGTACTGCGAGTTTCCTATGCGCGCCTGCTCGAGACACCCTTCAACGAGAACCTGGTGATTGCCAGCGAAGGCTGCAATAACCCGGTGGTCGTGGCCATTGTGTCGCCCTTCGGCACCACGTGCAATCTTGGAGCGCTCAGTGCGGGCTATCGCAATGAATTCCACGCCGGATTGGAGCAAGCACTTGGGAAGTATCTGGTAGTGAATGCTGAGTACATCTGGAAGTACACCCATAATGCCTTCGACTTCGGTGTCGTCGGCGCCACACCCATCACCTTTCCTATCGAGTGGCACAACTCGAAGATTCCCGGCTACGCGCTGCGCGTGAACGTGCCGAATTTCCATGGCTTCTCGGCGCTCACGGTGATGTCCGGAGTTTCGGCCCGGTATTTCAACCCGCAAGTCGCCGGAATTGCATTCTTTCCCTCGTTCAACGTCTTCCGCATCGACCATGATGAGCGCTTCAACCAGAACACTCACCTACAGTACCAACCTTGGAGGCGCGGCCCATGGTTCGGATTCAACTGGAGATATAACAGCGGACTGGTGAGCGGCGCGGTCCCCTGTTTGGCGGCCACGCCAACCTGTTCGGCGGCAACGTCCGCAGTCGATGGAGGACTGCCGACGAACACCTTCATTCCGCAGGGCAGCGTAGCCATGGTGAATGCCATCACGGGACTGCCGCTAACGGCTGACCAAGAGTACCAGGCGGGACTCGCGTGCAATGGCGTAGCAGCCACCCCGTCGACGGCGCTGCCTTTTGTGTGTCCGGCAACGCAACTGACCTCCAATCTGGTGAAAATCCCTGCCCCCGGAAGAGAAAACGACGATCACAATCCGCAGCGCATGCAGCCGCGCAACCTGTTCGATCTGGCCGCAGGCGACGACGACCTTTTTCACGGAGACCGTTTCAAGTGGAGCCTGCGCCTTACGGTCATCAACGTCTACAACAAGAAAGTCCTATACAACTTCCTGTCGACGTTCAGCGGAACGCACTACGTGACGCCGCGCGCGTTTACCGTGGAGCTGGGCTTCCACTTCTAGAATTGGAAATACAGATCCGGGTGGGTCGGCCGACCAGCGTCTAAGCAAGGAGGCGAAGCGGGACTACGAATCAACACCCGTAGTGATTAAGGGAAACGTAAGGTGCTAACCTTCGGATTTGATCGGTTGTCGCTTGGCGCGGCGCCAAAACACCAGAAGTGCCAGAAAGAATCGCGAGCGGCGTTTCGATCCGTTCGTTGAGGTTTTGGAAGCACGCGCAAAGGCGGCACACCAACCCGTCGCTATTTTCGAGCCAGGTAGGTTTTGGCCTCGGCCAATTCCGGGCGATCGGCGCCAGCCGGGCACACCGAAGCGAGTTGCGCATAGAAGGTTTGCGCGGCGCTCGAGTCCCCGGAAGCCTGGGCGGCGCGCGCGGCCCCAAGTAGGCCGTCGAAGCGATTCGGTGAATTTTTTAGCGCGGCTTTGTACTCGTTGAGGGCTTCGGCGGGCCGCTTCAGTTCGAGCAGCATGTCAGCAAGCATCTCCCGCGCCGGGATGGACAGCGAATCGACGCCGTGAGCGTCCTGGCGATCCGCGATACCGCGCATTTCCCGCAGGGCTTCCTCGTGCTTGCCTTCGGCGAAAAGAATCCAGACTTCAGCTGAACTGAGGTGCTTTTCGCTGGACACCGGATAACCTTGCTTGCGGTCCTCGCTATCCTGGGCGGTCCAGATTTCCTTGAGCTTCTCAAGATCGGCGCGGGCGCCCGCTACATCCCCCAAGTGCGCTTTGCCGACAACGCGTGCGTGATAGACGGGCTCTTCCGAAAGGAGTTTTATCTTTGGAATCTCGAGCGCTGCGGCCTGCGCCCAGCGGTGCAGCTCGAGAGCGGTGCGGGAGGAGAGTTCCGCGACTTGACTGGCCTTGCCCTCCTCGCTCGCGCCTACAACGTTCTGCTCGTCGACAATAACTTCGCGCGCCTTGGCTTCCTGACCGGACTGCAGATAGGAATAGTTGAGAAAGTCCATGGCGTGCGTCTGGTAGTGTGATTCCCCCATGTGCATTTCGGCGGCGTGAGCGCCGGAGCTCCTAGCCGCAATGTTCGAGTTGATGGAATCCTGCCAGAGCCCAAGACGAACGAAGATATGCGAAGGCATGTGCAGCGCGTGGGAGGAGTCCGGCGCAATCGCGGCGTAGCGGCGGGCGGCTTCGAGGCCTTCGGAGGCCAGCTCCGGGCGGTCGGCGGCGTGAATCAGGTAATGGGCGACACCGGGATGATCGGGAAATTTTTCGAGCAGCGGATTGAGAATGGAGATGGCTTTTTTCAGATTGGCCATCGTGTCGACATCCTCGTCGGCGAGCGACACCAGGGAAAGCGCGTAGAAGGAGCCGATTTCGACGGCGCCGGGATTTTCGGCATAGAGCTTTTCGAGGGCGGCGGAATAGGCCTTCGTGCGGGTGGCATGCGACATCTTCGATTTTTTCTGGAAGAAGGCGGCGGCCGCAGCGATAAAGCCTTTCTCGCGGGCAGTTGAGGGATGCAGTTTTTGCGCCTGCTCGATGTCCTGGCGCCCTTCCTTGAGCGTCGAGTCGGCGGGGAAATCCCACAGCTGATGATATCGAGCCATGGCTTTGCCCCAACGGGCCATGGCGCATTTCGGATCGCGCGTCGTGGCTTCGACGAAGGTCTGTTCGGATTCCTTGTATTCGAAGGAGTGGAGCAGCGCGACGCCTTTTTCGATGGTGGGCTGCACGTCGCCCGCGCAGGTGGTCGGGAAGTTTACCTTGCCAAGCCGATCCGGCGGCGTGGCGTACGCTCGGCGAGCGGACAGCAGAAAAAGCGCACCAAATAGCAGCAGGATGGTCGCTTTCAAGTGGCGAGTGTCACGCATCGGGACGTCCTCCTTTGCATAGAGAACGATTCTACCTCCGTTCGGGGAGGTGTGCGGGCAAGCCAGGATGAGAAGCGGTCGTTCCGGCGCTTCCGTGTGATATGAACCCGAATCGAGCGGCTTCAGGACATTCTGGATGCGTCCGGAAGGTCGGCTATTTTTCGCGTGACGAAACCGCGAGAAAGAGAAGTCTCGAGGTTAAGAGGGAAGACAACGGCTCCCGGATGCACTTCCCTTTGTGCGAAGCAACCCTGCTACAATTGGGCACGGAGCGGTACTTCGACGCAGGTGAGGGCGCGAAAGCCGTTTGAACCGTAACGAATCTCTGGGGTGCTGCGGATAGTCAGCCTGTGAGCACGGCCTGTCCCGCTGGTGCGCCGCCGATTGGAGAAAGTGTTAGCTCCCGTTCGAGTTCTCCGTTTGCCGTTCGAGAATCCCATTCCTTTCTTTTCTGGACGCAGGTCGGAAAACCAGTAACGGAGCACTTCGAAGCGAGCGGCGCGCGAGCGGGGCAGGAAAGCCTAACGGTTGGCTCGTGGCGCCCACCTATTACAGAGGTTCACGGCCTAGCTCCCCACGGCCAAGCGGTCCGCTCCGTTTTTGTATCCAGCGCATTTCCAGGGAAAGGGGAACCGCGGCTTTTCTGACCTCTGTGGTCTGGATCGAAGTGACGAGTGGAAAACACGGCCTCACTCGAGCCTGTTGCTCGCCACTAGCCACCAGCCAGTCGCCACTTCTTTATGCGCGTGCTTTTTGTGGGAGACATCGTCGGAGCGCCGGGACGGTTGATCGTTCACGACCGCCTCGCCGATATCGTGTCGCAGCGCCGGATCGACCTGGTGATCGCCAATGGCGAGAACGCCGCCTCGGGGTTCGGGATCACGCCGCGGCTGGCGCAAGAGCTTTTGAACCTGGGGATCCACGTCATCACTGGCGGAAATCATAGCTGGGATCGCAAAGAAATCCTGGAGTACCTGCCCCACGAGCCGCGGCTCCTGCGCCCGGCAAATTTTCCGGAAGGCAATCCCGGCAGCGGGGTGTACACCGGGACGGCTAAGAATGGGATGAAGTACGCCGTGCTGAATTTGCAGGGGCGCGTGTTCATGACGCAGATCGACGACCCGTTCCGAAAGGCGGACTGCGAACTCGAGAAAATTGCCGCGGACGTCAGGTTCGTGCTGGTGGACATGCACGCGGAAACGACCAGCGAGAAAGTGGCCATGGGCTGGTACCTGGACGGCCGCGTGACGGCGGCGGTGGGCACGCATACGCACGTGGCCACCGCCGACGAACGCGTGTTGCCGCAAGGCACGGCCTACATCACCGACGTGGGCATGACCGGCCCGCACCGCGGGGTCATCGGCATGGACCGCGAAGGCATCATCAAGAGGTTTCTGAATGGCCTGCCGGCGAGGTTTGACGTGGCTTCAGGCGACGTGCAGATGAACAGCGTGTTGGTCGAAACCGACGACGACGGTCCGCCGAACGTGGCGGGGCGCTTGCGCGCCCGCTCGATCGAGCGCCTGCGCTTCTCGATCGACTGAGGATGCACTTAGGCCAAGAATGTCTTCTTCGCGACTGCCGGAATGCTAGGCCTCATCCGAATCGATGGGCCGCAGGCGGCGCACGAACCACAGGGAGCAAGCCCCAACAATTGCAACGAGCGCGCACCAGAGGGTCGGCCATAACATGCGGTGAAGGTAGACCGCGGTGAATGCTCCGAGGTCTGGGAACCCGTAAACGCCCATGAAGAAAGGGCCGAAGCCTTCTTGTAACTCCTCGACGGAAACATACTCGGTGATGGGGCGCGCGTAGGGGTAATAGCCGAGAAAGAGCGCGAGACTGCTCAAGAGAAGTAGAACAGGAGCAACCGAGACGATCGAAGCCAAGCGATTCAGCCCCGGCATCGAATTCGGCTTCCACCTCAAGGTACCCAGAGCAACGAGCCACGCAACCGTAACGAGGAGCAGAAGATATACGGACAAGCCAGAAAGCTGGACGATGTGCGCCGAGCGCTCCTCGACAACATTAGGCAAAAAGGATAGACGCTTCACTGCTGTTTCCTTGAGAGCCGCTAGAGTTGATCGAAGCTCCGCTGCTTGTTCCGTGCGGCCATGGCTTCGCAGCAGCGGAATCATGTTTTGGTAGGCGTCCTTACGGCACCTTGCCGCGAACAACAATTGCCAATTATAAAAAGACGCACTCTCGAGTCGTTCTCCGAAGCGGGCGACGCTTTCATAGGCGGCGAGAGCGTCATCCGTGCGTCCGGACTCTGCGGCCTTCTCGCCGACGTCTTTCAACAGGGTATCCACGTAGAAATTCATGGCCACGAAATTCGGCATCGTTTGGGACCACATTCCGACAACCAGAACGTCGGGACGGTCAAAGCCCTGTTCTTCAAGGACCTGGCGGTCCAGAGCGAATTGCAGCGCGGAATAAAAATCCATTCGAGGAGCAGCGAAGGCCTTTTCCATCGGTACGCGCCAGCGAGGTTCAGAGGCAAGCTCTCGGCGAACACTTCCGTTTGCGGCGCCGTAGCCGGTCTCCCACAAATGAACATTGGCGTCGGCTTCCAGCAGGTAAGCGAAACCGTTCTGGGGATCCCACGCCTTCAGCCGCTCGATCCAGGGGTGAGGGTCATAACCCGGCTCCGCATAGGTCCGATGGCTGACCTTCGCAGAAATCCAGGTGAGCCGGGGATCGAGCGCAATCGCTTTCTCTGCTGCGTGCATGGCGCGCAGGTCGTCCTCCCGCGGGCTGTGCAGGGCAACAAAGGCGAGGGCGCGCGCATATTTTTCCCTATCGCCGGATAGCTCGACGCCGCGTAGCTTCTTTTCCGGGAAAACTCGGGAACCCCAATCGGTGAGATCACTCCCTGTAACAGGAAGAACTCCGAGCGCCTGACGGAAAGAGGGAATGGCAAGGAGAAGCAGCGTCAGCGCAAGCGCTATCCACACCGGCATTCGACGAGGGGCGAAGAAGCCATTTTGCTCCCACACCGGAAGCCGCGTGCCTTCGACCGAATGGAAAACCTGGCTGCGAAGCTTTTCCCAGTCCTCGAATTGGGCAAGGCTGCGGCGCACCGCTTCCTGCTCGTTGACACCCTCGGCGAGGGCCTCTTCGTAGGCGCACTCCAGTTGCTGGGCCAGCTCCTCGATGACTTCGTCGCGCCGTCCGTTCCTGAGCCGCAAGGGTCCCAACTTTTCACGGACAATTTTTTTCCAGTCAGGCATGGCGCACCTCCACGATGCGGTTGACGGCTCCGGCGAACGCGTGCCAGCGCGAGCGCTGTTCGGCGAGGATTTTGCGGCCGGTCGCCGTCAGACGGTAATAGCGCCGACGGCGGCCTCCGGAACTCTCCCATTCGCCCTTGACCCAGCCGCGGCGTTCGAGGCGGTAGAGCAAGGGATAAAGAGAAGCCACATGGAAACGAAGCACGCCCTCGGAGCGCTCGGCGATGAGCTTGCCGATTTCGTAGCCGTGGCGGGCCTGGTCCTCGAGAAGTGCCAGGATGAGCAATTCTGCGTTGCCTTTTTTGAGTTCTCTGTCTGATGTTATCGCCATATATGGCTATACTACATATCGGGCGCCTCCTGTCAATACATGCCCTCGCACCTGGTGCTCAATCCTGCTCCTCCCGGCTTCCCTACCTTGACGCACCGGGAGCGCGCGGAGCTCAAACGTGGGCAACCGCCGGCGCGTTCGTAGTAATCTGAGAGTGCATGCTAATTAGCGTGAGGCCAAAACTCAGAGTTCTTTCGGCGATGTGCCTGCTTGCCTGCGGGTCGGCCGTGGCGCTGGCGCAAGAACCGGGAGAAGCAGACCTTTTCGCCAAGCAGCGGATTCTGACCGCCATTGGCCCCGGGCTGCGCGCCGTCCGGCAGGGCCCGGACGGGCGGCTGTACGTCCTGGCTTCGCCATCGCCGGGGCTGGTGGTTGTTGACACCACCGGCAAGCAGCTCCTGGACATCGGCGAAGAACCCACGGCCAGCCGTAGCGCCGCGACTCACGGCTTGATTACTTTCGGCGATGACTGCGACGTGGATACCGGGGGCAAGATTTACGTTGCGGACCACGGCGCGAATCTCATCCGGGTTTTCTCCCCGGATGGCGCGCCGCTGCGTTCTTTTGCCGTGAAGAACCCCGTTTCTGTGGCCGTCCTTCCGGATGACGAAGTCGCGGTCACGACGCTTGGCGAGCCGCACCTGGTGATGGTCTTCGACAAGAATGGCAAAGAGGTACGGGAGTTTGGCGATCCGGAGGCCATGGCCGAGCGCGCGGAGCTGAACCGCTTCCTGAGCGTCGGCCAACTGGGGACCGATGCGCTCGGCCACCTTTTTTATGCGTTCGAGTATCTGCCCGAACCGACGGTGCGGCAGTATGACCGGCTGGGCTATGCGGGCCAGGACATTCAATACACGGCGATCGACGCCCTGCCGACGGCCGTGGCCGTGCGCAAGGAAATCGGCCGGCAGGAGAAGCGCGGCGACGCGCCTTCCTTCAGGCGCGTTCTGACGGCATTGGGAGTGGATCGTCCAACCGGAGAGGTTTGGATGGCCTTGAACAATAGCCTGCTGCACTTCGATACGGCCGGCAACCGCCAGGCGACGTACAAGATCTATACTCCGGGAGGCGCGCGGCTGGAGGCCAACACCATTCTTATCGAGAAGGGGCAGTTGATCATCGGAAACGATCCGTTGGGTCTGTACCTGTTCGACCGACCGGCCAAAAAAGACGCGAAGTGAATGGAGTTTTCCTCAGCCCCGGAATCACCGGCTTGTGAAAGACTTCCCCTTTAGAAGCGGCTTTCCCGAGCAATGCTGTGAAAAAAAGGTATTTGCGCCGAGCCGCCGAAGATTTCGACCTGTGGAAAAGTTGTGCAGAGCGTGTGCAACACCCCCAAGACCTTCGCACACTTTTCGCTTGCCCTGCGGATGTCAATGGGCGACAATCCCGCGCGGTTTAAAAGCGGCGGTAGGTGGGCCGGCAAGCCCTAAACAAGTCGCGGCCGGACATAGGGGCATCAGGTATCCGGCGCGGACAGGAATCCCGAAGCCTGAAGAAGAGTGAGAGTGGAACTGCTTTCCACAGGTTTTACACATCTGTGGAAATAGTACAGGGGCTTTCTTTTGTCTTTAACGATGACGACCGCAACTCAACTTGGGCGTGAGCGTGAAGCAACGAATACCTGGGACAGGTTTCTCGAACACGTCAAGGCCCGGGTCAGCATCAACACCTTTACCACCTGGTTCCAGCCAACCCGGCTGCACCGGGCCGACGGCGAAATCCTGTACATTCAGATTCCCAGCGCGGTTTTTCGGCAGGTGCTGACGCGCACCTACGGGGACATCATCAAAGCCGTGTTCCTCGAGCTCGGCACGCCCAACGTAAAAGTTCAATACGTGTGCGGCGAGGAGGAGCCGGTTCAGGGAGCGCCGGCGGCTTCGGCCAAGGCGGGACAAGCCAAGCTGGATTTCGAGTCGAGCGACCACCAGCTTAATCCTCGCTACACCTTCGATACCTTCGTGGTCGGGAAGTCCAACGAGTTTGCGCATGCGGCGTCGCGCGCGGTGGCGGAACAGCCTTCGAAAGCCTACAACCCGCTGTTCCTTTACGGCGGCGTAGGCATGGGCAAGACGCATTTGATGCACGCCATCGGGCACACCATCAAGAAGCGCAACCCGGCGATGCGGCTGAGCTACGTGAGCGCCGAGAAATTCACCATCGAAGTGATCAACTCGCTGCGCTTTGACCGCATGATCAGTTTCCGCGAGCGTTTCCACACCGTAGATGTGCTGTTGGTGGACGATATCCAATTCATCGCCGGGAAAGAAAGAACCCAGGAAGAGTTTTTTCATACTTTCAACGCCCTGTACGAGCAGCAAAAGCAGATCGTCATTTCCTCGGACTGCTTGCCGAAGGACATCAACTCCATCGAGGAACGCTTGCGCTCGCGGTTCGAATGGGGCTTGATTGCAGACATCCAGCCGCCCGACCTCGAAACGAAGATCGCCATTCTGCAGAAGAAGGCGGAAAACGAGCGCTTCAGCTTGCCGGACGACGTGGCGGAGTACATCGCGCGCGCGATCAAGAGCAACGTGCGCGAGCTCGAAGGCGCGCTGACCCGCCTGATGGCCTATGCCTCCTTGACCGGCGCCGCGACTTCGCTGTCCACCGCGCAGCAGGTCTTGCGGAACATCATCGCCTCACAGGAAAAGCGCGTCACCATCGACCTGATCCAGAAACGCGTGAGCGAGCACTTCGATTTGCGCGAGCAGGACCTGAAGATGCGCAGCAACACGCGGGCGATTGCCTTTCCGCGCCAAGTAGCCATGTACATCGTCAAGCAGCTCACCACCGCCTCGCTGCCCGAGATTGGCCGTCAGTTCGGGGGCAAGCACCACACCACGGTGCTGCATTCGATCAACAAAATCGAGGAGCTGCGTCGGTCGGACAAGGATCTCAACCGGACCATCACGCGGTTGATGGACGCCCTGCAGTAAGCCCTTAATCCCTGGAAACGCGGCCCAAGCGAAACGGGCCGCGTTTTCCACTTCGTATCGCCGGCGTTACGCGCGATGGCCCCGCCTGCGTCAGCCTCCTCTGCACTCCGCTAAATCCGGTTTCAGCCGACCGCACGATGGCAACAAGCCTTATGCGCTTGGTTTCAAAACGAGGCCTTGCCAGTTGCTCCGGCTGTTCGAGCAAAGCGCGAATGGATTAGATTAACCATTCGAGCGAGGTCAACCGGACTACTATTTCCACAGTTCTCGACGCCGCCCGGCCCGCCCGGCAGATAGGCTTTATACTTTTCGAAAAAGCTAGTACAGTACGGCAGCGGTAGAATAAGAGGGCGTCGTCCCCGCCCGAACAGAGGGTCGACTTCGACATGACCGCACCTGGAACGGCACGCGAGGAATATCAATCGATGGAATTCAGCGTCACCAAGTCCGCGCTGTTGAACGAACTGAGCATGACCCAGGGAGTGGTGGAACGCAAAACCACAATTCCTATTCTCTCGAACCTGCTCGTCGAAGCCAGGGGCAGCCAGCTCACTATTACGGCGACGGATCTGGAGCTGAGCATCCGCACCTGCTGCGAAGCGAAAGTCAAGAAGGAAGGCGCGGGAACCATTCCCGCGAAGAAGCTGCTGGAGCTCGTGCGTCTGCTGCCGGAAGGCGAGATCAAGGTCAAGCTGCTCGAGAATCAGTGGGTAGAAATCACCAGTGACAGGAAGAAGTACAAGCTGGTGGGCATGGCGAAAGAGAATTTTCCAGCCTTGCCGACCATCCCGCACACGCTCGTGAAGATTCCGGCGGCCATTCTCGAAAGCCTGATCTCCAAGACGAAGTTTGCCATTTCCATGGAAGAGTCACGTTATACGTTGAACGGCGGGTTGCTGATTTTGCGGCCGGACACGCTGGCCATGGTGGCCACCGACGGCCACCGGCTGGCGCTCGCCGAGACCGATCACAAGCTCAGCGGCATGAACGGCGAATTGAAAGTGCTGGTCCCGAAGAAGGCGATGGACGAGGTCGAAAAACTTTCGGGCGCCGCGGGTTCCGACGCGCAATTCGATTTTGCGAAAGACGAAAGCCATCTCTTTTTCCAGGTCAAGCACCGCCTGCTCATTTCACGGATTCTGACCGGGCAGTTTCCAAACTACGAAGCGGTCCTGCCGCGGGACAACAATAAGCACGTGGTGATCGAGAGGGGCGAGCTGACCGACGCCGTGCGCCGGGTTTCGCAGCTTGCCGATCAGCGCTCGCATGCGGTCAAATTCTCCATTTCGGGCGAAGGCCTCGAGATTTCCGCGTCCAGTCCCGAATATGGCGAAGCCAAGGAAAGCATTGAGAAGGAATACCAGGGCGACCCCATCTCGATCGGCTTCAATTCGAGCTACATGCTGGATTTTCTGGGCGCTGCGGCCGATGGGCCCGTCAGCATTGAGCTAAAAGACGAGCAATCTGCCGGGCAACTGCGCCCGCTCGCCGACGAATCCTACCGCTACCGCTACATCATTATGCCGATGCGAATTTGAGAGCGAGCCTCGGAACAAAAAACGGATCGCAAAACCGTGGTCCGAGAGCCTTTGCTCGGCGCTTGTCCCATCTCAATTCAACTTTAAGCTTTTGAAAATAAGCCGCTTATCCGCCGCCGAGCGGGCCGGCAGGCTTGAGAAAACGGCCTCCGCGGAGTATAATCAGACGTTGTCGATTTGTACTGGGGGATCATCCCAATCGACACGTCCGCCAAGCGATTCTGATCCGGGAATGGGCTCTCGGCCTGACTGCGCCAGACAGGCCAGGAGCCTGTGGTAGCCGCCTCGCTTGGAGAAAATCCCTTCGGACCTACGGCCTTCGGGCGCGGGTTCCTTGGGGGTAAAGAGTCTTCGCCACGTCCCGCTGCGCGGGACGGGATGGAGCAGGAACCCTACGAGTTTCGGGTTTGCCCAGCAAAGCCGGGATCAAAGGGTAAGGCGACGCTCGGCGAATTCCGCAAACACGCCTTTCTTGCTTCACGAAAAACTTTCGATTCGCGGATCTAGCTCCGCCTTGCTCGGGGTCCGTTCCGCGACGCAGATTTTCAAGACGCAGCTGCGGTGTGGGGAGAAACGATGGGTGACAAAGAAAACGCGGGCGCTCCGGCGCAGAGCGCAGGTCACAAGTACGACGCAAAGTCGATCAAAGTTCTCGGCGGCCTGGAAGCCGTGCGGCTGCGCCCCGCCATGTACATCGGCTCGACCGGAGAGATGGGCTTGCACCATCTGGTCTGGGAAGTGGTGGACAACTCGGTCGACGAGGCCTTGGCCGGTTTCGCCGACGAAATCAATGTGACCGTGCACGCCGACGAGTCCGTCACCGTGGTCGACAATGGCCGTGGCATCCCCGTCGACATGCACCAGACGGAAAAGCGTCCCGCCGCGGAAGTGGTGATGACCGTGCTGCACGCCGGCGGAAAATTCGACAGCGAAACGTACAAAGTGTCCGGCGGCTTGCACGGCGTCGGCGTTTCCGTCGTCAACGCGCTCGCGGACTGGCTGGAGCTCGAAATCTCGCGCGACGGTTCGGTGTGGGAGCAGAGCTACGAAAAAGGCAAGCCCACATCCAAGCTGAACCAGACCGGCAAAACCCGCAAGACCGGCACGAAAGTCACCTTCCACCCCGATCCCAGCATCTTCGAAAAGACCACCTACAGCTTCGACACCCTCTCGCAACGGTTGCGCGAGCTGGCCTTCCTGAACAAGGGATTGAAGATCACCTTGACCGACGAGCGCACGGAGAAGAACACGGAATTCCGGTTTACCGGCGGCATCGCCGAATTCGTGAAACACCTGAACCGCGGCAAGACCACGCTGCACGACTCGCCGATCTACATGGAAGGCAAGCGCGGCAACGTGGAGATAGAAATCGCGCTGCAATACAACGACACCTACGGCGAAAATGTGTTTGCGTTCGCGAACACCATCAATACCGTCGACGGCGGCACGCATCTTTCCGGGTTCCGCTCGGCGCTTACGCGCTCCATCAACAATTTCGCTTCGCAAGCCGGCATGCTCAAAGACCCCAAGGACGAAGTCACCATCACCGGCGACGACGTTCGCGAGGGCTTGGTCGCGGTGGTCAGTGTGCGCTTGCCGCAGCCACAGTTTGAAGGACAGACCAAGGGCAAGCTCAACAGCGACATCAAGGGCGATGTCGAGCAGCTGGTGAACGAAAAGCTTGGCGAGTGGTTTGACAAGCACTCGACCGTGGCGCGGCGCATCATCAGCAAGTGCATTGACGCGGCGCGTGCCCGCGAAGCGGCACGCAAGGCCCGGGAACTGACGCGACGCAAGTCCGCCATGGATTCGAGCGGGTTGCCGGGAAAACTGGCAGACTGCCAGGAACGCGATCCGGCGCGCTGCGAACTGTTCGTGGTCGAGGGAGAATCGGCGGGCGGCTCGGCAAAGCAAGGCCGCGACCGCAAGTACCAAGCCATCCTGCCGCTCAAAGGAAAAATCCTCAACGTCGAGAAAGCGCGCTACGACAAGATGCTGGGGCACGAAGAAATTCGCGCCATCATCACCGCGCTCGGCACCGGCATTGGCAAGGACGATTTCGACGCCGGCAAGCTGCGCTACCACAAGATAATTCTGATGACCGATGCGGACGTCGACGGTTCGCACATCCGCACGCTGCTGCTCACCTTTTTCTTCCGCCACATGAAGGAGCTCATCGACCGCGAGCACATTTTCATCGCCCAACCGCCGCTCTATCGCGTGAAGCGCGGGAAAAGCGAAAAATACATTCGCGATGAGCGCGACTTCGCCCGTGAATTGATGAAACGCGCAACCGAGGATCACGTCGTGAAGGCCAAAGAAGGCGTGACTCTGCAGGGGGCGGGCCTGACGACCTTCCTGCTCAACGTGCAGGAGTATGACGCCGTCGCCGCCAAGCTCGGCCGCCGCCTGCGCGATGCCGGCCTCGTGGAAGTGCTGGCCGAGAGCGGGCTCGACAAGAAGGCGGAATTCGAGGAAAAAAAGTCTCTCGACAAGCTTTTGAAGGAAATCGACAAAGCCAAGCTCAAGCTCGAAGGCAAGATCGCTTTCGACGAAGAGCACAGCCTTTACGAAATCCAGTTCGGCGCGCCGCACAACCAGAAAATCAACTGGGCGCTGGCTTCTACGCCCGAATACAAGCGCCTGCGCGTGCTGGCAAAGCAGGTCGAAGAATTCAATAAGCCACCCTTCGTTATCTCGCGCAACGGCGACAAGACCACCAAAGAAAAAGCGCAGGACGTGCTCAGCTACGTGATGGAAGACGCGAAAAAGGACTTTACCATCACGCGGTTTAAGGGCTTGGGCGAAATGAATCCGGCGCAGCTCTGGGACACCACCATGAACGCCGAGACGCGCACGCTGCTCAAGGTGAAACTCGAAGACGCCGTCGCAGCGGAAGACATTTTCACGACCCTGATGGGTGAAAACGTGGAAGCACGCCGCAAATTCATCGAGGACAACGCGCTCGAAGTCGTGAACCTGGACATTTGATTTGACGGCACGAAGCTGATGGCTCAAATCGCTCCCAGCTCCACCCGAGACGCCATTCGCTGGGGTTTGTTGTTGTCAGCGGTTGCCGTGACGGGATTTCGTTTGCCCCGCACCTATGGCGCCTTTCGCGACTGGCACGGGGTCCGCTTTTCCGACCCGGCGGCTGCGGAGCTGTACCGGACCAATTTCACCGCCAACGCCGTGGGGATGGCCATCATTTTGGTTGTGGCCCTGGGAGTGTTTTATCTCCTGCGGCCCCGACGACCGAAGCAGCGGCCATGATGTATCAATTGGGCTGGAGCACACTCCCGGGGCTCAAGGGAATCAGCGTCAGCGAGTTTCGCGCCACGCCAACCGATCGGCCAGACAATGAGCACGGCGTGGCCATCCCGTTTTCGGGCGCCGCAGAGTGCGAAGCGTTTCTCGCCGAAATGGAAAGCGCCTTTGCCGCGCGCCGATTTGCGAATGCCGCGGACGCCTTCGATACCGTGAAGGCTTGGGCGCTCGAGCGCATGGGCAAAGCCAGGTAGACAGTTTTCACCGGAATTCCGGGCCGTACAACGAATCGAACGCCTCAAAGGCGCGTAACAGCGAGGACACATGCCAGACGAAGCAAATCTCTCCATGATGATTCCGGTAGACATCGAAGCCGAGATGAAGAAGTCCTATCTCGACTACTCGATGAGCGTGATCATCGGCCGCGCGCTGCCGGAAGTGCGCGACGGCTTGAAGCCGGTGCACCGGCGCATTCTCTACGGCATGTACGAGCTCGGCCTCACCTCCACGCGGCCCTACCGCAAATGCGCGAAGATCGTCGGCGAAGTCCTCGGCAAGTATCATCCGCACGGCGACACGCCCGTCTACGACGCACTGGTGCGCATGGCGCAGGATTTCAACATGCGCTATCCGCTGGTCGACGGCCAGGGCAACTTCGGCTCGGTCGACGGCGACATGCCCGCGGCGATGCGCTATACGGAAGCGCGCCTGGCGCGAATCGCCGAAGAGCTGCTGGCGGACATTGAGAAAGAAACTGTCGATTTCGTTCCCAACTTCGACGAGACGGAAAGAGAGCCGGTTGTTCTCCCGACGCGGATTCCGAACCTCCTGGTCAATGGCGCGAGCGGCATCGCGGTGGGCATGGCCACCAACATTCCGCCGCACAATTTGCGCGAAATCATCGACGCCACCGTGCTGATGATTGAGAAGCCGGAAACCACCCTCAAGGAAGTGATGAAGCTCGTGCCCGGGCCGGACTTCCCGACCGGCGGCTACATTGCCGGCCGCGAAGGCATCGAGGCGGCGTACAAGACCGGGCGCGGCAGCTTCACCATGCGCGCCAAAGCGGCCGTCGAAGAGGTCGCCAAGGACCGCGAAAACATCGTCATCACCGAAATTCCCTACCAGGTGAACAAGGCCACGCTCATCAAACGCATCGCCGAGCTGGCGCAATCCAAGAAGATTGACGGCATCGCCGATGTGCGCGACGAGAGCGACCGCGAAGGCATGCGCATTGTCGTCGAGCTCAAGCGCGGCGAAGAATCGCAGCTCATCCTCAACAACCTCTACAAGCACACGCAGATGCAGGAATCGTTCGGCATGATCCTGCTGGCCATCGCCGGCGGACAGCCGAAAGAGCTGGGGCTGGTCGAATTCATCCGCCTGTTCATCGAGCACCGCCGCGACGTGGTGCTGCGCCGTACGCGCTACGACCTGCGCAAAGCACGCGAGCGCGAGCATATTTTGGTGGGCTACCAAGTAGCGCTTGACCACCTCGACGACGTGATCCGCATCATCCGAGGATCCGCGAGCCGCGCGGAGGCCAGGCAAAACCTGCTGAATTTCTTCTCCGAGCAAGACGTCACCATCACGGAAAACGGAAAATCCCGGAAGACCGCCGGAGTCAAGCTGGACGGCCGGAAGTACAAACTCGGCGGCGTCGAAGGCGAAACGGCGCGCAGCATCACCGGCGGTCTCACGCCCATCCAGGTGGACGCCATACTCGAACTGCAGTTGCACCGCCTGACGCAACTCTCCGTTGATGAGATCCTCAAGGAATTGAAGACCATCCGCGAGCGCATCGTCGAGTTGGAAGAAATCCTGTCCAGCGAGAAACAACTGAAGTCCGTGATCACCGGAGAACTGAAGGAAGTGCAGAAGCAGTACGGCGACGACCGCCGCACGCAGATCGTGGACAAGGTCGACGAGATCAAACTCGAAGACCTCATCGCCGACACGGACATGCTCATCACCGTCAGTCACGCCGGCTACGTCAAGCGCACGCCGGTCGAGATTTACCGCCACCAGTCGCGCGGCGGAAAAGGCCGCATTGGCGCGCGCACCAAGGAAGAAGACTTTGTCGAGCACCTTTTCATCGCCTCGGCCCACAGCTACATCCTGCTGTTCACCACCAAGGGCCGCGTCTACTGGCTAAAGGTGTACGAGATCCCCGAAGCCGCGGCGGCCACTCGCGGCAAAGCGATTTCGAGCCTGGTGCGCTTCCAGGAAAACGAAAAGCTCAGCGCCATTGTCGCCGCGCACAACCTCCAGGACGAAGGCAAGTACGTCTTTTTTTCGACGCGCAACGGCACGGTGAAGAAGTCCGCGCTCACGGAGTTTTCCAACCCGCGGGCGAGCGGCATCATTGCCATCAACCTGGAAGCCAAGGACGAAATGATTGGCGCCAGGCTTACCGACGGCAAGCAGATGATTTTTGTGGCCAGCCACGACGGCCAGGCGATTCTCTTCCGGGAAACCGAAGTGCGCCCCATGGGGCGCAACGCCGGCGGCGTGATCGGCATGGATCTCGCCAAGGACGACTACGTTGTGAGCATGGAGGCGGTGCAACCCGACTTCGAAATCCTCGCGAAAGAGCACAAAACCACGACGCAAAAGCTCGAAGACCTCAAGAACGAGCAGATCAAGGATTCGCTCACGTCGCTGATGCTCACCGTGGCGGAAAAGGGCTACGGGAAGCGCACTCCGCTGGCCGAGTACCGCATCACTTCGCGCGGCGGCAAGGGCGTGGTCAATATGAAGACCACCGACCGCAATGGCATGGTGGTTGCCGCAGTGCAGGTCAGCGAAGAGTCCGACGTGATGATCATCACCCACAACGGCAAGGTGATTCGCGTGCACGCCAATGAAATCCGTGAGGCCGGCCGCTCCACGCAGGGCGTGCGCCTGCTGCGCCTCGATGCGGACGATTCCGTCGCCGCCGCCGCCGTCCTCCAGGAAGAAAACGGAGGGGAAAAGAAGTAATCCGACCGGACCAGAGGAAGCTCGAATCACCCTGATTTACTTGCGCTTCTCGAATGCCTGTTGGTTGCGCCGGCGGAGAGCGATGGCCGGGCCGGAGAGGCCCCCCCGCACGGAGCCTTGATGAGCGGAAAAGTTTCTCTCTTAGGCGCAGCCTCTGATCCGCAGGGATGTTCGGTTTTCTATGCCGACTGCGCCCTTGCCAACAGCCGGTGACTCAACTCGGCAAATTCCGCGACCAGAGCTTCGGTTTCGCACCCAGCCATCGTAGCGGCGTCAATCTCCGTGGCCAGCAGGATCGAAGTCGCTACATCGGCGCTGCACTCCAAACAGTATTTTTCGTTTTTTCCAGGAAGCTCGAATAATTCCGTGCGGCGTCCACAAACGCTGCACGGCAAAACAGACGGCTCTTCGCTACCTTTCGGACCGCATAACATTGATGTCCCTCCCCACCGGCCGCTCCGCGGGCTTCCACCCTCAACCACGCCCTTCCCAAATGTCCCCACCCCCGTTTCCTACCCGCGCCACGCCCACCGGCGTGGGAGCACAGGCATCGATGTCGAAATAATTCGCAGTGGACCGGTTGGCCGGAATCGGGTCGCCGGCCGGATCCGAGTGGCTTTTGCGCGCAGGAGACCGATAGAGGGGGGATGTCTTCTCTTCTTTGCGATAGTACTCGCGGGGCAGCCGGCGCGGCCGAGTTCGATGCCTTTCGTGGTACAGGAGTTTGAAGAAGAAATAAATCATGAAATCCGCGCCGAGAACACACAACGCAAAGAATACGGTAAGTGACACGTTCGACCTCATCGGCAAGGGCTGACCTGCCTTTGCAACAGACAGGCTACGAGAGGCGAGGAAAGAAAATCCTGAGGGATTCATAAAGAATGTGTTAGGGACGGGCGGGCGGCCCCACACCACACCATGACGATTTCGAGAGAACCTTCGTCGTTCTGGCAGGGCAAATTCAAGTGACCTGCCGTGGCATTTTTGACACGGGCAGCTTAGCTTGCCCCCAAGTATCGGACCGAGCTGCTGACGCATGCTTAACAGTAAATCCGCGTACTGCTAAGCTGTTTCCCCCGAGCTTCCCTGGCGGTGGTCTCATCTAAGGTGGTGGCGGGAATTGGCAGTCTCAAGAGTCCCGTGGAAAGAAAGGCGGCTACCATGCGCCCGGATCAGAGTGCCGAACTCAAGTTTGTAGTGACGAATACCCTCATCGTTCGGGACATACAGCGCTCGGTGGCCTTCTATCGCGACGTGCTTGGCGCCAAGGTGCTGCGCGAGGGTGAGCCAACACTTCTTCGGCTCGGAAACATCTGGCTCACTATCAACGGCGGCGGTGGCCCGAGGGACGACAAGCCTCGAGTCGTCGCTTCTACCCCGAGCGATGAAAACGTTCTAAGCTTCTTTCTGAACCTTCGCGTAACAGATATCAGGCGCTACTACGACCTCTGGTCTTCACGGGGGGCGAAATTCATTACTGAGCCCAAAGTCCATGCTACTGAATTGCGGTGCTACATGCGCGACCCAGATGGGTACCTCATTGAGGTCGGACAAACGACCATGACGGCGGGTCCCCTGGACTCGTATGCGTGACTCTCGCTAGACGTGTTCTCCGGTGCCGAGGAATTCCAATGAAGGCGGCGTGGTACGAAAAACAGGGCCCCGCTCGCGAGGTGCTGGTGGTCGGCGAAATGCCGGACCCCATTCCGGCAGCGGGAGAAGTTCGAATTCGCATTGTTGCCTCTGGCATCAATCCAGGCGATATCAAGAAGCGTGACAACGCGTTTGGCTACGGCATGCCGTACCCACGCGTGATCCCGCATAGCGATGGTGCTGGCCGCGTGGATCGGCTTGGAGCAGGCATTTCCCCTGAATGGATGGGCCGTTCAGTCTGGTGTTACGGGGCCCAGTCGTCTCGTCCCTTTGGCACGGCCGCGGAATTTACATGCGTGCCGGTCGACCAAGTTGCTCCACTGCCGGAAAGCGTGGCGATCGAGCAAGGTGCTTGCCTTGGCATCCCGGGCATCACCGCGCACCGAGCGGTTCACGCCGCGGGTCCCGTAAATGGCCGTACCGTTCTGGTGCAAGGAGCGGCAGGTTCTGTGGGCTTGTGCGCCGTTCAGTTGGCGCGCCTCGCTGGAGCGCGCGTGATCGGCACGGTCAGGTCGCCGTCAGACGAAGCCACCGCCAGGAAAGCAGGGGCTCACGAAGTAGTTTCGAACGACAGCCAACTCGTCTCACGCGTTCGAGCGCTGGCTCCCGAGGGCGTCGATCACATCGTTGAAGTGGCGTTTGGGGCCAATATCGAGGCCGACGTCGGGCTGCTTAAGCTCGGCGGATCGATCGCGAGTTATTCGACCGACAATGCCGCCCCCAAGATTCCTTTCTGGCAAATGGTGTTCAAGAATATCCGAGCCTTCTTTCTTGGCAGCGACGACTTCCCCAAAGAAGCGAAAACGCAAGCGGCTCGCGATTTGAATGCCGCACTGGAGGCCGGGTGGCGGGGCTTCGAGATTGCCGACCGATTGCCGCTCCGAGATATCGCCCGTGCGCACGAGCTTGCGGAACACCCGCTGCGCCCGGGGCGGGTTGTCGTTGTCCTGTAGCGCGTGGTTCGCCAATTTCGAAGAAGCGAAGATTCTGCAAAAAAAACTAGCCTGGCGCTCGCGAGAAAGTTAGTCTTAGATCCCTCTGAACTATGAAAACGACTCGACGGCTATTGGCATCTCTGCTCGCTCCCCTGCTTCTGCTGGCCTTCACACCGGCCAAGGAGCAGCATGCGGCAAGGAATCACTATCTCGCCTACGTGGGCACCTACACCACGAGGACGGCGAGCAAAGGCATCTACGCTTTTCGCTATGACGCGAGTTCGGGGAAGCTCGCGCCGATCGGCGTTGCCGCGGAAACCCGGGACCCTTCCTGGGTCGCGGTTCATCCCAACGGCAAGTTTCTTTATGCGGTGAATGAAGCCGGAAAAGACAGCATGGTTAGCGCGTTTCGAATCGATTCGGCGACGGGCAGGCTTACGCTGCTCAACCAGTTGCCCGCGCTTGGCGAAGATCCCTGCTACCTCTCCTTCGACAAAACGGGCAAGTACGTACTGGTGGCAAACTACACCTCCGGCAACGTCGTCGTGTTTCCCATCGGTCGGAACGGCGAGCTCGGCCCGGCCACCGCGAATTTCCGCGACGAGGGCAAGCTCGGCCCCAACAAGGAACGCCAGGACGGGCCGCACGCGCATTGGATCGAAACGTCGGCGGGCAATCGCTTCGCCTACGTATCCGATCTCGGTCTAGATAAAGTCCTGATTTACAAATTCGACCGAGAAAGTGGCACACTCTCGAATCCCGATCCAGGTCGCCAGGAGGCATTTTCCGCCACGCTCCCGCCCGGTTCGGGGCCGCGCCATCTCACGTTTTCACGCGATGGCAATTTCATGTATGTCCTCAGCGAAGTGCAGTCCACGGTGACGGCATTCGCAAACGACGCCCGCGAAAAATACCGTGCCCTGCAAACCGTCTCCGCCCTGCCCTCCGGATTCTCCGGCCGCAACGACGCTGCGGAAATCGCCCTGCATCCGAGCGGCAAATTCATCTACACCTCAAACCGCGGCAGTGACACGATCGCCGTCTTCGAGGTCGAGGCCGGCGGTCTGCTGCGCCTCGAGGCGGATGTCCCAACCGGCGGCAAAGAACCTCGGCACTTCTCGATCGATCCCTCCGGCAACTACCTGCTCGCCGAGAACCAACTCTCCGACTCGATCGTCACCTTTCGCATCGACCAGAAGACCGGCGCGCTCACGCCCACAGGAGAGACTCAGGCAGTGCCTTCGCCCGTCTGCATTCAGTTCCTTCCGCTTGACTAGCGCTTTCGATCGCAAGATGTTTTTGCGCACCTCGAAGTGCGTTAGAATCTGCATTCTTTCAAATCAATCCGGGGGACGCATCATGATTCGTCTGGCCTGCTCGAAGCTGGTTCTCTTGGTCGTGGTGGGAAGCGCCCTCGCGGCGCACGTCTGGGCGGATGGCGAAACGCCGCCGGGGCGCGACCCGAAGCAGCCCGTGGATGAGAGCTACACGGAGAAAATCCACAAGTACACCACGCAGCCTGTTTTCATCTCGCCGCTGGTCGACTATTTGCCGGCGTCCAACAACGTCCCGACGCCGCAGGTCGTGCTCGGAGATGTGGCGGGAGCGCCGGGAATCCTACCCTACGCCGAAGATGTCTACCGCTACATGCGTCTGCTCGAGAAAGCCACTCCGCGCGTGAAAGTCTATTCCATCGGCAAGACCGAAGAAGGCCGCGAGATGATCGCCGTCGCGGTTTCTTCGGAGGAGAATCTGAAGAATCTCGAGGAAAACCGCGCCCGCCTTGCGAAGCTCGCTGATCCCCGCACCATCAAGCTCGATGACGCGGAAGCCGACAAGCTTGTCGCCGAAGCCATGCCCATCTACTACATCACCGGCACGATTCACTCGCCGGAGACCGGCGCGCCCACCGCGCTCATGGAGCTGGCCTATCGCCTGGCGGTCGATGAGAGCCCGTATATCAGGGAAATTCGCGACGGCACCGTCACGCTGATCACTCCGGTCGTCGAAGTCGACGGCCGCGACCGCATGGTGGATGTTTACAAATGGCACCTCGCGCATCCGAAGCAGTTTTATCCCTGGCTCGTCTATTGGGGCAAATACGTGGCGCACGACAACAATCGCGACGCCATGGGCGTGACGCTGAAGCTCACCGAAAACGTTTTGAACACCTACGTCAACTGGAAGGCCCAGGTGCTGCACGATCTGCACGAGTCCGTGCCTTATCTCTACGACAATACCATTGGCGACGAGCCATACAACGCCTGGATCGACCCGATTCTGGCCGACGAGTGGCAGATCATCGGGTGGAACAACGTCTCGGCGATGACGAAATTCGGTATGCCCGGCGTCTTCGCGCACGGCGACTTTGATACCTGGTCGCCCGGCTACTTGATGTTCATCGCCGCCCTGCACAACGGCATCAGCCGCCTCTATGAGACCTTTGGAAACGGCGGCGCGGACACCGAGGAGCGCACGCTCGAGCCCGAGCAGTACGCGCGCACATGGTATCGCCAGAATCCCCCTCTCCCCAAAGTGGTCTGGTCACAGCGCGACAATAACAACTACGAAGAGACCGGGTTGCTCACCTCGCTGCACTTCTTCACCGAAAACAGGCAGCGCTTCCTGAAAAACTTTTATTTGAAAGCCAAGCGCTCGACGATGAAGCCGTCCGAGGAAGGTCCCGTCGCCTACGTCCTCCCTGGAGATGATCCGCGGCCGGGCTTGCAGGCAGAGGTGTTACACGCCTTGCAGAGACAGGCCGTCGAAATCTCGCGCGCCAGGTCCGCCTTTGCCGTAACCCTGCCCGCGAAGAAGGCCAAAGAGCCTGCCAAAGGAAAGGCCAAAAAGGAAGAAAAATCCGATCCTCCCGCTCCAACCACTCGCGAATTCCCCGCCGGAAGCTACATCATCCGCATGGACCAACCGTATTCCCGGATCGCAGACGCGCTGCTCGATCATCAATACTGGAGCCCGGACGATCCGCAGAAGACCCCTTACGACGATACCGGCTGGACCTTCGGCGAGCTGTTTCACGTGCAAGTGACGCGCGTGACGGACCCGAAGGTCCTCGAGGTGGCAATGGATCGCGTGACGGAAATCCACGCTCCGGGCGGCGTGAAGGGCGAAGGCACGTTGTTCGCCATTAACAACAACGCCGAGCCCGCGCTTGCCACGCTGCGCTACAAGTTCAAGGATGCGGCCATCGAAGCTGCGGAAGAGCCGTTCGAAAGCGCAGGGAAAAAATTCAACCGTGGCTCTTTCCTGGTACGAAACCTCAGTCGCTCGGATCTCGACCGCGCGGCGGGTGAACTCGGCGTGCAGGTTATCGCGCTCAGCGCCCCGCCCGCGGTGAAAACCCATCCTGTGCGCGCCGCGCGCATCGCTTTTGTGCATACCTGGCTCAGCACCCAGACCGAGGGCTGGTGGCGTATGGCGCTCGACAAGCTCGCGATTCCTTACGACTACATGAGCACGCAAGCGATCGCCAAAATCTCCGACCTGCGCTCGAAGTACGACGTCGTTTTGTTTCCTCCCGTCGGCTACAACGCCGGCGTGAACGCCGTGGTCAACGGCATTCCGACCGCCTGGGGCAATCCCCTGCCGTGGAAAAATACGCCCGAAACGCCAAATCTTGTCGGCAAGAACGACTCAACCGACGATCTGCGCCCCGGTCTTGGCTGGCAGGGCGTCGCGCATTTGCAGGAATTCGTCGAGCGCGGCGGAGTGCTCTTGACCGCGACGGACACTTCGTCGCTCGCCCTTTCCCTGGGATTCGCCGACGGCATCAGCCTGCAAAACGCAAGCAAGATGAAGATTGTCGGCTCCGTCGTGGGAACGCGTCTCGTGGATGAGGCGAGCCCCATCGCCTATGGCTACGACGAAGGAGTTGCGGCCTATTGCGACAATGGGCCGATCTTTTCGCTCACGAGCATCGCCGGACAACGCGGCCGTCGCCGCCTCGGCCCGCAAATGCATGCCCGCCCCACCGGCCGCGGCAGTTTGGACGATCCCGACTTCGCCGTCGGCCGCCCTGAAGCGGCGGCCCCCGAAGAGCCCAAGTCCGAAATCTGGGAGTCGCCGCCGGTGTCTGCCGAACAGAGGCGCAACGGTTTCCGGGTGATTCCTCTATCCCTGCGGGCGCGCGTGATTTTCCGCTACGCCGACACGAAGGACTTGCTGGTTTCCGGCTTGGTCGAGGGCGGCGATGAGATCGCGGAGCACCCCGCCGTGGTCGACGCACCCTCGGGCAAAGGCCACCTCGTGTTGTTCTCGATCAACCCGGTCTATCGCGGCGAAACGTGGGGGACCTATGCGATGGTGCTGAACGCCATACTGAACTTCGACAACCTCAACGCCGGGCGCAAAGACGCCGCTCCGTAGAGCCCGCAGCCTTTAGG
>Ga0306920_100001936_pt1 | contig 25828 bp, 22 predicted proteins | sample flu12Cox44000170_FD_204666 | JGI IMG/M metagenome (GOLD analysis project Ga0306920, IMG submission 204666) | Lab enrichment of tropical soil microbial communities from Luquillo Experimental Forest, Puerto Rico - flux4day.12C.oxic.44.000.170 (v2)... | ecosystem: Environmental > Terrestrial >...
GGCGCCTTCGTGATGACCTCGGCGGAGCGCGCGCGCTCGCTGCGCAAGCCGCCTGTCTACGTGATAGGCGCGGCGACCTGCCACGACCACCTGATGATCTCCCAGATGCCCGACCTCACGACGACCCCCGGCGTCGTCTCGGGCGCCGCCGCCTTCGCGCAGGCCGGCGTCTCACCCGACGACGTCGACGTGCTCATGGGCTACGACAGCTTCACGATCACCGCGCTGCTGCACCTCGAGGACCTGGGGTTCTGCGCCAAGGGCGAGGGCGGGCCGTTCGCCGAGGGCGGTCGGCTCGGCCCGGGCGGCGCACTCCCGATGAACACGAACGGCGGGGGGCTCTCCTACACGCACCCCGGCATGTACGGGATGTTCCTCATCGTCGAGGCGGTCCACCAGCTCCGGGGCGAGTGCGGGAAGCGCCAGGTCGCGGGCGCCGAGGTCGCGGTCGCCCACGGCTCCGGGATGGTGCTCTCGTGCATGTCGACGCTCGTCCTCGGGGCGGAGGCGGCGCGGTGAGCCCGGACCGCCTCGAGCCACCGGTGTCGGCGCTCACCTCGCCGTTCTGGGACGCGACGAGGGAGCAGCGGCTGGTCCTGCAGTGGTGCGTGGAGTGCGATCGTCCGGTCTTCTACCCGCGCGAGGTCTGCCCGGTCTGCCTCGGGACGGCGCTCGAGTGGCGGGAGAGCCCCGGCGGGGGCAGGGTCTACGCGGTGACCGTGGAGCACCGCGCCCAGCAGCCGGGCCTCGCGGGCTGGGCGCCGTACGCGGTGGCCCTCGTCGAGCTGGACGAGGGGGTGCGCATGCTCACCAACGTGATCGGGATCGAGCCGGACCGCGTCGCGATCGGCCAGCGCGTGGCGATCGCGTGGGAACCGCTCCCCGACGGCCGGCACCTGCCGGTCTTCGAGCCGCGCGAGGGGCCGTGACGCGGCCGCTCTCGGCGTGGGCCGCCGAGCGCCCCGACGGCCTCGCGGTCGCCGGCGAGCGCGGCACGCGCACCTTCGCCGAGCTCGACCGGGCGGCCAACCGGGTGGCGCGCGCGCTCCGCACGCACGGCGTCGGCGCGGGCGACGGCGTGGCCCTCCTGTGCGGCAACCGGCCCGAGTTCGCCGAGGTCTACTTCGCCTGCCAGCGCGCGGGCCTGCGCCTCACGCCAATCAACTGGCACCTCTCCGCCGACGAGGTGGCGTACATCGTGGAGGACTGCGAGGCCTCCGCGCTCGTCGCCGACGCCGCGGTCGCCGAGCACGACGTCGCGGCGCACGCCGGGTCCCGCAACCGCGCGGTGCTCGCGGTCGGTGGCGCGCTGCCGGGCTCCATCGAGTACGAGTCGGCCGTGGCCGCGCACGACGCCGGCCCGCTCGAGGACGCCGCGGCGGGGTCGACGATGCTCTACACGTCTGGGACGACCGGCCGGCCGAAGGGGGTGTACCGCCGGACCCCGCCGTCGACCGCGCTCGCCAACGTGAACCTGGGCGGGTACGCCGAGGACGGTGGTGACGTGCACCTGTGCACCGGGCCGCTGTACCACGCTGCGCCGCTGGCGTTCTCTCTCGCGGTGCCGATCTCGTGGGGCGCGACGGTCGTCGTGATGGACAGCTTCGACGCCGAGCGGGCGCTGCGGCACATCGAGGGCGAGCGCGTGACCCACACCCACATGGTCCCGACGATGTTCCACCGACTGCTCTCGCTTCCGGAGGAGACCAGGACGCGCACCGACGTCTCGTCCTTGCGCCACGTGCTCCACGGCGCGGCGCCGTGCCCGGTCTCGGTCAAGCGCCGGATGCTCGAGTGGGTCGGCCCGATCGTCTGGGAGTACTACGCGGCGACCGAGGGGGTCGGCAGCTTCGTCGACCCGGCCACCTGGCTCGCGCACCCCGGCACGGTCGGCCGCCCGATCACGCCGGACCAGGTGCGGATCGGCGACGAGTCCGGCAACCCGCTGCCCGTGGGCGAGACCGGCCTCATCTTCCTCAGGGCCCCACGCGAGGGGCGGTTCTCGTACTTCAAGGACGACGCCAAGACGCGCGACACCTACCGCGGCGAGTACTTCACGCTGGGCGACGTCGGGCACCTCGACGAGGAGGGGTTCCTCTTCCTCACCGACCGGACAGCGAACGTGATCATCTCCGGCGGGGTCAACATCTACCCGGCGGAGGTCGACGCGGTGCTGCTCGACCACCCTGCGGTCGCCGACGCGGCGACGATCGGCGTCCCCGACGAGGAGTGGGGGGAGTCAGTGCTCGCCGTCGTCGAGCTGCAGCGCGGGGTCGGCGCCACCGACGCGCTGGCGACCGAGCTCGTCGCGCACTGCAGGGCGCGGATCGCCCACTACAAGTGCCCGCGCGCCGTCGCGTTCGTCGACGCGCTGCCCCGCCAGGACAACGGCAAGGTCTACAAGGGGGTGCTGCGCGACCGGTTCCGCGCCGCCGCGGTCCCGGCGCCGACCGGGAGCATCGCGCCGTGAGCGACCCCGGCGTCGACGGCGCGGTGCGCGCGGAGCTCGGCGAGCTGGCCGAGTGGCTGGAGGCGAACTGGGACCCCGACCTCACCGTGGGCGCGTGGTGGGAGCGGCTCGGGATGGCCGGGTGGGCGCAGCCGATCCTCCCCCGAGACGCGTACGGGCGCGGCCTCTCCTTCGGGGACGCGCAGGCCGTCCTGCGCGCGATCGAGCGGTTCGGCGCGCTGGGACCGCCGATGGGGCTCGGTCTGCAGCTCGCGGCGCCCACCATCGCGGCGTGCGGGACCCGCGAGCAGGTCGAGCGGTTCGTGCCCGACATCGTGACCGGGCGCGCCGCGTGGTGCCAGCTGTTCAGCGAGCCCGGCGCGGGCTCCGACCTGGCGGGGCTCGCGACCCGGGCGGTGCGCGACGGCGAGACCTGGGTCGTGAACGGCCAGAAGGTCTGGACCTCAGGCGCCCAGCTCGCCGACATGGGCATGCTCCTCGCCCGCACGAACCCCGACGTGCCCAAGCACAGGGGGATCACGTGGCTCGCGATCGAGATGCGCCAGCCCGGGGTCGAGGTGCGGCCGCTGCGCGAGATGACGGGCAGCTCGCTCTTCAACGAGGTCTTCCTCACGGACGCGACCGTCGCCGACGACGCGCGGATCGGCGCGGTCGACGACGGGTGGCGGGTGGCCAACACCACGCTCACGTTCGAGCGGACCGGGATGGGTGCCGGCAGCGGCGCGCGCGGCGTGCCCGCCGCCCGACCCGGCACCGCCGCCGGCGACCTCTCGCTCCGGGCCGGCGACCTCGTCCCGGCTCGCCAGCACGACGAGCGACCGGTCGAGCTGGGCCGACCGTCGCCCGCGGGCGACCTCATCGCGCTCGCCCAGGCGCGGGGCCGGGCCGACGACCCGCTGATCCGCCAAGGGCTCGTCCGGCTGCACGTGCTGGGGGAGCTCGCGCGGCTGAACACGCTTCGGCTCCGTGCGGCCCGCGCCGCGGGTCGCGACGTGCCGGGGACGCCGAGCTTCACGAAGCTCTCGATGGCCGACGCGCTCCGGCTGCGCCGCGACCTCGGGCTCGCGCTGCTCGGGCCCGCCGGGACGCTGCACGCGTACACCGACGAGGAGCGCGACCGCCTGCTCGCCGCGACGGGCGCGGTGGTGCCGGCGATCACGCAGCAGGCGCTCGGCGCCCAGGCGCTCCCGATCTTCGGCGGGACCGACCAGATCCAGCGCAACATCATCGCCGAGCGGGTCCTCGGCCTCCCGAAGGAGCCCGGGGACCTGAGCCAGGTCCCGTTCTCGGCGCTGCCGAGGAACGCCTGACGCCGACCGGACCGGACCGCACGCCGCGGTGGGATCGGTGCGTCGACGTCGGGTCGCCGCGAGCCGCCCGCCCGACACGTGGTGGTTGGGGGTGCGCTCGCCTCGGTCGGGATGGCAGCATGGCCGTTCCGCCCGGCCCGACCCCCCGACCGACGAGGCGCCATGCTGACCCAGACCGAGGGACCCACCACGCACGAGGACGTCCCGGCGGCGCGTGCCGTGGACCTCGAGAAGATCTACGGCAGCGGACCGACCGCGGTGCGCGCGCTCGCCGGCGTGAACGTGACGTTCGGGCGCGGGCGGTTCACGGCCGTGATGGGGCCCTCCGGCTCGGGGAAGTCCACGCTGCTGCACTGCATGGCCGGCCTCGACCGGGCGACCTCGGGGCAGTCGTACGTCGGCGACGTCGAGATCGGCCAGCTCGACGACGCGGGGCTGACGCAGCTGCGCCGAGACCGCGTCGGCTTCGTCTTCCAGTCGTTCAACCTCGTGCCGACGCTCTCTGCAGGCGAGAACATCCGGCTCCCGCTCGACCTCGCGAGGACGAAGCCCGACGCAGAGTGGTTCGAGTTCCTCGTTGAGAAGCTCGGCATCACCGAGCAGCTCGGACGGCGCCCGGCCCAGCTCTCGGGCGGACAGCAGCAGCGCGTCGCGTGCGCGCGCGCCCTCGTCACCCGCCCGGACCTCGTGTTCGCCGACGAGCCGACCGGGAACCTCGACTCGAACTCGTCGGCCTCGATGCTCTCGTTCCTCAAGACCTCGGTCACCGAGCTCGGCCAGTCGATCGTGATGGTCACGCACGACCCCCGCGGCGCCTCGTACGCGGACCGGGTGCTCTTCCTCGCCGACGGCCTCGTCGTCGACGAGCTCGCGGCCCCGACGCCGGACTCGATCCTCGAGCGCATGCGGACCCTCGGGACCTGAGATGTGGCGCGTCACGCTCAACGGGCTGTGGTCCCACAAGCTGCGCCTCGCGCTGACCGCGATCGCGATCGTCCTCGGGGTCACGTTCATCACCGGCACCTACGTGCTGACCGACACGCTCCACCAGACGTTCACGACGCTGTTCAGCGGGATCTACAAGAACCTGAGCTTCCAGGTGCGCGGGGTCGCCCAGTTCACCGGGCAGTTCGGCGTGGCCGTGCGCAACCCCGTCCCCGAGTCGCTGCTCCCGGAGGTCCAGGCGGTGCCGGGGGTCGAGGCGGCCGCCGGCTCGGTGACGGGGTACGCGCAGTTCGTCTCGCACGCCGGAAAGGCGATCCAGACGGGCGGGGCGCCGACGATCGGGATCTCGTGGGACCCGAACCAGTCGATCTCGGAGCTGCGCATCGTGCAGGGTGCGCCGCCGACGACGCCGAACGAGGTGGTGATGGACGCCGGCACGGCACAGAAGGAGGGGTTCAAGGTCGGGGAGCCCGTTCACGTGCTGCTGCAGGGCCCGGCGAGGACGTTCACCATCTCGGGGATCGCGCAGTTCGGGACGGCCAACAACCTGGCGGGCGCGACGCTCGCCGCGTTCCAGCTCCCGACCGCACAGCAGCTGTTCGCCTCAGTCGGGAAGTTCGACACGATCAACGTGGTGGCCGCTCCCGGCGCCGACAAGGCGCAGGTGGAGCGGGCCATCGCCGACGTGCTGCCGCGGGGCGTGCAGGTGGTCCCAGCCCAGACGGTCATCAACGAGCAGTCCAACGCCATCAACGACGCGCTCTCCTTCTTCTCGACCGCGCTGCTCGTCTTCGCCTTCATCGCGCTGTTCGTCGGTGCGTTCACCATCGTGAACACGTTCTCGATCATCGTGGGGCAGCGAACACGGGAGCTGGCGCTGCTCCGGATCGTGGGGGCGAACCGGCGGCAGCTGTTCCGCTCGGTCCTCGCCGAGGCCGCGATCGTCGGCATCGTCTCCTCGCTCATCGGGATCGGGCTCGGCGTCCTCGCGGCACAGGGCCTGGAGGCGCTCCTCCGCGGGTTCGGGATCGACCTTCCCACCGGCCCGCTCGTGTTCGAGGCCCGGACCGTCGTCGTCGCCCTCCTCGTCGGCGTCGGCGTCACCGTGGCCTCGGCGATCAGCCCGGCGCGCCGCGCCGTGCGGATCCCGCCGATCGCCGCGATCAGTGAGGTCCAGGGGGGCCGCGACGTCTCGTTCCGCCGTCGCGTGATCGTCGGCGGCGCCATCGCGATCCTCGCCGCGGTCGCGCTCTCGGTGGGGCTCGCGAAGCCGAAGATCCAGCTCGTCGGCATCGGGGCAGCCGGGATCTTCGTGGGCGTCGCGATGCTCGCGCCGGCGCTCGCCCGTCCGCTCGCGAGCCTGATCGGCAGGCCCATCGCCGCGATGCTCGGGACCGCGGGGTCGCTCGGCCGCGAGAACTCGATGCGCAGCCCCCGTCGCACCGCCCAGACCGCCTCGGCGCTCATGGTCGGGATCGCGCTCGTCTCGGCGATGGCCGTGTTCGGGGCGTCGCTCTCCAGGTCGGCGACCGAGGACATCGACCAGGCCGTGCGCGGCGACCTGATCCTCACGTCCACGTCCATGGGGAACTCGCAGTTCAGCGGGGCGGTCCCGGGGCTCGTCCAGGAGATCCCCGGTGTCACCGCCACGACGACCGTCTACGGCGGGCAGTTCGTCTACCGCGGGGCCGTCGACTCGCTCCAGGCGGTGACCCTCCCTGGGCTCTCCAGGACCGTCGAGTTCCGCATGACCGACGGCTCGACGGCCGCGCTCGCGACCGGGGGGCTCCTCGTCGACACGGTGGTCGCCAGCTCGGACCACCTCTCGGTCGGTGACCTCGTGCGCGTGCGGTTCGCCGAGACGGGGACGTCGGTCATGCGCGTCGGCGGGATCTTCGAGGCCAACGCGCTGCTCGGCCGGTTCGTGGTCTCGGCGCCGTTCTTCCTCGCGCACTTCCAGACCCCGCTCCCGGCCGCCGTGGTGCTCGCCACCGACGGCAGCGCGGAGGTCCAGCACGCGGTGACCCAGGCGGTCGCGGCGTACCCGAACGTCCAGGTCCAGACGCGCGCGCAGTTCGAGCAGGCGAACACCAAGGCGGTCAACCAGCTCCTCGGCCTCGTCTACGCCCTGCTCGGGCTCGCCGTCCTCATCGCGCTCATCGGCATCGTGAACACGCTGATGCTCTCGGTGTTCGAGCGCACCCACGAGATCGGGCTGCTGCGCGCGGTCGGGATGCGTCGTCGCCAGGTGCGCACGATGGTCCGGTCCGAGTCGGTGATCCTCTCGATCTTCGGTGCGGTGATCGGGATCGTCATCGGGACCGGGCTCGGCGTCGCGCTCGTGGCGTCGCTGCGCACCCAGGGGATCACGGCGACCGCCGTGCCGTTCCCGAGCCTCGTGGTCTTCCTCCTGCTCTCTGCGGTCCTCGGCCTCGTCGCGGCGAGCTGGCCGGCGCGCCGCGCGGCGAAGCTCGACGTGCTGGCGGCGATCGCAGCGGAGTAGCGGCGACCGCCACGCCCGGCGCGCCTCCGTCCGCGCGCCGCGCGGGGGACGTCCGCGCAGGTCAGACCGGTCGACGTTTCCCTCCCGCTCCGACCGGGTAGCAAGGACCTGGGCCCCGTCGGGCGGAGGAGCCACGTGTTGAGCGATCGCATCTCGATGGCGTCGGTCGACGTCACCATCCCCGCGCACCCCGCCGCGATGGTGCTCGCCCGCCTCCAGGTCGCCGGCGTCGGGCGGCTGCTCGACCTCGACGTCGACGAGATCGCGGACCTCCGCCTCGCCATCGAGGAGCTCTGCCTCACCGTGCTCGCCGCGTCGAACGACCGCGACCGGCTCGCCGTCCGGATCGAGTGGGACGACGCGGCGATCACGGCGCGCTGCGAGCTGCTCCCCTCGCGCCCCGGGAGGGCCGGCCTCGAGGAGGTCACCGACCGCGCGACGAGCGAGCTCGCCGGCCAGATCCTCGACGCGCTCGTCGAGGAGCACGGCACGGAGACCGAGGACGGCGTGCCACGCGCGTGGTTCCGAAAGAAGCGCCCAGCGCCATGACGCCGACCGAGGCGGCCGACCCGGTGCCGGTCGCCGAGTTCGTGAGGTTCGCGGCGACGGGGGATCCCGCGCTGCGCGAGGAGCTCGTCGAGCGGCACCTCCCGCTCGCCACCGCCGTCGCACGGCGGTTCACCCGGCGCGGCGAGCCGACCGAGGACCTCGAGCAGGTCGCGGCGCTCGCGCTCGTGAAGGCGGTCGACAACTTCGACCCCGGCCGCGACGTGGCCTTCGAGCCCTACGCCGTGCGCTCGATCGCCGGCGAGCTGAAGCGGCACTTCCGCGACAAGGCGTGGGCCGTGCGCCCGCCGAGGCGGATCCAGGAGCACTGCCTGGAGCTGAACCGGGTGCTGGAGGAGCAGACCCACACGCTCGGGCGCTCCCCCACGATCGGCGAGCTCGCCCGGGCGTGCCGGATCTCCGAGGACGAGGTCATCGAGGCGCTCGACGCGGCCGAGTCCTACTGGGCGATCTCGCTCGACCTGCCGACGCCCGACGGCGAGCCGCTCGGGGTGCACCTCGGCGACGACGACGTCGCGATGGACGCCGTCGACCGGCGCGTCGCGCTCACCCCGCACCTCGAGGTGCTCTCGGCGCGTGACCGTGAGATCCTCCAGCTGCGGTTCGTGGGGGGGCTGACGCAGTCGGAGATCGCCGAGCGCGTCGGGCTCAGCCAGATGCACGTGTCGCGGCTCCTCCGCGCCGCCCTCGACGAGCTGCGCTCGTCGTTCCGAGAGCGGCGGCTGGTCGACGTCGCGGATCTCACCGAGTAGCGAACGAGGAAGGAAGCACCATGGTCCTGCTCCACCTGACGAAGTCCCGCGTCGGCGCGTTCGACGTCGTCGCCGCCGTCGGCGAGGTCGACGTCGCGAGCTCTCCGTCGCTGCAGAGGGCCATCGAGGAGTGCGTCGGCGAGGGGTGCAGGGCGGTCGTCGACCTCGGGTCGGTCTCCTTCCTGGACTCGACGGGGCTCGCCGTGCTGGTCCAGGCGTACAACGCGTGCCGCGACGCGGGCGGCGAGCTGCGCCTCGTGGTCACCGACCCCAACGTGAAGAAGGTCTTCGAGGTGACCGCGCTCGACGACGTCTTCGCGATCTACCCCTCGCTCGCGGACGCGACGACGCCCTGAGCGCCGGGCGGCGGCGTGCGTGGACGCGCGCGTCAGGTCCAGGTGAGCTCGAACCAGACCCGCTTGCCGGCGCCGTCGGGGATGACCCCCCACCGCGTCGCGAGGGCCTCGACGAGCACGAGCCCCCTGCCCGACGGGCGCGGGCGCTCCCGGTCGGCCTCGATCTGCACCGGCGGCGCCGACGTGTCGTCGCCCACGGTGACCCGGATCCTGCGGGGCGCGACGCTCAGCGTGAGCCGCACCGACCCGGTGCCGTGCCGGATGGCGTTGACGACGAGCTCGTCGGTGAGGAGCACCGCGACGGGCGCGACCCGCTCCCCCCGAGGGGGCAGCACGGCGCGGACCGCCGCGCGCGCGGCGGCCGCCGACCCGGGCGTCGGCGGGAGCGTCCAGGACCGGATGACGTGGTCCACGGACGCCGTGCGCACCGGGGTCGCGCTCACCGCGCCGCGGACGGTGCGACGACACGGGGTCGGCGCGGACCGCCGTCGCGCCCGGCCACGGCGCTGGTGAGCGACGCGCCCGCGTCGTCGGCGCGGCACCACGGCTCCGCGTCACGGAGCGACGTGTCGACGAGCGTGCCGACCATGCCGACGAGGACCGCCCCGGGCTCGCAGGGGGTTGCATGAACGAGCGCCGAGCCGCGCGGGCCACGCGTGGCGCGACCCGACCGCCGCGCCGTCTCGTCGATCCTCATCGCGGTTCGCGTACCCGCTCCCACTCGCGCCGAAACGCAGGCGTGGGCTCGGCGTCGGTGCGCTCGACGCCGGCCGGGGGGGTCGCCGGCGGGATCGAGCCGGCGGCGGGCCGCCGGAGCCGGTGCTGGCGGACGCCCCAGTCCACGATCGACGCGACGGCGCCGACGATCCCGACGGTCATCAGGATCGCGCCGATCGTGCCCAGGTGGAACCCGTGCGTGCTCGTCGGCGTGTAGGCGTAGCGCAGGATCGCGCCGGCCGCCGTGATCAAGAGGCTGAGACCGAGTGCCATGGTGCTCCTTCCGGACGGCACCCCGGGCGGGCGCCGTCCAGCCCATCCCCTGCGTTCCCACTCGGCGTCCTCGCGAAACCCGAGTCGGGCCGGCGGACGTGGCGGTCAGGCGTCGGCGCGGCCCCAGCGCACGGCCAGCACGGCGACGTCGTCGCTCTCGGCCCCCTCCGTGAGGCGATCGCAGAGCCGGGTCACGAAGGCCTCGAGGTCCCTCGGGGCGCGCCCTGCCTCGGAGGCCAGCCGGTCGAGGCCCGCCGAGAGCCCGCGGCCACGCCGCTCGATGAGCCCGTCGGTGAACGCGAGCAGCGTGGTCCCCGGCGGTGTCGGCACCTCCGTGAGCGGGTACCCGTGGCCGGGCGCGCCGATCGGGACCCCGCTCGCGAGCTCGACGTAGGTGGCGACGCCGTGTGCCACCACGAGCGGCGGCAGGTGCCCGGCGCTCGCCAGCTGCACCGAGCCCGCCGCGAGGCTGCCCACGCCGACGAGCACGGTGGCGAGCTGGTCCGCCACGATGTCGCGCGTCTGTGCGCCAGCCATCTCCAGGACCTCGCCTGGCCCGTGGCCCTCGAGGAGCAGGGTGCGGATGGTGAACCGCAGCGCCGCCATGACCGCCGCGGCGCGGACGCCGCGGCCGGAGACGTCGCCGATGACGAACGCGAACCGGTCGTCGTCGATCGGGATCACGCTGTACCAGTCCCCGCCGACCTCCGCGCCGCCGGACCCCGGCAGGTACCGGACGGCCACCTGGAGCCCGGGCACGTCCGGGGTGGCCACCGGCAGGAGCGAGCGCTGCAGCGTGAGCGCGATCGTTCGCTGCTCCGCGTAGAGGTCCGCGAGCGCAGCGTTGAGCGTCGAGATCTCGCGCGAGTCGCGCTCTGCGGCCCGCCGCCGTCCGACGAGCCGCTGCACGAGCACCGCGGCGCCGACGCTCAGCGCCCCGCCGAACGTGACGAGCAGGAGCGGCCGGCGCGCCGGGAGGTTGCCGGCGAGCGACCCGACCGGGGTCGCGACGAGGGTGAGCGTGGCGGCCCCGTAGGGGACCCGCAGCTGCACCATCGACCCCGCCGGCGGGTCGCCGACGATGTTTCCCGAGACCAGGTTCGCAGGCATCGGGCGCCGTCCGAAGTAGATGGCGTAGCGGAGGTCGGCGAACGCCGCGTTGCTCGAGATCCGCGCGGCGGCGTCGGGTGGCACGGGGCGCTCGGCGAGCACCACGTACCCGCCCGTCGGGGAGCGGCGCGCGTCGACGAAGACGAGCCGGCGTGGCGCCACACGGTCCAGCGCGACGCTGAACGAGTTGGTGCGGAGCGCCGCGTCGGCGAGCCGTCGCAGGGCCCGCGGCGCGATCGTGCGCTCTGGCGCGATGCCGATCCCGGCGACCGCCACCAGGTGGCGGCCGTGCGCGACCCAGAGCGACGCGCCGGCGAACCCCCCCGGGTCGCCCACGAACCCCGCCATGTAGTGCCGGAACTGGCGCGCACTGCCCCCGGACGTGGCTGCGAGCTGCGCGGCACCGGCGAGCGGGGCCTGCGTCGCCGACGTCGACGCGACGACGACCTCGGCGGCCTGCCGGGCCTGCACCACGAGGAGCCGGGACTCCGCGTCCTCGTACTGGCGCCAGGTCGTCCAGCTGACGAACGCCGTCAGCGCCAGCCCGACGACCAGCACCGTCGCCGCGACCGGCGAGGGTCGCCGCCAGGCGGGCTGCGCAGGCCGGGCGGCACCGCTGAGATCGGGGTCGACCGCGGCGCGCTCGGGATCTGCCATCTGCGAGCCCCTCGTCCGGCCAGCTCATCCACTGGATGCCGGAACGCCACTGCAGGGTACGCGCGCACGGAGCGCGGCGTCGAGCCCGTGGCGTCCGCGGCGCGAGCTCGCGGAGGGATCAGGCGGCCGGCGCCCGACGCAGCCGTCGGAGCTTTCGCCGCGCCCGCTCGCTGGTGCCGCCCCAGACCCCGTGCTCGAGGTTGTGCTCGAGCGCGTACTCGAGGCACGAGGTCGTCACCGTGCAGACCGCGCAGATCCGCTTCGCCTGCACCACCCCGGTGAGGTCGACGGGGAAGAACACGGCAGGCGGCAGGGTTCGGCACCGCGCGTCGGCCATCCACTCCTCACCCTGCAGCAGCGAGAAGAGCGGCTCGGCCGGCTCGCGCGACCGGAGCGGCGCGACGACGCCGGCGCGGGCGGCGCCGCGGGACACCGAGCCGGTGCGCAGCTCGACGTCGGCCAGCACCGGCTCGGGGGCCGTCACGACGCCCGCCTGGCGGTCGCGTGATCAGCCGACGGCCGTGAGGCCCCGGGATCTCGCGTGGGGGGCGGCCATCGACGCGCTTGCAGGACCACGTTCGCCGCGACAAGCGCCGCCGCGAGCGTGACGATCGGAACCCAAACGTCATCGCCCATACTGACCCCTCCGCCCGGCGTCCCCTGCTCTCTACCCAGGTGGTCCGGGCGCGAAACGGTTCCAGCGGTGACCGGGGAGTTCCGCCAGGTCAGCAGGACGACCGGCGGCGGGGTGGGCTCAGCCGTCCTCGCCCGGCAGCTCGATCGCGAGCACCACCCACGGACCCCGATCCCGCGGCACCTGCGGGATCGGCACGCGCGTGCCGGCACGCCGGATCGGCTGGTCGGTGTACTGCACCCACGTCGACCACCCAGCCGCGGCTGCCCGGTCGAGCGAGACCCACCCGACCGGCGGGTCGGCGACGTCCGGGCGCGCGCGCTCGACGCCGAGCGCGAGCACGAGCGAGGTCGGCCGCGTGGTCAGGAGCGCGGGCCCTGGCGTGCTGCGGTCGTGCCACGTCGCATCCGCGCCGAGCCCGTCGGTGCCCTCCATCGCAAGCACGGTGAGCGAGCCCTCGGCCGTCGTGGTCGTGGCGACGCGGAGCGGCGCAAGCCGCGGTGGCGCGACGGCGCTCCACACCGAGGCCGACCCGCCCGCGTCGGCGATCGCCCGGACCCGGTGCCACCGGACCGGCGGCTCCGACGTGACGGGACCGAGCCGCGTGCCCGGCGCGCTCTGCACGATCGCCACCAGCCGCTCGCCGGGCGACGCCACCCTGATCGGTGGCGCGGCGAGGCGCCCGTCGCCGCGCACCTGCTCGTCGGCCTGCAGCACGAAGCACGTCATCGCGGGGCGTGGGTTGGCGACAAGCACCACCGTGCTCGCGCGCGCGGTCCGGCCGATCGCGTCGATCGCCCGCACCGTGATCCGGTGCGAACCGCTCGGGAACCCGCGGGTGTCCCACCGCAGCACGAACCGGCCCGCACGGGCGGTCGCCGCTCCGATGGGCCGGCCGTCGACGAGGACGCGCACGGTGCGCACGGCGGCTGGGTCGCGGACGACGACGGCGACCGGCGTCGCCGACGAGAGCGTCTCGTGCGGCGCCGGATCGGCGAGCACGACGCTCGCCGGGGGAAGCGGCGCCGCCCGGACCTCCACGGCCGCGAGGTCCCAGCGGTCCGAGGTGGGCGCGGTGTCCCCGAGCGTGACCCTCGAGCCCGCGGACGCGATCGGGCCGGTCGGCGCCTGCACCCAGAAGGTGTCCCCGTCCGCCGCGTCCACCCACTCGCGCAGCAGCTGCTGCCCGGCGTCGGGAGTCCGGGCGATCGCCTGGTCCCAGTCCGATCCCACGAGGACCACGTCGGATCGCGCGCCGGTCGTGGTGAGGGCGACCGAGGGCGCCCCGCCCGGGCCCGCCGCGGTCGCGCCGGCGCCGACGCCGAGCGCCCCCGCCATCGCCAGCACGACCAGCTGCGCCGCGAACCCCCCTGCGGTCGGCGTCGACGCGACCCGGACGTGGCGCAGGACCGACGCGGCGTGCGCGGTCCAGATCTCCGCGTCGCCCGCCTGCGCGTTGGCCCGCCGGCAGAGGTGCCATCGGAGCCCCGCCCCCGTGACCGTCGTCGACTGCCGAACCGCCTGCGGGCCGTCGAGGCCCACCAGCGCGAGGAGCGTGTCTCCGGCGGTGTTGGTGGAGAAGGCGCCGGTCCGGACGGTGCCGTGCCCGTCGGCGGAAGCTTGCGCGTCGATCGCGAGCCCCGCCGTGCGGCTGCGCGCCACGTGCACGACCTCGACGGGGGCCGAGCCCACCATCCCGTTCGAGTCGATGACCTGCGCGGCGAGCGCGTGGGTGCCCGGGAGCGGGCCCGTCGACCACGCGAGCCGGTAGGGCGCCTGGGTGCGTGGCGCCCCGAGGGGCTCGCCGTCGAGGAGGTACTGCACCGACGAGACGGTCGCCGGTGCGGCGGCCGTCGCGCGCGCCTCGAGGGTCACCGTCCCGACCACGGTGGCTCCTGCGGCCGGAGTCGTCACCCGCACGGCGGGCGGCACGACCCTCGGGTGGGTCTGGGCGCGCACCGTGACCTGCGTCCCGCTGAGCTGCAGCCTCGTGTCCACGACGTCGTTCGCCCGGTTGGACTCGTCGAACAGGTGCTGGGGGTCGACGATCGCGCGCAGGATGTACGTGCCGTCGGGGACGCCGGTCAGGTCGATCGGCTGGCCGTTGTCGGTCTGGTCGTACTGGTCGCCCCACCCGACCGAGAACCCGAGCAGCTTCGTGGGGCTCGCGCAGTCGCTCTGGGGGGGCGAGGTCTGCCCCGGCGCGTTCGGCACGCCGCCCACGAAGGTGTCGGCGGTGATGCAGTACTCCACCTTCGGGCTCACCCGCACGATCGGGCCGATGGTGCCGTCCGGGCGAACCGCGTTGAGGGTGAACCTCGTGAGCGGGTAGCGGTAGTCGCTCGGGGGCTCGAAGATCCCGTCGCGCGCGAGCGGGAGGGCGCGCGCGGCGGCCCACCTCGCCGGGCCGGCGCTCCGGTAGAGCACCTGGCGGAACGAGGAGAGGCCGGAGGCCGCGTCGTAGGCCGGCTGGATGGCGAACGGCCCGGTGCCCGCGTCCCAGGTGACGTGCGTGAACTGCAGCTGCCGGTGGCCGGTCGACGGGTTCGTGCCGATCGAGATGGCGTCGGTGGGGACGAGCACCTGGAGGTCCGGGAGCGTGATCGCCGTCGCGGACGAGCGGGCCGCCGAGGAGGACCCCGTCGCGAGGACCGGGACCAGCGAGACGGCAACGACGGCGATCGCGACCAGGGCGGTGCTGCGTCGCACGGTGCCTCCGGTCACGACGGCGGGCTCTCGGGCCCGAGGCTAGGGAGCGGCGCCCCGGCCGGCAAGGCCGCGGTGCGGGCGTCGACGCGGGGCTGCACGTGCGGGGAGCCGGCGCGCTCGCGCCGGCTCCTCACGGTGGTCCGATCCGCTGGCGAAGTGGATCGGCTAGAGGACGCACCCCGAGGCCGAGTTCGACCAGATCGGCTGCACCGCGTAGCTGTGGGCGCCGAGGGTGATGTCGCCCGACGCCGCGTTCCACGCGCACTTGTCGCCGTTCTCGCTGCCGCTGCTGTCGATCCAGGCGTAGGAGCCGTTCGCGGTCACCGGGTCTGTCTCGGCCTCCGCGTACTCGTGGCCGCCCACGACCGAGAACCCGTCGAAGTACCCGTTGCCGTAGGCGTCCGCCGAGTTGATGAAGTTCTCGCCGCAGCTCTGCTGGGCATCCGGCTGGTACGGGATGTACGCGTACGGCAGATTGGCGCCGCTGTGCGTCGTCACGCTGTGCCACGCGCACCACGACGTCCCGAACCCGCTCATCGAGCGACCCGACGGCGTGAACACCATCACGGTGGCGCCGACCTGCGCCGCGGCCGGGATGCCGAACCTGCCCGCCGCGTACGCCGCCTCTCCGGCGATCGCGGACTGGGTCGGGCTGGAAGGCACCGCGTTCGTCGCGTCGACCATGACGCCCTTCAGCTGGCCGATCAGGTTCTGGATGTGCGTGCCGGCGGACCCGCAGCTGACCGTGCCGAGGCTGACGCCCTGGCAGTACTGCGCGTCGACGCCGTCCCAGCTCGACCCGCCGACGTTCGTGAAGAAGTCCTGGATGTACTGCTTCGCCTGCGCGTTCGTGAACGAGAGCCCCTGATCGGTCCCCGTGGTGGTGGTCGTGTTCCACCAGCTGCCCCAGAAGTCGATGTAGATCGCGGGCGACGTCTCGACCTGCCCGCCGTGGTAGGTGAGGTTGCTCACCCTCCTGAAGCGCAGCTGGGCGTGGCCGGCGTCGCGGTGGACCCTGTAGATCGGCATCGCCTGGACCGTGTGGCGAGCAGCGGTCGCGCCGACGCCTGACGCGCTCATCGCGACGCCCAGCAGCAGTGCGGGGGCGATCCCCGCGCCGATCAGCGCCCTTCGGAACATGAGTCGACCTCCCTGAGAAATGTGTCCGCGCACGGTACCAACGCTGGCGGCGCCTGCCCAACGGTTTGTCACAAAAATCGACGAGACAAGACGGAGCGAGACGCCCGCCGACGCGGCGTCGCCACGTCGCGGCGTCACCGCAACGACGAACCGGTCGCTACCCGGCCGCGTCGAGCTGTTCGAGCGCCACCCGTGCCATCCCGGCGCCGTCGAGTCCGAGCGACGAGAGGATCTCGGCGGCCGGGCCGTGCGGGAGGTAGGCCGTCGGGATCCCGCAGGTCACGACGCGCGGCGCGGCCGAGCCGGTGCACAGGGCGGCGCGCACGCGCTCCCCGAACCCGCCGTCCACGATCCCGTCCTCGGCGGTGACGACGACGCCGTGCCGGGCCGCGTCCGCGAGCATGGCCGCGTCGATCGGCGCGACGCAGCGCGCGTCCCACACGGTCGCGCCGACCCCGACACCGTCCAGGAGCGCCGCAGCCTCCTCGCACGCGGCGAGGAGCTTGCCGACGCCGAGCAGGCAGACGTGGTCGCCCGCGCGGAGCCGCCGGGCGCGCACGCCGGCGCCGACGGTCAGCGCCGGGGGCGGCGGCGGCGACTTCGGCCAGCGGATCGCGACGGGACCGTCGATGGCGTCGATCGCGTGGTGCAGCATCGCCTCGAGCTCCTCGGCGGAGGACGGCGCGAGGACCGTCATCCCCGGCACCTTGGCGAGCAGCATCAGGTCGAGGGCGCCGTGGTGGCTCGGCCCATCGTCGCCGGTGACGCCGGCACGGTCCAGGCAGAGCACCACCGGGAGCGCGTGGAGGCCGACGTCGTAGTAGAGCTGGTCCCACGCCCGGTTGAGGAACGTGGAGTAGATCGCGACCACGGGACGGAGCCCACCCATGGCCATGCCCGCGGCGAGGTTCACCGCGTGCTGCTCCGCGATCCCCACGTCGAAGAACCGGTCGGGGAAGCGGGCGGCGAACGGCCGCAGCCCCGTCGGGCTCCCCATCGCCGCGGTGATGGCCACGATCGAAGCGTCCGCCGCGGCCGCCTCGACGAGCGTCGTGCCGAACACCTCTGTGTAGGTGCGCGGGCGGGACGCCGCCGACCGCTGGACCCCCGTCGCGGCGTCGAACGGGCCGATGTCATGGAGGCACTTGTCCTCGTCCTGCTCGGCGGGCGCGTACCCGCGACCCTTCTCCGTGCGGACGTGCAGCACCCTCGGGCCGGCGCCGGCGAGCGCGTCGCGCAGCGCGGCCTCGAGCTCGTCGACGTCGTGGCCGTCGATCGGTCCGGCGTAGGCGAGGCCGAGGGACGCGAAGAGCTCGCGCGCCGCGGTCGGGTCGTGGTCCGGGTTCGGCGCGCCCGCCAGCCGTGACACGGTCGGCGCGTAGGAGCGGCCGTTGTCGTTGAGCACGACGAGCACGTCGTCGCCGCGGACGCCGAGGTTGTTCAGCGCCTCGAACGCGACCCCGCCGGTGAGCGCGCCGTCGCCGACGACGGCGACCACCTTGGCCCCGTCCCCCCGGAGGCGCCGCGCCGCCGCCAGCCCCGCCGCGTACGAGAGCGCCGTGGAGGCGTGGCTGTTCTCGACCAGGTCGTGCTCGGACTCGGCGCGGTTGGGGTACCCCGAGAGCCCGCCGCCTTGGCGCAGCGTGGCGAACCGGTCCGCGCGCCCGGTCAGGATCTTGTGGACGTACGCCTGATGGCCGGTGTCCCAGACGAGCGCGTCGCGCGGCGAGTCGAGGACGCGGTGCAGCGCGATCGTGAGCTCGACCACGCCGAGGTTCGCGCCGAGGTGGCCGCCGGTGCGGGACACGCTCGCGACGAGGAACCTCCGCAGGTCGACGGCGAGCGCGTCGAGCTCGGGTCCGGTCATCTCGCGCACCCGCCCAGGGGTGAGCGCGGTGAGCGAGGGCGCCGTCGCGGTCCCGGCGACCTCGAGCTCGATCACCGCGTGCTCCGGAGCGCTCGGATGGACTCCCGCAGCGACCCCATCGAGGCGATCACCGCAGACGGCTCGTACCCGCAGTGCGCCATGCAGTTCGCACACCTCGGGTCGCGCCCCCGGCCGTAGGCGTCCCAGTCGGTCGTCTCCACGAGCTCGTGGTACGTCTTCGCGTACCCGTCGGCCATGAGGTAGCACGGCCGCTGCCACCCGAAGACCGAGTAGCTGGGGATGCCCCACGCGGTGCACGGGAAGTCGACCTTGCCCTCGAGGAAGTCGAGGAAGAGCGGCGAGTGGTTGAGCCGCCAGCGCTTGCGCCTGCCGTCGGCGAACGCCTGGCGGAAGAGCTCGCGGGTCTGATCCGGCCCGAGGAAGTGCTCCTGGTCGGGCGCCTTCTCGTAGGCGTACGCGGGGGAGATCATCATCGCGTCCACCTCGAGCTCGTCGTTGAGGAAGTCGAGGACGTCGCGGACAGACTTCGGCTGGTCCGTGTTGAAGAACGTCGAGTTCGTCGTGACGCGGAACCCCTTCGCCTTCGCCTCCTTGATGGCGGCGACGACCTCGTCGAAGACGCCCTCGCGGTCGACCGCCTCGTCGTGGCGCTGCTTGAGCCCGTCCACGTGGAGCACGAACGAGAAGTACCGCGATGGCGTGAACCGGTCGAGCCGACGACGCAGGAGCACGCCGTTGGTGCACAGGTACACGTAGACCTTGCGGCGCACGAGCTCCTCGACCATGCGCGCGATGTCCGGGTGCAGGAGCGGCTCCCCGCCCGCGATCGAGACCATCGGGGTCCCGCTCTCCTCGACCGCCCCGACCACGTCCTCGACGCTGAGGCGCTGCCGGAGGATCTCGGTGGGGTGCTGGATCTTCCCGCACCCCGGGCACGACAGGTTGCACGCGAAGAGCGGCTCGATCTCGACGAGGAACGGGAAGTAGCGCGTCCGGCGGAGCCGGTGGCGCACGAGGTGCGCCCCGATCCGGAGGTTCTGGCGAAGCGGGACCGGCATCAGCGCACCCTCCCCGGCAGCGCGAAGCGCACCGCCTCCTCGGCCACCCGCTCCTCGGCGATCTCGAGCGGCCCGAGGTGCGCGAGCGCGGCGAGCACCCCCTCGACGAGCGAGTCGGGGACCGACGCCCCCGCGGTGAGGCCGACGGTGCGCGCCGTCGGGAGCCAACCGAGCTCCAGCTGGCTCGCGTCCTCGATCAGCTCGGCCCGAACCCCCTCGCGCTCGGCGAGCTCGACCAGGCGCGCCGTGTTCGAGGAGTTCTGCGACCCGACGACGAGCAGCAGGTCGCACCGACTGGCGATCGCGCGGACTGCGTCCTGGCGGTTCTGCGTCGCGTAGCAGATGTCGTCGGCCGGCGGCTCCGCGACGGACGCGAACCGCTCCCTGACCGCGGCGCGCACCCGCTCCGCCTCGTCCACGGCGAGCGTGGTCTGGGTGAGGACGCCGACCGGCGTGTCCCTCGCGAGCCCGAGCCCGTCGACCTCCTCGACGGTGGCCACGACGTGCGTGCGCTCGGGCGCCTCGCCGACGGTCCCCTCCACCTCCTCGTGGTCGCGGTGACCGATGAGGACGATCTCGTACCCGTGCGTCGCGAACCGCCGAGCCTCGGCGTGGACCTTCGCGACGAGCGGGCACGTCGCGTCGATCACGGTCACGCCGCGGGCGTCCGCGTCCTCGCGCACCGCGGGCGAGACGCCGTGCGCGGCGAAGACGACGACGGCTCCGGTCGGGACCTCGTCGAGCTCCTCGACGAAGATCGCCCCCTTCTCCTCGAGGTCCCGGACGACGTGGAGGTTGTGCACGATCTGTCGGCGCACGTAGACCGGCGCGCCGAACCGTCCGACGGCGCGCTCCACGATCTCGATGGCGCGCTCGACGCCGGCGCAGAACGAGCGGGGTGCGGCGAGCAGCACGTCGCGGCGCCCGCACGCCGCCGCCCACCGGTCGAGCGGCCCACGGACGGCGCGCAGCGCCCGCAGCGCGCGCAGGCCGCCTCGAACCGGCGAGCACGACTCGGTGTCCGAGATCGCCCGGACGACCGCGAGCGGACGGGCCCCGAGCGACGCGGCGAGGAACGCCGACTCCATGTCGACGGCGAGCGACCCGCCGGCGGCGAGCGACGCGCGCGCGGCCCCGCGCGCGTAGCGGGGGGACGAGACGACCGGGCCGGCGTGCGTGCGCGCGCCCGCGCGTCGCAGCTCGCCCTCGAGCAGGACGGCCGACGGCAGCGCGAGCTCGACGTCGTCCTCGGCGCTGCGCAGGGAGGTGGGCACGACGAGGTCCCCGATGCCGACGTCCGCGGCGAGCCCGCCCCCCACGCCGACGAGCGCGACCGCGGTGTCAGGGTGGAGCCGCGCCGCGAGCGCCGCGCCTGCGCGGCGCGCGTGGTCGGGCCCCATCCCGACGACGTCGGCGCCGCCGACGGCGAGCGACTCGATCCGCAGCGGGGTCAGGACGCGGAGCTCTGCCATCGTCCCTCCCCTAGGTACCGCCCGAGCGCCGTCACCGGGAACACGAGCCGGTAGAGGTGGTAGTTGAGGTAGAAGTCCCCCGGGAACCCGGTCCCGGTGAACCACGGCTCGTCCCAGCTGCCGTCGTCGCCCTGCGTTGCCACCAGGTACCCGACGCCGCGCGCGGTCGGCTCGCCGCGCTCGCCGGCCGCGAGGAGCGCGAGCAGCGCCCACGCGGTCTGGGACGCCGTCGAGTGGCCGCGGCCACGGTAGGCGTCGTCCCGGTACGAGCGGAGGTCCTCCCCCCACCCGCCGTCCGCCGCCTGGTGCGCCTCGAGCCACGCGACGGCGCGTCGGATCGACCGGTGCGCGGGATCGACGCCCGCGGCCACGAGCGCCGGGACGACGGCGCCCGTCCCGTAGACGTGGTTCGCGCCCCACCGGCCGAACCACGACCCGTCGGGCTCCTGCGCGTTGAGCAGCCACGTGATCCCGCGCTCGACGGCGGTCCGCGACCCACCGAGCAGGGCGAGCGCCTCGATCACGTGGGCGGTGACGTCGGCGCTCGGCGGGTCGATGAGCTCGCCGAAGTCGCAGAACGGCAGCGTGCGGCAGAGCGCCCTGGTGTTGTCCACGTCGAAGGACGCCCACCCACCGTCGGAGCACTGCATGCCCTCGAGCCAGGCGATGCCACGAGCGACGGCGCCGCGATCGGCCGAGCCCGTGGCGGAGATCGCGAGCAGCACCTCAGCGGTGTCGTCGACGTCTGGATAGTGGTCATTCTCGAACTCGAACGCCCACCCCGACGGCGCGAGCTCCGGCCGTCGGACCGACCAGTCGCCGCGCACCGTCACCTCCTGGTCGAGGAGGTACGCCACCGCGGTCGCCAGGACCTCGTCGTCGGAAGCCGTGCCGGCGTCGCGCAGCGCGGTCACCGCGAGCGCCGTGTCCCACACCGGTGACTGGCACGCCTCGATGCGGCGCCCCTCGGCGTCCTCGATGGTGAACCCGTCGAGGCCGTCGAGGCCGGCCGCGACGTTCGGGTGGTCGAGCGCGTGGCCCCGCAGGTGCAGCGCGATGAGCGAGTACACCCACGGGGGCTGGATGCCGCCCCAGGAGCCGTCCGCCTCCTGACGCGCCACGATCCATCGCTCGGCCCGGTCGAGCGCCGCACGGCGGAGCCACCGAACCGGTCGGTGCTCGTAGCGGTGCAGGAGCCGGTCGAGCAGCGCGAACCGGCCCTCCCAGGTCGTGAGCGGTGGGCGCGGTCGCGGCGTGGCGCCCACGCGCAGCTCGTCGATGGTGAGCTCGATCGCGTGGGTCGGCCGGTGCGCCGAGACGACCGCGAGCGCGACGATCGTCTGGCGCGCCCAGCATGCGAAGTCGTAGATGTTGAGGGGCATCCAGCTGGGCAGGAAGACGATCTCCGGCGGGAGGACCGGGATCTCCGCCCACGACCAGAGCCCGAACAGCGCGAGCCAGATCTTGGTGAAGACCCGCGTCCCCTCGACCCCGCCCGCCCCGGTGATGAACGTGGCGGCCGCGCGCAGGTGCGGGTCCTCCGCACGGTCCCCCGCCAACCGGAGCGCCACGTACGCCTCGACGGTCGTCGAGAGGTCGGCGGGCCCGCCGTGGAACGTCGCCCATGAGCCGTCGGTGCGCTGCTTGGCGCGGATCCACCTCGCGGTCGCCGCGCTCTGCGCCTCGGTGCGCACCCCGAGGAACTCGCGCAGCAGCAGGTCCTCCGCGTCGATGGTCACGTTGGTCTCGAGCTCGCCCTTCCACCAGCCCTCGACGTGCTGGCGCGCGACCAGCGCGTCGGTCGCGCGGAAGAGGCACTTGCGCACCTCCGCCTCGGGCACGCCGGCGGGCGTCACCGGTCACGCTCGACGACGTAGGCGGCGATCGAGGTCAGCTCGTTCTTCGGGAGGGCGGCGAGCGGCGCGCGGTCGAGCGCCGCGAGCGCGTCGCGCAGGTGGCGCTCGCTCAGGTCCACGGTCGCCTCCCTCGCGCCGCACGACTCGAGCACGGACCGGATCTCGTCCACCTCGGCGTTGCCGACCTCGCCGCTCGGCACCGTGAAGCACCCCGGGAGCGCGACGCCCTGGGAGGTGGCGATGCACACCGGGATCGTCTTCTTCCGCCGGCGGAGGTCGTTGCCGACCGGCTTGCCGGTGGCCTCGGTCGCGCCCCAGATCCCGAGGAGGTCGTCGACCGCCTGGAACGCGACGCCCAGGTGGTGCCCGAACTCCCACAGCGCGCTGATCGACGGGTCGGGCGCCCCGCACAGCACCCCGCCCAGGCACGCGGCGCACCGGACGAGCGCCGCGGTCTTGCCCGAGACCATCTCCAGGCACTCGTCGAGCGTGGCGGTCGCGCGGCGCTCGAGCGCCATGTCGAGCGCCTGCCCGGCGATCATCGCCTGGGTCGCGTCGGCGAGCAGCGACGCCGCGCTCGCGCGCTCCTCGCTCGGCACGTCGAGCAGCACCTGGAACGCCACCGTGCAGAGCGCATCGCCGGCGATGATCGCCTGGTTGATGCCGTGCTCGGCCCAGAGCGTCGCGCGGTGGCGTCTCGTGAGGTCGCCGTCGATCACGTCGTCGTGCACGAGCGAGAAGTTGTGGACGAGCTCGATGGCGACGGCACCGTCGAGGGCGCCCTTCTCCTCGCCGCCGCACGCCGCGGCGGAGAGCAGGACGAGCGCGGCCCGAACCATCTTCCCGCCGCTCGAGATGTGGTCCCCCACCGCGCCGCGGATCTCGGGCGCGAGGCGGCGCTGGGCGGAGTCGAGCTCGGGTCGCACGAGCGCCCGCGTGCGAGAGAGCACGTCCTCGACCGGCGGAGCGTCGCGCGACGTCGCGATCGAGCCCTCCACGCTCACCGCACGGTCCCGACCAGATCGCGCGCCGGCAGCGGCGCGACGCGGGCCATCACGGCCCGCGCGGCGCTGCGGCCGCTCCGCACGGCTCCCTCCATCGTCGCCGGCCACCCCGTCGCACACCACGCGCCCGCGAGGAAGACGTCGGGCTCCGCGGTGACCGCACCGGGGCGCAGCGACGCGCTCCCGGGCACCCCGCGGAACGTGGCAGCAGGCTCGCGCGTGACCGCCCCGTCGACAACCCGGGCGCGGCGCGCGGCGGGGAGCAGGTCGCCGAGCGAGGCGTGGAACCGCTCGATCAGCTCGCGCGCCCCGGATCGGAGGTAGCCGTCCGCGGCCGAGAGCGAGATCGCGAGGCACTGCCCGGTCCCGAGCCCACTCGACGCCGTCCGGTCGAAGACGAACTGCACCGGTGAGTCGACCGCCGCGAAGAGCTCCAGGTCGGTCACCGTGCGGTCGAGCACGAGGTGCACGTTCACGATCGGCGAGCTCCCGAGCCCCTCCACGGTCTGGACCGCCACCGGCGCGCCGATCGCCGCGGCGACGGCGGGCGGCGTCGCCACGATCACCGCGTCGACGTCCGTGGCGCCCTGCTCGGTGCGGACCAGGCGACCCCCGCCCGGCCGCGGGTCGATCGAGGTCACCCTGACGCCCGCGCGCACCTCCACGCCGGCGGCACGCAGCGCGCGCACCGAGTTCTCGCCGTGGAGCACCCGGAGCGGCACGAGCGCCCACCCGATGTCGGCGGCATCGCGACGATCGAGCAGCCCCTCGCGGAACACCCTCGTCGCGAGCGCGAGGGACGCGGCGCTGGCCGGCAGGTTGACCGTCGGGAGCGTGATGAGGTTCCAGAGCTTCTCGACCGCGTCGGGCGACTGGCCGTGCCGATCGAGCCACTCGCCGAAGGTCGAGGTGTCGAGCGACGGGTCCTCGGGGTCGAGCGAGCGCAGCGCGATCGCCGCCCGGCCGAGCCTGAGGCGGTCCGCGACGCCGAGGTGCCGGTAGGTGGCGAGCGACCGCGCCAGGTGCAGCGGCGCGGGCAGCGAGCTGCGACGGATGGAGGAGCGGGTCCCGCCGGGCGAGAGGACCGGGACGTCGCAGCGGTCCTGCATCCGGACCTGCTCGCCGGCGCCGATCCGCGAGAGGAACGCCCGATACGCCGTGCAGCATCTGAGGAAGACGTGCTGGCCGTTGTCGAACGTGAGCCCGTTGCGGTCGATCGAGGTCGTCAGGCCGCCGAGGGACCCGCGCCGCTCGAACAGCACGACCTCAGCGCCGTCGTCGGCGGCGTCCAGCGCCGCGGCGATCCCCGCGAGGCCGCCCCCGATGACGCCGATGCGCGCGCTCACGGCCGCGCCCCCGCCAGGCTGCGCGCCGCCACCAGCGCCTTCTCCCACGACGGCAGCGAGACCCGCTCGCGGGTCACCGACGACGGGTCACGCTCGATCCGCAGGAGCAGCCGGCGGTAGATGCCGGCCATGGCCGCGACGCAGGCGCGGCTTCGCGCGTCGAGGAACGGCAGCAGACGCAGCCCCTGTGCGAACCACGCGTCGGCGCGCTCGCACTCGAAGGCGACGAGCCGCGCGATCTCGTCGGGCGGCCCGTTCAGCTCGGGGTCGCACTCGAGGGCGATCGCGTCCAGCCGGGGGAGGTAGACCCGGCCACGCGCCCGGTCCTCGACGACGTCGCGGAGGATGTTGGTGAGCTGCAGCGCGACGCCGAGGTCGTCCGCGAGCCGGATCATCTCGCTCGTCGGGTTGGGGGAGAACACGGCGACGGAGAGCCGCCCGATCGACCCGGCGACCGCGCGGCAGTACCCCACGAGGTCGCCGATCGAGTCGTAGCGGACACCGAGCACGTCCTGTTCGCAGCCGTCGATCAGCTCGAAGAAGCAATCGATCGGCAGGTCGTACCGGCGCCGCGCGTCCGCGAGCGCTGCGAGCACCGGGTCCTCGGAGGATGCGTCCAGGTGCGCGAGCGACGCCCGGACTCGCGCGAGCCCGTCGAACTTCTCGGACGGCGCGTCATCGCCGTCGCCGATGTCGTCGATGCGGCGCGCCATCGCGTACATCGCCGACATCGCGAGGCGCTCGGGACGCCGGAGGAGCTTGATCCCGTACGCGAAGTTCTTCGCCTCGCGGCGGGTGATCGCCTCACACTCCCCGTAGGCGGTCTGCAGGTTCACCTGCGCCCCTTCCTCCGGGCGGCGACGAGGCACCGGAGCGCGTGCCAGGCGACCCCGCGCCTCGTCGGCCGGCACGCCACGGCGAGCACGTCGGAGCCCGCCCGGTCGATGGCGTCGAGCGCCGCGTGACCGCCGCCGACGAACCCGGCGACCGCGACGCGAGGGCGCACGGGGAGCGACGCGGCGAGCGGCTCGCCGCGTGTCAGGAGCGCGCGAGCGCGACCG
>Ga0306920_100001937_pt1 | contig 25824 bp, 21 predicted proteins | sample flu12Cox44000170_FD_204666 | JGI IMG/M metagenome (GOLD analysis project Ga0306920, IMG submission 204666) | Lab enrichment of tropical soil microbial communities from Luquillo Experimental Forest, Puerto Rico - flux4day.12C.oxic.44.000.170 (v2)... | ecosystem: Environmental > Terrestrial >...
TACAGGATCTTGTTGCGGCGGGAACAACGGCCAGGCGAGGGACGTATATGACGCCGAGACCGGAAGGGTAAGGGACAAGAGGATTCATGAGAACTGAGATCAACGCAGTGAGAAAGGCGGTAGTCTTCGGAGTAGTCGCGTGTCTAGGGGTGATGTGGGCCGCGGGGCTGGCGAAGCCTCAAACCGCCGCCCTTGGCGTTCGGGCGCCAGCGGATGCGCGGGAGCAAATTGACGCGCAGGTTGCGGAATGGCTCAAGGAGAGCGACGTTCCCAGCGTCGCGGTGGCTTACGTCAAAGACGGTAAAGTGGCATGGACTGCGGTGTACGGGGAACAAAGTCCGGGAGTCGCTGCGACGGAAAAGACGCTGTACAACATGGCGTCGCTGACGAAGCCGGTAACAGCCGAAACCGTATTGCGGCTCGCGTCGGCAGGTAAACTGTCGCTCGACGAGCGAATGGCGCCATACTGGGTCGATCCCGACATAAAGGATGACCCTTGGACCCCATTGTTGACACCGCGCTTGTGTCTGTCGCACCAGACAGGATTTGCGAATTGGCGGCGAATGACAGGTGGCGTGCTGAAAATGCGTTGGCAGCCGGGCACGCAGACAGGATATTCGGGCGAGGGATACAACTACGTTGGCAGGTTTACCGAGAAAAAGATGGGAAAGCCGTTTGATGCGCTGGCGCAGGAGATGGTTTTCAATCCCATCGGAATGCGCGACACGTCATACACTGCCCAGGAATGGTACAGCGGACGCTTGGCCGTTCCTCGCGGGCCGAAAGGAGAGACGCCCATCAATCCTGTTGCCAAGACCTGGAATGGCGCGGACCTGCTGCGAACGACCATTGCGGACTATGCGAAGTTTGTGGTCAGCGTGATGCACAACGATGGATTGACGAAGGAGATTGCGGCGGAACGGGCGACCATGATGCGGGACCTGGTGAAGCCCGATGAATTAGAGAAAGCATGCAAGGCGGCAGGGGAGACAGGACGCTGCACCGTCACGGCAGGAATGGGATTGGGATGGGAAGTGGAGACGGTAAATGGAGAGAAGATTCTGAATCACGATGGATCTGATTGGGGAGTGAAGACTTTCGCGATGTTTGTACCGTCCCAGGGAATCGGAGTAGTGGTGTTTACCAATGGAGAGAATGGAAACGCAGTGATTAAGAAGGTCGTGCAAGTGCTTTACCCGAATAAGTTGTACGGGGCGACGATGTGAAACGGGTGGAAAAGCAGCCTGCCAATTGTGACAGTGAATTGTCGACGCCGCAGGATGGTCCGCGATTGCCCGTTCTCGGCAATTGTGCGACCTGAGATCGATTGCGGGGTAGGACGACCTAGCTGGCTTCCAGCTTCTTGACGCGGTCGTCAGAGCTTCCATCTCGACTTCAGTCTACGCTGTACCGCAGCGCGAGTTCGCTGGCGCTTCTCGACCGGCGACGCCCACTTGTCGAACTCGTCAATAATCCAGTTTCGGTCTTCTCGATCCGCGCCGACAGGGGTTGTTGTTGTGTTTCGCCAATCCTCGGGGACATTCGTTAGGTGCCCGGGCAATTTAGCGTATTTTATCGCGAGGCCGAGGTGGGCTGCGTCCTGTTACGGGTAATTCGTTCCTGTTGACTGTGAACCTGTCGCAGCACTTCGGCCAGGGCATTGGCCGAACTGGCTCTTATGTCAGGTTCAACCCCTATTCCTTCCCAGCCATATTTTGAGTAAGGATTCAGAGCCTTGAAGTGCCTGATTGCAATGCCAAAGTGCTCGTTGAGGCGATGGAAAGTACCGGCGTGTGCTGCACCCGCCGTCGTTTCGCCCACGATGGTTGCGCGGCGCAGCATCTTCAAGTTATAGGAGAACTGCTCTGCCCCTGAGATCGTTCTCGCCGACGTCAACAAATAGACGGGCTTGTCGGCCAGGTGACTCCCGGTCACCGGCGACTGCGTCCACGAGTGCTGGGTTATGTTTTCGCGTGGATTGTAGAAGTACTCGGGGTGGTCGAACAGGTAAGCGGCGATGAACGACACCATGTTGGGAAAGCCGCCGTGGTTGTCGCGCAAATCTATGATCAAAGAATCAACATCGTTGAGACGCATCATTGCGCGTTGTGCCGTTTGTTTGCACACCGAAGTGTCTGGAAACGAGTTCAGCTTAAGATACCCAATATTGCCTCGCAGGATCTCAGCCTTTTCAATGCCGCAATTGGTTCGACGCATCTCTTCTATGTACGATGGCGGCAATTCCGTCTGCTGCTGGCCAGAAAGATCCGGAAGCGGAGCACGGCTGTAGATCACTCTGAGATGCCGATCATCACTGACCTCACGTAGCTGCGTTGTCAGAAGATAAGCGAAGCTTTGCGGGTCAGTGACGTGATCATAGTCACCGTTCTTCTCATGCGCGCGAAGCGAGGTCACCATCCGCTCGGCCAGTTCATGGTCAAAGTAGTACTGCTTTAGCTTGTCGCCTATACTGACAATGATTTCGTGCCGCGCTGCTGAGTCCATGCCTTCTGGGGAGTGCCTGCGCTGATCGGGAGGCATAGCCGAACCTTGTTGCCCTGCCGCGGGGCCTTCCTGTTCGGTTGCCGAGTTTGACCGCGACTGTGAATCGCCGGGTTTGAAGTCACTTGCCGACTTTCCCTTCGCAGTCCACTCGCGGTCGGCTGAATTTGTTTGTGTCTTGGAACTCTTGTCGGTGTGCTGAGAAGGCCACTGGCGAGTAAGGGAACTATGGCCCGGGCTTCCCATAAGCGCAGGAAAAGCGACAATCAAGCTTAGCGAAAGCAGACCGCCTGCTACGAATGATCTGAAAGTCGGCAGATCACTGCCAAGGGTACGGAATGTAGGAGGTCGACTCATTCCAGACGAGCCTATGCCTCTTGGGACATCGCGCCGGCCTCGCGCCTGGCGACGATAACAGGCTAATCATAATCCCCACTAAGCCAAAGTTGGCGTGCTGCCTTCTTTCCCCGTATCCCTGATTTACACTAAAGGGTTTTGCAAACAATTCTGCCCGTCTCTGTTTCACCGGAGGCCTCATGCTACGTCGCCTTTTACTGTTCCTTCTTGCCTTCTCGCTCATCACTCACGCCCAAGCCAAACATCCCTTCACCTTCGAAGACATGATGCAGCTCAAGCGTGTCGGCGAGCCGACGATCTCTCCGGATAGCAAGTGGGTGGCATTCAGTGCCATCGAGGTCAGTCTTGAGGCGAACAGCAAAACGCCACACTTGTGGATCGTGCCTGTAGCCGGCGGCGAGGCAAAACGGCTGAGTCGGGTCCCGGGAGCCGGCGAGGATCGTCCTCGTTTCTCACCTGACGGCAAGCGTGTGATCTTCGAGTCGCCACGCGACGGCGGCAGCACCGAGATCTATGTGCAGGATTTTGACACCGCCGGCGGCAACTTCACCGGCGATGCCAAGAAAGTGACGTCAATTTCCACGGAAGCTTCGGGTGGCACTTGGTCGCCCGATGGCCAGAGCGTCATTTTCATCTCGTCGGTCTATCCCGAATGCACCGACGACGCCTGCAACAAACAGCGCGACGAAGAGCGCGCCAAGTCGAAAGTGAAGGCCATGACCTTCGACCATTTGATGTTCCGCCATTGGACGCACTACGACGACAGCAAGCGCAGCCACCTCTTCATCGTCTCGATCGATGGCGGCGTTGCCCACGACCTGACGCCCGGCAACTTCGACGTGCCTCCGTTCAGCCTGGGAGGCCAGGACCAGTACGTGTTCTCTCCTGACAGCAAAGAAATCGCCTATACCTGCAATACCGATGAAGTCCAGGCCATCAGTACGAATAGCGACGTGTTCGTCGTGCCGGCTACCGGCGGTGCCGCGAAGCGAATCACGACCAACCCCGGCAGTGATGGCACTCCGGTTTATTCACCCGACGGCAAGTACATCGCCTATCGCTCGCAGTTGCGCGGAGGCTACGAGAGCGACCGCTTCCGCCTGATGCTGTACGAACGCGCCACGGGGAAGATCACGGATCTGTCTCCGAACTTCGATCGCTGGGTGGACTCGATCTCTTGGTCTCCCGACTCAAAAAGCATCTATCTGACCGCCGGCAACGAGGGCCGGAATCCCATTTACGTGGTGAAGATCGACCAGCCGAACCCGTGGCCGCAAGAGCTGGTCGATGGGTATAACGACAGCCCAGTGCCGACGCCCGACGGCAAGACGCTGGTCTTTAACACGATGTCGATCTCGGCCCCCAATGAGATCTACACTGCGCCGTTAATGTTTCCGCAGTGCCGGATGGCGGTGCCGCCTAATTCCTACTCCAGTCCGGACTGCCTGCTCTCCAAGTCGAAGCCTCTGACGCAGATCAACGACGATGTTCTATCGAGGGTCGATATGCAGCCGATGGAATCGTTCAGGTTCAGCGGCTCAGCCAAGGAGAAGGTGCAGGGCTTCATCATCCGGCCGCCCGGCTTCGACAAGAGCAAGAAGTATCCGCTGAAGTACCTTATCCACGGCGGCCCGCAAGGCGCATGGGGCGACGACTGGTCGTACCGGTGGAATCCCGAGCTGTTCGCGGCCAATGGCTATGTCGTCATCATGGTCAACTTTCACGGCTCAACCGGCTACGGACAGAAATTTATTGACGCCATCAACGGCAATTGGGGTGGCGCACCATACGAGGACCTAATGCTCGGGCTCGACTATGCCGAGAAGTCGTATCCGTTCCTTGATAAAGGTCGCGAGTGTGCGCTCGGCGCCAGCTACGGCGGCTACATGATCAATTGGATTGAGGGCCATAGTACGCGGTTCAACTGCTTGGTTTCACACGACGGCATGTTTAACACCGAGTCGGCGTACGGTACGACCGAAGAGCTGTGGTTCAACGAGTGGGAGTTCAAAGGCACGCCCTGGACCAACCGCGAGATGTACCGCAAATGGTCGCCGCATCTCAACGCCACGAACTTCAAGACGCCGCTTCTTGTCGTTCACGGACAGCTGGACTACCGTTTGGACGTTTCGGAGGGATTCCAGCTCTTCACTACGCTGCAACGGCTCAAGGTCCCCTCGAAGATGCTGTACTTTCCTGACGAAGGACATTGGGTGCTGAAGCCGCAGAACGGCCGCCTGTGGTACCAGACGGTCAATGCGTGGGTGGACCAGTGGACAAAACCCAAACCGTAATCCAACTCACCTAAGCGGAAGCATCCCACAGTGTCGGACACCGGAGTCGAAGGATCCCTACCGCGTCGAGAGAGCGGAGTTCGGGAACTATCCCGCCCGCTTGAAATACTGCACGGCCTTCTCGTGTTGTTTTGCTTTCTCCATCGTGCTGAAGGTGCCGAGATTTTTGCGCTTGTCTGTCTTGGGATCTTTCTTGCGCGAGTACAAGCGATATTCGCCAGACTTTAATTTAGTTTGCGGATCACTCTGGTTTCCTCATCGTACTGATCATGGGATTCGCGCGGCGTGTCGCGGGTTGCACAACGGATGGAGAGTTGACAACGGAACTTCGCTCGAATGTCGGGCGGACGCAATCCCTATAGAATTGCCTTCACGGCAGTTTCATGTTCACCCCACGTTCGCTAGTCCGCTGGCTTTGTCTTTTGTCGACTGTCACGATCGGTGGCAGCCGCGAAACTTACGCTCCACCTGTACAACCGACCGGCGAGCAGGGGCATCAGCGAACGCTCAATTTGCTCCACAGCGAGCTGCGACGTGGGCCCGACGGCGATCCAAAATCGCTTAACGCCGCCACTTTGAAGAGTCGAAAGTTCCGGCCAAACTCACCTTGCCTGATCCAGTCGTGAGCAACAGCGACAAGCGCGTCACTTCTCCGGAGATGTGGTGGACGCAGTTCGATCGCGAGATAATGGCCGCGTTCCAACTCAGACGCCAACAGTCAGGTGGGAAGTTGTCAGCACCACATCCGAAGAAATCGCAGGGCTGCCGGTTACGACGAAGAAGCTGCTCGGGCACGTGGACAATTCTGCCTGGCCCCTGATCAACGTTGACATCCAACTGTCGCTATCCACGCCCGCGCAGGCGACTAGGCCTCTGCCCGTGATTATGGAACCCGGACCGAGTCCAGAAGCTTGGGCAGCCGTATTGAAGCGTATCCCGGAAGACCAGCGAGCAGGCTTCACCGGTAAGGGGCCGACTTGGCAACAGCAGGTGGTCGCCAAGGGCTGGGGTTACGCGATTCTGATTCCGGCTACGCTTCATGCCCGACAATGGAGCGGACTGACCGATGGAATCATCGGACTTGTCAATAAGGGCCAGCCCCGTAAGACCGATGATTGGGGTGCGCTACGGGCCTGGGCTTGGGGAGCAAACCGCGCGCTGGATTATCTCGAGACTGACAAATCAGTAGATGCGCGGCAGGTCGGCATCGAGGGCTTGTCGAGATACGGAAAGGCCGCGCTGGTTACGATGGCGTATGAGCAGCGTTTGCTGTTGCTTTCATAGGGTCTTCGGGGGCGGGCGGTGGGAAGATTCTTCGTCGCAACTTCGGTGAACAGGTTGAGAACCTCGCCTCCTCCTCCGAATATCACCGGCTGGCCGGCAGTTTTCTGAAATACGCCGGCCCGTTCGATCCTAACGACCTGCCGGTGGATGCCCACGAACTCATCGCATTGTGTGCGCCGCGTCCAGTATTCATCGCCGGCGGATCGCAGCAGGTAGAAGGAGGCTGGGTGGATGCTAAGGGAGTGTTCTTAGGAGCGGTCGGTGCGGGTCTGGTGTATAAGCTGCTCGGCAAGCAGGATCTCGGCACCACCGAACTCCCCCCAATGGAGACTGCACTTGTCGCAGGCGACATTGCGTGGCGGCAACACAGCGGTGGACACACCAACGGCCCGAATTGGCCGACGTTCCTGGAATTCGCCAGCCACTACCTCAAGGCGACACAGGGGAAGACTACGAACGAAAAAACTAGGCGAAGAGTCTACTCTTCTGCCGCCGATGCCCGTTGCGCCTCTACCCGGTCGACGTGCTCGGCGGCCGAGAGGTAGGCTCCCCCCAAGAGCAGCATTCCACTCCAAAACGACCAGAAGATGAGCGTCACTGAAACGGAGAATGGTCCGTACACTTCCTGAAAATTCAGCCAGGGTAACAAGAGAATGTACACGTACTTCGCGGCTTCCGATACGAGCCCCGTCGCGATGGCCGCGGGAAGTACGGCACGCACCGGGACTTTCCCGTTGGGCAGCAGCCAATAGATGAGGAAGTAGATCGCAATGGTTGTGATCAGCGCGAAGGCCTTCATGACAAGGAAGGCTGCCCCGCGAAACACGAAATTGCCGCCGCCGATGGCGAAGCCCAGAAACTTGAGATTTTCAGCGGTGAGGTATACGGAGAGCAACGCGAGCGATCCACAGCCGAGTGCCAGCATGACCGCGACCAATGCGTTCATGATGTACGAGCGGTTCTTGCTGAATCCCCAGACGCTGTTCAGCGCGACTTCGAGCGGAAGAAAAATTCCGGTTGAAGTGATGAACAGCATCACGAGCGACAGGATCTGTCCACGCCCGCGAACGCTGGCCAGGTACTGCAGATTGCGAATAACGAAATCCTGATTGCTAGGAAGGTAGTCGTGCAGAAGTTGCAGGACTACGTTGTACATCTGCTGCGAATGAAAGACCCGCCGGACCAGCGTCAGCAACAGCACCATCAGTGGGCACAGCGAGAGCAGATAATTGGCCGCAACCGAGAACGCGTAGGTATGGACTTCGGTTTGCGTCAGGTAGCGCAGCGTCGGCCAGCCGTAACGTTCGAGCCTTCCGAGCAGGCCGTGCGGTTCGAGCTCATGCCGGAAACTTTCCTGCCCATCCTCCTCGGCCTGAAGACCGCGCGCAGCCGCTCCCGTGGAGGGTGGGTTCGCAGGTAAGTTATTGTTTTCCAAAGGCTTACCTCGGCCTGGACGGGCGCGAGTCACCTTCTATCGTAGCAGATGAACACTTCTGTGAATTCCAGTTATCTGGCAGTTTGAAGGTGGGCAACCCCTATCGCCTAAGACGTTCTGACATAAATACTTGCCAAAAACACCGACTACCTGTAATTATTCCTTGCTCCCGCCAAAGTGCGGATGGGGAAGCTTTCGGCTATGCCGAAATGCGGATTTGGGTTGATGTTTCTGTCAGCAGTCGAATTTCTCGCATTGCCAAGGGTTCACGTAACTGCAAGGACGCAAAGGTTGTAAGGCGCGTTCGGGCGGCGTTGTGGGCCCTTTTCCATTGCGTTAGAGCTGCGAGCTGAGCGGCAACCCTGTTTCCGGCAACGTGGAGACGTCGTTTTTTCTGCGCCTCAGGGTCGCAGGGGGACTGTCCGCGAAGCGGGGGTCATCTCAGGAACACATGCGAAAGGATCAATTTGTGAGAGAAAAAGGCACAGTCAAGTGGTTCAACGGAGCCAAAGGCTACGGATTCATTCAGCGTTCCACAGGAGAAGATGTGTTCGTCCACTTCTCAGCGATTCAAGAGTCAGGATACCGGAGCCTGAATGAGGGCGAAACCGTAGAGTTTGAAGTCAACAAAGGCCCCAAAGGTCTCCAGGCCGCTAACGTCGCGCGCGTCTAGACGTCTCTGCCACGCGAGGAGCCTCGTGCTTGCCGCGCCATTTCAGTTCAGGAAGCACGAGATTTTTCGTTAGCGACAAAACCACTGGATCCTCCCTCGTTAGGCGAGGGAGGATCCATTCAGCCTGGGACAATTGCTTCGTACGCTTTACGCGGCGTTTCTGACGTCAGCGGCGGGGAAGAGAGATGTCACATGCTGGAGCGCCTTCCCGGTCGCGAGCTGAGCAGCCTGACCACCCATTGCCTGGCGGTCGGCGTGGATGAACGTCACGTCCGTGAGCCCTATCAGGCCTAATACCTTGCGGAGATAAGACACCTGGAAGTCTGCCGCTGCTTGCGGGCTTACGCCTGCATACACGCCGCCGCGGGTGAGAATGGCGATTACTGCTGGTCGGATGGAATGAGACCTTTCGGTCCTTGATCGGTATAGCTGAAGGTCTTGCCGGCGCGAGCGATCTGGTCGATCCAGGCTTTAAACGTCGCCGGGAAAGAGAAGTTGTGCACCGGTATGCCGAGCACGATGACGTCGGCTGCAAGAACTTCGTCGATCAGCGAGTCAGACAGCGCGAGCATCTTCTGCTGGGCGTCTGTGGGCGCGGACTCCGGGGTGTGGGCCGCTTCAATCCAATGCCCGCTTATATAGGGAATCGAGCCGTCTGCCAGATTGCGCTCGATGATGCGGCCATCGGGGTTTGGCGGCTGTCCATTGCGTGGCAAACTCACCGGTTAATTTGCGGGAGAACGAGTTGCTACGCGGACTGGAGTTGATGATCAGCAGGGTTTTTCATCGGTGGGATCTCCTCAGCAGCATTTCTTTGTTACAACACGTAACTACGTATTGCGACACATAAGATGGGGGAGACGGCAGCGGGATTCGACTTCTCAGAGCCAGGCAAGTAGCTGGAAAACCTAGTGTTTATTGGGGCAAGAATCAGCTTCGCCGAAAATCAGGGCACACAAGCGGCTGAGTTCGTGGCAGTCCTTGTCACTGAGCTCATGAAACCGGCTGGTTGTCTCCGCATCCAGTTCCGGCTGAATCATCTGCAACAGTTTCAGGCCCTTAGCGGTAATACGGGCGATGGCCTGACGCTGATCGCTCCCGCCGCGCGTGCGTCGCACCAGACCACGGGCCTGCAAACGGTCGACCAGGCGGGTGATATCGGGAGCGCGCTCGACCATGCGGCAGGCGACTTCGCAGCGGGAATGACCGTCGGGATGTACCCCGCGCAAGATGCGCAACACGTTATATTGCGAACGAGTTAGCCCGTGACGCTCGCAAACCCCGTCAATCAGGTCATTGATAGCGCCGGCAGCGACCGCTACGCTGAGCAAAGCCTCGTGTTGAGGCGAGCGAAAGCGATCCTGTCTCAGCCGCCGTTGTAACGCTTCGGTCATTTCGTCCTTTATAGCCAGAAAAGTGCCGGCTGTCATGACGGTTATCAGACGAGGGCAACCTTTGACCGTTCTGTAAGAAAAGATGAGTTGGCAATCCGGGTGCTAAGAATAGAAATACTTGCCCTTGGCTCTGACACCCTGGTTTGGTGAGAGTGTTACCCCCATGAGGAGACTTTGAAAGAATCCCGCTTACTACAACTGACAAAGCCAACCGAAAGGATTGGACTAACGGGTCGTCAGGTGCTGGCCATCTTCCGGAGAGTTACTGGGCGCCAATCACAACCTTGGTAATCAGCCAGTCGTCACCTGGTTCGACACTCGCCGTTTCTTGGCAACGTTTCATTGGAACAGCGCTCGGAGCAGCTATTGGCGGTTTTGTCGCAACGTACTTCGGTCCAGACATGTTGGTTTTCGTGCAAGCATCTTTGCGTTGGGGCTATCCTGCGCAGCATTCGAAGCCGATCGTAGCGCGTATCGATTCGGCGGAGTCAGGTTGGCGATCGTGCTGCTTTTCCCCCGGTAGGGTCGGGCTGGCTAGTCGCTTTCGAGCGATTCGCCGAAGTCTCCATCGGAATCGCAGTTCGACTGGTAATGACAGTCGTATGGCCGGAGAACAGTGTCGGAAAAGCAAGATAGAATTTGGCGAGCCCGGCAGTGGCAGCAATGGTTCGAGGTGCTGGACCAGCCGATGATGACCATCGCGCAGATCAGGCAAGTGTCGCACGAAGGTTGAACGCCGGTGCTAGAATCGAGGGTTTTGAATCCCTGTTTCGAGGACTCCTGATATGTCTGACCTGACCGCACTTGATACGCCTCCTGCCCCGCTGGTTGCACTGACCGACGATGAAACCATGTTCCGCGATACCGTCCGGCAATTTGCCGACGAGACGGTCAAGCCGCACGTCAAAGAAATGGACGAGGAGGGTGTGTTCGAGCCGTCGCTCATCCGCAACTTCTTTGAGCTGGGGCTGATGGGAATCGAGGTTCCCGAGCAGTACGGCGGCGGAGGCGGAACATTCTTCGAGGCGATTCTCGCGGTGGAAGAGCTGTCTCGGGTGGACGCTTCCGTAGGCGTCATCGTTGACGTGCAGAACACGCTGGTCAACAACGCGCTGATGCGCTGGACAACCGAGGAGCAGAAGAAGCGCTACTTGCCGCGGATGTGCTCGGACACAGTGGGAGCCTATGCGCTGAGCGAGGCCGGGTCGGGCTCGGACGCGTTCGCGCTCGAGACGCGCGCCGAGCTGAAGGGCGACGAGTACGTCCTGAACGGCCAGAAGCTGTGGATCACAAATGCCAAGGAGGCGGGAGTCTTCATCCTGCTGGCGACGGTCGATCCCTCGGCCGGATACAAGGGCATTACCGCGTTCATCGTGGAAAAGCAGTTCCCGGGCTTCAGCGTGGGCAAGAAAGAAGACAAGCTGGGTATTCGCGCGTCGAGTACGTGCGAGCTTATCTTGACCGATTGCCGCGTGCCCAAAGCGAATGTGCTGGGCGAGGTTGGCAAAGGCTACAAGATCGCGATTGAGACGCTGAACGAAGGGCGCATCGGCATAGGCGCGCAAATGATTGGTCTGGCGCGCGGTGCCTGGGAATGCGCGGTGAAATACGCCCAAGAGCGCAAGCAGTTTGGGAAGACGATCTCGGAGTTTCAGGGCATTCAGTTCCAGATTGCGCAGATGGCGACCGAGATCGAGGCCGCTCGCATGCTCCTCTACAACTGTGCGCGCATGAAGGACGCCGGCATGAATTTCGTCAAAGAAGCTGCAATGACCAAGCTGTTCTGTTCGCAGGTGGCCGAACGGGTGGCTTCGCTGTGCGTAGAAATTTACGGCGGCTACGGTTTCACCAAGGATTATCCCGTCGAGAAGTATTTCCGAGACTCGAAGATCGGGAAGATCTACGAGGGTACGTCGAACATGCAGTTGCAGACAATCGCCAAGCTAGTGATGGGGAAGTAGACCTCGGGTGGCCGCGCTGCGGCCTGACCATTATTGCGGACGTGTCCCCGGGCTTGCGCCCCTGGCTGGAAATGCGTCGCGCTCGCTACGCGACTGGGTTCTGTGTTCAAGGATTTTGCCGGTTCACTCCGACATGTAACGGCTATTTAACGTGCGAAGTGAAGAGTGCCGAACTTTTCCGGCGCGTGGAAGTTGGGCTGGGCCGTGTTGGTCGCCTGCCAGGCAGCATAGAAGCGCTGTGGGTCAACGCCTTCGCAGCGAAAGAAGTTCACACGCCAGCTTTGGGCAGGATCGAAGCCGGACGTGATCGCGCCGATCGGAATCGCAAGGTTCGCGATCCACGTCTTTGTAGACTGATCGACAGAAACACGCGACCGCATGCCGCTTGCGATGTACCGCAGTCCCTGTGGCGTAATGTCTAGATCAAGCCACTGTCCGTTGGGACTGACCTCGAACTCCTTGTAGTACTTCTCGCCAAAGTGATCAGGCTGAAGGAAGACCTCTGCTACGTCGCGGTCCCAGAGTTCATTTCGTCGCCCATTGGGGTCGGCATCCGGAAAAACGTGAATCGCCCGATACTGGCAACGGAAGCGAATATAGAGATGGTCGCCCGTCCAAAGCACGCGAACCCCGGTGCTTCGCCACGGATCTTCGTTCCTACCTTGCCAGTCGCGGCAAAACGTAACCGGTTCGTCCCGCTGCCACTCTTCCTCAACAGGAAAGCCGTTCGCATCGGGCGGTTGGCGAAGGCGAACGGCTATGACTTCCGCCTGTGACGCGGACAATGGTTAGTCGACCTCGTGCTTGGCGGTGTAGCCGTCACGCGCGATGATCTGATACCTCACGTCGTGGTTCTTCTCGTCCTTGATCTCAAGCGGCTTGTCGTTGGGGCCGACGAGCTCGACCTTGAGCTTGCGATAGGTGCCGTCCTGCTTGGGATTCGTGGACTGGTAGGTAATGGTGTACTGATTGCGAATGGACTGCGCGATTTCCTTGAAATCCGCCGGCAATTCGCCCATGAATCGAGGCGCGTACCAGTGTCCGCCGGTGAGCTGCGCGAAGGTCTTCATCTGGTTGTCGGCCATGAGGTATGTCATGTTTGCGGCGCCGAAATTGGGATTATTGCCGTAGCGCGATTCGGCGATCAGTCGCATGGCCTCGCCAGTGGTGACGGTGTAGATGGTGACGTTTGGCGTGGTCTTGACCTTCTTCAGGATTTTGTCGAAGGTCATGTGGCTCATGGTGTCGACGCCGCTGGCAACGATTACGAGCTCTTTGTGCCCCTGAATCCGATCGAGGCGGTCCAGCGTGTCATACATCGCGTCCCACAAGTTGGTTTCGCTGAAGGTTGGGATGCGCAACGTGTTGAGCGCGCCAAAGATCGCCTGCTTGTCCTGTGTGAAGTCGATCAGGATATGTGACTTCATGTCGAACTGGACAACGGCCACCCAGTCAATGGGCTTCAGGTTCGACGCAAACATGTAAGAAGCGTTGAGCGCGTCGTACATGAAGTTGTAATTCGTCGATGCGAACTCAACCAGAAGCACCGCCGTTATCGGAGCCTCACTCTGCGTTACCGTCTGGATCTTCTGCGGAACGCCGTCTTCCCAGACTTTGAAATGGTCCTTGGCCACGTTCGGTGGCAAAGCTAAGGGGTGACCATCCTTCGTGATAACGCGCGCATCGACGGTTATAACCGGCACATCGACGTGCAGGGAATATTCGGGAATGTCGGCTTGCTTTTTCGGCTTAGGCGGGGGCGGCGTGTCGTCGCCGGAGTCCGTCTTCTTCGGCACCGCCATGGGGCCGACTTCGCCGCCAGGCCCACCGGCTTCGGGCGGGGTCTGGTCGGGCTTCTGCGAAGCCTGGCTCGAGGAAGAGGAAGACGTAGGGTAGGAATCCTGGGCGTATCCGACTGCAGCAAGCCACAAGCATGCGGCGAACACCGCCAATAGGATGGTCACCCGCGAACCAGACCATCTTGCGCCGTCTTGCTTCTTGTCCTTGCCCTCAAAGTTGCAGACCATGGGAGGCTTCATCGGGTTAATTCTCTGCTAGTATAAATCCACCCCAGGCCCAAAAGACTTGGCGCCGGTGGTTTCCCCGACGTTGTAAACCCTTGGGAGACAAAACAGTCGCGGACGCCGCCGGCGACCAAATAGCTCGTTTTAGTCGTGTCTGCACTAGGGACGGGACGATTCTGACCGGGGTAAGCGGCTTCCACTCCCAGGAGCGGAAGTCTGGGATGGCTGAAATGCTTCGCATTGCGCTTTCGTTCATTCTCGTCTGTTTGGCGCCGTTCACCCTCTCTGCTGTCGTCAACTCCGCAAAGGTCGAGGTGATGCCGGAATACCAGGTGAAGGCCGGCATGCACGGTGTCGCCTACACCGTGTTCGAAGGCGTGAAGCCTGAACCGATTGACGTAGAGATCCTTGGTGTACTGCCTAATATGGCCGGGCCCAAATCGGATGTGATTCTGGCCCGGCTGCACGGCCCGAAGGTGGAGTACACTGGCGTTGTGGCCGGCATGAGCGGCAGCCCGGTCTACATCGACGGCAAGCTGGTGGGCGCGATTGCGTATCGCATCGGCGAGTTCTCTAAGGAGCCGATTGCCGGTATTACTCCGGCGGCATCGATGCTGGAGATCAGCGAACTGGACAAAGCTCCGGGGCCGGATCTTGACGCCGCCAAATCAAGCGCGAAAAATGCCGCTAATCCGACTTCAGGTCCGGGCAGTGGGGCGACGCCGGATGACGCGGTTAACCGGTACACCAATCTGTTGAAGCCGATCGAGACTCCATTAGTGTTCAGCGGATTCAGCGAAGAGACTTTGCGTCTGTTCGGCGAGAAGTTCACTTCGGCGGGTGTGGTCCCCGTAATGGGAGCAGGCTCGGTGAGCGATGCCAAACAGCCTGAGGCATTGGAGCCGGGCTCGGCTGTGAGCGCCGTCTTGGTCCGCGGCGACATGGATATCGCCGGCACCTGCACGGTGACCTACGTGGACGCGACACACCTGCTGGCGTGTGGGCATCCACTGCTGCAGTCGGGCAATGTTGACATGCCGATGGCCAAGGCGCAGGTGTTGGCTACGCTGGCCTCGGGATCGAACTCGTTCAAGATCGTCAATACCACCGAGTCGGTCGGTTCGTTCGTGCAGGACCGTCGCACCGGGATCATGGGCCGGTTCGACCGCGAGCCGCAGATGATTCCCGTGACCCTAAGCTTTAGCGGCACGGCCCATGCCAAGAAGTTCCACTACGAGGTGCTGAACAACCCCAAGATCACGCCGACGGCGATGATGGCTACCGTGTTCAACGCCCTGGAGGGTATGAACGAGTACGGCGAAGACACCACGTATCGTTTGACCGGCGACATCTTGGTGCAGGGCTATCCCAAGCTGGGCGTGCAGAACATGTATACACCGGTGGACGGAGCAACGCCGACGGCATACGGTATTGCGGTTTCGATCGGCGACCGCTTCAGCAGGATCTACGAGAATCCGTACGACACGCCGAAGATCAAAGGTGTCGAGCTGAAGTTTGAGCTGGTTCCGGAGCGGCGCTCTGCGCGGCTGGAAAACGCGCGCACCGATGTGACGGAAGCGCGCCCCGGTGACACGATTAATATTGAGACTCTGCTGCGGCCCTACCGCGGCGAGAGCATCATTAAGCAGATTCCGCTGACGATCCCAACGTCCACGCCGAAAGGTACCCTGCGCATTTTGGTGAGCGACGGCGAAACGCTCGACCGCTTGCGCCGGATACCTCCGACTCTGAGCCGCAGGCTCCCCCTGGGTTCAACGATCGCCCTGCTCAACAAAGAGCACACCAATTCGCAGATTTACGTGTCGTTGCTGGAGCCGAATCCGCAGGCGATGGTGAGCGATAGCGTCATGCCAGCGCTGCCGTTGTCGGTGATTAACGTCATGGACGGCATGCGTGGCACGCAGGACATGGTCGTGGTTGGCGAGTCGGCGACCAGCGAGGCGTCTACACCCGTCGATTACGTGGTCTCGGGCGCGCAGGTGATTACGCTGAATATCAAGTGAGGAGTGAATCGCTTTTTCCGCCGGGACCCCCTCTCCGTCGCTGGTATTAGAGATTTCACGTATCCTGTGAACGTGAGAATCACGCTGTCGCTTGACGACAAGCTTGTCGAAAAATTGCGGAAGATTGCGGTAGAACGCTGAGTGGACTGATTCCCGAACATCTTGAGAAGATAGCGGCAGAAGATGCAGCTACCTCCGAGCGCAAGGGGCGTGAACATGTTGCGCGCGAAAGGAGCTTCGAGAAGTTCAGGTTCCGCATCGGAAAGCGGATGTGGAAACGCGAAAACCTGTACGAGCGCCGTTGAATCAATACCGGAAGAGTTCTTCTAAAGAGTTTTTCTCTGACCCGCTACTTTTCTGTTTAGATTCACCTCGTCCATGACCATGACTGAATTGCTTCGACCCTTAGCCTTTTGCCTTCTGCTTACTACATTCAGCTCCGCCGAGGGCACACGCATTTGGCAACAAAGTAAGTACGACGACTTTGAGAAAGGTACAGCACACGGCGTTGCTATCAATAGCGAAGGAAGCCTTTCCTTAGCGCCGGCGTTCACCGCAATCTACACATCGCCGTCGGCGTATCTGTGGGACGTTGTCTCCGACGCCGAGGGGAACGTTTACGCCGGAGCGGGATCACCGGCGCGGGTGTACAAGATCACACCCGACGGCAAAGCCAGCACGATCTTCGCTCCACAGGAGCTCTCGGTGCAGGCGCTGGCCATTGATGCCAGCGGCGCCATCTATGCGGCGACCTCGCCGGACGGCAAGGTGTACAAGATCGTGCGCGGCGCCAACGCTGCCCCTAAACCCAAAGGCGGTTCCGAGGGTTCCGGAGCGACCGATTCCAGCTACAGCGCGACCGTATTCTTTGAGCCGAAGTCGAAGTACATCTGGGCGTTGGCGCTCGACAAACAGGGGTGGCTCTACGTCGGGACCGGTGATCGCGGTGAGATTTTTCGTGTCGATCCGAGCGGCAAAGGCGCGCTGTTCTTCCAGAGTGATGAATCGCAGGTACGTGTGCTGGACTTCGACCGTGCCGGCAACCTGATCGCCGGCACCGACGGCAGCGGACTGGTATATCGCATCTCCCCGCTGGGCGACGGGTTCGTGCTGTACAGCGCGCCGAAGAAGGAGATCACGGCGCTGGCGGTCGACGCGCAGGGCAACATCTACGCCGCCGGTGCAGGCGACAAGCGAAGCGGACCGCCGGCGCCCCAGCCGACAACTCAACCCGGCGCAACTGCGCCTGCACCGACAATCATCATTCAGCAGGCTTCGCCGCAGACGGCCGGCGTAGCGCCGGGCATCGCGCCCGTACCGTTCCCTAACGTGATGAATGTTGGCGGCTCGGATGTTTACCGCATTGCCCCTGACGGCTCACCGAAAACCATTTGGACGTCGAAAGACGATCTGGTCTACGCACTGGCTTTCGACCCGGCGGGCCGATTGCTGGCAGGCACAGGCAACAAGGGCCGGGTGTATCGAATTCGTGATGGCGACTACACCGATCTGATCAAAGCCAGCGCCAACCAGGTGACCGCGTTCGCGCGCGCGCCGCAGGGCGGCGTGTACGCAGCCACCAGCAATCTTGGAAAGGTGTTTCTCATCAGCGCGAAGCCTGTCGCCGAAGGAACCTATGAGAGCGACGTATTCGATGCCAAGATCTTTTCCAAGTGGGGGCGCGCCGAGGTCCGAGGCACGGGCAGCTTCGAGTTGTTTGCGCGCAGCGGCAACGTCGATAATCCCGACCGCAACTGGAGCCCGTGGAAGAAAATTGATCTGGCGAAGGAGCAGCCGGTCGATGCGCCATCGGCGCGCTTCATTCAATGGAAGGCGGTGCTGCACTCGGGTGCTCCCGAACCCGCGATAGATCAGGTCGCGCTCAACTACTTGCCGAAGAATGTCGCGCCCGAGATTGATGAGGTCAGCGTAACGGTCGGCGCGCGAGTGCCATCGTCGACGCACACCAGCAATACGGTTTTAGAAGGTTCCACTTACGAGTCGCCCATTCCGACCATTCCCGACAAACACGTCATAGCTGTGAAGTGGCGGGCGCACGACGCCAACGACGACCAGTTGGACTACAGCATCTACTACCGCGGCGACGGCGAAAAGGAGTGGAAGAAGCTGCGCGATGACGTCTCGGACCGCTACGTCAACCTGGAGACTGACCTGTTTCCGGATGGCGGTTACGAGATCAAGGTCGTGGCCTCCGACGAGCCATCCCACTCTCCTGGCGACGCCTTGACCGGCGAGAAGACGAGCGATCGCTTCGAGGTGGACAACACTCCGCCGAAGGTCGAGTTCACCAACGCGCGGATCGACGGTAACAAGCTGCGCCTGGTCTTCAAGGCCATTGATAGCTTTTCGACGATTACCCGCGCCGAATACTCCATTGATGCCGACGACTGGCAAACGGCGGAACCGGTAGGACAGATCTCCGACTACAAGGTGGAGAACTATGACCTCACGGTGCCGCTGCCTGCACCGGACGCCAAAGATCCGCCTACCGACGAGCATACGATTGTGGTCCGCGTATTCGACCGGTACGAGAATGTCGGCGTCGCTAAGGCGGTGATCAAGACGTCGAGATCGCCGCGGTAACGGGATGTCTGCGGTGACGATCCACTCGCCGCTCGACATCTTCGGACTCCTGGTCTGCTCGGTCTATTGCACGATTCCGTTGTTCTGGCTGGTGTTTCATCCTTTCGTCCAGCGCTGGCGCAAGTACGGCCGCCGGGCATATCTGGCAATCATGCCGGCTTGGGGCGTCTTCATTGCCGCGGCGATTGCGTTGTGCTGGCCGATCCGGCATCTGCATCTCTACGAAAGCAAGCTTCCCTGGGTATTGGGCGTGCTCTTTATCCTGGCTGGACTGTCGATTTACCGCTCCGCGTCTCAAGGGTTCGATCGGGCTAAGGTTTCTGGCCTTGCTGAGCTGGAACCCGACTTTCACGACCAGAAGCTGGTCGTGACCGGCATTCGGACGCAGGTACGACATCCCATTTACCTCGGTCATCTCTGCGAGGTATTTGGTTGGAGTATCGGGACCGGCTCTCTCGCCACTATCGCCCTGCTGGTTTTTGCGGCAATCACAGGCGCGATCATGATCCGCAAAGAAGACTCCGAATTGGAAGCCCGATTCGGCGACGTCTATCGCCAATATCGCGATCGCGTGCCCGCGTTGCTGCCAAAGTTCCCGATGTAATGGGCAAGGGGCGCCAACTCGGGACTGTTCGCTACAATGACATTTCGCCGCGCCGAGGCCGCGGGCGGCACTTCTTATTAGGATGCAATTCGAACTCTTCGTAGCTGCTCGTTACCTCCGGGCCAAACGCCGCCAGGCGGTTGTCGGCGTCATCACCGTCATCTCGATCATAGGAGTTGCGGCCGGAGTCGCCTCCCTCATCATTGCCCTAGCCATCAACAACGGCTTCCGCCAGGACCTGCAGGACCGGCTGCTGGGCGCGTCGTCGCACGTCAATCTGTTACGCGTGGAGGCCGACGGCATCCGCAACTGGGAGGCGCTCTTGTCGCAGTTGGCTAAGCAGCCTCACGTCGTAGCTGGCGCTCCGGCGATCTACGAACAAGTTCTGATTTCCCGCGGCGCACGTGCCCAGGGAGCCGTGCTGAAGGGCATCATCCCAGCCGAAGAAAACAAGGTCGGAGATCTGCTGAACTCAGTGAAGATCGGATCGGCGGCGCCGCTCGCTTCACAAGAGGGCCAAGCCGCGATCCCAGCTTCCTCCGACTCGGACGAGAATCCGCTCTCGGCGAAGACGACGGCTTCCCTCGCACCCATCGTGCTGGGCAAAGACATGGCAGACCAGCTTGGTGCAACCGTCGGCTCGGTCGTCACCGCGACCAGCCCCCAGGGCGAGCTTACCCCGTTCGGCATCGTTCCCAAGTATGCGCGCTTCAAGGTCGTCGGGATCTTCAACTCGGGCTTTTACGACTACGACAACACCTGGGCCTTCATACGGCTCTCGGACGCGCAGCGTCTCTTCGACCTGAGCGATGTCGTTTCCGTGCTCGAGTTCAAAGTTGACGACATCTACAAGGCCGCCGAAGTCGGCCGCGAACTCGAGGCAGCCGCCGGCAAGGGCTTCCTGTCGACCAACTGGATGGAGCAGAACCGCGCTCTCTTTCGCGCCTTACGGCTGGAGCGGGTAGTCACCTTCATCACCATCGGCCTGATCGTCTTCGTCGCTGCGCTGAATATCCTGATTTCGCTGATCATGATGGTCATGGAGAAGACACGCGATATCGCCGTACTCGTCTCGATGGGGGCGAAGAAAAGACAAGTCCGGCACATCTTCATGTTGCAAGGGCTGCTGATTGGCGTGATCGGCACCGCGATCGGACTGGTGCTGGGTTACTCGATTTCCTGGGCTGCAGGCCACTATCACCTGCTGTCACTCTCCGCCGAGGTTTACTCCATCGATTACGTTCCGTTCGCGCCGCGCCTATGGGATGGCTTGCTGGTCTGTGCCGTAGCAATCGGCATTTCATTTGTCGCTACATTGTACCCATCGCGGTCGGCGGCGGGAGTCTTGCCCGCCGAAGCCCTTCGCTATGAATAGGCGACCAAATTGAGCGTAGATTCACTGGCCGGTATGCAATGTTTTGCAGCCTAACTGTCACTGACGTAAAGCCCTCATGCATGTTCTAATTCCTGGAGACGTACCGCTTGCCCACCTCGGCGGGCAGCGCGGTGACAGCATGTTTACCGCAGATCCTGTTACCTGAGGCCAACAACTGCATCTAACTCAACAAGACGTGTTGCTACGAGTCGAGAACCTGAAGAAAGTATTCCGCTCGGGCAATGCGGAACTAGTGCTCTTTGAAAACTTGTCGTTCCAGGTGCACACCGGCGAGATGCTGGCGATCGTAGGCGAGTCAGGTGCGGGCAAGAGTACCTTGCTGCATATCCTCGGAGTTCTTGATACCGCTTCCGCAGGTGACGTATACTTCGCGAAACTCGACTTGGGAACGCTATCCGAGGAAGCGGCCGCTGAATTCCGCGGAAGAGAGCTCGGATTTGTGTGGCAGTTTCATTATCTGCTGCCCGAGTTTACGGCTCTCGAGAACGTGGCCCTGCCGTTATTAATGCGATCGGTGGGGCGACGCGAAGCCGAGCAAGCGGCACTGCATTGGTTAGAGGAAGTGGGGTTGGCGGACCGAGCCAGTCACCGGTCCGGGGAATTGTCTGGGGGTGAACAGCAGCGGGTAGCGCTGGCCCGCGCGCTGGTGACCAGACCGAAGATCCTGATGGCTGACGAGCCCACAGGAGACCTCGACAACCGTACAGCGGACGCGGTATTTGAATTGATCGCGAAACTACATAGGGATTATCGGCTTACCTCGGTCATCGTTACTCACAACCATGCGTTCGCGCGGCGCTGTGACAGGGTGCTTCAGCTAGAACGCGGCCGGATGATCGAGGTGTCGCCGCAATCGCTCAGCGCCTGAGGCAACTGGCGGCGGCGATGCGGGTTTGATGTTTTTTGGGCTCCTGTCACGAGGGCCTGCGGTTTTGGCTCCAGGGATTTTTTGGGGCCGGTGGTCACGGTTAAGGCGGTTACAGGAAGCTCACGCGATCGACCGATCGGGAGAACGAACAGGTCGCGGGGAGCTTGGAGAGATCCTATGTTCGAACGGTACACGGAAAAGGCCCGGCGCGTTATCTTCTTTGCTCGTTACGAAGCCAGTCAGTTTGGTTCTCCCTACATCGAGACGGAGCATCTTCTGCTAGGGCTGTTGCGCGAGGATAAGGCGCTGACCAATCGATTTCTGCGATCGCACGCATCGGTTGAGTCGATTCGCAAGCAGATCGAGGCCCACACAACAATTCGCGAAAAAGTATCGACCTCCGTGGACCTTCCGCTAAGCAATGAGTGCAAACGCGTCCTGGCTTACGCGGCAGAAGAAGCCGAGCGCCTTTCGCACAAGCACATCGGCACCGAGCACCTGCTGCTGGGTCTGCTGCGTGAAGAGAAGTGCTTCGCTGCAGAAATTCTGCATGAGCGCGGACTGCGGCTGTCGACCATCCGCGAAGAGCTGTCGCGCACCTCGCAGGAAAAGGCTCAGCCCTCGCAGCGAAATCGGGAGTCATCGCTGCTATCTGAATTCTCCCGCGACCTGACACAGGCCGCTATAGACAATCAGCTTGATCCGCTTGTCGGTCGCGATGGTGAACTGGAGCGCGTAGTCCAGATCCTTTGCCGCCGTACCAAGAACAACCCGGTGCTGATCGGCGAGCCTGGGGTTGGCAAGACTGCCATCGTCGAGGGTTTGGCGCAGCGCATCGCCGATGGTGAAGTGCCGTCATTCCTTGCCGACAAGCGCATCCTGGCGCTCGACCTGTCGCTGATCGTAGCCGGCACGAAATACCGGGGCCAGTTTGAAGAGCGCCTGAAGACGATTATGAAAGAGCTGATGGAGTCGCAAAACTCCATCATCTTCATCGACGAGTTGCATACGCTGGTTGGCGCCGGCTCGGCGGAAGGCTCGCTCGACGCAGCCAACATACTCAAGCCAGCCCTGTCGCGCGGCGAGATTCAGTGCATCGGCGCAACCACGCCGGCCGAATTCCGCAAGTCGATCGAGAAAGACCGCTCGCTCGAGCGCCGCTTTCAGGCCGTGAAGGTTCCACCGCCCACAGAAGCCGACGCGGTCAAGATTCTGTTCGGCATCAAGGAACGCTACGAGAAGTTCCATGCGGTTACGTACACGGATGACGCGATCACCATGTCGGTGTCGCACTCGAACCGCTACCTGCCTGACCGCTTCCTGCCCGATAAAGCCATTGACCTGGTCGATGAAGCCGGTGCCCGGGTGAAGCTGCGGCAGACTTCGCTGCCCGAGGACATCACCGAAGTCCAGAAGCGGATCAAGTTCATCGTGCATCGTATGGAGAACGCCATTGCGAACCACGAGTTCGAAAAGGCGCGCTTCTATTCGGACGAGGAACGCAAAGAGCGCGACAACCTGCGCGCCCTGCGCGAGAAGTACCACCTTGACGAATCGTCGACGGGCGTTGTCGGCCGCGAGGACATCGAAGATGTGGTCTCGCGCTGGACCGGCGTGCCGATCGCATCCATCAAAGAAGAAGAGAGCCAGAAGCTACTGCGCATCGAAGAAGAGCTGCACAAGCGGGTCATCTCGCAGGACCGCTCCATCACGGCGTTGGCCCGCGCGATCCGTCGCTCGCGTGCGGGTCTGAAGAGCCCGAACCGCCCGATCGGTTCGTTCCTCTTCCTTGGCCCGACCGGCGTCGGCAAGACCGAAGTTGCGCGCACGTTGGCGCAGTTCATGTTCGGCAGCGAGAAATCTCTGGTGCGCTTCGATATGTCGGAGTATATGGAGAAGCACTCCGTCTCTAAGCTCATAGGCTCGCCTCCGGGCTACGTGGGATACGAAGAGGGCGGCCAGTTGACCGAGCGCGTCAAACGCGCGCCATACTCCGTCGTCCTGCTCGACGAGGTGGAGAAAGCGCACCCTGACCTGTTCAACATCCTTCTGCAGGTGTTCGAAGACGGCCAGCTTACCGACGGACTCGGCAATACGGTCGACTTCAAGAACGCGATCATCATCATGACATCGAACATCGGCGCGCGGCACTTGCAGAAGCGCACCGGGCTTGGCTTCCAGTCCGAGGCAGACGAGATGGTATCGAGCAAGGTCGAGGACATGGTGCGCAGCGAAGTGAAGCGCACCTTCAATCCCGAGTTCCTGAACCGGCTTGACGAAGTGATCATCTTCAACGCGCTGACCGAGGCTGACCTGATCCAGATCGTCGAGCTGATGGTGAACCAGCTCAACCAGAACTTGGCGCAGCGCGCCATCACCGTCACCGTGACCGAAGACGCGCGCAAGTGGATCCTCAACAAGACGGTCGTCGACCGCAGCTACGGTGCGCGTCCTCTGCGTCGCGCGCTGCAGAAGTACATCGAGGACCCGCTATCAGAGGCGCTCATCCAGGGCACCTTCTCTCAGCGCCCGGCGTTCATTGAGGTCTACCTCGAAAACGATCAGCTCTTTTATCGCCCTGTCGGTGAAGAGAAGGTCGAGGGAGTGCTGCTGTATAGCAACTAGAAGCGACCTCAAAATCGGTCTTGCGAAGGGCACGGCTTTAACGTGCCGCTCGAGACCCAAAAACACTGGGCTTTACCCCTGAGGGAATGTGGTGGTTCGGCAGTGCAGGCGAGCGTTGCCGCTCCCCTTTGTCTCTCCGCCGTAAGGCCGAGTCCTGGCCCATTCAAGTATGATGAAAAAAGAATGACCCTGCTCGTCTACTCGGCCCCTTGGTGTCCTGACTGCCGCACAGCCAAACGCTTCCTCGAGAAGCACAACATCGCCTACCAGGAAATCAACATCGAGACGACACCCGGCGCGGCGACGGAGATCATCCAGCACATCGGCAAGCGCGCCATTCCGCAATTCGTCATCGATGGCAAGTGGGTGCAGCCGTACCGTCCCGGCGAGGGCTTCCTTTACGAAGAGATGAGCGAGTTGCTGGGCGTGGTGGACGAAGGCTGACCCATTCAGTAATTACTGTGTGGCTGCCCGCTCCTGGCTAGAATTGACCTCGCTCCGGCGTGAGCCCGATTCTACGCTGCCGGCTGTTTTTTCCGCAGCGGAAACTTCAATCGCAGCGGTAACACCCGCTCCCGCCGACGCTCGGCATCGAGCGTGTGAGCTCTTGCTTTCAGCAAATCGTCCAGCGAAACCATTCCCACCAGTCGTCGCGATCCGTCGCGCTCCACCACTGGAAAGCGAGTCACACCCGTCTCCGCCATACGATAGACAACCACTCGCAGTGGTTCGTCCGGATATGCGACCTGCGGATCCTGCTGGGCCACGTCTGCGAGCTGGCGTCCGTTCTTGCAATGGACCAGCTGCTGGAGTTCCTCCCGAGGGACGACACCGACAAGCTTCTGTTCCCTGTCCACAACGGGATAGAGACCCTGGCGGCGGCGGCTGTGGTCGTCGCTCAGGGCTTTGGAGAGATCCGCCACCGATCGATCGGCGGGCAGCGCAACAATGTCGGATCGCATTACCTCGCGCACAAACAGAATCTCCAGTGGATCCACAGAGTATTCGCGGCTCAAGTGGTATCCACGGCGTGCAACTTTTTCAGTAAGAATCGAACGGCGCAATGTGAGCACCGTAAATGCGTGCGCAATCACCGACGCCAGCAACAGCGGCAGAATGACGTTGATGTCGTGCGTCAGCTCGACTGCGAACACGACACCGGTAAAGGGCGAGCGCATCGTGCCGCCCAGGATCGCGCCCATTGCCACCAGCGGCCAGAAGCCAAGGCCTTCGTTCGGCAGGAAACCGCTCATCAGTCCGCCAAGAGCACCGCCCATCATCAGCAGCGGAGCCAGCACGCCGCCTGATGTCCCCGAGCCTAACGACACTGCCCAGATGATCGACTTGACCAACAGAATTCCGGCGATGGTTTTCAACACTACGTCACCCTGCAACAGCGACCCGATCATGTCGTATCCCACACCAAGTGCCTGCGGAAAGATCAGACCACCAAGGCCAACGACAAACCCGCCGATGATCGGCCACCACATCCAGTGGATCGGGAGCTTTTGAAAGCCGTCCTCCGCGGCGTAAACCGCGAGGGTCAGCAGCGCCGACAGTGCGCCGGCCATCAAACCCACCAACACGCAGCCCATCAGGCCGTGCGGACCGATAAATACCGAGTGCGGCGGCGTCGGAAACAGCGGCCCCAGCCCAATGATGTAGCGCCGCGTTGCCGCAGCCACCACGCTCGAAATCGCCACTGGAATCAGGCTGCGCGGCTTCCATTCAAACAGCAACAGTTCTACCGCAAGCAGTACGGCTGCCAGCGGCGTCGCG
>Ga0306920_100001938_pt1 | contig 25822 bp, 21 predicted proteins | sample flu12Cox44000170_FD_204666 | JGI IMG/M metagenome (GOLD analysis project Ga0306920, IMG submission 204666) | Lab enrichment of tropical soil microbial communities from Luquillo Experimental Forest, Puerto Rico - flux4day.12C.oxic.44.000.170 (v2)... | ecosystem: Environmental > Terrestrial >...
TAGCCGGCAGCACGACGGAATAAATCCGGGAAATTCGGTCCGTAGGACATCAGACCTCCCGCTTCAACGTATTCCGGGAAATCGGACATTGAGGGAAGTCGTGCAGCAAGCGCCAAGGTAATGATGCGAACCCGGTTCGTGTCTACTAGCGGATCGCCGCAAACGTAAAGTGCATCCGCGCGGCCCTTGAGCGCGTCGAAGGTAGGCGCGATATCCTCCGCGCGCCGGATCTCAAACGTCGCGACCTCCTGGCCCAGCCGATGCGCTGTTGCCTCTACCTCACGCATCTCAAGTACACTGACGGGACTGCCGGCATTAGCCATGACCGCCAGACCGCGAAGACCCGGAACAGTTTCCCGCAACAGTTCGAGCCGCTTGTCGGCGACATCGGTTTTCTGGAGAGAAAGTCCGGTGACGTTACCACCCGGCCGCGGCAGACTCGCGACCAGACCGCTGCCGATGGGGTCTCCCGCCACAGCAAAAACGATCGGGATCACCGCTGTCGCCTGCTTTGTCGCCGCAACGGCGGGAGTTCCATAGGTGACGATAACATCGACGTTGAGCCGAACGAACTCAGCCGCGAGTTCGGCATAGCGCTCGCTGCGTCCCTCCGCATACCGATATTCAATCGTGAGATTGCGACTTTCGATCCACCCGAGTTCGCGCAGCCGCTGCACAAGAGCAGCGACCCGCTGACTTTCAGTCGAAGGCGTAGTGGCCCCCAAGTACCCGATGGTCGGCAGCTTGCCGGGCTGCTGTGCGTGCGCCGCCAGCGGCCATGCTGCCGCACCGCCGAGAAGTGTGATAAACTCGCGCCTTCTCACTCGATCACCTCGTCGGCGCGGGCGAGCAGCGTAGGCGGCACAGTAAGTCCGGCCGCCAGCTCCGGCAGTCGGTCGAGTTGATTCTCGGCCCAGCGGTATTCGATGACCACGTTCTCGCGCTCGACGTAGCCGATCTCCTTCATGCCCTGACCGAATTGGCGCACACGGTCGGTCAGTCCGTCAGGCAACCTGCTGTCGAGAAACCCGATGACCGGCATCGCGGCCGGTTGCGCCCGCGCCGCGATCGGCCACGCGGCCGCTGCGCCGCCAATGAGCGTGATGAACTCGCGCCGTCTGATGCCGAACATGAGGCTTCCTCCCCCTCGGGCAGGCGCCACCAATTAATGACCCCGCGGCCGACAGCCGTCCGGTCGGTCTCACGCTCAGCTTGCTACGGACGGGCCCGCAACTCCTTGGGCTAGACCTGAATCGTTCTGAATCAACTCGGGGTGCTAACGCTACTTGCTTGCATCAAAGCTGCTTAGGTTCGGCCCGTCCCTGACGAGCTTGAGGCGGTTTAGCCGCTTTTGCGACGCCGCTCGTGGCAGCGCTCCCCTTTTCCTTTTCCGCGAGTTTCGCATTCAGTCCGCGCTTATCGGCGTATTCTGTGCCGTCGATCGGCGCAATGTGCGGCGGGTCTTTATCGAGATAGGGTCTGCCTATCCCATATTCCTTGCCGTTCGCGTCGATCCACTTCCATAAGATGTCGCTTGAAATACTTCGCTCGAAACGCGTCACACCCTTGACGCTCACGATATCGGCTGCAAGTCCATGGCCATAGCCGCCGCGCAGGCTTCCGCCATGGTAGGAGCGATTGATCGCGGCCTTGTTGCCGCTTGCGATCGATTGCCGGTAGTCATCGCGGAAGCCGCTTGTCATCGCAGGAGCAAGCCCGGCGTCGTCCAGCGCGCGAAAGAGATGATACAGCCTCGCTTTGAAGGCCCGGTCCATCCCGCCGATCACGTATTCGGCCACGGACATGCCAGCTTTTTCCGCGGCATCCGGATCCTTCCACGTGAAATCCTCATTCACGAACCTCGTAACAGTTTTCGTGACAGTGCGGCTCTTGCCGTTCTTCTTGACTGTCGTCTTGATCTCTTCCTGCACTTTGATGGTATCGACCTTCGGCGCGCGCTGGTAAACCGACCAGAGATATTGGTCGATACACCCTTCGCTCAGGACGCATTCGTCCGAAGCTTCGAGCGGGCTCACATTTACCTCTGGCTCGGCAAGCGGCACTTTTATGACTGGATCAGCGATGGCAGCCCGTGCGTCCGGATCAGCGAGCGTGGTTTTCAACTCCAGGCTCGAGGGCACGGCATATGAGTAAGCGAGCGCAGTTATTGCATCGAGGGGAGCAAGCAGAACTGCCACGCTACACCAGAGGAAAAAGCCAAACCCACTTATGAGTCTCATGTTTGCCCCCATTTCCCCATGCCCGGTTCAATTGCATCAAAGGAAAGCGCGCGCTTGTGACTCTTCGGCCACAAGTTAAAAGCTCGAGGTCGGCGCGCGCGAGATTTGTGAACCGGGCCGCATCGGCGTTGGGCTTTCACAAGGCAGGCGATCGCTTGCCTTAGCCCTTGGTCACGACGGGCTGTGGGTATTTGCCAACCGGAACCTTGCCAACCGGAAATTTGCCTACCGGGTACTTGCCGATTGGCGCCGCCGCCACCGGGGGCGGCTCCTTGCGCGGCAAATCGGCGGCAGCGGCAACGCTCAACGTGGCGACGAGCGCAGCCGTTACGATGATGACGATCTTCATGATGCTGATCCCCTTGTGTTGGCCACCCGGACGGGCCGACCGAGTGACGCCCCTATTCCGCTTTGTCTGTGCGAGACGCCCGCTTCTCACCATTCCACGTTCCGGCTCAATGACCGGAGGGAATGGCTCCCGACTATTTGTCGCTTCGGCGATGGATTGGTTCAAAGCGATTGGGAAGATCAGGAGGGACGACGCGGATTAACCAAATGGTCTCACGCAGCAGGTCGGCAGCGATAGCGAGGTCGCGGTTCATTGCTACCGTTCTTTTGCCGTTCGACTCCGGCCTGCGCTTATCTAACTACCGCCGACGCCTGAGAACCGCGTAGCGGTACGACTATAAGCCTGCTCTTCACATGTGGGACAGCTCAGAGTGATGCCCGCTGGCAGACCTCATGCGTTCCGCCGGCCATATCCCTTTCTGCCCCGAGCTGACATTGAGCGACAGCGGACAATCAACCATCGTAAAAAAATAGATCGCCGCAAGGTGCGCGCCGACGTGGGTCGGGCTTTTTTTGAATCTGCCGGCGTCCTGAGTCGGTCGTTAAACGTCGCGGGTTAATCCGTCTGCTTTCGGAGCGAAGCCGACAAGGCGCGCTTCTGCCTCATCGACGGCGAGGCCGTCGTCGCCGTTTTCTCTTAGCCCCCGGAAATACTGCTTTCTCTAGTGCTTTCAGGCCTCGTTCGACTTCTGTCAAAGCACTTATAAGGTCTCGCTGACGCTTCTTGAGTTTTACTTTCAGCTCGCGCTTTTGCTCGGCAGTCAACTCGTCGGATCTAAGGAGCTTAAAGATCGATATTGGTGCCATGTTTCGACCTCTATGCAATTACGGGAACTTGATCAATAACCTCTATCATGGGCCACCGACGAGGCGGAATGTCAATCATCTTCGCGGATTGGCTTTCGCAGGGCGTAGGGGGCGTCAGACGCGCCCGCGATGTCCGCTGCAAGAGTGGGTGGAACCGAATTGCTGACGCGTGCATTGAATTGATGCGAATCCAGGCCGTGGCCAAATGCCGTACCGATGGCTATCCTGCGGTCAGAATTTCAGCCCGACTGCCTGCCCCGGTCGGGCTTTTTTTTGAATCCGCCGGCGTCCCGAGTCGGTCGTTGAACGTCGCGGGTTAAAAAATTGGGCCGCCTGCTGCAGCAAGCGGCCCCTTTTTGATTCCGGTATTCCCTCTTATTGCTCGTCCTCTCCCTGATCGTCGTCATCCTGGCCCTGATCGTCGTCATTTTGAGCGTAGGCCGTAGTCGAACCGATTCCGAAGAAACTCTTCAAGATCGGCGCTGCGGTCCCGCTCATGACCAAGCTCAGAAACAGCATGAGCATCAGCTTCTTCAACATGGATCATCTCCTTGTTAGTTGAAGGCGATTGCATGCGTGAACGCGATTGCATGCGTCATCGAACTGAATGCTTGTTTGTGGCGACAATTCATCGCGAATGCGACGAGAGGCACTAGGCTACTCTCGTGTCCGTCAAAAACAATTTCGCCTCGTCACATCTTTTCAATGGGAACTTGGAAACCAATGGGCCTTGAGATAACGATACCGCCCGCACGCAATCGGATACCCAAGAACCGAAACTTTCGTAACCTGTCGCGGCGCCCAAGCAGGTATGCCTGCACCCCGCGCCACGATGGCTGTCGATGGTCTTGCGCCGGTAACTCAATGCAGCGTGCTTAGGAAAGCGCGAGCGATGCAATGAAACACAAATGCGAGCAGCACGCCTAAAGCGAAAATCGAACTATTCGACAAGATTTTCGGCTTATCAGAAAACAGTGGCAGCACCACGCCTGCCCCGAACGCACCTACTGCGGCGTTATTCCAGAAGGTGGCCGTTATCTTCGCCCACTCGTTGTGCACTGTAACAGAGTCGGTTGTGAACAATTCCAGCATGGTACCCTCCCGGCGAGTGCTCGCACGTTCACGCGGACAGATGTTCGATTGGGATCCACGGCTTCAAATCAGGCGGTCCACTCCGCGAAATCATTTTCAACGGCCCTTGCGGCGGTTTTCGCGGCGGCATGCAGCCAGTCCGCAGGCCGCGCCGTAAGGTCGCCTTCGATACGCACCAAAGTCGCCTCCTGCGCTGCATGGATGGCCCCCAGATCAAAACCCATCGCGGTCAGAAGGTCGGTTCTGAGCTGTGCTCCGGCATCGGGGCCCAGCTCCACCTTGCGCGAATCAGCCGCGATCCGGCGAAGCACAAAACCGTCCTTTACGGTCAAAAAAGGATCGGGAGACCGGAATGTGCCGGTCGCCAGATCAAGAAAACGCGGCTGCGAATGCAATGCGCCGTGGGCCCAGTCCCAGGCGGATGGCACCAGAGCCTTCGCCTCGCGCACGATCCGCCCGCCGCGCCATTTCGCGATCGCGACATACCGGGGCCGCCCTAGGCTTCCCCCGCCCTTGACGCGCGAAGCAAAGCGCACGATGGAAGCCCACTCCGGAAGCGATTTCTTTAGCCCGCCCGCTACCTCCGGCGGCGGCTCTGCATCGGGATAATCGCGGACTTCCTTCCAGAACCTGCGCCGGTCCTCATCGGTGCACGCTACATACGGCCGCATCCAGGTTTCCTGTTCATCGAGCAGCGTTGGACGCGGTTTTGTCAGGCCCGCCCGGTAGCCGTTGATAATCGCGTCGGCCGCGCTCCTGTTGCTGACATCCCGCTTCGGTGCAAGGCGAACGCTGACGGCAAGCCGGACAAGATCAAACGGATAAGGAATGATCGTCGCCTCGTCGAAATCGTTGACACCCCAGACGAGCCGGCCCTCGAAATCACGCCAGGTGCCAAAGTTTTCGGTGTGCGTGTCGCCAACGGAAAGAACGCGCGGCGCGTCCTTCAACTCTGGGCAAAGTTTTTCGATGCGCTTCGCCCAGCGAAAGAACGTCGCGCGGAGGAAGACAAAGGGATTCTTCCTCATCCGTTCGTGCTTATAGTCAAGGTCGGCGTCAACCACAGGGCATTGCGTTCGCAGCCACTTCTCGAATGATACGTTGTCTGAACGAAATGACATAGATGCTGTCCACAAACCAATGGCTGGGAATAGAGTGTGATCGCCTTCACACGCTTCCAAGCGGAAACGGGATAAAGTTGCACATGGCCCGCATCGGTCGGACTTCCAGGCGAGGGAGTGCTTCCAATGAGTGCAACGCCAAGCGTAGCAAGGTTGTCAGCCGAAACGCACGAATTCATAACGATCAGCTTTGAGCCGACATACCGTCCCGCAACTCCTGGCTCATCGGCCTGGTCGATAATTGCCAAGAATATTCGACTGACGCTGGTTGTGCCTACCGAACGGTCTCTTCCGAGTACTGTTCGGGCAAGGATGCTGGCCTGGACCTCTGATCCCAGCCCTTACGCACTGATAGATCAGTACATCGTGCTCCAAACCGCTAGCGATCGAGGCTTCTCGGGAGAAGCTCTCCTTCCGCTGATCATCGAAACAGGCTCCGGTGGCCAATTACGGGCCTACAAGCAAAGGTTTGAATTCGCCAGCGTTTACGGGTCTGCCAACCAAGATGCCGTAATGTTCGAACCTGACCGTAATACCGAAACGCTCATAGATCCAATTAATCACACTCCACGGTTCCAGGTCAGCATGTTTGAGGCATCTCCTTATTCAAGAACTGACATGGGACTCTGGTCCACGATTGGTTGAATTCAGGAACTGCAGAATGCGACGAATTCACTCGATCACTTCGTTGCGCCTATCCTGGATGGTGACGTGCTGTTTCCTAACAAAGCAGAGGTACGGATATACAGCAGCTTGCGCCGCCGACGAATGCTCTGCTCGCCGAGTTGCCTGGGCTGTGCGCGCGCTCCGCGATGGTTGAGCAAACATTTCAGTCAGCACAGTCGATCATGCGATTTTTGGAGGTCGCGAAACGGTTGTAGTAATTTTCTGATCTGCTTGCCGTCCACGGCTGCTGTGCTGACGCCATCGTTAACACGCGCAGCAAGTCCTGAGCAGCCTAATAGCTTGCTCTTGTCTCGGACTGATTGAGGAGGGAAGCAATGGCGAAATCCAGCGAGCTCACTTCGTTTACGAAAGACGTCCAAGGCCGCTATCTCTGCAATGATTTCTTCGAGGCAGAGTCGTGGAGGCGCGAGGGCGGACGACCGTTCGACATGATCATCATCGGCGGCGGAACCTTCGGGGCCGCCATCGCCGAGCACCTGTGGTACCGCCAGACACAAGCTGGCGGCGGTTTGCGCGTGCTCGTGGTCGAGGCAGGTCTCTTCACCTTACCGGAGCATGTCCAGAACACCGGGGTACTCGGCCTTACCGATCCTGGAAGCCCATTCTTCCTCAATGAGAGTGCCCCGCAGCCCGAGCCGCCGCGCAACGAGGTCTGGGGCGTTCCGTGGAAATCGCAGATCCCATTCAAGGGGCTCGCCTACACGGTCGGCGGCCGCTCGCTGTACTGGGGCGGCTGGTCGCCGCGGCTGCTCGACGAGGAGATGGCGACCTGGCCTCCGACCACGATCGCCGACCTGAACAATCGCTACTTCGATGAAAGCTCGCGCCAGATCGGCGTCGACGAGACGAACGATTTCATTTTCGGCGAGCTGCACCATGCGCTGCGCCGGCGGCTGTTCGACAATATGGGTGCGATCGGTAAAGCCATGAAGTTGGCCTCGCTGCCGCCGTCCCCGGTGCTCAAGCCCGGCGCCGATCCGCTCGAGCTGCTCGGCCTCGATAGTCCCGGCGGGCTGTCGAGTGCCGATCTCCTCAACATGCTCAAGCTCGAGGCGCCGCTCGCCGTGCAGGCGCGACCGCCGCACGCCGGCTTCTTCCCGCTCAACAAGTTCAGCACGGCGCCCTTGCTGATGAAGGCCGCGCGCGCCGCCTTCGCGAATTCGAACGGCGTCGACTCTCGTAAGGAGTTCATGGTCCTACCCGACACCCACGTGCTCACGCTGCGCAAGCAGCGTACCGCGGCGGGCACTTGGCGCATCACCGGCGTCGACACAAACCGCGGCTCGATCGATCTCGCGCCGGGAGGAGTGGCGATCATTGCGCTCGGCACGATCGAGAGTGCCCGCATCGCGCTCGCCTCATTTGATGGCAGTGGCCTACCGACGCTGCCGATGATGGGCAAGAACCTTATTGCGCACCTGCGCTCCAATCTCGTCGTGCGGGTGCCGCGCAGTGCGATTCCAGGCCTCTCGCCAACGACCAACGAATTGCAGACGTCAGCGCTGTTCGTGAAGGGGCGCGCCACGCGGCCAAACGGTGACCTGATCGGCCGCTTCCACCTGCAGATCGCGGCGAGCGGCGGCGGCAACACCGTCGGCGGCGAGGACGAGCTGTTCCGCAAGGTCCCGGACGTGGACTTCTATGATCAGTTGCGCACCTCGACCGACACCCACGTCGCGATCGCCATTCGCGGGCTCGGCGAGATGGAACCGGCGGACCCTAACGATTTCGGCGCGCATCCAAGCCGCGTCGATCTCGATGCACGCACTGACGAGTATGGCGTGCGCCGCGCCTCTGTGACGCTCACGCCTACGCAACGCGACCAGGATGTGTGGGCCGCGATGGACAAGGCCATGATGGACGTCGCCACCGTGTTCGCGAACGGCAATCCGGTTCCCGGCCCGCCTGGCCATGACGGCCTCGGCACCACGCACCATGAGACAGGGACGCTGCGCATGGACCCAAACCCGGCGCGCGGCGTCACCGACGCGGACGGGCGCTTCCACCACACCGAAAATCTCTATGCCGCGGGCCCGGCGCTGTTCCCCAGCATCGGCTCGCCCAATCCCATGCTCACCGGCATCGCGCTCTCGCGCCGCACCGGCGATCGCATCATGAGCCCGCCGGCGGCGGCACCGGATCCCGGGTTCGATCTGCTGTTCGATGGCACGTCACTGGGCGACTGGACCATGTCGACCATTCGCAATCAGCCCGGTCGCGACGATCCCGGCGGCTTCCTGGTACGCCGCGGCGTGCTCGAGAGCCGGTCCGGGACCGATCTCGGACTCCTCTGGCTCAATCGTCCGACGCCGCCGCGCTACGTGCTGCGCCTGCAGTGGATGATGACGGCACCAGACGACAATTCCGGAGTGTTCCTCGGCTTCCCGGATCCAACCAAGGAAGGCTACGACAACACCGCCTGGGTAGGTGTTAACTTCGGCTTCGAGATCCAGATCGACGAGCTTGCCCGGCCTGACAACGCGCCGATCCACCGAACCGGCGCGGTCTACGGATTCAAGGGCCCGGATGTGGCACCCCCAACGCATCCGGTCGGTGAGTGGAACGATTACGAGATCACCGTCGATGGGCCGGACCTCAGGGTGGCGCTCAATGGACAGGTGATAAATCAATTCCACTTCACCGGCGATCCGCAGTCGCCGCGCCGCAGCCTGCCTTCGACGGCGCAGGATCCGCGCTTCATCGGACTGCAGACCCACACCGGACGCCTGTTCTTCCGCCGCATCCAGTGGCGGGCCTTGTGAAGCCGTGGCCCTGAACCTGCTTCCGCTCGGCACGCTCGGCGCCATCGAGGCGAACGGAGTTGTCAGCTTCGGCTTGTGGCTGCCGTGGGTGTCAGCCGCCGACGGCAATGCGGTAACGGTGAAGGTCATCCACGAGGACGACCAGTTCCTGCAGGATGTGCCGCCGCGCGAGTTCGCGCTCACCCATAGCGTGCGCGCGCCGTACGGCGACTTCTGGTCGGGCACGCTACAGATCGCCGGCACTGCGCCCGCGGTCCCGGGTTCGGCGTGGGGCAGCCCGGGCCGCTACGTCTACCATTACACCATCCGCAATCCGAACGTCGGCACGCTCGACTGGATCATCGATCCTTTTGCCCGCGAGTTCGGCGTTGGCAAGCTCTCGGCCTTCACGCTCGGCTACCAGCCGTACGTCTGGAGCGCCGGCGAAGCGCAATGGCGCACGCCGGCGCTCTCCGACCTGATGCTCTACGAGATCGACATCGCCGAGCTTGGCAGCGATCTCGCTCATCTGCGCAACGTTGTGGCCTACCTGAAGGATCTCGGCGTCAACGCGGTCGAGATCATGCCGTTGTCGAATGTCGGCAGCTCGGTGGACTGGGGTTATCTCCCGATCGGCTATTTCGGAGTCGATGAACGCTTCGGCAAGCGCTCGGATTTCCAGGCGCTCGTCGACATCTGCCACCAGCACGGCATCGCCGTGATCGTCGATGTGGTTTACGGCCACACCGGTGTGGATTTCCCCTACTACGACGCCTACGCGCGGCTGCAGTACCGCGAGAATCGGTTCATGGGACCGTTCGCGAAGGACTACTTCAGCAACTTCGGCAAGAGCACCGACTACAATCGTCAGTTCACGCGCGATTATTTTTTCACTGTCAACCACCACTGGCTCGACACCTATCACATCGACGGTTTCCGTTACGATTGCGTGCCAAATTATTGGGACGGCCCGATGGGCGTCGGCTATGCCAGTCTCGTCTACGAGACCTACCAGCTCGCCAAGGCCAAGGTCGCGCAGGGGCAATCCTACTGGAAGCGCTTCGACGCCGGTCCCGGCGCACCGCTCGCGCTCGTGCAGATGGCCGAGCAGCTCGAAGATCCCGAGGGCGTCCTGCGCACGAGCTATTCCAACAGCACCTGGCAAAACCGCACTTTCGATGCTGCGCGCAGTGTTGCGCGGGGCGACCGCAGCCGGCTTTTCGACCTCGGAATGTGCCTCGGCCTGTTCGGCTATCCAGATCAGGAAACCATCAACGCCGACGTGATTCCGAAGCTCGCGCTGCAGTACATCGAGAACCACGACCACGAGCGGTTCCTGTGTAACTTCAGCCTCAGCAATCCTGACGAAGCCGGGAATCCGCTGTTCCAGCAAGGCGACCGTAGCCGCTGGTACATGTTACAGCCGTATCTCATTGCCCTTCTCATGAGCAAAGGAATCCCGATGCTCTGGCAAGGCGAGGAGTTCGCCGAGAACTACTTCCTTCCCGAGTTCGGGACGGGGCGCGTGTCGCTATTGCGGCCGCTGCGCTGGGATTACTTTTATGACGAATCCGGACAGCCCATCGTCGCACTCGTGCGCAGGCTCCTGCGCATCCGACGAGAGCGCAGCCAAATTCGGCGCGGGAACTATTTCTTCTTCAACGACTGGGAGCGGTATCAGCGCCGCGGCGTGCTACTCTTCGCGCGCTACGAGGGACCGCGCTATACCCTGGTCGCTGTCAACACGAGTGACGCCGACGAGATCGTGCCATTCTGGCTCCCGATCGCCGGCGACTACGTCGAGGAGCTTCATGGCGGCGTCTTTGATCTGAAGAACGTCGCTGCTTTACAGCAAATTGAACTGACGATCCCCTCGCACTACGGGCGGATCTGGACGAGGGTCGAGGTTTGACGTTCGCTAGGGCAAAGGAACCGCCGAAATCGTACGCGCCTTACCGCTTCGCCTCATTGAGGACTAGACTTTGATCCTCGATTTGTTGGATTGGTAGAAATTCTAGATGCGCTTGAGCGCGGGTTTCCCAGATGGAAATCTGAAACGTCGTAGGCGTCGACACGGAAGATATTTCGGTTGCGGACGGTGCGTTGCTTCGCGCCAATAGTTTAGATTAACATCCACGAGACGATCAAGGTTGAGCCGTCGTTCAATTACGAAACGGCTGCCGCTTGAGCAGTCAAAGCGGAGCGGGACTGAGTCGAATGTGAGCAAATTATCAGGATGTTGCCGGCAATCTGCGGCGGTCGGATGTGGAGACGATCTCGATGTGGAAGCCCGACATTTGCATACATCACTTCCCGTGTCCTGATGGGTTCGCTTCAGCTTGGATCATGCAACGCAAATGGCCGGATGTAGTAACCGTAGGCGCAAACTACGGCGAGCCGGTCCCCAACGTTGAAATGAGTGGCAAAAATTTACTGATTGCCGATTTCTCTTACAATCCACAAATACTTTCTCAGCTCGCGGGGCGCGCGAGCGCCATTGTAGTTCTCGACCATCATAAGACCGCCGATGCGGATCTGCGCGATGTGAAAAGGATTGTCGGAGGCACTTGCGAGAACGTCCAACAATCGTTTGACGCGGCGGGCGTGAACATGCTCGCCGAATTCGATATGGATCGCTCCGGTGCCACTTTGGCATGGCAATTTTGTTTTCCGCGCGAGCATCCGCCATTGCTGATTAAGTACATTGAGGACCGCGACTTATGGCGTATGCGTCTTGAGCACTCGTCCAAGGTAGCCACTTGGCTTCAGTCCTATCCATACGACTTCACGGTTTGGACTGGTTTGATGGAACAATTCGAGGATGCAAACAATCGCCGCGGCTTTGTCTCTGAAGCAGAAGGCATTGAGCGCTTCTACAATCAAAAAATTGCAGAAATCGTCGGTACGGCGACGTTCAAGAAAATCAGCGACTGGAACGGGATTCCAGTGGCACATGCTCCCCGCGCTTTCGCCAGCGATGTTGGTAACGCCCTACTACGAGCACATCCTAGCGCGCCTTTTGTTGCAGTCGTCGTCCATGCAAATGACACCCGGAGCTATTCTCTTCGGTCAGACGACACGCGGCAGGACGTAAGTGAAGTAGCGCGGAAGTTTGGCGGCGGAGGGCACCGCAACGCTGCGTCGTTTCGAGTGCCGGATGATTTAGAAATGAAAGATCTGCCTTAAAGAACGCCTGCACACTTCCGGAACACCCGGTCTTCCGCGGTCATTCAATCCATGCCGCAAAAAGGAGGATTCAGAACTCTGCCGTCCTTACCGCTTCCTCGCCGGAAATTGAGATTGATGCCTGCCCGGCTCCAAGTCGACGCATGACCTCCGCATTTAATTTAGGGTTTGCAAACAGCTCGTTGAGTGTCATGACTCTTTCGTCGACGCCCGTCCACCGCATTAGCGTATGAAACCCAGGACGGTTGTTGAAATACCCTGTCGGAAGGACTTGTCCGTTCTGGTCCAAATCCGGAACAATGCCGCCAGTCGGACCAACCCTACCGCGGACGATTTGGACAGGGTCTTCAGCTTCTAACCGCATCATGGTCATCGCGCGTCCAACGGCGTCTATGTGCGCGACGAACATACCGAGCTCTGCGATTTGGTGATCCAGCAAGCGTTTGACCGCCTCGTCGCGCGTTACGTTTGCCGTCATGTCGAGCCAGCGCGTTCCCGCGGCAATTTCCGACTCGTTTTGATTCTGCAACGCTTCGCGCAGTGCTCCTTCACGCCGGTAAGCTTCGTGAGGCCTCAGGATGACTGCATCCACCCACGTGAGCGCCGCAAGCTCGACGGGTGAATATTTCTCGGAGTGCTTATCGGCTTCATGGACATACAAAAGCTTTTCTGTGCACTCCGTTAGCGCCCGTTCGGTTGCGCGTTGCGCATCGGTGTCGCTCATTCCCGCCCGTCTGAAATTGCCGCCGCCATAACGCCGCAGGAACTCGGTGTAGGCGAACAGCGTGTGGTGTTCTAAGCCATAGCGGGAGCGGTTAAGCCGATAGATCTTCTGGATCAGCAGCTCCTTGAGTACGCGGTCGACAAAGCCGGCCACGAGGGCGCCGTTTCTCGTCTGGTCTTCGTTGAACATAAGAGCTAACGAGTAAAATACCTCCTCCCGACCGGCATCGGGCAGGTGCTGCAGCGCAAACACTAGGCTGCCTGGAATGTGTGCGCCGCGGCCCCAACCCCACGCTGCTACGCTCTGTCCGCCTTGCGTGATGCCGAAGTCGCGATCAGGCTCTACCTCATAGGACGTCAGGGGAATGCGTGCTCCCTTCAATGGCGCTGGCTCAACTTTTACCTGGCCAGCAGCAATCGCCTGCGTCGGCGGCGTGACAGCGGGCGGTACGATGTCGCCGATATCATTCGATCCTGCGGCCAGGAGACCGTTGAGCTTCTGGATGAACTCAGGGGGATACGCCTGAAGCGCGTCGTCCATTGGTCCTTCATCGGGGATGTTTAATGCGGAAAACATGCCAGCCAGGGCGACGAACTGCGTACTATGAAAGCAAAGCTCGACGAATTGGCTATCAATCTTCCGCGCTAGAAGATCCTTCGGCATCGTTGTAGGAACGCCGTCTGCAGCTTTTCGCGCGAGTGAATCCGCTTCACTGGCTGATTTATTATCAACAAGCGCCTGGGCTCTTGCTTCACGCGCCGCACGAAGTTGGACGAATGGACGCTCTGTGGACGCGTAGACGTTCAGGTTATACTCACCAAATGCGGCACGGAACTCGGCAAAGTCTTCATCGCTGTAAGACTGCGGATCGGTGGCGAACTTATTTGCAAGAATCAACGCTGCGCGTTCATGGCGCTCGAACACGCCCGGCGTCGACGGCGCGTCGAGGTGCAGCATCTTCTGTGCCATTTTTTCAGGAGTTGTGATGCCATAACGAACTGCGGTCTGCATGCCCAGAAGGGCATGATGCGTCATCGTGTACCAGACTCTCCGCCTCTGAGCGATCGCATTGGTTACAAGCTCCTTCGTCACGCGGTCGACGAAGCCCGATATTTGCACACCATTTCGGAATGAGGGCGTGTCGAAACAGAGACTGGTGGAATAATCAAGCTGTTTTTCCAATACGCCAGGTATCTGGACTAAGTATTTCCCGAGGTTGTTAGGAAATGCTGTGGAGTTGTCGGCGAGCTGTGCCGCCCAAGTCCACTCAGCGCGTGCCTCGTCTCCTCGCACCCAATTCACATTCGGTAATCTTGGATCGGCGTCTTGCAAAGGCACCGATGCCGAAGGTCGGCCGTCTTGGCTTAGCAGCTGGGGTCTTGGCGTGTTCGTGGCGGCCTGAGCATTGGCCGACGAAGGGCTGAATAGAAACAGCGAAGACGGAGATGCCAGCGTCACAAAGGGGAGCAGACCAATCGTCTTCCTCCGTGTAAGCAGAGCCATTAAATCCTCCTCTGACATCTTGAGCCCGCCTTCGCTGCGTGCGCAGACGGCATGTGCCCGTTCGGAATTTGCGGGAAACAGCCGCGCCTCGGTCTGGGCCTGTGGCTGATCAAGGCCCGTATATGCGAAATCATTGCCCAGGATTCACAACGACCGCCGTAAGCGAAGATTGCCGGGAGCCTGTAATAATATTGGACGTCATTTGGGGCTGTGCGAGATACGCAGTCGGCATCGCACTCAGAGGCGAGATGGCCAAGGAGTTTCTCGGCAGCAGTGCGGCGTGCGGCTCGTATCGACATCGGAGCCTTTCCGCAGGAACTAAGGACCGGCGAAGTAGAGTCTCTCGAGATATTTGGGCGTGCCTGGACGGTAGTAGCGACTCTTCCATGAGTCGTTCGGGACAAGGAATGATCGTGCGCTTTCGGGACCTGTTGCTGCCCGTGCCCGAGCGAGACCACGGAACTGGAAATGATTGAATAAGCGCATGAATTCAGAAAGGTAGAGATCGGCGACCCGTTTATCACCTCGGATCACCAGCATGTTCTCGTCGTTCTTGCGCGTGGATGCGTCGCTGAAGTTCGCGGAGCCGCCAATCAAAAGAGGATCATCTCCTAACGGGTCAATCAGCATGTACTTCGTGTGGATGTATTTGACATGGGTGTTAAGCCCGGAAAGATGCTCCGCCAGCCAACGTTCGAATTCATTGTGCGGCAAGATATTGGCGACTGCGACTTCATTGAAGCGAGGCGCATTGAGGCGATCCATGTCCTTGTCTTCGCTTTCGAGCAGCACGTAACGCATATATGGCTTCTCGTGCGCGAGCACTTCCTCGAACAAATCGTTGACGCCGAACGCCGCCGTGAGAAACACCGCGGTATTCGCGGCATCCATTCGCTCACTATACCACTCCAGTATGTCCAGATCGCTGCGCGGGCTAAACACCGTACCGATTCCCTTTGCAGGAAGTGCCTTCGGAACCGGAAACACTCCTTCGTTCCAAGGCCGGATTTCTTTCATTTCCGGGTCTTTTTCTAGCTCTCCCCAATATTTCAGGTAGGAGGCTGCCACGTCTGCGTCCCTGACGAGGTGGCCGCAGTTCGAGTGTCCGAAAATTCCACCGTCCGTGAAGTTCGTCGATCCCGTCCAGACCTCGACCGGCTGATTCTTGTAAAGCAGAATGATGACCTTGTTATGCGAAATGGCACTCGGGCTGCGCGTCCGCTCAATAACTAAATCTTCGATTTTGGCTTCACGAATCGCCTCACGATTTGCCTCTGCAGGTCCATTAGTTTTGGCCCGTGCGTCGAAGATGATCTTAACGTCCGCGCCCGACTCCGCGGCCTTCCTAAACGCGTTTAGCACCGCGCCTTGCTGGAGCTCGTAAGCGGCGACGCGTAAGCCCCAATCGGGACCGTTCGCCTTGTGAATGAAATTGAGCATGGCACGAAACAGTCCACGCGAGAGCCAACGGAAGGCCTCCCGATTAGGTACCTCTGCGGGACGTCGGTCCCCGAATTTTCTCACATAAGCCTGCGAACCGGCGACGCCGCGATTAAAGTAGACCGCGTGTTTTCCCTCGTCCTCCTTTTCCGTTGCGATCTCTACTTCAACGGTTTCCGACGGCTTTAAAGCGCCTGGTTCGCCGCGCATTGCAACGATTCTGTAGGTATAAGCGTGACCGTAACGCACGGTGAAATCGCCCCAAAAGAATCCCTGGATTGGGTGCTCTTCGGTCGAGACCGGCCCCTCTTGCACGGGTACGTCGGGGAAAACCTTGAGAGCTTGGAGCCATGCGCGTTTGTTGCCGTGCCCGTGCTCGATCCGCTCGATCCCAAACCCGAGCACGCCTGCGCTGCTGGCTTCGTCCATGTCGATGCCAAGAAGCACCACGTAGGCGCCGGCGATTGCGTGCACCGAAAGTGGGCCAGTCTTGTTATAGGCTCGCATTGTTGAGCACCGCCAATGGAGAGATGCCAGCGGGCTACTTGGGCTGGTGAGTGCCCTCGAGCTCCGCGCCTGCCTCCGTCCCTCCTTTGAGTTTCCAGAGCAGCCAATCGTCGTTGGGTCCAAGTTTTTGCAGATGACGGTCCCATTTGGGAGGGAGTGCCTCGTTCAAGCTTTCCAAGAACCGCAGCAGCGGTTTCTGGGGTGGGCTTTTCTCTTCGCGGTCGTCCATAGCGACCCGCTTCCACTTAAAGCGATCCCAGTACTGCGCAAAGCCGAAGCCATCGAAGAAATGCTCGCCACCAATGAGCGGCATGTACCACAGGCTTGGCGCGCCAGTCCGATTCTCCTTGATTGGGACCTCCTCTACGAGTTCCTCAAGAAACTTAGAGGCTTCGTTGTCGCGTTTTTTGTCGAGATGCTCCCGCAAGCGACCAAGCGCCGGAAACTCGATTGGCGGACTAACGAAGAGCACTGGCTTGCGCTCCATTCGACAAAGGATGATCTCGTGGGGCGTTCCGACGCTGTAGACGTTCGTCGGAACGTATGCGACGACAAAATCACTCGTATCGACCATGCGTAGGTCCATATGGAGCGCGGGCCAGAAATGGTCAGCGCAGCTCGCCCGTGCCTTGGCGCCCTTTTCCGAGGGATCAAAACTCCATTGGGTGCGGACTTTGGCGGTCGTCTCATCCTCTCGCCCATATTCCTTTACGCCCTGTATCTCTGGCTTGAACCAAGGATCGAAGACGGTGACTCCCAACTCCTGAAGAAACTCACTGACCCGGTTGCGCCAGCCGAACATCTTCTCCGCTTCGCGCGATGCGACAAAATCCATCGGCCCCGAAAGATAGACACGCGCATCACGTAGCAGGTTTGGCTTCCCGAGCTTACCCATCGAAGTCCCTCCCTCGGCGTTGCTGACCCCCGGTGTCTGATCATCACACTCGGGGGAACTGCAGGTTAAGGAAGTCTCCTTGAACGTTCAGCGAGAGCCCCGCGTACGGCTCGAGCAGGTTTGGCGGCACCCGCAGGCAACGAGCCGCGGACGCGTACACGAGATCCGCCACATCATTGAGAGAATGCACCGGGCCTGCCGCGCCCACTGACGAATGATCCCACCAAACCACCCAATCGCTTGTCGCGGAGAAGATGGCCGCATCAACCAACTTTGGGTCCGCCTGCACCTGTTGGGCGACCTTGGCCACGCCCGCCAGAAAGGCGTCCGACCCTGCCCCCGGCTTGCGGGTTGCAACGAGCAGGCGGCTATAGCCGGTCTGCCAATCAATGGATCGGTCGAAGAGGTGATAAGGCTGGTCGGGCGTGATCTTGTCCGACGCGAGCAATTGAGGGAACTCACTATGGCTGGCCGACATGTCGAAAGCTAGCTCGTGAAGCTCGCTGTAGGCTCGGCCGCCGATGCACCGTTTGGCTTCGTGGTAGCACTCCTGTGTACGATAGAAGACGAGCGCAACCTCGTCCGGGATCGCGCTCTGGTGCTCCGGCAGGACGGCGGGAAGGTACGCGGTGAGCCCATATAGCCGTTGCATTTGGATCGTGACCGGCATGAACAACTGTTCGAGGCGCTGCACGAACGCGTCCCGCCGAGTGTCGGCCTTCTTACGGCCTCGGAAGACACGGACCGAATCGGCAGGTACGGGCCGCGGCACGTACAAGCCCCGATTGGTGGCCTGTGCCCTCGTGTTGTCCGCCACGCCGAAAAGCTGTCGCCAGCCACGGACCAGCAGCTCGTTGAGTGCTGTCAACGTGGCCCGGGACTTTGCAGCCTCGCCGCCGCTCGCGAGAACGTTCCTGGTAGACGTTTCTAACTCGCGGGCGAGGCTGGCGTGCGACTCACGCATTCGGCTCGACAGAAATCCCCCCTGAATGATCGCATGCATGCGCCGCACTCCGAACTCGGTCGGTTCGTTTTCGGCTGCCAAGTGGGGATCCCGTTCGAACTGGGCAGTAACAGCTATTTTCGTAGCGGTGCTTGACGTGCTGAAAATGCCAAACACGCGTCGTCGGGCCAGATCGAATGCCTGCGGCGCGGTAATGCCCCCGGACCACAGGATCTTGACTCCCAACACCTGGCCATACTCGTTGAGGTTCTCGATCTGATCGGGAGTGAGCATCCCGTCGGGGCTATCGCTTGCCTGCACCAGCTTGCGCGGGTTCACGCGGTCGGGGGCGTCGAACAGAACGGTCGTTGCGCCGGCTCCCCGAGCGACCTTCAGCCATCGACGGGCGGCCGCTTCGCATTGCGCCACGTCGAATACCTCTGTAGCAGTCACCAGCGGCGTATCTACATAGAACGCCGGGATTGCCGTCCACCCGGTCGTCCACCGAGTGATTGTCTCGATCACCTGCCCTTGCTCTTCGAGCGTGAGGGGGAGCAGGCCGTATTTGCCGGCATCAAAGCCGTTGACCCGAGCCGCCTCCAGTCCGGTCCAGATAGTCCGCGCTGCCGAGTCGACGTCCACTTGGTATCGCGGCGTCAAGCGCACACCGCGCGCTGTCGCGAACTTTAGCAACCGGTTCGATGCCGGGATGCTGAGGACATTGAGCAGCCCTTGGGCACCCCACCGCCGGCGGGCGTAGAGAAGTTGCGCGCCGTCAATTGCGACCTCGGGAACGCCGAGGTTGGCAGCTGCGGCGATAATTGCCTCGATTTGCTCTAGCTGGGCGTCGGTGGCGATCTCCTCCTTGAAGGACACGAGAACCGACAGCCGGTGGGTATCGGTAGGACCGATCTCCCCTTTCTTACGAGCCTCATTCAATTTCCCGACGAGGGCAGCGAGCCGCGTACAATCCGCCCCGGGGTCGAGCTGCAGCCGGACTGTCAGAGGTCGCGGTCGGCGGTCGCGCGTGTCGAGGAATGGATGGAACTCAGCGATGACGGCTTGGGCGGACTTTTCCAGCGCCGGGAACTCAGGCAGTTGCCCGGTCAGCCGGACATTGACGCGCGTACCGACGTTGGTGGTCAGGAGGAGCCTTCCCGCAGCGCCGGCCGAGAGCGTACCGTACTCGGGCGGCCCAATGGGGACCTCGCCGGCGCTGGTCATCCGTTCCCCATCAAGGATGACACCAAGCCGCAAGAGGCTCGATGCGCCCGCAGCTGCTTTCGCCGACGAGAGCGCAGCGTCCAGGACGACCGGGCCAGCGCTTCCTTCGTCACTGACGGCGAACAGTGGCCCGTACTGATCGCTATCGTACTCTGCCAAGAGCTCCTTGGACATCGGTCGTTGAGGTTCCCACGTCGCCGCTGTCATGGCGCACCTGTTACCGTCTGGTCGGTTGAACCCACCCCTCAGGCCTTTTCGTGCAGCTGGCCCTCATTTCGAACGGCGCCAGTTCCAGTTCCCCCGCTGCTAGGGCGGGGGTTACCCGAATCGATGTCCCATCTTACGCGGGTGCCAGACGCCGTTGCTCAAGCATTCCGTTGCCCTCCGGTGACGACGACGAAGACAATGGGGAGATGCACCGATAGCACGAGAGTCCACCAGTTCGCCGTTTGCCAGCCACCATAAGTCCATCATAGGACGCGACCGTGCGTCCCAGTGTGAACTAACTTACACAGACACATTGGCCTGGCATGTGATGGGTGTTTAACGGCTCGACGAGAGCGAACAGCCTCGCCGGATATCTCGACAGACCTCCTCCCTGCGCCCTTCCATTGTCATCTGCTTATAAATCTAGAGCGGACAACATCTTTCGGCAACGTGCAATTTCAAATCCCGGAGGATGAGCGATCATCCGTCGCACAATAATCGTCAGTTTGGAGTCAAGCGTCTGATCCAGCCTGGATGGTCGTAATCGAGATAGGATTTCGCTCTGAGTTTCGGCCGCACATCGCGGACATCGAAAACTGGCGTTGCTCGAAAAGGCGTATTGGCGAGGCGAGCTCTTGCGGTAAAATCGTCTTGTCCGGTTTGACTGCATTCTGGCACGGCGTCGCCGCTCCAGTCATTGCGCTAACCTCGCACCGGGCTCACAGGACCATGTTCTCCAGCCGATCCAGCGGGATCACGGGCGGCTTACCCGGTACTGCTTCCGGTAAGGGGCGTCGCCTGAGAGCGTCAGCCGCGACCAGCCCTTTGAAGTCCAGTCCTGTCGATGTTGCGATCGTTGCGACCGGTACCTGGTACGTCCGATACTGCCCGAACACGAACGCTTCAGTGATGTCGCCGATCAGACTACCTTGGCTGAGAACATATCCGGTCGATCGGAGTTTTCGGGTTTCCTCGTCGATGGTCACGACGACCTTCCAAAACTCCTCGGGCACCTGGATGCCATTTTCGAGCGACGGATCGTTGTCGCGGAGAACCGGTCCCGTGAAGACCGAGATCAGCAGCCCATGCGTCTTGGCATTGGTCAGGACGTACTCCTCCAGGCCCAACCACTGGGTCTTGCCCTGGTTCAGCTTGGAATGCTGGGGTGCGGCGTTGGTGTAGTGGAATGTGTCGTCGTTGGCGACCTGCGCCAGGTTGAGAGTTCCCCAATTAGGGTCCTCCCGGCGCACCATGTGCCCGCGGTCGATATCGGGATGGGCGTAATGCTTCTGGTTCAGCTGTATGTCCCTTGGCAGGCGCAGGTCCGCGAACCACTTATCGTCCTTGCGCTTTATCTTTTTCGCGTTCTCGCCGTCGATATTGACCGCGGTGAAGATCGGGATGCGGCGCGTCGACGAGAAGACGACGGAGAAATGTGTGTAATGCAGGAACTTGCCATCCGTCGCCACGGGCTCGATGGGCTCGGCCGAGTGGTGCTCGTGCTTGCCGAGCCCGAGCAACGGCACGGCGAGATCGTCGGATCCGAGGAATTCAGGGTCGTAACCCTCGCGACCATCGAAGAATGACGCCTGGTGGACACCGTCCGGCCGTTCAGCGAGCGAGACTAACTCCGGCGGCACCGCCACCATTGCGCTCAGCCCCGTGAGCGCCTTCTTGATCTCAGCGGCGGTCACCGCGAAATTGCCCTCGAGATAAGTTCCCGCAAAGTGGAGTCCCAAGGCGCGTCCGGACGCGAGGTCCAATACAACCGAGCCGGAATTTCCACCGAGTGTCGTCGCATCGTGCATGAAAAAATGCTGGCTGCCGGCACTTTGGCTGACGACTCCGGGCGCAAAGCGCTTGACGTCAAAGATTTCGCCAAAGTAGCGCGCGACATCTTGCGGGTCGTTTCGGCTGTCGTATGCCGGGTAGCCGATGATCCCGACCGTCTGACCTTCGGTGCCGGCTGCATCCAGCAACTCCAGCGGCGGCGGCAATGCGCCGTCCGCTTCGATCTGAAATAAGGCGATGTCGGGCTGGTCGCTGCGCGCGATGAACTTCACGAATTTGAGAATCACCTCGTCGCCCGCGGCGGCCCTGCCGCCGAACTCCTCCTTAAAGTCGATCCGACCGCCGAACGGCACACCGGCGAGGGATACCCTAAACCTGAATTTGCCGGTGCCGCTGGCCTCTGCGATCAGTTCGGCAACGTGCCGGTTCGTGATTACGATGTTCTGATCGAGGAGCCATCCGGTGCCACCCCAAGGCATGGCATGATTGATGAACTCAATGCGACCGACGCTCCTGATCGCCTTCTCAATGCGTTGGCGATGCGGCTCAAGCTCCTTTATGACGGCGGGGAGCTCCGGTGCGACGTACGTATCATTCTGAATCAGCAGGACGGGCCGGCCAAATCGCCGAACAATGGCCTCAAGGGCGCGCTGGCGAGGTGTCTCCTGCCCGGTCGATTCCAACCCTCCGCGCAACGGCTTGCCTTCGACGAACGTTCGCAGATCCGAGGCATCAACACCCAGCCGCTCAACTGGACCGAGCTCGCCGCGATCGATCTTCTCCAGGATCTCCTGTCTGATGTTCGGCATCCTGCGCAGCAGGTCAGCAGTTCGCGCCTCGGCGTTCATGAACTTCCTCCAGATTGCAAGTTCTCCCCATGTGAGCTTCGACGTGCTTAGCACGCGGGCGAAGCAGCTCGACCTTCCCGACTTGCACGTGCACGTTGTATATTGAATCGTTTATACTTAAAACAGTTATCAAGTCCGAAGTGGTCTTTGTAAGCAAAGGAAGCAATAGCGAGCCACTATTGAAGATGGCCGACGGCGAAGTCATGAGATGTGCGTCTTGGATTTACTGAGCACTCGCGTGCTGAACCTCTTCGCGGGATTTCAGCGCAGCGTCACTTCCCTCGACGAACTCATTTCGCCGCACGTAAGCCTTTTTTGGGGGATCAGGTGGATAATGTGACCGGCAATGGCGTGTGCAGCTGCAGCGCTCGATCCAATCGCGGACGAGCGCCTCTATTAGGAAATTTCGGGAGCTGGCTGCGTTTCCTGAACGCTTTACGGTGTCATCGAATGGCTGAACCAGCACCCCGCTTCGTCCGCGCCTGGACGCTGCGCATGGTGTGGCGCCAAGGCAGCGAAGCCGATTGGAATTGACGTTTCCGCGACGCTGCCGCGCCGACGAGGTGATCGAGTGAGCAAAACACCGCGAGTTCATCACGATGCTCGGTAGCGCGCCCGCAGGGCCCCTCGCGGCGCGGGAACGCCAGCCGGCGATTCCTGTGATCGGATTTCTCAATAGCGCTTCGACTGAAGGGTATGCCCCAATGGTGGCTGCCTTCAGCGAGGGCTTAAATCAAACTGGCTATTTCGAGGGCCAAAACGTTGTGATCGAATTCCTATGGGCCGACGGTCATTACGATCGCCTACCAGAGCTGGCAGCCGAATTAGTGCGGCGTCAAGTGGTAGTCATCGCGGCCGGAGGACCGCCTGCGGCACTGGCCGCAAAGACTGCCACATCGACGATCCCAATCGTCTTCACAAGCGGCACTGATCCGGTCGAACTTGGCCTCGTTTCCAGTTTCAACCGACCGGGCGGCAACATCACCGGCGTGCATCTTTTCCTATCTGAGCTGAACACGAACAAGCTGGGATTGTTGCGCGATCTGTTGCCGCAGGCGAAAGCAATCGGCGTGTTGCTGAATCCCACCGCAGAAAACGCAGAACCTCATTATCAGTCGAGAGACCTGCAGGCGGCCGGACGCGCGCTCGGGTTTCAGATTCGACCGGTGAACGCCAGCAGTGATGGCGAGCTCAATCCGGCTTTCGCAACTCTTGTCGGACTGCGAGTTGATGGGCTCGTCGTGGGCGCCGATCCATTTTTTAACAGCCGGCGCGAGCATATCGTCGGCCTGGCAGCACGTCATGCCATCCCCGCGGTTTACGAGACGCGCGAGTACGCCGATGCGGGTGGGCTCATGGCTTACGGAACCAATATCAAGGACGCTTATCGTCAGGCCGGCGTCTACGTCGGGCGTCTTCTCAAGGGAGGGACGGCCGCCGACTTGCCAGTGCTGCGGTCTACCAAGTTCGAGCTCGTTATCAATCTCAAGACAGCGAGAGTCCTTGGTCTTACGCTGCCGCCGGGGATCCTCGCCATCGCCGACGATGTGATCGAGTGAGAAAGTTCTTGCGGAGCAACAACAGAACGCCATGGAAGAAGACGCACGCCTGAGTCCTGTTTTCGACGTTTTGCGCCGCCGCCGTCCCGACCTTACGGCGGATTTGGCGCGGCGTTATCCGGAATTGAAGGATGCGCTCGAGGGGCGAAGTATCCTCAGGCCCGGAAGCGACGAGCCCGGCGCGCGGCCTGGCGGGCTCGAGGGGCGAAGGATTGTCAGGCCGAAAAGCGGCGAGCCCGACACTGGGACGGCTTCGGACCTGGCCAAGACCGCCCTCGTCGAGTCGAAAGCCGACCTCAACGAAGTTCTGCAGGTCCTGACTCGGCGGGTGAAGCTGATCGCCCGTCTGTGCCTGGCCGCCAGCGTCGTTTCGTCCATTTCGAGCGCCGGAATGGTCGCGGCGGTCCTCGGCGACACCAGACCGCATACGCAGATCATCACGGCGGCGATCACGCTGCTGGCTTCCCTGTTCGGTCTGGTCACAAACTATGTGGAGGACTTTTCCGGCGGCGAGGGCTCGACGCGCCGCCTTCGCGATCTCATGACCACTCAGGTTCGCCGGCTGGCGGAAATCGACGGTCAATTACGACTGGCCCAGGCACAAGACGATTCCGCGAAAATCCTGTCGAGCCTAACGGACATCAGCAGCGTTCTGGTAGAGGTTCAGTTTGCCAGAGCGCAGCTTGGACTAGCCGTCTAGTGGCCGAATCGCGGGCCGGCAGCAGCCGCGGTGAAACCAAGCAGTGATCTGGAGGGCGACATTCCCGGCGGCGCTGCGCGCGCGCGTCCCCGCACAATCTCGGCGTGTCGGTCGGCCGCCAAGTGCTCGCGAGCCGGTACGAACTTAAAGCGCTGATCGTTGCGCCGCTGCGTGAGGGTCAAACTGCCATGGCGCGGCGCGCTCGCAATGCCGCTTCAGGCGGCAAACTCCTGCTGCGGAAAGATCCGCAACACGACGAACGTGCTGAGAGGCGGTAGGCTCAACGATACGGCTGCCCGCTAGGTTCCCGGGCCGACGTTTTTGCCGCGTCCCTTAACGGCGCGATGCCGCGAATTCTCAGCACCGCCCTCCACAGCCGGCGATTGCCGCGCTTGACGCTAACAAGCATGCGGTCCCACCGGCGAATCCCGCGACAAGCGCTATGGAGAGGACCAAAATCCTAACACGCGTCATAATCCAGCTCCTTATTGTGCCTCAACGGCAGTGTTACTGAGACCCCGGCACCAATGAGGGACCCCGGCACCAATGAGGGAGATCCAGCCTAGTTGCTTCAGTAAACAGCTGCACAACGGCGCACAGTGCGGGACGCGGAGTGCCGGTCCGGGTCTCGGTAACCGGCCAATCGTACGGCGCGTACCCCCCAGCCGAAGCGGTTCCAGCACACGTGAGGGAGATCGTCACAGCGGCCGCAAGAACTGCAAGCGTTTTCATGACTGCCTCCTTTCAGATGCCCAAACAATGGCACATTCACCCCTTGTGCGATGTGACCGTTGTCACAAATTGTGCGTTTTCTCTTTTCGGGGAGAGCAACTCCAGCTGCATGCCCGCGCCTCCCCCGGCGGGGGGTGGGGGGTGCACCGAACCCAATTACATGACCCAACGCGCAAATGTCCCGACAAAAAACGCAAGCTCTCCGTAACCTGATGCGAAGACCGGCCCGGCCAGCCCTAGGCGCCGGTCGCGTTCAAAACGCCTGTACGCGTGCCCTGTGGGCGCTTGGCGAGGCCTCTACGTCGGCGGTGATCGAATGGGCCTATGCGCGGCGCTTATTGATGGGCCCTCAAATGCGCACGCGGCTACAAATAGCGGCTCGGCGCCGCAACCTGTTGCAAAGACCGAGCGCGCCCTCACGCGGTAACGGCCGGTGCAGCGCTGCGCCTCATCATCAGCGGACGCATCAGCGCCAAGGAAACACACAAGCAGGGCTACATGAGCCAAGCTGGTCTAGCGAGAAAATA
>Ga0306920_100001939_pt1 | contig 25820 bp, 24 predicted proteins | sample flu12Cox44000170_FD_204666 | JGI IMG/M metagenome (GOLD analysis project Ga0306920, IMG submission 204666) | Lab enrichment of tropical soil microbial communities from Luquillo Experimental Forest, Puerto Rico - flux4day.12C.oxic.44.000.170 (v2)... | ecosystem: Environmental > Terrestrial >...
CACCCCTCTCAAGCGCGCCTTTGATGCAATAACCACGCATATTGCTGCCTTGACCAAGGAGGCTCGGCTTGCCCAGAAAACTTGACACATCTACGCCAAGTGTCGTTCGTCAAGCACCGCTAGAGCGCCTTTGCGGCGTCCTGCGGGTTTGTCCGGAAGCCCGCAATCATGCGCGCACCGACCAGGATGGCGTTGAGAGCAAGCCCGATTGGAATCAAGGCTTGCGGAATGACCAGCGGGATGTCGGCGGCTTGGCTGCGCTCGTCGAATTCGGCGAGCATCTCGATGACCGGCCATCCCACGACGATCAGGATCACACTCACGGCGATCACCGTCATATCGGCGAAAAGATCGAGCCGACGGCGCCAGCGCGGCGGCAGAGCATGCAGGAAGATGTCCATCCGGATTTGCTTGCCCTCCCACCCCACAACGCTGTTGCCGAGAAAGACAGTGCCGACGAACAGGAACAGCATGACCTCCTCGGCCGAGGCAATCGGCGAAAAGAAGACGTACCGCCCGATGATGTTCGCGAAATTGAGAGCCACCGCGATCAGTAGCGAGATCGCGGAAAGCATGAGAGCAGCGCTGGCGAGAACCCTGATGGCTTTCAGTCACCGGCCCAAATGACGTCATGAGGCAATCGCATCGCGCGTTGCATTCTCCGTTGCGACCCTCCCCTGGAAGGGGAGGGTGGAAGCCTGCTCTACTGCCATCGCCCAAATGCGATCGGCTGCAAAGGCATCGACGGCGCCGATCGGTCATGCTCGCTCGACCATCATAATGCCCGCCGCACCCGCCGTCAGCGTTTGGCGGAGGCGAGGAGCTGCTCCCAGAGCGGCTTGAGCTCGGGCTTGGTCTTGACGATGTCGTCGCCGATCGGCCGCATCTTCTGCATCAGCTCGGCGTGATCCGCTGCCGACAGATTGATCACCTCGCCGCCTTTCTCCATCCAGGCTTTGCGCTGGGACACGAGGAAATCGAGCGACCAGGGGAGAACCTCGGCCTGCGCCTGCTTGGCTGTCGTCATGACGATCACCTGAAGGTCGTTCGGCAGGCTGTCGAACCACCGCTTGCTCAGCATAGCGACGCTGAAGATGTAGGAATGACCGGTCTCGGTGATGTACTTGGCCGTGCCGTAGTATTGGAGCGCCGCGAGGACCGGCAGGGAGCTGAACGCGCCGTCGAGGGTTCCCTGCTGCAGCGCCGGCAAGACGTCGCCGAGCGAAAGCGGCACGCCGGTTGCACCCAGGCGCGTCATTTGCTCCATCTGAAACGGCGAGGCAAGAACCCGGATCTTCTTTCCCTTGAGGTCCGCAAGCGTGCGCGCCGGCGCGCGCATGTCGAATGCAGTGGGCCCCGTGAGAAACAGGCTGGCGCCGCGCAGGCCCTTGTTGGCCCCGACCGCCAGGAACGCAGTTGTGAATTCCGCGTCATTGATGATCTTGATCGCGTGCTGGTCGTTCTCGAGCAGCCCCGGCACGCTCAACAGCTCGAAGCGCGGATCGATGCCGACGAGAAACTCCGGCGGTCCGATCCAGGCCTGGATCGAGCCGAGCTGCGTGCCCTCGATCATGCGCGGAATGGTCCCGAGCTGGCTCGCCGGATAGATCTCCGCCTTGATCCGGCCATTGGTGTTCTTCTCGATGGCGACCGCGAAGCGCTTCATCCATTCGTGTTGGGCGTCGTTGAGCGTCGCGGTGGCGAGCTTTGCCACGATCGGCTTGACGTCTTGCGCCGCGGCGCCGTTCGCGCCGGCAGCTATCAGAATAGCGGCGAGCGCGAAACCGCGTGCGCACCGCAGCCACCGCGCGAGCCGTGTGTGACCATTCTGCATCGACTTCCTCATGAGATGCCCCTTGCTGGAGTGTGCTGGATTGTCCTCGTGATAGCCCCTCCCAGTCGAGGGGGGACCTATGACTTTTCGACGCGCAGCGCGGCCCGCTTCGGGATATCGAACTCGGGAAGGCCGCAGGCCCGCCACGAGTCAAGCGCGCCCATCATCATGGCCCGGGGCGGCAAGGAGAAGGGGCCGGAGTCGATCTTCTCGGTCGCGTCGAGAACGATCTTGGAGCCTTGTGTGACGTTGCCGCGCGCATCCCGTACCGAGGGATCGATCTGCAGCGGCACGTAGACGTCATCGATGATGACGGTATCGCGCGCGGGGCTGAACCGCGCGTTCAAAGCCCATTCGACATGGCTCGGGTCGCGGATGTCGACATCGGCATCCACCACGGTGACCCGCTTGAGAAGCGTCGTGTCCGCGACCGCCCGTCCCACCCGTTTGCCGTGGGCGGGAAACTGCGGCGTCATGGCCACCACGCAATGGGCAAGAAGCCCGCCGAAGGTGAGGTCGATAAAGACGTCATGCACGGACTGCTCGCCGAGATCGTCGCGCAGCGTGCGCAAGATGACGCCGGCATTCATCAGGCTTTGGATAGTCGTGCTTTCCGACGGCGGCATCTGGCTCGTATAGCCGTAGTAGATCGGGTCGCGGCGATGGGTCACCGCCGTGATATGCGCGATCGGGCGCTTCTCGACCTGCCCCATGTAGCCAGCGAACTCGCCGAATGGTCCCTCATCATCGGTCTCGCCGGGTGCTATCTCGGCCTCGACGATGATCTCGGCATTGGCGGGCACCCTCAGATCCACGGTCTTGCAGCGGACGAGCTCAATCGGCTCGCCTTTGAGCGCGCCGGCAAGCTCGATCTCGTCGCGGCCGGCAGGAAGATTGGCGACGGTCGCCAGATGGATGACCGGCTCGGTCGCGATCACCCAGGCGATCGGCGCTTTCTTGCCTTTCTCGGTCCAGGTCCGCACGTTGCGCGTGCCCTGACGGTTCGGCGACAGGTTGACGACGACGGTGCGGTCGTCGCGCACCATCGTGCGATAGACGCCCAGATTGGCGGCCCCGGTATCGTGGTCGCGCGTGACCACGATAGTCGTGAGGTACGGCGCCTTGTCCTTGCCGGGCGTCCAGGTGACGATCGGAAGCATCGACAAGCGCGCGTCCGCGCCGCGATGGACGAATTCCTGACATGGGCCATTGTCGACGGGCTTCGGTTTGAGCGGCCGGCGCAGCGCCTCGACGACTTTGCCGTTGATCTCGCCGGGCTCGCAGTGCAGCGCGAGCGCGACGCTCGCAGGCGAAGCGCCGAGCGCGGCGGTGACGACCGGGATCGGTGAGCCTTTGACGTTGTCGAACTGAATCCCGAAACGGCGCTCCGTCGGCAGTGCCTGATACATCCACTTGGCGAGGCAGGCGATCTCCCAATTGCGATCGACCTCGCGGCGGATGCGCTTGAGCAGCCCTTGCTGCTCGAGGCTGGTGAGGTAATCACGCATGTCACGGTGCGGCATATCCTGCTCCTTGTTCTTCTTGGTGCGCCGTCTCACGCGCGCGTGGCGCTCGGAGCGCCGAGCGAAACGCCGATGTAGAACATCATGATCGACAGCGCGGTCTCGCGCGCCTCCTGGCTCAGCTGTCCTGTGAAATAGTCGACGTGGAAGTGCACCTGCTCGTCAATGCGGTGCAGAAGCTTTCTTCCCTGTGGGGTCACTGTCACAAGGGTGGTCCGCTGGTCCTGCTCGCCGCGCAGGCGCGCGACGTATCCCATGCGCTCCAGAGACTTGAGGATGCTGGAGGCAAGCGCCGCAACGATATCCAATCGTTCGGCCACGTCCTTGACCCGCAGCCGCATCGATGGGCTGCCGTAGATCTGGATCAGCGCCTGGTGCGCCAGCGGATCGAGGCCGGAGAGCTTCGCCTGCTCCTCGATTATTCTGAACACCTTGCGCAGCACGTAGCGCGCCTCGGCGACGCCGGCAAAATAGCGATGCCGGTCAACCAAGCCGCGCAGCCTGACCGCCTCCTTGCGCTTCCGCTCGATCCTGCCCGCAGGAATGACGACGGTCATGCGATGCTCCGCGGGTGAGCCTAAGCATGCAAAAATAGCTTTGTCAAATAGGTAATATAGATTAGCTATTTGCATTATCTGTTGGAGATCGTCAGGATGGCGCGCGAGGGGATCGCCAGAGCGCGCTCTCCGGTGAGATGGAACCATCTGAGCAGCGAACCCGGACTGCTCCCCCCCTTGTGGGGAAGGGCAAGGGAGGGGGGCAGTTGTTGTTGCACGGAATATCTCATCAACTGCGACCCCCACCCCCAACCCCTCCCCACAAGGGGGAGGGGAGCACGCCGCGTCTCATCTTGAAGTGCGTTAACATCAGCGGAATGCGCTCTAGCCCCGGGTTGCCTGCGCTGATCCAGGGAAACGGAGAATGAGGATGGATGCCGGCGAAGGTCGACTGCGGATCGAGGGAATGACGATCGAGTACCGCATGATCGGCTCGCCTTCCGCGCCCATGATCGTGCTGCTGCATGAGGGGCTCGGCTCGGTCGCCGCATGGGGCAAATTCCCCGACCGCCTGGCCGAACGCATCGGCGCGAGCGTCTTTGCCTACTCGCGGCCTGGCTACGGCGCCTCGCCGGCTGCCCACGATGCGCTTCCCGCCGATTACATCCAGCGTCACGCGCGCGACGTATTGCCGAAAATTCTCGACGCCATGGAGTTTCGTAAGGGATTGCTGCTCGGCCACAGCGACGGCGCGTCCATGGCCGCAGCCTATGCGGGATCGATACCGGATGCGCGGGTGCACGGTCTCGTTTTGATCGCGCCGCATTTCTTCGTCGAGGAGGAAACGCTCGCAAATATTCGGCAGGCGCGAGAGGCCTTCGAGCGCCGGAACCTGCGGCAACGCCTTGCCCGCTATCACCTGGACGTCGATGCCGCCTTCCGCGGGTGGAACGATATCTGGCTCGACCCGATATTCGCCGGTTTCAATTTGCGCGAGGAACTGCGCCGCATCCGCGTGCCGATATTGATCATTCGCGGTGATGACGACCGCTACGGCACGCACCGGCAAGCGTGGCTCGCCAAGGAGCTGTGCAAATGTCGCGTCGACATGATGCTCCTTCCCGATTGCGGACATCTGCCCCATCGTGAGCAGCCGGAGCAGACCATCGAGGCGATCGCGAGCTTCTACAACAGCCTGGAGATGCTGCGCCGCTAACCCGACGTGGCCCCGGCATGGGAGCAATCCGGTGATCTAGTGAGACTTTTCGGCTCGTGCGAACATCAATGATTTCAATTGTGCGCGCTGGACCTTGCCATTAGCTGCGCGCGGAATTGACGACAGGGGAAACAGGCGAACCGTCCCCCCGATTCCCCTGTGCCGCAGGATCGCTTCGAGCTTGTCCGCACGGGCATCCTTGCAATCGACGGTACCCACCCAAATCTCTGGCTTCGCACCGATGGTCTCGTCATCGACAAGGACCGCCCCTGCGTCGTTGGCGTCCCATTCCAGTCGCAGCAGGTGCTCGACCTCGTGCACCGGCGAAACCTGACGCGCTAAATCGTCGGACAGGTCGGCAATATCCGATGTACGGCCGACGATAAACAATTGGCTATCGTCCGTGATCCAGCCGACATCGCCATGGTCGGTCCAGGCATCCTGCTCGCTGTCGCTGCTGCGCTTTACTCGAGCCTTTACGATCCCAATCTGCCCGGGGTGACACGCAGCGCCACTGGGATCGAAGACGCCAATTTCAAACCCCGGCTGCACGCGGCCGACGAAGCCGGGCTTCGACAAAATCTCGCTGGCCGTCGTCTCAGCCAGAAGGCCGACCTCCGAGGTGCCGTAACGGCAGCGAATCTCTTTGCAAAGATAGATCGCCGCCGCTTCGAGCAGAGCGCGCGTGGGAATCGCGCCGCCGATGGCGACTGTGCGCAGACTTGGCACCTGCGCGCCTGATTTGCGGGCAGCCCGGACCAGGGCAACAACCTGGTCCGGTGATGCCAGGACAAAGTCGATCGAGAACAGCTCGATCATTCTGATCGCCTGGAACGGCGAGGCCGCACAACATAGCGTTTTTCTGCTGGCCAGGACCGCGCATGCAACCATGAAGCCCCAGATCGTGGTCAGTCCCGGCATGGACAGAACCAGCCTGCAATTGAAAACGCCTATGCCGGGAACAATGTGACGGCCGATATAACCAATCGTATTGCCAAAAATCTTCGGCTCGCCTGTCGTGCCGGAGGTGAGGCTTCGGCGGCAGACTTGCCGCTCACCGGAAAAAGGTGCGGGCAGCCTTGTAGTGGGCACGGAATCGGTAGCGAACCAGGCATCCGTCACCTCGACAAAGCGGTTGGCGGGCGTGAACATCGGCTTTGCTTCGGCGTCTCCCAGCACGATGGCAAACTCCAATCCGGGGATGTCGTGATACGCGCGGTCCAGCGGGATCGAGCAGACTCCAATCCGGAACAGGGCAAAGCTCACGGTAAGATGGCGGATGGGATTCTGGATGCAAACCGCAACTGGGCGGTCCTTTGCAAAATCGAGCGCCGCAATGCGGTGCGCGCAACACTCGATGGCGGCACCGAGCATACCATAGGTAACGACGCGATCTTCCATCAAGATCGCTGACGTCTCGGGCTGCTCCCGAGCGTTGTACAGGATGTGGTCGAACCAGTCGTTCATGGCGAAGTCGTCCGTTCGGCGGTCGCCGCGAGAGTTGATCGCTTACAGCCTACCACGGCCGACCAATAGATGGTTGTTGCGTTTGATCAGAATCTGCGATTGACGCCGAGACGCGCCACCTGGGCGGTCAGATCGGTGGAGGTGCTGATGGCGTTCGCATAGCCGACGAATCCCGGATTAAAGATCGTACCGGCTGCCGCAACAGACCCGAAATCCAGGTAAAGGTACTCAGCCTTGACAGACCAGTCTCGGCTCCACGCCCATTCGAGGCCGCCGCCGACCGTCCAACCGACTTTGGTATCCGAACCGCTCCAGGTCCCAGTACCTGGAGGCACCTGATTATCGATGAACTAGTTGGTCGCGCCAAGATTGGTCATCGCGAGTCCGCCGGTCGCATATGCCAGGAGGTTTCCGAATGCCCAGCCCACGCGGCCGCGCGCGGTGAACAACCAATCCGTGCTGGCTGACGACGCGATAGTAAAGGTAAGCGGGGGACCAACGGGACCCAAGTTCACGGGATAAATTGCGCTGGCCTGCCGCGAGGCCCTGATTCTGAACGATTCGACATCGAGTTCGGCGCCGTAAACGATGCTGCCGTTCTGCAAGTTGTAGCCGATCTGTCCGCCGCCGGTGAACGCGCTCCCCGATATTGATCCGGTGCCGCTTGCGGCGATCGCAGCCGAATTCGCTTGCCCCAACGTTGGTGAGCAAAAGTAAGGGCTGACCGGCGGCGCTGGGAGGGCGCAAGAAGGCGTCGTCGTCGCATCGGAGCGCCCCCAGGCCCCACCGATATTCAGGCCGGCGTAGAAACCGGTCCAGTTGAAAACCGCGACTGGCAGTGGACGGGCCTTGAGTGGACGGGCCTTGACCGGCATGTCTGCCGCCATGGCGGGCCACGCGAGGATCGCAGGCAATGCGACGCTTGCCAACAAGCGCTTCTTCACGAAATCCCCCTGATCCTGATCATGGGATTGTAGCTGCTGGGGCGGGAATTTACTGTTGTGTCCGGGCAACAACTAACAACAATCGGCCCTCATGGCCGAACGCTAGGCGATGCGGATATTCCCGGCGAGATATGCCGCATAGGCCAGCTTGAGACCCGCACGCAGTGGAGTGCGCGCCCGCCATCCCATGCGGGCGAGCTTGCCGCTGTCGAGGAGCTTCCGCGGCGTGCCGTCAGGGCGGGAGGGATCGAACAGGAGCTCGCCGCGATAGCCGACGATTTCGGCAACGAGCCTGGCAAATTCCGCGATGCTGACCTCTTCGCCGCTGCCCAGGTTGACATGCTGCTCGCCGGAATAATGCTCGAGCACGAATACGCAGGCGTCGGCAAGGTCATCGACAAACAGGAATTCCCGCAGCGGTTTGCCCGTCCCCCACACCGTCACGCAGGGCGTCTGCTCCTGCTTGGCGAGATGAAAGCGGTGGATCAGCGCGGAAACAACGTGGCTGTTCTCGGGATGATAGTTGTCGCCGGGCCCATAGAGATTGGTCGGCATCACGGAGATGAAATCGCAGCCATATTGGCGGCGGTAGGCCTGACACAGCTTGATCCCGGCGATTTTGGCAACAGCATACCATTCGTTGGTTGGCTCAAGCGGCCCGGTGAGGAGCTCCTCCTCGCGCATAGGTTGGCGGGCGAGCTTTGGATAGATGCAGGACGAGCCCAGGAACAGAAGCTTTTTCACACCGATCATATGGCTGGCATGGATGGTGTTGCGGGCAATCGCCAGATTCTGCGAGATGAACTCGGCCGGGAACGCGCTGTTGGCGTGAATGCCGCCGGCTTTTGCCGCGGCTACGATCACCACATCGGGCTTGCTCGCAGCGAAGAAGGCTTCCGTCTGCTCCTGGCGCTCCAGGTCGACGGTTTGGCGGCCGGCGGTGATAATCTCGCACGGCTCGCCGGCCAAGCGGCGCGCAATCGCGGAGCCGACCATTCCGGTATGGCCGGCAACGAAAACGCGCGTGCCGGCGAGATCGAAGATCTTCTCAGCCATCGACCCTCTCGACGGTAATCATCATGCGAAAGCCCAGCAAACGACCCAGCACGGGCTCGATCGCGCGCTCGATGCGCAGCAGCAGCCGCGCGAGTGCCGCGTCAATGAGGCTCCACGGCTTGAAGCCGCCGCTGAGCGGATAGGCCGCAAGCGAGAACCATTCGACCCCGGTGAGCCGAAGCTCTGGAAACAGCTGGTGAAAGCGCTCTCGCTCGCGCGTGGCAAGCACGGTCGGGATGGCCTGGTTGGATGCGTAGGGATCGCGACCGGGATGCGGCGTTCCCTCGGTGAGCGCGCGCGCCGAGGTACGCACCGGCTCATGATGGAACAGCCGGTAGAACCCGCTGCTGCCCCAGGTGATTGCCGGCTCGATCATCAGCACGCGCCCGCACGGTTTGAGCACGCGCGCCGCCTCGCGGAAAAACGTGACGGGAAACTCGAGGTGATGCAGCACATCGACCATCACGATATTGGCGGCGGATGCGTTTGCGAACGGAAGCCGCTGCGCATCGGCGACGCAGTCGAGCCATGGTGCGGGCTGGATGTCGGTGGCGATCACCGCCTCGACTCTTTCCTTGAGGCTGCCGATGCCGCCGCCGACCTCGATGGTGAGACCGGGACGGCAAGCGGTGGCAATGCGCAGGTAGAAATCATCATAGACGGCGCGCAGAGCGGGCTTGGCTTTCCAAATTTCGCGGTACTCCGCAAGCGGCGGGGATGCCGGCGATTCTTGCATCACATCGCCTTGATGCGCAGGTAGGCGAAAAACACCATCCGCAGCAGCAGCAAACCGTGCCGAAAACGCGAGATCTGCGTCTCGCCGTAGCTGCGGCTTGCGTAGCGGATGGGGATCTCCACGACCTTCAGTCCGAGCTTCGAGGCGCCGAAGATCAGGTCGAAATCGCCGAATGGATCAAAGTTGCCGAAATAGCTGCGCCCGCGCTTGAGCCGCAAATAATCGCAGCGGCGCAGCGCCTTGGTCCCGCACAGCGTGTCCGTGAAGCGTTGCGACAACAACCAGCTGAACAGCGCTGAAAACATCTTGTTGGCGGCAAGGTTGAGGAAGCGCATCGCCTGCTGCTCCATTGGATAAACCAGGCGGGAGCCATTGGCGAACTCTCCCTTGCCGGACCGGATCGCCTCCCAGAACTTGGGCAGCTGCTCGGGTGGCATCGTGAGATCGGCGTCGAGGATCATCAGCACATCACCGCGCGCCTGCTCGAAGGCGGCAAACACGGCGTCCGCTTTGCCCTGCTTGGGCTGCCGCATGGTCTTGATGTCGTGCTGCGGATAGGCGGCGACCACCCGCTCGATCTCCTCAAAGGTGCCATCGGCGGAATGGCCTTCGACGAAAATGATTTCCAGATCGTCGGCGAAGCGCGGGATGCGCTGGATGGCGGCTTCGATATTGCCGCGCTCGTTGCGCGCGGGGATCACGACGCTCGCCGAGCGCGGGGCAGACCCGCTCTGGCGCAGCGAACGGCACAGCGTGTAATGGCGCAGGCAAAGGCCGCGCACGAGCGGCAGCGACGCCAGGAAACGGTTGACCCTGCGGCCCAGCCCGAGCAACCGCAGCGGAGAGAGCAGCCTCGCCTCGCTCTTGACCGCCTCGAAATCAGCCAGCGCGACCAGCGCACCCACGTCGGCGGGGGAGAGTATGTTTTGCGGCGGTTGCGGCATCTTCAATCCCAGCGCCTCCGCCGCCTTGAGCGCGGGATACCACAGATGAGAGAAGTAACCGATGATGAGACGAGTTTCGCGCGTGCACAGGGGATGCAAGTGCTCAAACATGCGCTGGCAGTCGTCGAGCGCGCCCAGCGTGTCGATGATTAGGATGATGTCGAAAGGGCCGGGCAGTCCCTGCACGAACGAGGCATCCTCGATATCGCCCAGCAGGAAGGTGAGATCAGGATGCGCCTTGCGCGCCTGTCCAATCATGCCCGCGCTGAAATCGACGCCGACCCCATACGAAGGCTTGAGCGCGGCGAGCAGGTCGCCGGTGCCGCATCCGAGCTCCAGCACACGCGCGCCTTCCCCGATCAGGAACTTAAGATAGAGAAGGTCCTCGGCATGGAAGAAGGCGGCGCGCGCAAGCCATTTGCCGCGCTCGGGGGCGCTTGCATCGGCAATGCGACGAACCTCCTGCTTGCGCAGTGAATCGGTCATGGCAGAAAACAACAACGCGCTTTCTCAGACGAAGCATTAAGCCGCCGTCGCGGCACGCGCGCCGGCGATACGTTGGAACGCACGCCAATGTCAACGCTAGTGTCCCGGTTCCGACGTTTGTATCACTTTGCAGCACGCTCTCGTACAAACGTCGGAACCAAAGGGACACTAGCAACTGTTTGATTCTAGTGTGGCTTTGGATTTGACGTTCCTACGAATGACTCGCGGCACCGCTGGTAGGAACGTCAAATCCGCCACACTAGGAAATCTGGCCACACGGCATGGCGCCAATGGCGACCGAGTCTTAAACTCCTGCGCGGCAAAGTATCATCCCGGGAGCTGCTCCATGTCTTTCACCGCCGTCGTCTGGATCGTCATCGGCGTCCTTGTCCTGCTCGTGCTCTGGATGATGTCCATCTACAACGGGCTTGTGGCCTTGCGGCAGCGCGTGAATCAAGCGCTCTCGGATATCGACGTGCAGACAAAGCAGCGCCATGACCTCATTCCCAACCTGGTGGAGACCGTGAAGGGCTACGCGGGGCATGAGCGGGGCACCCTGGAGGCCGTCGTGCAGGCGCGCAATGCCGCGTTGCTCGCGCGAGCCGGAGGGCCTCCCGCGCAGGCCGCCGCCGAAAACGTGCTCAGCGGGGCGCTGCGGCAACTATTCGCGCTCGGCGAGGCTTATCCCGATCTCAAGGCCAGTCAGAACTTCCAGCAACTGCAAAGCGAGCTCGCCGATCTCGAGAACAAGATTGCGGCTGCGCGGCGCTTCTTCAACAATGCGGTGCAGGAATATAATACCGCGCTCCAACAATTCCCTGCGGTGCTCATCGCGCGCCCGGGCGGGTTCACGCAAAGGGATTTCTTCGATGTCGGCGTCGAGCAGCGCAAGGAGCTCGAGCAGGCGCCGCCGATGAAGTTCTAGAAATTTGGTCTGAATCCTGCCGATGGCGGCCTACGGCCTTTATACGCACATCCAGGCCAATCGACATCGATCGATCGCGCTCCTGATCGGGCTCTTCTTTCTCGTCTATCTCCTGGTCTATGCCGGCGCACTGCTCGGTGAAGCGCTCACCTCGGCAGAGAGCACGGACGTGCTGCTGCGCCGGGCGCTTGCCGATGCGCTCGCTGCCGCGCCCTTCGCCACCGCAGGAACGGTGCTGTGGATCGCCATCGCCTACAAATTCCACCAGAGCATGATCGATGCCGTGACCGGCGGACGCGAAGTAACGCGGCAGGAAGCGCCGCGAGTCTACAATCTTCTAGAGAATCTCTGCATCTCGCGCGGCATCAGCATGCCGGGGCTCAAATTGATCGAGGATGAGAGCCTCAATGCGTTCGCCACCGGCATGAACGAGCGGCAATATGCGATCACGGTCACATCGGGTCTCATCGCCAATTTGGACGATGCCGAGGTCGAGTCCGTGCTCGGCCATGAGTTGACGCACATCCGCAACGGCGACGTTCGCCTGCTCGTGATCGCGGTGATCATTGCCGGCGTGGTCTCGTTCTTCGCCGAGCTCGTGTACCGGTTGCTCATGCAGGGCGGATGGCGCTGGGGCAGCGGGCGCGGCAGCGATCGCAGAGCCTCGGGAACCGCGTTCCTCGTCGCGCTCGCGCTGATTGCACTCGCCTGGATGTTATCCATCGTCATTCGCTTCACGCTGTCGCGCCAGCGCGAATACCTGGCCGATGCGGGGTCGGTCGAGCTTACGAAAAATCCGGATGCGATGATCTCGGCGCTCCGCAAGATCGAAGGGCGCGGGGAGCTTGCCGGCGCAACCTCGGCGGTGATGGAGATGTGCATCGACAACCCGCGCGAGGGGTTTGCAAATATTTTCGATACCCATCCTTCGATCGATGCGCGGGTCGCAGCGCTCGTTCGCTATGCGGGCGGGCATGATCCCGGTCCGCTTGCGCTGCCGTCGCCGCGTCCGCGCGAGGCGGAGGCAGACGCCGGCGGAGATTCATCGACCAGCGGGCCGCCGTCACAGTCACAGCCGCAGAGCGGCCGCGAGAAGCCGTTCCTGCCGGATGCCCCTCCTATCGAGCTCGGCTCCGCGCCCGATGGCGAGCCGGGCCCATGGGGACCGCACCGCAAATAGCTTACGCGAGCGCAAACTCAGTGTCCCTCGAATGAAATCAGCGTGCGCACCGGCACGTCGAGCTTGCGCAGCTTGCCGGCGCCGCCGAGGTCGGGCAAGTCGATCACGAAGCAGGCAGCCAGCACCTGCGCCCCCAATTGGCGCAGAAGCTTTACCGCACCTTCTGCCGTGCCGCCGGTGGCGATCAGATCATCGACCACGATTACGCGGTCGCCGGCTGTCACCGCATCCTCGTGCATCTCCATCTCGTCCAGCCCGTATTCCAGCGAATAGGCGATGGAAACGCGTTTATGCGGAAGCTTGCCTTTCTTACGAATCGGGACGAAACCAGCAGAAACCTGGTGCGCTACCGCTCCACCGATGATGAAGCCTCGCGCCTCGACGCCCGCAACCTTGTCGATCTTCGAGCCCGCCCAGGGCTGCACCAGCTCGTCCACCGCCCGGCGAAACGCGCGCGGATTGCCCAACAGAGTCGTGATGTCGCGGAAGACGATCCCGGGCTTGGGGTAATCCGGAATATTGCGGATCGACGCCTTGAGGTCGTGCTCAAGCTCTATGCTGACCATGAGTTTCTCGCATGGGCCGCGACTGACGGCGGGCGGCGGGGTTGCCGGCAGCATTAATCTGGCGAAGCATTGCGACGCGCGCAACAAGCGGAGGCTTCCTGTGCCTCACCAGGGAGGCCGATGACCTCGCAGGCAACGATTGTCCCTATCATCGGGGGTGGCCCCGCGGGCATGTCCTGCGCGCTGTGGCTGCACAACTACGGGCTCCGTCCCATTATCATCGAGCAACAGGCCGAGCTCGGCGGCATGGCGAGGCGCAGCCCCTACCCGAATGAAGGATTGCTCGGACGGCCGGGCGAAACCGCGCGAGAGAACGCCGAGGCATTTGCGCGCCATATCGCCTTGACCTCGGTCGAGACGTGGCTCGCCGCCTGCCCGCAACGGCTTTCGCGCACGCGCGATGGGAGGTTTGAGGTCGAGGTGGCAATTGCCGCCGCCGCAGCTGCGGCTGTGACGCGATCGTTGCAAGCGCCGGCGATCGTGATCGCGACCGGAACGAGATTTGGCGGCGAGGAGTGGATCGCGCGCATCCCTAATGCCCGGCAGCTGGCGCAGCGCGGCCGCCTGCACGTCGGCGCGCCTTGGGCAGGCGAGCCGGACGCCAAGCTCGGCTCGCATGTGGCGGTGATCGGCGGCGGCGACAATTCCTTCGACGTCTCACGCATGCTGATGGAGAAAGGCGTGCGCGCAACCATCATCATGCGATCAGGGACGCCGAGAGCGCAGCCGCTCCTGGTGCAGCGGCTGCGCAAGCATCAAGCCTCGGGGATGGCGGAGGTCCGTGCGCGGCGAACAGTTGCGGCCCTTGAGGAGACGCGCGGCAAGGTCCGCCTGCGACTGGACGATGGCGATGCGATCGACGTCGATCACGTCCTTCTTCTGCTCGGTTATCGCCCGAATACCGACATGAGCTGGATGGCCGATATCGGCATCGAGAAAGATTCTCGCGGGTATGTCATCGCTGACGCCAACATGCAGACATCCTGCCCCGGCGTGCTCGCTGTGGGTGACGTCGCCAACCCCAACCATCCCTGCGTTGCGACGGCGATCGGCGCCGGCACCAAGGCTGCGCGTACAATGGCAACGCGGCTTGCGCAGCGGGTGTGGCCGACAGAATGGAGCACATGATGCGTTGCACAGATTTCGACTAAATTAGTGTTCATCAAATTTTTCAGTGCAGCTCGAATTCGGCGTTGACGGCGCGGATTACAGCCGGCCTGATCAGCCGTGAATGCGCGACCGTAACCGAATGCAGCCGCCCCTCAAGCGTGTCCCGCCAGAACGCAAGGAACCGTTTGAGGGCGGGGAAGCTCGGGCAGAGGTCGTAATCTTGCCATACGAAGGTTTGCAGCAATGAAGGGTGGTCAGGAAGACGATACAGGATTTGCGCCGTCGTCAGACCAAATCCTTCGAGCTGGCGTCGAAAGTCTTTGCATCCCATGGATGTTCCTCCGACGGCAGGAATTCAATCCGTTGCGGGCCACTCCGTCACGTGGTTGGCTCCAGCGTAGAGTTGTGCGGTTGATTGTGCGGTGATCACCGTCACAAAATGCGCGAATTCTCAGGATCCTTAGGCAGAATTAAATGCTCGCGCCGCGCGCGTTGATAGGCCAAAGGGCTTCAACGCGGCCGTTGCGCACACCGACGTACCAATCATGCAGATTGACGGTCGGATCACAGTGGCCTGGAATGAGCCAGATCTTCTCGCCGATCGACAGGCGCTGCGCGTTCGGGCCGAGCTTGAGCCTGCCGTGCTCGTCGGAGACGCCGGTGACCTCCACGTCAGCAAGATTGTGCACCCACGGTGGACCGCGCTCGGCGCTGTAGGACTTGAGCCCTGCATCGACGATGGCGCGGTCAGCCGTAGGTGCGCTGATCACGGAGGCGAGCACGAAAAGGCTGTGCTCGAACTCCGCATAGCGACCGCCGTCGCGCCCGCCGATGCGCGCATATTCGGTATCCATGAAGACGTAGGAGCCGACTTGCAGCTCGTTATATACGCCGCTTGCCGCCTCGAGCGCGAAAGTGCCGGTCCCGGCGCCGCCGATAATGTCACACTTGAGGTTTTCGGCCGCGAGCGAGCGCAGAGTCTCGCGAACCGCGTCGATGGCGAAGGCAATCGCTTGCGCGCGCTCCCGGTAGGTCGGCAGATGCTGTGCGCGGCCCTGGTAGGCCTGCAGCCCTCGGAAGTCCAGGTTCGGAGCATCCGCGATCCGGCGTGCAAGCACCGCCGCTTCCCGTCCCGGCGCGATGCCACATCGCTCCATTCCGACTTCGATCTCGACCAGCGCGCCGAGCGTGATGCCAAAATCTCGCGCAACGCGCGATGCCGTATCGACCTGCTCCGCGGCATCGAAGCACAAGGCAATACTGGCCTCTTGTGCAAGCGCCGCCAGCCGCCTCAGCTTGCGCTCACCGACGACCTGATTGCTGACGAGAACATCCTTGATGCCGCCGCGGACCAGCACCTCGGCTTCGCCGACTTTCTGCACGCATTGTCCGACCGCACCATGAGCGATCTGTCGCAACGCTATGGCGGTGCATTTGTGTGTTTTGGCATGCGGCCGCACGCGAACGCCGCAGCTGCGGGCGAACTCGGCCATTTTTGCAATGTTACGGTCAAGAGCATCGAGGACGATGACCAGCGTTGGGGTCTCGACCTCGGCGACGGAGGCTCCTATTTCGGCGGGCGGCGGGTTGCTCACAGCCTCACGCCGCGGGCTTCTCCATGACCAGGTTTCGAGATGCGAGGAACGGGCTTGCCAGCGATGCGTGGATCGACAACCGGCATGATCTCCTCCCTTGCTGTGGCATATCTCATCAAGCCTAACGCAAATCGCATCGCCGATGTCAACGCAAGCTGCGTCGTCCCGGCCAAGCTCCCGGCGGCTAGCGCCGGGGAGCGCGTGCCGGGACCTATGACCACCGGCCTGCGGGTTATGGGTCCCGAGTCTACCTCGCTTCGCTCGGTCGCCCGGGACGGCGTGGCAGTAATAAGAGAATTGAAGGCTCCTGATCCTGCCACTCGAGGTCGCGCAGTACCGTGTCCCAGCCAAACGCGCGCACGACATCCGCATGGCTGGGTTTGCGCGTTTCATCAGAGACGCGCTGGGGCGGCCCTGCAGCGTATTCGATAGACATGCCGGCCTTCGCGAACGATTTCGTCCTGCTGATTGGTCAAGCGGACCTTGATCTTGAGCGTGCCCCAGTTGCCGCCGGGGCTATGATCGATTTCCTCCACCTCGAACTGCGGCTGCACGGCATCGTCCTTGAAAACCGATTTCCGAAAAGAAGCGTGCTGCTCCAGCAAAGCGATCATCGAATCTTTGAGCTGTTCGGACAACGGTGCTGCGCCGAGTGCCGTGAGCGCCATGAGGTGAAGACCGTGCACGACCGGCCGGCCAAATCGAGTGCTCCTGGCGTATTCGTCATCATAATGGAGCGGATGTTTGTCGCCGGTCAGCGCGGCGAAGGCAAGGACATCTGTCTCGGTGATCTTTCTTGCGCTCCCCTGGAAGACTTGACCCTTGCTGAAGTCCTCAAGAAAGAGCTGTGCGGGTTCCTGCTCCATTGAAGAAATCCGGGCTTCTTTTTCTTCCGCATTTCGCGGCGCGCGCCGCAAGAATGATGCGGACTTCTGAACCGCCACACTAGCCGCGCGTCCCTCTCGATGCGGGCTACCGCTTGCCTCCGTTGATTGTCTGGCAGACATCGAACCCCTCGAATTGCGGGTGACCGAGGTAGAGCGGCTTGTTCTCGCCCGCGCGATGGTGCGCGGCGCGGAATGCCTCCGACCTGGTCCATGCTTCGAAAGCGGCGCGGTCTTTCCACATGCTGTGGGATGCATAGAGCGTATGATCCTCGGCTTGCGGGCCTTTGAGCAGATGAAACTCGATGAACCCCGGGACTTTCTCGAGATGGCTCTCGCGCGACAGCCAGACGTGCTCGAATGCCGCCTCGCAGCCTTTCACAACGCGGAACCGGTTCATGGCGATGAACATCGGATGCTCTCCGGTCTTAATTTCGACATTCTGCCGGGCAGGCTCAAGGGGGCCAGTTCTGGACGATGGCCAGGATTGGCCCCTGTAACCTTGCCCCGCGCGTATCTGCGGGGCTTTCCTTTTGTTGCTTGCGCTAGCAAGCGGGGGCGCTGGACCTTTCTGAATCTCGCCTCGTCCAGCGATCGAAGCCTGTGCTCCATGCCTGTCTTGCGGCCGCCGCGCAAGGGCGAGCGGGCCGCGATCGATCCCGCTGACGAGACCACATTGTTACCTGCCGCAAATCTATGTCCCTCGTCAGGCGCGCGCCATCATGGCGGCGCTCAAGCTCGATCTTGCGGTCGTAGAATGCCTCCAGCTCGGGCCGATGGCCGACGCCGATAATAGTCGTATTGCGCAATCGCTTTGCAATCAGCTCCATCAGCTGTTTTTCACTGGCCAGATCCAGCGCCGAGGTCGCCTCGTCCATGACGACAATGCTTGGCCGAGCGATAAGCAGCCGAGCGAAAGCAAGCCGCTGCTTCTCTCCTCCGGAAAGCATCTGTTCCCAAGCACTGTGCTCATCGAGCCGGTCCAGAAATTGCTCAAGGCCAACCGCCTTGAGAGCCTCCATGATCTCCTCCCGCTGCACCTGGTTGGCGGGTGCAGGATAGGCGGCGGCGCGCAGGAGCGTCCCAACAGGGATATACGGTCGCTGCGGGACAACGAACAACTTGTTTTCGCGTGGCAACTGGATTTCACCGTGGCCCCACGGCCAGTGGCCGCAAAGCGCCCGTATCAGAGAGCTTTTTCCTGCACCTGAATGGCCCACCAGGAGGACGCGTTCGCGGGGGGCGATTGTGAGGTCGGCCTGCCTGATTACAGTCGTGGCATCATTGAGCGTCACCGAGACGTTGCACAGGCGCAGCGCAGCATCGTGTGTCTCACCACGTCGGATGCGGGGTGCGCCGTCGCCGTTTGCTGGCGCTTCCAACATGTCGATAGACAGCATCAGGGAAGCCACGCGACGGGCGGACGCCGACCACTCGGCAAATTTGGGATAATTATCGACCAGCCAACCCAACGCCATCTGCACGACGGCGAACGCGGATGCTGCCTGCATGACCTGTCCGAGCGTCATGGAGCCATCCAGGAACTTGGGCGCACAAAGCAGAATCGGCAGAACGGCAGCAACATAACCGCTTGTCTGAGAGACGACAGTCGCGCGAATGGCCTGGCGGCTGATATCTCGCCAGCGGCGCAACACCCTCGCAAACGATTCCTCAACCGAGCGCCGCTCCTCCTCTTCACCGCGCAAGAGGGCGATGCTCTCGGCATTTTCCCGCACGCGGGTGAGGACGTAACGGTATTCCGCTTCCGCCTGATTCTTGGCTTCAGACACGCTGACGAAGCGACGCCCCACGAAAATCATTGTTGCGCTTGCGAGCAGTGCATAGAGGAGGGCAGCGATCACCAGGAAGGCTGGAATGGTGATGACGTCCTCGCCCAGTCTGATCGAGAGAGCTCCTCCGATGCTCCACAGGACTAAGATGAAGGTTGTCGCTGACAGCAGCGCCGAGATGAGGCCGACCGCGAAGTCGATGGGGGCCTCTGTCGCCGCGCGCAGGTCATCAGCGAGCCGGTATTCCGGATTGGCGTGATCGCCTCCCGCCAGCTCGAGCTGATAATAACGACTTTTGATAAGCCAGCGATCCAACAAGCGGCAGTTGAGCCAAGCACGCCAGAGGCGCTGCATTGTCATGCGAGCATGAACCCCCAGCATGCCCAGGCCGACGCTCATAACCATAAGCACCAGATAAACCATTGCTTGCAGCAGAACATCGGCTGAATTGCGCTGCTCGAGCGCGTCGAACATCGCCCGGTTCCAGAGATTCACCTGATAGGTAACAGCGAGATTGAGCAGAATAAGAACGATCAGTCCGCCGGTAAGCAGCCATGCGCTGTGCTCACCCTCAAGGCGCCAATAGCCGAGCGCGGTGCTCCAGAACCGCCGCAACATATGTCGCCTTGTGCTGAGCTCGTCGTTTTGTGCGTCTTCGAGACTGTCCATGTCGTCGAAATCCCCCTTACTCAACGCCGGAGAATGGTTCGAGCATTGCTACCAGCTTGCGCGTTAGATCTATCGCGTCGTCTGCGACCGGCATTCAACTCGACCAGCGGCAATCGCCCCGGTGATGATGTGAGCCAGCGATTAATTGATGGTAAAGGCTACGTTTTGGGATAGCCGCGAATAGGAATGCAGACTGCGGCAGTCACAGCATCGCAACTGAAAGTTCCACGGCTTTCAGGAACACTCGTCAGCAAATCGACGATGCGACGCCGGAAATTTTGGCTGTCATATTGTCACAAGACATGCTCAGGCCCTTATTATGTGCCCCCTGCGCCTGAATCGTATACAAATAAAACATGGCGGGAGTGTGCACAATCTGCGCGCGCAGTGAGGGCAATCGAGTGTCGAGTTGTGAACGGATGCCTCCCGTTGTGCGGGCATGCCGAGTGGGAACGCAGTGAGAGGCCGGAACGTTACCGCAGAAGTGCTTCGTTCGATCACTTCTTAAGGACGCTTTTACAGAAAGTTCGCGCAGCATGATGATCGTCGACGCGCAAGTTCATCTGTGGAAGGCTGAGACGCCGGATTGGCCCTGGGTTCCCGGGCGCCGGGCGCAGCTTCCAGAGCCGTTCACGATCGAGAAGCTGGTGCCGATGATGGACGAGGCCGGCGTCGATCGTGCAATCATAGTGCCGCCGTCCTGGCCGGGCGACCGCAACGACTATGGGCTGGAGGCCGTCAAGCGCTATCCCGGCCGCTTCGCTGTCATGGGGCGCATCCCACTCGCGCAGCCCGAAGCGGCCAAGCTGCTGCCGAAATGGAAAGAGCAGCCGGGCATGCTCGGCATCCGGCTGACGTTACATGGTCCGCAGAGCGTGCTGCTGGAGGGCGGGACCGCGGACTGGTTCTGGCCGGCTGCCGAGAAGGCCGGCTTGCCCGTCATGCTTCTCGCGCCGGGGAACTTGCCCAAATTTGTCGCGATTGCGCAGAACCACCCGCAACTCACCTTGATCATCGATCACATGAACCTCACCCTCGATATCGCCAAGAAGGGGGAGATCAAAAACGCGATCAATGATCTGGTGGTGATGGCCAAATATCCGAACGTCTCGGTCAAGCTGTCGTCGGCGCCGACGTATTCCTTCGAGCCATATCCGTGGCCCGATATGACCGAGCATCTCAAGCGCTGCTTCGATGCCTTTGGTCCGCAACGCTGCTATTGGGGCACTGACATCACCAATGCATTCACGAAGTCGACCTACCGGCAGCGGATCACGCATTTCACCGAGGAGCTCGACTTCCTGTCGAACGAGGACAAGAAGTGGGTGATGGGTCGCGCGATACTGGAGCGGCTTGGCTGGTCTTAAACCAAACTGCGCAATCTCTGACCCGTCATGCCCGCGCTTGTCGCGGGCATCCACGTCTTTTGTGCCGCGATCAAAACGTGGATGGCGGGGACAAGCCCGGCCATGACGGCGGAGAGAGTCAGGCATTAAGAAAGCTGGTATTAGTGATGCGATTTCAAAATTCGAACATATCGGCTGTCATTCCGGGGCGAGGCCCGCAGGGCCGAGAAACCGGAATCTATAACCCCGGGCCTGTGTTATGGATTCCGGGTTCGGCCGCACCCAAAGTCGGGTAAACCCGAGATCGGCTGGCGCCCCCGAATGACAGCTTTCACGGAATCGAGGGTCTAGCGCAGTTCCGACGTTTGACGTCGAGATGCTTTAGACGGTTTTAGGCGTCGCCGCGTCTGTGCCGCGGCGGGCGTGCATGGCCATCGCGATCAGCGCGCTGCCGCCGAACAGCATATTGATGCCGACCAGCAATCCCAGCGCCCAGGCGGCTGTCCACGGCAGCCCGGCAAAGATGATGGCCGCGAGGATAAGATCGATGATCCCGCTGACCAGCATCCAGCCCCATTGCCCGCTCAGCTCACGCTTGTGCTCGACCGCGTACATGATGGAGATGACGCCTTCGATGATAAAGAACGCGATCAAAAGAATGGTGAGGGAGACAATGCCACTAGCCGGCCACAGCAGCAGAACCACGCCGGCGGCAATGCCGAGCAGCGCGGACAAAAGCGACCACCAGAAGCCGGGAGCATGCCGGGCGCCGAAGGTCGTGATCAGGCCGGCGATGCCGCTGATAAGGAGAAGCCAGCCCACGAAAATCTCGACGGCAAGGGTGGCGATCGGCGGCACGATAATGCCAATGATGCCGAGGATGACGAGGATGATTCCCTCCGCCAAGAACAGCTTCCAATGCTCGTGAATGGATTGCCTGAACGCGCGCTGAAAGTCATCGGTGTTGCCCGAAGCCGTTGACATCGCAGACCTCCAAGTCGGTTGATCGCCGCTCCCCCCGGAAAAGCCGACAGCAACCCGTATATTTATTATAACAGCAGATGCAACAGGCGCCACGCCCACGTCACCCCACCTGGGCGCGCTCGGGACTGCGCTGCGGGCGAGGCAATACGGCTAATCGCCCAGCCAGTGAGATATGTCGTACACAATGGCGCCAATGGCGCAGGCAGCCAGCGCCGCCCACAGCATGCTCAGCAAGAGCATTGTGTTGGCCCGCTGCAGATCGTGCATGTTCAGCCGATGGGACATGCGAGCACCCGGGACAGAACCGCGTCGTCACACACAAATCTATTCCTATGCGGCGCGGTTCCAAGCGTCGGGCGGCAAAGCAGGGTTGCGGCCAATGCGTGGCTCCGCCTTCCGTTTACACGGTGATTATGCATTGCGAGGTTGCGTTATAGGGACTTCGCCTCGATTTCAACACGCAAAGATAAACTTTGAGACACATCGGCGCCTTCGCGCAAACAAAGAGGGCCACTAGCAGTTAAGGGCGGGAATCTTATTGGGGGGATCGACATGCACCACAGTGAGTGGGAAGCGCTCGCGCTTAGTGACTGCCCAGTTTCCGAGGAGTTGATTGGGCAGCTCTATCGCTCGTCGCAGGAAGGAATTCACGAGCTCGTCTCCAGCCTTTCCGCAAATCGCCGCGGAAGCCTGGCCGCGTTTTGCTATGGTCGCGCGCATTTGCGCGATATCGGGTTGGCCATCGCCGCAACCTGCGACCTGGAGACCCTGGTGGCCGTGGGCGGCAGAGCCGGCAACTTTCTGTTCGATCAATCGCGCGAGCTGTCGACTGTGGAAAAGCGACGGTGGTCACGGCATGGCAACATCAGCCTTGGGCCGATTGGGCCGATCAGCGCCAGCCGATCGCCCATGATGGATGATGATGATGATGACGACGACGAAGTTACGGCCGACTAGCGCTCCGTAACGGACACTCACACCAAGAATGTTATCGCGATAGAGCTGTAGACCGCGGACGTACCGGCGCAGCACTGTTGGCGATAATTGCGGCGCGCCGGCAGAAATGCCCGGCGGGCTTCGTGTTAATGCATCTGCATGCCGGGCATGGAGTCATGGCCGCCAGGCGTGGCACCCATAGCGCGTACGTCGTACTCGATCTCGACCTTGCCTGCTTTTTCGAATACGAGCGTTGCCTTGATGTGGTCTCCGCTTGCGAACGGCTTTTTCAGGCCGACAAACATGACGTGAAAAGAGCCGGGCTTGAGCTCGACGGTTTCGCCCGACTTGATTTCAAGACCGTCCGTCAGCGGACGCATCTTTGCCACCCCATTCTCCATCTTCATCTCATGAACCTCGAACTTCGGCGCCACATCCGAGGAGCCGCTGACGAGCCGATCGGGTGTGGTGCCGGTATTCGTGATTTTCATGTAGCCGGCGGCAACGCTCGCCCCTTGCGGCGTGGCGCGGGACCAGGGATCGGCAATATCGATCGCGCCTGCCTTGTAGTCGCGTGCGTGCGCAATGCTGACCGAGAGAATTGCAAGGCTGGCAACGAGCAAAGTGGCAGGTCGCATAGCGTTGTTCCTTTAGCGTCCGAAAAACATGTTAGCGTGGAGCGCATTACCCTGCCAGACGGCCAGGGCAGTCACGATGTCGCGATTGTTTTCGCCGCGGCACGAACCATCGGCGTGCCACCCCCCTGCAAGAGGCGCCATGCCGCGTTGTTCGACAGCCTTCAGCCGGCGTGCGCAGCACGCGCGTCCGTGATTGCGCGCCAGACCCGATAGGGAGTTGCGGGCATATCCAGGTGGCGAATGCCGAATTCGGAGAGCACATCGGCGACGGCATTCATCGCCGCGGTGAGTCCGCCCGCGCAGCCGGCCTCCCCGCAACCCTTCACGCCGAGCACGTTCGTCTTCGCCGGCACCGGATGATCGACAACGATCACCGGCGGCGAATCCGCCGCTCGCGGCAGCGCATAATCCATGAACGAGCCGGTGAGCAGCTGGCCGTCGGCATCGTAGCAGGTCATCTCCATCAAGGCCTGCCCGATTCCCTGGATCACGCCGCCATGCAGCTGGCCTTCGACGATCAGCGGATTGATCACGTTGCCGAAGTCGTTCACGCAGGCATAGCGCACTACCTCGATCACCCCGGTTTCCGGGTCGAGCTCGACCTCGCAGACGTGGCAGCCGTTGGGGAAGGCAAAGGTGCCCGGTCCCTCGCTCACGTGGCGCACATCGAGTGTTCTTGGGGCGGCATCGGGAAGCGCGATGCCCTCGCGCAGCTTCTGCGCCAGCTCCATGATGCCGATTGAGCGGTCGGTGCCGGCAGCGGCGAAACGGCCGTGGCTGAACTCGATATCGCCGACTGCGGCCTCGAGCACGTGGGCGGCGATCTGCTTGCCCTGCTCGATGACCTTGCCTGCCGCTTCCACAATGGCAGTCCCGCCGTGCATGATCGATTTCGAGCCGCCGGTGCCACCGGCGGCCAGCAATTCGTCGCTATCGCCCTGCAGCAGCCGAATGCGCTCGAAGGGAATGCCCAACCTGTCGGTCAACACCTGAGCGAAGGGCGCGGCATGGCCTTGTCCATGATCGAGCGAGCCGGTGATGATGGTGACCGTCCCGTCCGCCTCGAAGCGGATGCCGCCCATCTCCTTGCTTGGCGGCCCTGTCACTTCCAGGAAGCAGCCGATGCCGAGTCCGCGCAGTTTGCCGCGCTTGCGGCTCTCGCGGCGGCGGCGCGCAAATCCGCGCACGTCCCCGACGTCCAGCGCATGCTTGAGCACAGCGGGGAAGTCACCGCTGTCGTAGGTATTGCCGGACGCGGCCTTGTAGGGCATCTCGCGCGGCTTGATCTGGTTGCGCCTGCGCAGCTTGATGCGGTCGATCTCCATCTCGTCCGCCGCGAAGTCGATCAGCCGCTCCATGTAGTAATTTCCCTCCGGGCGTCCGGCGCCGCGGTAGGCGGACACGTGCGTCGTGTTCGTGAGCACGCACTTGGTGGAGACCTCGATCAGCGGTGTGCGATAGACGCCCGGCATATTCTTGACGGCGTTGATCGTCGGAGGCATCGGCGCGACGTGCGAGAGGAAGGCGCCGAAGTTGGCGAGGCTGGTGAGACGCACTGCGAGGAAGCTGCCGTCGGCGTTCATCGCAAGCTCGGCGATGACCTCGTGGTCGCGGCCGTGGCTGTCGGAAACAAAGCTTCCGGAACGCTCGTCGGTCCATTTCACCGGACGGCCGAGTGCCCGCGCGGCGTGCAGCACGCAGACATACTCGGGAAACGGCCCCGATTTCATTCCGAACGAGCCGCCGACATGTCCACTCAAGATACGAATCTGTTTCGGGTCGACCTTGAGAATACTGGCGATGTTGCTTCTCATTCCGAGCACGCCCTGACTCGGCACGTAGAGAGTAAAACGGCCACTTGCCGCGTCGTGCACGGCCAGCGCTGCGCGCGGTTCCATTGCGTTGACGACGAGGCGGCTGTTGACCATCTTGAGCCGGGTCACATGCGCCGCCTTGGCGAAGGCGGCGGCAACCGCATTGGCATCACCATAGTGATAGTCGAGCGCGATGTTTGCGGGTATTTCGGTATAAAGGAGCGGGGCACCCGGCTCGATGGCGTTCCGCGGCCGCACGACGGCTGGCAGAGGCTCGATTTCGACCTCGACCGCCTCGGCGGCATCTTTGGCCTGCAGCACGGTCTCGGCGACGACACAAGCGATGGGATCGCCGACGAAGCGGACTTTATCTGTCGGCAGCGCTGGCCGCGGCGATTGTTTCAAGGGCGTGCCGTCGCGGTTGTTGAACGGCACATTGCACTTGAGCGCGCCGTATTCGGCCAGGTCGCCGCCGGTGTACACGGCGACCACGCCGGACATCGCGCGCGCGGCGGAAGCTTCGATGCGCTTGATCACGCCGTGGGCGATGCGAATGCGCACCATCACGGCGTACGCTTGGTCTGCTAGGGCGAAGTCGTCCGTATAGCAGCCTGCGCCGCGCACCAAGAGCGCATCTTCCTTGCGCACGACAGGTTGACCGATGGCGAACTTCATCGCGG
>Ga0306920_100001940_pt1 | contig 25810 bp, 23 predicted proteins | sample flu12Cox44000170_FD_204666 | JGI IMG/M metagenome (GOLD analysis project Ga0306920, IMG submission 204666) | Lab enrichment of tropical soil microbial communities from Luquillo Experimental Forest, Puerto Rico - flux4day.12C.oxic.44.000.170 (v2)... | ecosystem: Environmental > Terrestrial >...
CAGCCCTACTTTCGACATTTGGGCAAGCTGTTTGTCTACATAGTAGACATAGAAGCGATCGGCGATCAGCAGAACCGGCGAAGGTGCATCGTATTCGAACCGCATCCGGCCGGGACGTGCCATCCAGAGGCTTCCGCTTGCAGTACCGCCGCCGGCGGAGGCCTGCCGGAACCGAGCGGTCATCGTGTGTATGCCGTTCAGATAGGTGGCAACGCGGCGCAGATCATCGAGGTCCTGCGGGGTCAGCGCCGCCGGCGGTGGCGCGACGGCTGCGGTAGCGAGGGCGGCCCGAAGCATTGTCGTCGCCGGCAACAGGAACGCGATGGCGACACGCCGGCTGACGCGACACGGCTCGGCGAAACCCGAGACCCGCTCGGTAGAGTACGGATTATCTACGATGTCGATCTGTTCCATTCCGACCGGCTCACCAGCTCTCCGCACAAATGAGCCCGGTGGGGCCGCCGCCGAATGCGGTCAATCGCCGCTCCGGGCCAACACCTCGCGTTTGCCGACATGGTTGGCGGCGCTGACGATGCCCTCGGCTTCCATCCGCTCGATAATCCGGGCGGCGCGGTTGTAGCCGATCTGTAGATGGCGCTGTACAAAGCTTGTCGATGCCTTGCGCTCATGGCATACCACAGCAACAGCTTGTCCATAGAGCGCGTCGCCGGCACCACCGTCGTCTTCGTTTGCCTGAAGGTCGAGCGGGCCGCCGTCATCCTCGGTGATTTCGTCGATGTAATCGGGCTCTCCCCGCGTCTTGAGGAACGACACAACACGTTCGACCTCCTCGTCCGAGACAAACGGGCCATGGACACGCGTGATGCGGCCGCCCCCTGCCATGTAGAGCATGTCGCCGCGGCCCAGGAGCTGCTCTGCACCACCCTCGCCGAGGATAGTTCGGCTGTCGATCTTCGACGTCACCTGAAAGCTGACTCGAGTGGGAAAATTGGCTTTGATGGTGCCCGTGATAACATCGACCGACGGGCGCTGAGTGGCCATGATGATGTGGATACCGGCGGCGCGGGCCATTTGCGCCAGCCGCTGGATCGCTGCCTCGATCTCCTTGCCGGCGACCAGCATCAGATCGGCCATCTCGTCGACGACGACAACGATTAGCGGCAGCTCGCCGGTGTCGAAGGGCTGGGACTCGAAAATCGGCCCACCGGTTTCTGGATCGAAGCCCGTTTGCACCTTGCTGATCAGGCTCTCGCCCTTGCGCTGCGCTTCCGCCAGCCGCCCGTTAAACCCGTCGATGCTGCGCACCCCGAGCTTCGACATCTTGCGATAACGGTTTTCCATTTCGCGCACCGTCCATTTGAGCGCCATAACGGCTTTGCGTGGATCGGTGACCACCGGGGCAAGGAGATGCGGGATTCCATCATAGACCGAAAGTTCCAGCATCTTTGGATCGACCATGATGAATTTGCAACGGTCGGGCGGCATCCGGTACAGGATGGACAAGATCATCGTGTTGATGCCGACCGACTTACCCGATCCTGTTGTTCCGGCGATCAACAGATGTGGCATTTTTGCCAAGTCGGCGAGGACCGGCTCGCCGGAAATATCCTTCCCTAGGATCAGCGCGAGACGCCCCAGATGCTTGTCATAGACCGGGGAGCCGAGAAGTTCGCGCAAAAAGACGGTCTCGGCTTTGCGGTTTGGCAGCTCGATGCCTATCACGTTGCGTCCGAGCACGACGGCGACGCGCACCGAAATCGCGCTCATCGAGCGTGCGATGTCGTCGGCCAGGCCAATGATGCGCGACGCCTTGATCCCGGGCGCCGGCTCGAGCTCGTAGAGCGTCACCACCGGGCCGGGGCGAACTTGCACGATCCGACCGCGGACCCCGAAATCCTCGAGCACGGTCTCCAACAGGCGAGCGTTTTTTTCGAGTGCCTCCTCGTCCACCTCCTCGGACTTGGTTGGCTGCGGTTTTGCCAAAAGTTCAAGCGAGGGCAGCAACGGTTGCTCGTTCGGTGCGAGGTCGAGTGTCGGCTGGCGCTCCTGATCGACACGCTTCCCCGGTGGTAGCGGCTTGGCCCTGGGGGCGATAAAGCGGATGAGCCCGGTGCGGTCGGGCCCTGCGCTTGCGGCACCCAATGCACTTTGTTCGAATCGCGGCTCCTTTCGATTGGGCAACACCGTCACGACGGGCAGCTGGTCCGGCCCGGAAGTGCCGGAGATCCCGGCGGCGGCGCCGCCCCGCCAATAGCGCACCAGCCTGTGTAGGATCGACACTCCCGAGATCGTGCGGCGGCCGGAAAACGAGCCGAGGCGAGACATGTTGCGCCCCGCCTCTTCACCAATGTCGCGCCAGTCTTGCCAAGACAGACCCATGATGATTAGCGCGAGCAGGCCGACCACGCCCGCTGTTACTACTGAAATTGGCAGCGCCAAGGTGCTCAGGGAGGCACGCATAAGCAGCCGCTGCAGGCCCCAGCCGATGGCGCCACCAAACTTTGCGTCGGGCGAGAGCGTCCCGGCATCGAGAACCGAAAGCGCAAAGGCTCCTAACACGATGGCGACCGGAAGCAGCGCTACTTTGAGTCGAAACGATACGAGCGGACGGCTTAGCAGCAGACGAAGGGACCAGCCGAGCAACACCAGCGGGATCAGAAAGGCGGCAAAACCGATGCTCTGGCGCAGAACATCGGCGAGAACAGCCCCGCTATAGCCGAGGAAGTTGTGTGGTGCCGCGTCGACTGCCGTATTGAGCGACGGATCCGGAGGGTCGTAGGTCGCCAACGCCAGCGCTAGCAAAGAGCATGCCAGCAGTAGGGCCAGGCCCAACGACTCGAGCAGGCGCCGCTTGAGCATTTCCAGCGTATCCGCCCACCCGCGCACGTGCCGGGCAGTCCCGCGCACCGAGAATCCTATCGATCGGGCCATGCTGCCCCTCCGCTGGCCACCTTCTGCGAGCTCCGTCTATCCCCTAAAGGCACAAAACGGCAACAACATTGCGCGAGTACGATCCTATCGCAGGAGCGCTTAACGCGATAGGGACCTGGACAGCCGGCTGACTGAGCTCCATCCTTCTGCGGTGAGCGAGGATGTCGAGATATTGGTTGCGGGCGGCGGCCTTATCGGGCTGCTGCTCGCAACCACCTGCGCCGTCGCCGGGATCGAGGTCGCGATCGTCGATCCCGCCGACCCCGCAGCTGTGCTCGACCAAGGTTTCGACGGCCGCTGTTCGGCAATTGCCTATGGGTCGAGCCGGGTCTTGCAAGCTCTCGGCCTGTGGCCGGAGATCGGTCCGCGAGCCGAGCCGATCTTCGAGATTCGCGTCGCCGACGATGAATCGCCGCAGTTTCTACACTACGACCATCAGCTGCTCGCCACTGCAACGCCGCTCGGCTATGTGGTGGAAAACCTGGTGCTGCGGCGCGCGCTGATCGAGCGCGCCCGGTCCCTGCCGAACCTCTCGCTGCGGGCTCGCCTCACGGTCGGCTCGGTCGAGACCTCGGCCTTCGCCGCGGTCGCGACGCTCACCGATGGACGACGAGTCGGGTCTCGCCTGGTCGCTGCGGCCGATGGTCAGAACTCGCCGTTGCGTCGCGGAGCGGGCATCGGCACCGTTGAAACGCGCTACCGCCAGGTCGGTATCGTAACGACTGTGCGTCACGAGCGACCACATCGCGGCATCGCGGTCGAGCACTTCCTGCCCGCGGGACCGTTCGCGATCCTGCCGATGCGCGGCAACCGGTCCTCGATCGTATGGACCGAGAGGAGCGAGCTGGCGGCGCGGCTGGTCGGGCTCCCCGATGCAGCGTTCGCGGCGGAACTTGAAGCCCGCTTTGGCGACTTTCTCGGCATGGTCGAGCCGAACGGACCGCGCTGGACCTATCCGCTCGGGGTGATGCTCGCGGACCGCTACATCGCCCGCCGGCTGGCGCTCGTCGGGGAGGCCGCGCATGTCATCCATCCGATCGCTGGTCAAGGCCTCAATCTCGGTATCCGCGACGTCGCCGCGCTGGCCGAGCTGGTGATCGACACGCGCCGGCTTGGCCTCGACATCGGCGATAACGCGCTGCTCGCCGGCTATCAGCGATGGCGCCATTTCGACACTCTGACGCTCGCCGCCGTGACCGACGGGCTCAACCGGCTGTTCTCGAACTCGATTGCACCGGTGCAGCTCGCCCGCGATCTCGGCTTTGCCGTAGTGCACCGCGTGCCACCGCTCAAGCGGCTGCTGATGCGCGACGCCATGGGGATCTTTGGCGACTTGCCTCGTCTCGTCCGCGGCGAGCCCTTGTAGCAGCGTGTCCTCCGCTCTGGCCCACCCAAAAACGGCGGTGGCGCGGTCCGGCAGCGTTGTCAAACCCGCGCCGCTCGACTCCTCTCGCGCCGCCGCACCGTGGCGCGCGTCCCGAGGGACCTGGCAAGGGCATCGAGCCGGCGCTGCACGGTTTCGCCGAGAAACAGGCTGTCCTCCGATGGGATCTCGAGGATCAGGTTGCCGGCGTCGAGCCCGAGCCAAGTTTCCGACAAGAGGTCGATTGTGCCGCCGCACAGAGTGTAGGCGAAGCGAAGCGCAAGACCGAGCGGAAGGACCTCTCCGGCGACCCGTTCATCGAGTAACGAGCGTGTCGGCTCCTTGACCGCGTCGTCGGTTGCGCCGCCATAGCGCGTATGCAGGACCGCGGCGACGAAGACACGGTCGGCATGGTTGATTCCGCCAAACGGCATTCGAAGGCTCCGAGTAAACGCTTGCTCGGCCCGGTAATCGGGGTGCTCGCTCCAAGCAATGTCGCTGAGCCAGCAGGCGGCGCGGTGAATGCGTCGTGCTCCCTCGGACTGATTTGGGAATAGCGGTGCCGTCCATGCCTGCAAGCGGTCGCCGTCGAGTCCGAAACGGCTCTGGCGCCGGGCAATCGCGGAGCAGGCAGCGATCAACGGATCAGCCTTCCGCTCCCAGGCAGGAATGAAGCCGCAGGCGTAGCCCTCACGCAGCCCGAACGCGGAGAATATGACGCGTTGCGGTGCTGCCATGGCGACCATCTTGCGAAGAACCAATGCTGCCGAAGGGACCAATTCGAGGCGCTTACGCGCGATCGTCCCGATTCTTTCAAGCGATTTGCGCGATTGCCGCCCGATGATGTCGAAGAAGGCCTCGGCCTCGCGGCGGCCGATCGTGTACTGGTGGATGACGTGAAGCGGATAGTGGGTATGCTCCATGTGCAGCCGGGCAATGGCGCGCGAGGCCCCGCCGACCAGATACAGATCTTTTCCCCGCGCGGTGCGCAGCACCGTGGCGGGCGCCAGCGCCCGCTCTGCCGCTTCGGAAATTGCCTTGACGCCATCGCCGAGCTCCGCCAGACGCAGCGGTCCGAGCGGGAGCGTGATTCCTTGGCCTATTTGCCCTATTTCCCGAGTACGGGAGGAGATACCTGTTCCTACCCGGACCAGTTCGACGCTGCCTCCGCCAAGGTCGCCCACGAGCCCATCGGCATCCGGAATTCCGGCGAGCACGCCGGCAGCGGATAATCGCGCCTCCTCGGCGCCATCGATGATTGCGACGGACACGCGGCACACGCGCTCGACTTCGTCGGCAAAGCGCCGGCCGTCGATCGCATCGCGCACCGCGGCCGTCGCCAAGACGGCGAGATGTTCGACACCGAGCGCTCGAGCAAGCGCCACGAACCGGCGAAGATTGTCCAGCGCGAGGGTCACGCCCTCCGAGTTCAGACGACCGGTCGAGGCGATTCCGCGGCCGAGAGCGCACATGACCTTCTCGTTCAGAAGAGGAAACAAGACGCCACCGAGCCGCTCGAAGACGACAAGGCGCAGCGAGTTCGAGCCCAAGTCGACGACGGCGATGCGGCCGGCGGTTGCAGTCGTATCCGCGGTGGACATCAGCTCAGCGAACAACAAGCCTCGGCTGGCCTCGCTTGAGCGCCGTGCCGCGTCCCGACAGGCTCGGATTGGTCATGAAATAGGTGTGGGCGGAGAAATCTTCCTCGCCCGCCGCCACGTGCTCGTAGCTGCCATCCGGCAAGAGGCGCCAGCTCTGCGAGGTGTCCCTGAGGTTGGCTACCATGATTTCGTCCAGCACTTGGCGGTGCACCGTCTGGTTCTCGATCGGCACGAGCGCCTCGACGCGTCCGTCAAAATTTCGCGGCATCCAATCGGCCGAGCTGATGAAGACCTTTGCGCGATCCGATGGGAGCTTCTCCCCGCTCGCGAAACAGACGATACGACTATGTTCGAGGAAGCGGCCGATGATGCTCGTGACCCGGATGTTGTCGGAAAGCCCCGGAATGCCCGGACGCAGGCAGCAGATGCCGCGGACCACGAGATCGATGCTCACCCCCGCTTGCGAGGCCTGATAGAGAAGGTCGATGATCGCCGGGTCGACGAGCGCGTTCATTTTGGCCCAAATCTGCGCCGGCTTGCCGTCCTTTGCATTGGCGATCTCGGCTTCGATCAGCTCACAGACTCGGGTCCTCAAGTCAATCGGCGCGACCGCTACCTTTTCGAGGCTCGCCGGGCTCGCGTAGCCGGTCATGTAATTGAACAGGCGTGCCGCATCGCGACACAGCGCCGGGTCGCAGGTGAAAAAAGACAGGTCGGTGTAAACCTTGGCGGTATAGGGGTGGTAATTGCCGGTACCGAAATGAACGTAAGAGCAAAGCTCGCCGCCCTCGCGGCGCACTACGAGCGACACCTTGGCATGCGTCTTGAGCTGTAGAAAGCCGTACACGACCTGCACTCCGGCGCGCTCGAGGTCTCGTGCCCAACGTATGTTTGCCTCTTCGTCGAAGCGCGCCTTGAGCTCGATTAGCGCGGTTACCGACTTCCCCGCCTCGGCCGCCGTAGCGAGCTCGCGCACGATCGGGCTGTCCTCGCTGGTGCGATAGAGCGTCTGCTTGATAGCCGCGACCGCCGGATCGCGAGCAGCCTGTCCTAAAAATTGAACAACTACGTCAAAACTCTCGTATGGATGGTGGACGATGATGTCCTTTTGTCGGATTGCGGCAAAGCAATCTCCGCCAAAGTCTCGGATACGCTCAGGAAAGCGAGCGTGATACGGGGTAAACACCAGGTCGGGACGCTCGTCGATGATCAGCTGCTCGGTGTCGTTGAGACCGAGGATCCCGTCACTGGCGAAGACATCCGCCGGAGCGGCATCGAGCCTTTCCATCAAGAAGCGGCGCAGATCAGACGGCATCGTGGAATCGACCGCGAGATGGATCACGTGGCCACGCCGCCGTCTCTTGAGCGCCGTTTCATAAAGGCGCACCAAATCCTGCGCCTCCTCCTCGATCTCGACCTCGCTGTCGCGCAACACGCGAAAGACGCCCTGAGCCACCACCGCAAAACCCGGAAACAGATGGTCGAGAAACAAGGCGATCATTTGCTCGATCGGCAAAAAGCGGACCCGCCTGCCCGGCAGGCGCATAAAACGATCGACCGACGACGGTACTAGGATCAGCGCCTGCAAGCGGGCGCCGTCGGTAATGCGTTCGAGTTCGAGTACCAAACCGAAGCCGCGGTTGGCGATGAACGGAAACGGATGGGCGGGGTCGATCGCCAGCGGTGTCAGCACCGGAAAGACGTCGGCCATAAACCGCTCCTCGAGCCAGAAACGGTCTCCCGGCTCGAGCTCGGCCGGTTCGACGACGGCGAGGCCGACATCGCCGAGCTGCTGTCGCAATCCCATCCATGTGATCTGTTGGTCGGCCATCAGCTTGCCGGCTCGCTGCCGGATCGCTTCGAGCTGTTGCGCGGGGGTCAGCCCGTCCTCGCTCAGGGTCTTGATGCCGGCGAGATACTGGCCTTTGAGACCGGCCACGCGCACCATATAAAATTCATCGAGATTGTTCGCCGAGATCGACAGAAAGCGCAGCCTCTCAAGAAGCGGATGGTGGCGGTTGTCGGCTTCCGCGAGAACGCGCTCGTTGAAGGCGAGCCAGGAGAGCTCTCGATTGATGAAGCGCGTGTCGGCATGGAGGTCGACCAGCTGGACATCGACCGGCCGCGCAGTGGTTCTCACTTCCGCTCTCCCGATGGATCATCGGCAAAGATTCTATCTTACCGATGTCGCGCTGTCATGTTGTCGTAGGAATTGTCGGTCTCTGCCAGTCCCGGTGAGGCGATCGCGCAACGGGTTGATCGCGCGGATACTCGGCAACCTGTGAGGTCATTTGTCCGGTAAGGAGACCGACGATGCGTTCGTTGCACTTGCTGCGGCACGCCAAGTCGAGCTGGAAGGAGGACGTCGGGGATCGCGAGCGGCGGTTGAACAAGCGCGGCCGTGAGGCGGCGCGGCGGGTTGGCCGGCGGCTGCCGGCGACGGTCGGCGTGCTCGATCTCGTCCTTTGCTCGAGCGCTGTGCGCACGCGGGAGACCATGGAGCTCGTGCTCGCCGACTACAAGTCACCGCCGCGCAGCATGATCGAGGACGAGCTCTACGCTGCAAGTGCGGAAACGCTGCTGGACCGTTTGCGCCGGCTCGACGACGACAGCCGGAATGTCCTTTTGGTCGGTCACAACCCTGGGCTGCACGAGCTCGCAGTAAAACTCGCCGGCCCGAGCTCGCCGGGCCTCCGCGCGCTCGCATCGGGCAAATTTCCAACCGCCGCGCGGGCAAGCTTCGGGTTATCGGATCGCTGGTCGGCGCTCGGTGGCTCGCGCTGCCAGCTCGTCGCCTACGTCACCGCAGACTCGCTGCGCGGCGAGAAAGGCTGACCGGCGTCTGCTCCCAGCACCTTGCGAGCGAGCGGAATGGTAACCGGGCGGCCGCCGCTAAGGGCGGCGCCGTCGAGGCGGGCCACAATGTGCTCGGCGGCGGCAAAGGAGCGCTCGATGCGGTTGAGCAAGTAGGCGATCAAGTCGGGCGCGACGCGCAGCTGGCGATCGGCGAAATGCTTCACGAGCACGGCGCCGAGGAGCACGTCGTCGGGGGCACCGATCTCGACGGTGGGGGCCGCAAGCAAGCGCGACCGGAGGTCGCCCAGCGTCACTCGCCACGACCCTGGCGAGGCATGCGCGGTAATCAGCAAGCCGCAATGGTGCTCGATACAAAAATTGTAGAGGTGGAGCAAGGCGCGCTCCGAGGCCCGATCCGCATCGTCGATTGCAACCTGCCGCGGCGTCACGTCGAGGAGATGCGGCAGCATCGCCTCCGTCAATGTTTCTCCGGCAATGATGACGGCCGAGGCACGCTCCCGCCAGAGATAAGCCAGATGTGTCTTGCCGCAACCATGTGGGCCGCTCAGCACGAGCACCGCCGAGGGCCAATCGGGCCATCGATCGATCCGCTCGACCGCCGCGATGTTGCTTTGCGAGACCATGAAATCAGAGCGGCCGAAAGCCGTGCGCCGGGGCAAGTCGAGAGCAAGCTGGATCACTGGATCACTCGAAGAATGATAATTGCGCGGGGCCGGTGCGCGCGAGTGCCGCCGGCTCTCACAAAGCCTGCTCCGAGCGGGCCAATATGCGCGCCCACCGCACCAGGTAGGACAACCCCGACGCAATCGTCGTCGCGCCGACGATCAGGCTCAGGACGAGGTCGGCCCCGCCCGGTGCAGCACCAAGGCTGAGCCGGGCGAGGACGAAGCCGACCAAGATTATCTGTACAGCCGTGTTGATCTTGCTGATGTATAGCGGATCGTAATGTTTCGCGACCGCGAATACCTGCATGAGCAAGAACCCGCCGATAATCAAGACGTCACGAAATACGACGAGGATGACGAGCAACGTCCACAGCTGGTGCGCGACACCGAGAGTGATATAGACGCTGATGAGCATCGCCTTGTCCGCGACCGGATCGAGTAGCGCGCCGAGCCGGGTTCGGCGGTCGAACCGTTTGGCGATGAAGCCGTCGAGCGCATCGGAGAGCCCGGCAACGACCAGAACCCAGAACGCCAGTCCATAACGGCCCGCAAGAATGAGCCAAATCTCCAACGGCACCAGAAGGAGACGCGCCAGCGAAATCAGATTCGGAAGGTTTAACTCGAGTCCGCTCATGATGATGGGTCGGACACAGACCTTACGGGTTGCGCCGCGGTATCCGCGAAATGCGATGAATGCGAAAAGGTGCTCGGCCTAAGCTCTTCATTTAGACGGTCACGCGTTCGCGCTTTGCTAGCGGGGCCCCGTCGCCCCAGAGAGCTGCAGTCGCCATATCGGGTCGTTGCCGTCGAGACCGAGATCGACGCCGGCGAGGCTCGACCTCAGCTGATCGGGACCGCCGACATACTTGATCTGGATCTTCGCCTCGCGACGATTGAGCGACAGTAGGTCGACCTTGCGGATCGCGCCTACGGAGGCGAGCCGGTCCCGCACCCGCACCCAGTCGCCGATGCTTTCAATCGGGACGCTCGCATTGAGGCTCAGCGTCTGATCGGGACGCGGCGCCGACCCCTTCTTTGACCCGTTCGCGATCTCATCAGCTATGGTGTCTGCCGCTCGCCGAAGAAAGTCTTCCGCGCTTTCGCCGGAGTTGGCGTCGAGCCTCGCGTTACGGGCATCGGCCAGGTGCCCGGAGCGGTACCGCTTCATGGTCACATCGAGACCGACGAGCTGGTCCCCTTCGCGTCTTGCCGTCGCCAGCGCAACGATCGCCTCGTCGCCGCCATTCCGCTGGGCGATCGCGGTCAAGGCGTCGGACTTGCCGGCTTCGGCACGCCCGGCATCGATAATCGCCAGATCGCTGGCGTCGCCGAGCGGCACGGTTAAGCGGGCAGCCCCGGAATCAGCCGATCGCTGCGCCCAAGCCTCGCGCCAGGCGTTCGGGTCCTCCCACAACACGGTCCGGGCCGAGTCCTTGTAGACAGGCAGGACGACAAGCGGCTTACCACCACCCTCGACGGTGCTAGGCTTGCCGTTCGCATCGCTTGGTGCGCGGTCGGCGATATGCACCAGTCGCCGAACCTTGGACGGGCGGAAATGAAAGGTGTAGTCGGCGAGATAATGCACCGCCGACATCCGCTCGTTGGCAACCTCGAAGCTTTCGACCATATCGGTGATGGTCTTGTCGTCGAGGTTTGGCGGTTTGCTGCTGTCCGCGGATGATCCGGAGAGGCGATCGATCACCTGCATCAGCGCCCGGCGCTGCCCATCGACGCGAGCGAGCTCACGGGCCGCGTCCGCGCTGTCGGCGGTGGCATCGACCCTGACCGTCGCCGAAAAGCCCGCGCTCTGATCCTCGGCAAGCGCGATCTCGGTTCGCATCAGCACGCCGAGCAGCAATAGCAGGCCGCCCAATCGGCGCCATGCAGCCCGCTTCCCGCCGACCGTGGAAACCAGCCGCAGGCCCATTGCAAACCGCCTCCGATCCGATATTCTCTGAAGTCTTCGAGCGCAGCGATCGGTCATACAGTAGTTTTTGCGAGGATGCCATCCGCAGCCCGAGCGACCGAGCCAACGGGCCGCAACCGCGTCCTTCATCGTCGCATTGAGGCGATGTCCCGACTCCGGCTGGGTGTGCTGATCTCGGGTCGCGGCTCGAACCTACGAGCCCTGCTGGCCGCCTGCGCCGATGCTGCATATCCCGCGGAGATCGTCTCGGTTGTCAGCGACCGTTCCGAGGCCCCCGGATTGGCGTTCGCGCAATCGTCCGGCATTCCCTGCACCGTCATCCCGGATCGCGACCGGCGCGGCTTCGCAGCGCGCGCCGAAGCCGTGCTTTGTGAGCAGCAGGTCGAGCTCGTCTGCCTGGCCGGGTTCATGCACGTGCTGGACGCCGCCTTCGTCGAGGCGTGGCGCGACAGGATGGTCAATATCCACCCCTCGCTATTGCCGGCCTTTCCCGGCCTGCACCCGCAACGTCAGGCCCTGGCGGCGGGGGTTCGGTTCACCGGTTGCACCGTGCATTTCGTCCGCCCCGAGGTGGATGCCGGGCCGATCATCGCGCAAGCGGTGGTGCCGGTTCTGCCCGACGACGACGAGGCCAGCCTGTCGGCGCGAATTCTCGCTGTCGAGCACCGGCTTTATCCGCTGACCGTGCGGCTGATCGCCGAGGGACGAGTTCGCGTCGTCGCCAGCAAGGCCGAGATCAAGGGGTGGCGGGCACCCGAGCTCGCGGTGTTGAACCCACGCGAGCCGCCGCGAGAACCATCTGCGAGCGGTTGGTCGCGAGCGCCGCTTGGGGTATAGCTGGTCCTCGGTATTTAGTGGACGAGGCAGGCATGACGGCGATCGATCCCGAGTTCGAGCGGCATTATCGAACGTGGATCGGGTTCACGAGGCTGATCAAATACGCGATCGCGCTGATCGTCGTCATCCTCGTCGGGATGGCTATTTTTCTCCTTTAGCGCCCGGATGACGCGAAAATCGCGTCATAGTGCTGACCGCTTCACCGGTTACGGTCATCCGGCCGCAGCCGAGCGGTGTTGTCCGCGCGCGTGATCGTCGCCGGCGCAAGGCGTCCCATGACCAGGATCCCGAACAGCGAGAACCATAGCACCCCGAGCCACCACTCCTGCCAGATCCCATAGGCGGCAGCGCAGGCGATCAAACCGATTGCCAGGCTGGCACCGGCGGCGGCGGCGAACATTCCCGACCACGGCGCCGCGGCGAGGGCGTGCCAGAGATATGCGACGATCAATGCGAGGAGCGCCGCACCCGGCACGCCGAGCTCGAGCCAGAGCTGCAATGGCGCGTTGTGAGGATGCAGCGGCAACCACGTCTCTCCCGGTCTGATCGGGTCCTTGCCGCCGGGGATCGACCGCGACGCATCCAGGCCCCAGCCGGCGAGTGGGCGCTCGGCGATCCGGTCGCCGGCGAACGACCATATCCACAGGCGGTGCCCGGCCGAGAGCTTGACCCGATCTGCCGTTTCGGTCAGCGCCGCGAGCGAGGCGAGCCGCGCAAAAGTTACCGGTGCGGTGATGATGATCAGCGCCGATACGACTGCGGCGGCGTGGGCGGTACGGGTTCGCGCAAAATAGAGCAGCACACCGATCGGCACACCGGCCGCCAGCGCGGCCTTTGCGGTCGTTCCGGCGAGCACAAAAATCGTCGCTGCCGTCGCGGTCGCCAACAGCAGGGCGCAAATCGCCGAGCCGCCGCCGGCCAGCACGACGGTCAGCGGCAGCAGCAGGATCGCAAACGAGACCGACGCGCGGTTGAGCCCGGCCGGCTGATAGGCGCGGTCGGTGAAGGGCGCTCCCACTGCCCCGTGGGTGGCGAGATCGGCCACGGCCAACGCGACCGCCAGGAAGAGACTTCCGAGCAGCACGAACGCCAGCCGGCGCGGCGCCCGGATCGAATCCGCCGCCCAGACCAGCGCAAGGCCGGCGGCAAACAGACCCGCCAACCGCGCCGCTACGATCAGGCTGCGCAGCCAATCCACCGACCAAATAGCCGAGGCCGTTCCCCAGAGGAGGATACAGCCGAGCAGCGCCGCTGGTGTAGCGAGAGCGAGCCGCGGCTTCGGCCCCCCGCTCGACAGTGCCAAGCCCGCCGCGCACAGCCCGGCAACCGAGATCAGCACCGCCACGCCCCTCGGCGCGATGACGAGGAGCGGGAAAAGGGGCAGCGCAGCGGCGGCGAGGCCTGCTTCGCACCAAGCCGCCACCCGCCGGGCAATGCGATCCGAAGTCGACTGGGTCGGAGCAGACGAGGCCTGCCCGTCCTTGTCGAGCGTCGTCGACACTTTGAGCCGCGCTTAGCGCGTCTGCCGCCTGCGTCCGGCGGCTCGAGCTAGGGGCATATTTCGATCGAGGCGAAGAAAAAGGCGATCTCCTGAGCCGCGTTCGCCAGCGAATCGGAACCATGCACCGAATTTGCCTCGATCGATTCGGCGAAGTCCTTGCGGATGCTCCCCGGCACGGCATCTGCCGGATTGGTCGCCCCCATGATCTCCCGGTTGAGGGCTACCGCGTCTTCCCCTTCGAGCACCTGCACGACGACCGGACCCGAAGTCATGAATGCTACGAGGCTCCGATAGAAGGGCCGATCGGCATGCACCGCGTAGAAACCTTCGGCTTGCGCCTCGCTGAGCCGCAGCCGCTTCTGCGCGACGATGCGCAGCCCGCGCTGTTCAAACCGACTGTTGATCGTCCCAGTCAGATTGCGCCGCGTCGCATCCGGCTTGATGATCGACAGGGTCCGTTCAATGGCCATCACAATCTCTCGCTCGGCGGAAGGCTCTGGCTGTGTCTGTCGCGTGCCCGAACCGCGATTGGCGCAAGGCGACCCTCCTTCACATCTTTTGCTCCCACCCCGACGCGGTCTGCTGCCAGTAGGTCAGCGCATGACCGGCCTCGCGGGCGCGGCGCCAGCGGGCTCGCGCAGCCTCGACCGCACCGGGATCGTTTCCGTCGAAGAGATCGGCGCAGCGTGCATAGGATCCGACATCCTCGGCTTCGACGCCATCGACGACCACCAAGAGCGAGGCGTCGTTCGGGTTCTCGCTGCTGGTGGTGAGCCAGATCGGCTGCATGGCGGCGTTCCCGTCGCGCGTCGAGCCGTGCGGCAGAAACGAGGCCTCCTCATAGGTCCACAACGCGGCATTGAGAAGTTCGACGCGCTCGGGTGAGGCCGCCCTGACCACGATCCGATGGCCTTGTGTCCGCGCCCGCTCGAGCAGCTTCGGCAGCGAGCGCTCGAGCGGCGTCGACGACAGGTGATAAAAACCGATTTCCCCCAAGGCTATGCCCTACTCCCGCTCGTAGTGCTGCGCGACGAATTGGTCGAGGAGGCGGACACCGAATGCGGTGGCGCCTTTTGGCACGGTCGGGGCATCCTTGCTCGACCATGCCACCCCGGCAATGTCGAAGTGGGCCCAAGTGACATCGTGGACAAAGCGTTGGACAAATTGCGCGCCGAGGATGCTCCCGGCGGCGCGATCGCTGCCGATATTCTTCATGTCGGCCGCGTCGCTGTCGATCTCGCGGTCGTAGCTCTCGTCGAGGGGCAGCCGCCAGACTTCTTCGCCGACGGCCTTGCCGGCTGCGATCAGCTGGTCCGCCAGCTCGTCGTTGTTGGAGAACAAGCCGGCACGATGGTGGCCCAGGGCGACGACCACCGCACCCGTCAACGTCGCCAGATCGATCATCAGCCGGGGTTTATAGCGGTCGCGGCAATACCATAGCGCATCGGCCAGCACGAGCCGACCCTCCGCATCGGTGTTCAGGACCTCGATCGTCTGCCCCGACATCGAGGTGACGATGTCGCCGGGGCGCTGCGCCGTGCCGGAGGGCATGTTTTCGACGAGACCGACCACGCCGACCGCATTGACCTTGGCCTTGCGGGCCGCAAGCAGCTGCATCAGGCCAATGACGACGGCAGACCCCGCCATGTCCCACTTCATCTCCCCCATACCGGCGGCGGGCTTGATCGAGATGCCGCCGGTGTCAAAAGTGACACCCTTGCCGATAAACGCCAGCGGTGGGGCGTGCTTATCCCTACTGCCGTGCCACTCCATGATCACGACGCGCGGCGGTCGGGCGCTGCCCTGCGCCACCCCGAGCAGCGCGTTCATGCCCAGTTCGCGAATTTTGTTCTCGTCGAGTATCTCGACGCTCACCCCGAGACCGGCGAGTGTCGCGGCCTGCGCCGCGAGGGTTTCCGGATAGATCACATTGGACGGTTCGGAGACGAGATCGCGGGCGAAGAAAACAGCGCTCGCCGTCTTGTCGAGCGGCTCATAGGCGCGCTGCGCTGCGGCCGGGGCGGCGGTCGCCACCGTCAGGCGATCGAGCGAGGCCCTCTGCTCGGGCTTCTGTTTGGTCTTGTATCTGTCGAACCGGTAAGCTCTGAGCTGGGCGCCAAAGGCGAGCTGGGCGGCGGCCTCGGTTTGATCGATCGGCGCGCCCTCGCCGACATCGACCGCAACGGTCGCCTCCCGTTCGCCGGCGCTGTTCAGATGGGCAACGAGGTTGCCGCCGAGGCGCTGGAACAGTTGGGCATCAACGAGATCCGGCTTGCCGAGCCCGGCGAGGACAATGCGGCTGACCGGCAGATTGGCCGGAGCGACGATCGGCAGCAGCTCGTCCTTCTTCCCCTTGAACCGGGGGGTTGCCGAGAGCGCGCGCATGATCGCGCCACCCGTCGCTTCGTCGAGCCGTCTGGCCGTCGGCGTCGGCATCGCCTCTTCCCACACCCCGACGATCATTGCGCCGCACAGAGGTTGCTCGGGCTTGGCAAAACCGATTTTCATCGCGACCTCAAAGAATTGTGTCGGGAGCGAGCTGAGCAAGCTCGACGAGCGAACCGGGATTCCGCGATAAATCCATCGAGCCGGCAAGTCAACGCTGGAGATCCGCAGAGCTGCGGCCGCGAAATGCCGTCTGGCCCGCTCGCCGCCGCTTCCCTATGATCGGCGCCCGATAATGATCAGCCTCGAGCGTTACATTCTGCGGCAATGCTTTGCGGTCATGATTTTCGTGACTGCGGCGCTCAGTGCCGCGATCTGGCTCGCCCAATCTCTGAGGCTGATCGACCTGATCGTCAATCGTGGGCTGTCGATCGAGATATTTCTCTATCTCGCATTGCTGATCCTGCCCCGCTTTCTCGACATCGTGCTGCCGATCGGGGTTTTCATCGCAGTGCTGTTCACCTTCAATCGGCTGACCGCCGAGAGCGAGCTCGTCGTGATGCGCTCGGCGGGGTTGGGCCATCTCGCGCTGGCCAGACCAGTGTTGATCCTGGCCGGTATCGCTTTTGTCATTCTGATGAGCCTTTCGGCCTATTTCCTCCCGGCATCGAACCGCGCGTTCAAAGATCTGCAGTTTGAGATCCGCAACCGCTTTGTCTCGAGCCTGATCCAGGAGGGAACCTTTACGACGATCGCCGACAAGCTCACGATCTATATCCGCAGCCGGGACGAGCGGGGCGAGGTAGTTGGGCTGCTAATCAACGACAACCGGGAACCGCATCGCCCAGTCACGATCCTGGCGGAACGCGGCGTCTTCGCCGATACGCCCGCCGGGTCGCGCATCGTCATGGTCAATGGCAACCGCCAGCAATTCGATCCGGACACCCACAAGCTTTCGCTGCTGACCTTCGATCGCTACACGCTCGATCTCGACAGCTTGCACGATGCCCCGGTGGTTCGCTTTCGCGAGGCCCAGGAACGCTTCCTCGACGAATTGTTCTTTCCGCCGTCGGAGGCCGATAGCGCGCTGCGCCTGAGCTTTACGGTCGAGGCGCATCAGCGCATCCTGATCCCACTCTCGGCGCTCAGCTTCTCGGTGATTCCACTTGCCTGCCTGCTGCCCGGCGAGTTCAACCGGCGCGGACAATTGAAGCGCGCGCTGTTGGCTATCGTCGTCGCGTTTTTCTTCGAATTGCTCGACATTGGCGTCAACGACATGGCTTCTCGTTCCGCCGCCGCAATCCCGCTGATGTATGTGATTAACCTCCTGCCGGCAGTGCTGGGGTTGGCGATCTTGATGCGCGGGAATATTCGGCTCGGCTTCCGGCGCCCGCGGGCTGCCGCGATCCTGGCCCAGTGACGATAGCCGGGCTGCCGCCGGTGCAACTTGCGAAGACGCTGTCCTCCTACATCGCCCGCCAATTCTTCGCGTGGTTTTGCGGTGTCTTCATGGCAATGGTGATCATCACCTTTCTGCTCGATTATATCGAGCTGATCCGCCGCAGCGCCACGCGAATTCAGGCCACACTCGGAGTATTACTCGAGATGGCAGCATTGAAGCTGCCCCAGACCGCGCAGGAAGTGCTGCCCTTTGCGATCCTGTTTGGAACGATGCTCGCCTTCTGGCGTCTGACCCGCAACCACGAGCTCGTCATCGCACGCGCGGCGGGCGTGTCGGTGTGGCAATTCCTGACACCGGCCCTGCTGGTGGCGCTGCTTATCGGCGTCGCTTTCGTCACGGTGTTCAACCCGGTTGGCTCCATGATGGAGGCGGCCTACGAGAAGCTGGAAAGCCGCGTCCTGCGCCAAGGCTCCGATCAGTTGTCGCTCTCCGACGCCGGGTTGTGGCTCCGCCAGAGCGACCAGGCGGGTAACCAGATCATCATTCACGCCGAGAAGTTCGCTCGCGGGGATTTGACCCTCGATACGGTGACCTTGTTTCTGTTCAACGACCAGATGCGCTTCACCTCGCGCATCGATGCACAAACGGCAAGGCTCACAGCGCACGATTGGCTGATCGAAAACGGCACCCGCTGGCTGCCGAACGAGCCGGCGGAAGCGTTCGCCGAATTGCGCCTGCCGACCACTTTGACCCCGCGCAAGATCGAGGAAAGTTTTGCCTCGCCGGATTCGATGTCGTTCTGGGATTTGCCCGGCTTTATATCCCTGCTCGAGCAATCCGGATTTCCGGCGCAGCGCCACCGGCTGCATTTCAATGTGCTGCTCGCCCGCCCGTTTCTGCTGTGCGCGATGGTTCTGATCGCCGCGACCTTCAGCCTGCGCATGCAGCGGCGCGGGGGCACGACCTTGATGATCGTCGGCGGCGTGGTCAGCGGCTTCCTGCTGTACTTTTTGTCGGACGTCGTCTTCGCCTTCGGGCTGTCGGCCAAGGTCCCCGTGACCCTCGCCGCCTGGACCCCGACCGGGGTGAGCCTGATATTCGGTATTTCGATGCTTCTCCATCTGGAAGACGGATGATGGCCGACCGCTCGGGTCTGACTTGGCGGCGGCTGCGCGGCGCGATCGTCGGAACCTGGTGGGCGACACTACTGATCGGCCTGGCAAATCCCGCCGCTGCTCAACTCAGCTCGGGCGGCGCCGCGCCGCTGGATCAGAACGCGCCGATCGTCTTTCGCGCCGACGAGGTCGAGTACGACGAACAGCTCGCCCTGACAGTGGCGCGGGGACACGTAGAAATCTCGCAGAGCGGGCGGGTCCTGCTCGCCGATACTGTTTCCTACAACCAGCGCACCGATACGATCACCGCCTCCGGGAATGTCAGCTTTTCGCAGCCGACCGGCGAGATCCTCTTTGCCGAGTTCATGGAGCTGCGCGATTCGATGAACGAAGGCTTTGCAAAGAACGTCCGGATGCTGCTCGCCGACCGGTCGCGGCTCGCGGCAAACACCGCACGCCGCACCAACGGCAATCGCACCGAGCTGCGGCGGGGTGTCTACTCGCCCTGCGATCTGTGCAAGACCGACCCGAGCGCGCCGCCTGCCTGGCAGCTCAAGGCGCGCCAAATCGATCACGACAAGGAGCTGCAGCTGATCGAATTTCGCGACACCACAATGGAGGTCGACGGCTGGCCGGTGTTCTATTGGCCCTACCTTTCGACCCCCGATCCGTCGGTGCGGCGCGCGAGCGGGTTTCTCATTCCCTCGGTCGGCGGCTCCAACACGCTCGGCTTCAATGTGACGATCCCTTATTACTGGGTGCTCGGCCCCGACAAGGATGTGACGCTGACGCCTCGCTTTATGACCCAAGCGGGCGCGTTGCTCACCGCGGACTACCGCGAGCGCTTCGGCAACGGGACCCTCGACGCCCTCGCCAGCATCAACCACAGCAATGTCGGCTCCGGCAGCAGCTCGTCAAGCCAGGGAGAGCAATGGCGCGGACAAATCAACGCGCACAGCGTGTTCGACCTCGACGAGACCTATCGGGCCGGCGCCGATGCGCAACGGGTTTCGGATCAGACCTTTCTGACCCGCTTCGGCTTTGGCAACCCGCTGTTGAACGCGATGACCAGCCGCGCCTATCTCGAAGGGTTCGAGCCGCGCGCCTCGACCGACATCGATGCCTACGCCTTCCAGCCGCTGCTTCCCGGTATCGGGGATTCCACCCAGCCGATCGTGCTGCCGGTCGCCAACCGCAACTGGCAGAGCGAGCCCGGATTGCTAGGCGGACGGTGGAACCTCAACGCGAATGTTCTCGATATCGTCCGTGAAGTCGGCACCCAGACTCGGCGGCTGTCGCTCGGTTCGCAATGGGACCGCACCTTTCGCGACGGCTTGGGCGGGCAATACAATTTTTCGGCGAGTGTGCGCGGCGACGGTTACTCGATCAATAATTTGAGCCCGGTGTCCAACTCGGAGTTGCCTTCGGCCTTTTTTTCGGTCGACAAGCAGCCGCCGGTGGCGCCGACCGCAACCAATTTCGTCACCGGACGCGCGTTTCCGCAGGCCGGGCTCGTGTGGAGCTACCCGCTCACCCATCGCGGCGAGGATGTGACGGCGCTGATCGAGCCGATCGCCGGCGGATTTGTCGGGCCATCGAGCGGCAACCGGCGAAACATTCCGGACGAAGACAGCCTGTCCTTCAATTTCAGCGACTCGGATTTGTTCCGCCGCGATCGTCTGGCGGGGTATGACATTCTCGATACCGGCCAGCGGGTCGATTACGGGACCAAGCTCGGGCTCTACGAAAAAGACGGCGGCAGCTATCGGCTGCTGGTCGGCCAGAGCTACCGTGCCCAGCCCAATCAGTTCCTGCCGTTGGGCTCCGGCGCCGAACAGCGGCTGTCCGATGTCGTTGGACGGGTGACGCTGTCGCCGGTCTCGTATCTCGACTTGATTTACCGCTTTCGCTTCGACACGAGCCCGCTCGCCGATCGCGTGCAGCAGGTCGGCGTCAGTGCCGGGCCTCAGAGCCTGCGCCTCTTCGGCTCGTTCATTTACCTCCCGGCGCAGCTGCAGAGCCAGCTGGTGTCCAACCCCGCGACGGGCCAGAACGTCCTCTACGGCAAGCGCGAACAGCTGAACTTTACCGCAACCGCCAGACTGACCCGGTTCTGGTCTCTGCAAGCCAGCCAGACAGTCAACCTGACCAACAGCACCACCTTCGTAAACGGGGTGGCGACGCCGTCATCGGCAGGCGCGAGCCTTTATGCTTCCGTCTCGGCGATTTACCAGGACGAATGCATGGCCTTTATTGGCACAGTGACGCAATCGGGGATCCGCAACGGCGATGTCACCCCTGGGCTTGCGGTGCTGTTCAGCGTCGTGTTCAAGAACATCGGCGAGATCGGCGGAACCGTCGCGTCGACCAGCGCCAACATCCTGCCCTGATATCGGACTGTCCGGCGCCCCGCCTCGGCGCGCTTTTCGGCAAACCCATCGCGCCTACATCTCCGCCCCTCCGCCGCCATCACCACCTCTGTCGCGTGGATAATTCCCGATATTGTCCGGCGCATGGGGAAGGTGCGGCATTGGTCCGGTGCCGGTCGCCGCCTCGGTGCATCCGGACATTAACAAGACAAATCCCACCGCGAACAATCTACGCAGGCGCATCGACCGCCAACGGTTCGATCAGGCTGGGGTCGTTGTTCTTGACATTGCCGACCCGCGTGCTGACCGGCCAGCATGTCATTTCTGTCGATGGATAGGGCGCGAGCAGGGCCTTGAGCCGGCGCCCGTCGGCAGGCTCCTCTCCGAGCCATGCCGGCCACGTTTCGCGGGCGAGGACGACCGGCATCCGGTTGTGCAGCTCGGCGCACAACTCGTTGGGCGTCGTCGTGATGATCGCGAAGCTGCGCACTCGCTCACCCGCCGACGAACGCCAGCTCTCCCACAGCCCGGCCAGCGCCATCAGTCGCCGATCCGCCAGTGCGATCGCGTAAGGCTGTTTGCCCATCCCGGTCCTCTTCCACTCGTAGAAGTTGTCGACCGGCACGAGGCAGCGGCGCCATTCGAATGCCTCGCGAAAGGCGGGCTTGGTCTCGATCCCCTCGGCCTTGGCGTTGATATTGGCAAAGCCGACTTTGATGTCCTTGGCCCAGAACGGTATCAGGCCCCAGCGTATCACCTCCAGGCTGCGCTCGCCGGCCCTGGTGTCGTAACGCACCACCGGGAGCGGGTCGGTGGGCGCCACGTTCCAACTGGGTGCTACGTTCGGGGTCGGCCGCTGCGGTGGGATCGAGAAGACCAGCTTGATTTCGCTGACATCGGAGGAGAGACGGACGCGACCGCACATGGCGCGAGCATACGCGGCCCACGCTTACGGGCAAGCGGCTGGACACGACCGCGCGGCCATGCAAGCATTGTTTCGAACAAAAAGGGAACATTACCATGCCCGGCAATCCACGCGAGATGATCACGGCCGCCGAACAGCGCTTCCCCGTTCGCATCAGGATCGGCGTTCCACCAAAGGGCTTGGGGCCGTCGCATGCTCGAATGACCGCATGGCTCGATGAGAATTGCGGTGCGGACGGGTGGGCGATCACGCCGTCGGGAACGCGCGGCGTGCTGAATGACGCCCTCTCGATCTACTTTGGCAACGCGACCATCGTCGGCGCGTTCGTTGCCCGGTGGTGCGTCGCGACGAGAGTCGAGACCACTGGAGGCGTGTTCCAAATCCGCGAAGACGAGCCGGAGCCGTGGGTCGAGGCCGTCCTGCACAGGACGCCGTGATCGCGGCTTGGCGTGACCGATCTCGGCCCTGGAGGCACCGGCTTTGTCTCCCGCTGGAACGCAGCCGCGCCGCGCTCGACCTAAAAGGATCGAGCGCTTGGCCGCCCGCTTATCTCGATTTGCGTGCGTGAAAGGCGTAGCCATAGACCTCGAACAGCCGTGCCTTGCTCTCGCCGCCTGCCCCACCGAAGGTGTCGACCCGCGGGCCGATCTCGATATCGACGAACCCGCTCTGCTCCAGCATCTGACGCCAGCCTGCGCACGGCAGGCCGCCGGCAATTCAGTCGGTCCACAACTCGATGTTGCGGAGCGCCGCTTCCGGCACCGGCTTTCCTGTTGCGATATCGGCAAACTGCAAACGCCCACCCGGCTTGAGCACTCGCATGATCTCGGTGAAGACCCGGCGCTTGTCGGCGCACAGGTTGATGACGCCGTTGCTGATCACGACGTCGGCCCAGCCATCGTCGATCGGCATGTCCTCGATCGCGCCTCGACGAAACTCGACATTGCGCAGCTGCAGCGCGGCTGCGGCGGCGCGCGACCGTCCCAGCATCTCCTCGGTCATATCGATGCCGACGACGCGACCCTGAGGCCCCACCTGTCGGGCGGCGATAAAGCAGTCGAAGCCACCTCCGGACCCGAGATCGACGACTCGCTCCCCCGGTTTCACGGCGCCGAGCGAGAACGGGTTGCCGACACCGGCAAAAGCCTCGACTGCCCTGTCCGGCAACTCGTCGAGGATCGCCTCATCGTAGCCCAGTCGGCGCGCCAGCGGACGTCCCGTGTGGAAATGGTAGCTGCCGTGCGGATCGAGGGCGACCGCGCGGTATTTCGCTTTCACCTCCTCGCGCAGCGCGTTTGCGTCAACGAGCAAGTCATCACTCATTTCCATCCTCCTCTCCGATGACGGGTCGGGCGATTTGCCGGCCCTGGGGCTTGCGGTCGGCGCCGCTGCTCCTGCATCGCCCCGGCGACGACAATCCCGGACGCAAAAGTCAGCGCTCCGATCGCTGCGATCGTCGCACCGAACCCGACGACCGCGGCCAGCAGCCCCGCTGTCAGGGCGCCGATCGCGTAGCCGAGGTCGCGCCAGAACCGGTAGACACTGAGCGCGCGAGCACGCCAGGAAGGGCCGGCGGCATCCGATACCGCGGCGAGCAGGCACGGGTAGGCCATTGCGGTGCCGAGCCCGAGCAGCACGCTACCGAATAGCCACCAGCGGAAGTCGCCGAGCCCGGCGATGGTAAACAGGCCGACCGCCTGCACCCACATCCCGGCAGCGATCAGGCCCTTCCGCCCCCAGCGGTCGCTGAGCGGCCCGGTGACCACCTGCAAGATACCCCAGATCGCCGGATAGACGCCCTTCAAGATGCCGATCCGCTCGACGCCGAGACCCGCGGCGGCAAAGAACAAGGGAAAAATCCCCCAGCTCATGCCGTCATTGAGATTGTTGACCAGACCGGCCTGCGATGCCGCGAACAGGTTGCGGTCGGTCAGCGAGGTCCGCAGGAAGATATCCGCAAAGCTCAGCCGACTCTCCACGCGCGGATGCTGGCGGCGCTCCAGGTCGACATGCTCGCGGGTGTCCCGAACGAGCGCAGCCGAGAGCCCGAGCCCGGCTGCGGCGTAGCCGATCCCGAGATAGAACGGGACCGGCCGCAAGCCGTAGAGTGTGGCGAGATAACCGGTCAGGAACGCGGTCAGTCCGACCGCGAGGTAGCCGGCGAACTCGTTGAGACCGACCGCGAGGCCGCGTTGCCGAGGACCGACGAGATCGACCTTCATGATCACCGTCATCGACCACGCAAGCCCTTGATTGACTCCGAGCAGCGCGTTGGCGGCGACGATCCAGCCCCAGGCCGGTGCCCACATGATCAGGAACGGCACCGGAAGGCCGACAGCCCAGCCGAGGATCAGCGTCTTTTTGCGGCCCCATGCGTCGGCAAGCTGACCCGAGACGAGATTGGTGAGCGCTTTGACAATCCCGAAGCTGACGATGAACGAGGTGACCGCGGCCGTCGAAGCGAGTTGAAACGTCTCGCTGCCGATCAGCGGAACCAGCGTCCGTTCGAGGCCGACCATGCCTCCGACAAAGGCATTGATCAGCACCAGGAGCGCGAACTGCTGCCAGTTCTCGCGCAGCCCGAGCGCGATGCCGATCGCATTGGCCGACGCGGTATTCGCGGCGTCCGCCATCGCCGGTCATTCGGCCGCAACGGCCCGACGCCCGCTGTTCCAGGCACGCAAATCCGTCGCGCCGGGTGGCGCAGGTGGGATGTCAGCCGTCATCAGCGCGACGAATTCGTCAGCTATACCGATCCGGAAGGCCGTGTTGTGCCGTCGCTCGAAACCGATGGTGGAAGACGGCTTGCCGCTGAGCCGACGACCACACACCGAGCCCGCAAAGGCACCGGGCAACACCTCGATATGGTCCGGCAGCGCCTTCAACCGCTGCAGGCTGGCAAACAGCGTAAGCGCGGCATTCGCGGCCTCATCGACAAGCTCGGTCCGGCCGACATCGCCGACCATCAGTGTATGGCCGGCCAGCACGAACCACGGCTCGTCGGCCCGCGTGCGGTCGGTGACCAGAAGGCAAATATGCTCGGGCGTGTGACCTGGTGTGTGCATGACGTCCACCACAACGTTGCCGATCGGCAGCCGGTCGCCGTCCTTCACAGGACAATACGGAAACGCCACGTCAGCTCCGGCGTGCAGGACATATTCCGCACCTACCTCGGCGGCGAGCGTACGGCCGGCCGAACGGTGGTCGGCATGGATGTGGGTATCGATGACAAAGCGGATGCACATGCGGGTGTTGTCGGCCACCCGCAGATATGGTGCGATATCACCCACCGGGTCGACAACGGCACAGACGGCGTGCCCGCCGCAGCCGAACAGGTAGGAGATCGCAACCGGGTCGGTGTGGAGAAACTGACGGAGGATCATATCGGCCTCCCGTGGCGCGGCGATCGGTTGGCTCGAGCGTGAGGCGTTCAATATTCAATTAGTATTGTGATTGATCTCAAGAAAGAATGAAATGTCAAGCGTGGGTCCGAAACAACATGTTTTCGCCAGCCTCGCCGGGATCGCCCAGGCGCTCGGCCATGCGCATCGTCTCGAGCTGCTCGAGCAGCTCGGGCAGGGGGAGCGCAGCGTCGAGGATCTGGCCGGGCGCGCCGGCCTGACCCTCGCCAACACGTCCCGGCACTTGCAGCTTCTCCGCCGCGCCGCGCTCGTCGAGGGCCGACGCGAAGGCAAGCGCATCTTTTATCGGCTCGCCGGCGACGATGTGGTGGTGGGCCTCTTGAGCGCCCTCAGCCGGATCGGCGAGCGCAACAGCGCCGAGATCGCCCGGGTGACGGCAAGCTATTTCCGGGCGCGCGACGAGCTCGAGCCGGTGTCCCGACGTGACTTAATCGACCGGCTGCGCTGCGGAACCGCGATCGTCCTCGATGTCCGCCCGGCGGACGAGTTTGCTTACGGCCATTTGCCCGATGCGCTGAACATCCCGCTGTCGCAGTTGGAACAGCGCTTGGCCGAGCTACCGGCGGATCAGGAAATTGTCGCCTATTGC